>Ga0335085_10000915_pt1 | contig 72005 bp, 70 predicted proteins | sample Lox_Sample_45_FD_206712 | JGI IMG/M metagenome (GOLD analysis project Ga0335085, IMG submission 206712) | Soil microbial communities from Loxahatchee National Wildlife Refuge, Florida, United States - Lox_Sample_4.5 | ecosystem: Environmental > Terrestrial > Soil > Wetlands | place: USA... | reverse complement strand
CTCGCTCCCCGGGACCGCCCGGCCCTCGCGCCCGGCGCGGGGGCCGCGACCGCTCGCCCCCGGTCAGATGCCGGGGTTGGGGGCCGGCCCCCCCGCCCCCGCCCGCCCGTGGCCGCGCTCATAGCTTCATATGGGGGTCGAGCCAGTCGCGGAGCGCGTTGCCCATGAGGTTGATGACGAGGGTGGTGACGAAGATGGCGGCGCCCGGGAAGGCGGCGATCCACCACGAGTTCAGCATGTAGACGCGGCCCTCCCCGAGCATGTTGCCCCACGCGGGGGTGGGGGGCTGCACGCCGAGGCCGAGGAAGGACAGGAAGGACTCGAGGATGATCACCTGCGCGATCTGCAGGGTGGCGACCACCGTGATCGCCGAGATCAGGTTGGGGAGGATCTGTCCGAAGATGATGCGGGCGTGGCTCATCCCGAGCGCTCGCCCGGCGACCACGAACTCGCGCTCGCGCAGGGCCATGGTCTCGGCCCGGATCACCCGCGCGTAGATCGGCCACCCGGCGACTCCCAGCACGAAGATCATGTTGGTCAGGCTGGGCCCCAGCACCGCGATCACGGCGAGGGCGAGCAGCACGAACGGGAACGTCAGCATGACGTTGATGAGCGTCATGATGATCCAGTCGATCTTCGCGCCGAAGTAGCCCGCCGCGAGCCCCAGCAGCACCCCGATGGTCGAGGAGATCGCGACGGCGGTCACCCCGATCAGGAGCGAGACGCGGCCCCCGTAGATCATGCGCGAGAGGAGGTCGCGCCCGATCTGATCGGTGCCGAGCCAGTGCTCGGTCGTGCCGCCCTCCATCCAGGCGGGCGGCCCGAGCCGGTGCCGGATGTCCACCTCGACCGGGCTGAAGGGCGCGAGCCACGGCGCGGCGAGGGTGACCGCGACGATCAGGAGCAGGACCAGCGCGGCGCCCAGGCCCCACTTGAGCCGCCAGAGCCGGCGCAGCGACCGCCGGCCCGCGTCGGAGTTCACGAGCGTCCCGCCCGCTCCCTCTAGCACCACCTCGCCCGCCTGCAGCGCGCTCATCCGCCCACCCGGATGCGTGGATCGATGTACCCGACCACCATGTCCACCACGAAGTTGATGGTCACGATGATCAGGGCCAACAGCACCACCGCACACTGCACGACCGGGAAGTCCTGGTTGCGGATCGAGTCCACCGTCAGGGTGGCCACGCCCGGCCAGGCGAAGACGGTCTCGGTGACGACCGCGCCGCCCAGGAGCTGGCCGAACTGCAGCCCGAGCACGGTGATGACCGGGATGCACGCGTTGCGGAAGGCGTGCTTGGCCACCACCATCCACTCCGCCAGGCCCTTGGCCCGCGCGGTCTTGATGTAGTCCGTGCTCATGACCTCGATCACGCCCGATCGCACCAGCCGCATGGTGATCGGCGCCAGGAAGGCGCCGAGCGTGAAGGCGGGCATGAGGAAGTGCTGCCACGTCCCGTACCCCGAGGCGGGCAGCATCTTCAGCCGCACCGCGAAGATGATGATCAGCATGATTCCCAGCCAGAAGATCGGCATCGCCTGGCCCGCCACCGCCGACACCGTGCACAGGTTGTCCACGAGCGAGTGGCGCTTCAGGGCGGCCAGGATGCCCAGGGGCAGCGCGATGGCGAGGGCCATGCCGAGGCCCGCGGTCGTCAGGTACAGAGTGGGCGGCATCCGCTCGACCACGAGCTTGAAGGCGGGGGTGTTCGTGTACCACGACTTGCCGAAGTCACCCTGGACCGCACGGCTCGCGAACTTCCAGTACTGCACGTAGAGCGGCTTGTCCAGCCCGAGCAGCTTGTGGTAGCGCTCGTATTCTTCCTTGCCCGCGTTCTGGGGCAACAACAGGAGCACCGGGTCGCCGATGACGTGGAGGATCGCGAAGGCCAGCATCGAGATCCCCACGACGACGACCGCGAGCTGCACCAGCTGGCGGAGCGCGTAGCGCTTCATGACAGAGCGGGGCCGGCCGGTGCGCCACTGCGCCGGCCGGCCCCGAGCCGCTTTGGCTACTTCTTCCGCGGGGTCACGAGGAACATCCGGTCGACCTCGTCGGCCGGGGCCTCGTAGTCCACGCGGTTCGAGATGCCCCAGACCCCGCGCAGGCCCCACTTGTAGATGTAGGCCGCGTCCTCGAAGAGCAGCTTCTGCGCCTTCGCGTAGATCTCGGTCCGCTTCTTCGGGTCGAGGGTGGAGCGGCCCTGGATGGTGAGATCGTCGAGGGCCTTGTTGCAATAGTAGCTGTAGGGCTGACCGCACGAGAACACGTCGTAGAGGATGGCGTCGGCGTCGAAGATCGAGTAGTAGCCCCACGACCAGTTGAACATCGGGCCGAGCTTGCCCTCCTTGGCCCGCGCCACCACCACCGTGTTGTCGCCGATGTAGTTGCGCTTGATCCGGAAGCCCGCCTTGGTCATGTCGGCCACGATGGCCTCGTCGGTCTGCAGGAGGCCGGGCTCGACCACCGGCGGCCCCTCGTTGAAGACGATGTCGAGCCCGTTGGGGAAGCCGGCCTCGGCCAGCAGCTTCTTGGCCGCCGCGATGTCCTGCTTGTACGGCTTGACGTTCGGGTCCCAGCCGAAGGCCATGGGATTGACCGCGGTGGCCACCCGGTCACCGAGCCCGTTCAGCACGTGCTTGATGATCGAGTCCATGTCCGCGGAGAGGTTGGCGGCCCGCCGCACCCGCACGTCGGTGAAGGGATTGGGGCCGCCCCGAGCGGCCTGGTCCAGCTGCAGCATGGCGGTGCGCAGGATCGGAGAGGCGGCGGTGCGCGCCTGTCCCGACTTGTTGATCACGTCCATCTGGTCGGGCGGAACCGCCTTGATGATGTCGACGCCACCCGAGACCAGCTCCGCGATCTGGGTGGCCTGCTCCGGAATGATCCGGATCCGGACGTACTTGAAGGCCGGCTTCGGTCCCCAGTAGTCGTCGTTGCGGACCAGGAGGTGCTCCTGCTTGCGGTCCCACTTGACGAGCTTGTACGGGCCGGTCCCGATCGGGTGCTCCTGCATCCACTCGTCACCCTTCTCCCGGATCACCTTGTCGGACTGCATCACGAGGGCGGTGAGGCGCTCGGCGAAGAGAGGATAGGGGCCGTCGGTCTTGAAGCGGACCGTGTGGTCGTCCACCACCTCGACGCTCTTGATCTTCGCGTGGTTGCCGCGGGCGGTCATCTTCTTGGCGGGGTCCAGCACGCGGTCGAAGGTAGCCTTGACGTCCTTCGCCGTGAACGGAGAGCCGTCGTGGAACTTGACGCCCTGGCGCAGCTTCACCTCCCACGTGGTATCGTCGAGCGGTTTCCACGACGTGGCCAGACCGGGGCCGACCTTCCGCGTCTTGAGGTCGCGGGCCGCCAGATGGTCGAAAACGTTGTAGCCGAGGATGATCGCCTCGCGCAGTACCGAGTTGGGCGGATCCCACGTGTCCACGTCCGACTGCAGCGCGTAGACGACGGTGTCGTCCTTCGTCTGCGCGTCGGCGGGCCAGGTTGAGGTGACCGCCGGGAGAAGCAGCGCGGCGAACACGATGGCGAGTAGGCGACGCATCATAGAAGCCTCCGTGCGGTGAGCGGTGACGATAGCGGGGATGTGACCGAGCATGTGGTCCAGGAACAATAGCCGTGGGAACTTGGCCAGTCAAGGCGTCCCCGCGGTTCCGGAGTCGTGCTGAGAGATGGAGCACGCGATACCGTCCACCTTCGAGACGTCCCGCCTTCGCCTCCGCCCGCTGGCCGTCGGCGACCTCGCCGACCTGATCCGGCTCGACAGCGATCCGGAGGTGATGCGCTACGTGGGCAGCCCGGCCGGCGTGAGGACGCCCGCGGAGACCGAGGAGCGGGCGCGCCTGCGCATCCGCGAGAGCGAGCAGGGCGTGTACGAGCCACTCGGCTTCTGGCGCGTGGAGGCGAGGGTGGACGGTGCCTTCTACGGCGTCGGCGCGCTGATCCGGATGCCGACCGGCGACGACGTCGAGCTCGCCTACCGCCTGGCCCGGGCCGCCTGGGGCCGAGGCGTCGCCACCGAGGCCGCGGGCGCGCTGGTCGCGCACGGCCTCCGCACGCTCGCGCTGCGCCAGCTGGTCGCGGTCACCTATCCGGACAATCTGGCCTCCCAGCGCGTGCTCGACAAGCTGGGCTTCGAGCGCCGCGGGATCACCGAGTACAAGGGGGTCCGGGTGATCCACCACGTCCTCACGCGCGAGAGGTGGTCCGGTTAGATTGACTTTGATCGGGGCGGGCCGCCATAATTGGCTGCTGTTCATGGCTCCTTCATCTCTCTTCCTGGTCACCGGTGGGGCGGGTTTCATCGGCTCCCACATCGTCGAGCGGCTCCTCGCCGAGGGGCAGCGGGTGCGGGTGTTCGACAATTTCTCCACGGGCAGCCGCGCCAACCTCGACTTCGCGCGCGGGAACCGACGGCTCGAGATCGTCCGGGGCGATCTGACCAGCTACAAGGCGGTGGAGAAGGCGGTCCGCGGGGTGACCGCGGTGTTCCACCAGGCGGCCATGCGCTCGGTGCCCCGCTCCGTGGCCGATCCCCTGGGGGCCAACGCCTCGAACGTGACCGGCACCCTGCACGTCTTCCACGCGGCGGCGAGCCAGAAGCGCAAGCCGCGCGTCGTGTACGCCTCGTCCTCGTCGGTGTACGGCGATCGTGCGGACCTCCCCAAGCGCGAGGATCAGCCGACCGCTCCCATCTCGCCCTACGCGGCGACCAAGGTCGCGAGCGAGCTGTACGGCTCGGTCTGGCACCGTCTGATGGGCGTGGAGACGGTCGGGCTGCGCTACTTCAACGTGTTCGGCCCGCGCCAGGACCCCAAGAGCGAGTACGCGGCGGTGATCCCGCGCTTCATCCTCTGGGGCCAGGAGGGCAAGCCGCTGCAGGTGCACGGCGACGGGACCCAGTCGCGCGATTTCACGTACATCGACAACGTGGTCTCGGCCAACCTGCTGGCGTCGCGAGCGGACGCGGCCCGGGTGTCGGGTCGAGCCTACAACGTGGGGTGCGGGAGCCGGACGAGCCTGCTCGAGATCATCACGATGCTCGAGACGATGCTGGGCCGCCCGCTCCGGCGCAAGCACTCGCCGGGCCGCGTCGGAGACGTGCCCCACACCCTGGCGGACGTGAGCGCGGCCAAGCGCGACATGGGGTACGAGCCGCTGGTGGACTTCGACGAAGGCCTCCGGCGCACGGTCGAATTCTTCACCGGGAGGAAACTGGGATGATGCGTCTGCTCGTCGCCGCTCTCGTCGCCGCGGTTCTTTTCTCCCCCGCCTCCGCCCAGACCCCGACCAGCCTGGTGATCCAGGTGCCCACCGAGCCGCCCGGCCTCGACCTCACGTCCAATCCGTCCTCGGCCATCGCGGCGGTCGTCTTCGACAATGTGCAGGAGGGCCTGATCAAGATCGACCGCACCGGCAAGATGGTGCCGTGGCTGGCCGAGCGCTGGTACACGAGCGACAACAAGAGCTACACGTTTTTCTTGCGAAAGGGCGTGCGTTTCTCGAACGGGCGCGAGATGAAGGCGGCCGATGTCAAGTTCGCGCTGGACCGGGCGGTGAACCCGGAGACCAAGCACCCCTATCGGGTGCAGTACGAGGCCATCCAGGACGTCATCGTGAAGGACGACTACACGGTCACGGTGGCCCTCAAGAAGATCGACGCCACCTTCCTCTACACCATGGCCCGCCAGGGCTCGGTGATCTACCCCCGCGAGGCGGTGGACACGCTCAAGAGCCAGCCGATCGGCACCGGGCCCTTCACGGTGTCGGAATGGGTGCGGGGCGATCGCATCGTCCTGCTCAAGAACAAGGACTACTGGGTGAAGGGGCTGCCCAAGCTCGACCGGGTGGTGTTCCGGTTCATCCCGGATCCCAACTCCACCCTGGCCGCGATCAAGTCCGGCGACATCGACGTCTCCGCGTTCGGCATCGGGCCCGAGAGCGTGGACGACCTCAAGAAGGACGCCCGCCTGCAGGTCATCGTCGGCGACACGACCAACGACGTGACGCTCTCGATGAACAATAGCAAGAAGCCCTACTCGGACAAGCGGGTGCGGCTGGCCATCACCCACGCGATCAACAAGGACGAGGTCCTGAAGGGGGCGATGTTCGGCTACGGCAAGATCCTCGGCTCCAACGTGGATCCGACCAACCCCTTCTTCGTGGACGTCTCCAAGCGGGTGGGCTACGACCCCGCGCTGGCCAAGAAGCTCCTGGCCGAGGCCGGGTACCCCAACGGCTTCGACGCGGTCTTCAAGGTCGCGCCGCAGTACTACTACACGGTGCGCTCGGCCGAGGTCGTGGCGAGCCAGCTCGCCAAGGTCGGGATCCGCGCCACCATCCAGCAGATCGAGTGGGGCCAGTGGCTGTCCCAGGTCTTCTGCCTGGCCCCCTGCCAGACGCCGGACTACGACATGTCGATCATCGGCCACGCGGAGGCCTGGGACATCGGCAACTTCGCCAACCCGAAGTACTACTTCCGCTGGGACAGCCCCGCCTTCCAGAAGCTCTACCAGGACTCGCAGGTCACGGTGGACGACAAGACGCGACGCGCCCTCTACGTGAAGATGCAGGAGATGCTGGCCGACGAGGCGCCCGCGGTCTGGCTCTACATGCACCCGCGGCTCGTCATCACCAAGAAGGGCGTGACCGGCATGTGGAAGGACCAGCCGGCGCCGGTCCTCGACCTCTCCGAGGTGGCCTGGCAGAAGTAAGCGGTTGCAGCGCTACGTTCTCCGGAGGGTGGCGGCGCTGGCCGCCACCCTCTTCTTCGTCTCGCTCCTCGTGTTCGTGGTCGTGCGCGTGCTGCCCGGCGATCCGGCCCTCATCATCCTCGGCCTCGAGGCCAATCCGGACTCGGTGGCGCGGGTGCGCCAGGAGCTCGGTCTCGACCGCCCGATCCCGGTCCAGTACGCGCGGTGGGTGACCCGCGCGCTGGGGGGCGACCTCGGGCGGTCGATCCAGTACGACGTGCCGGTGGGGACGTTGATCCTCTCGCGGCTCACCGTCACCCTGCCGCTGACCTTGCTGGCCGCCGGCTTCATGATCGCAGCCGCGATCCCGCTCGGCGTATTCGCGGCCACGCATCACCGGCGCTGGGGCGACTACCTGACGATGACGCTGTCGCAGCTCGGGGTGGCGGTGCCGGGCTTCTGGGCGGGCCTCCTGCTGATCCTCCTCTTCTCCGTGCAGCTCGGCTGGGTGCAGGCCGGAGGCTTCGACGGCTGGGGGCAGGGGGTGTGGCCGGGGGTGCGCTCGCTGCTGCTGCCTGCGATAGCCCTCGGCCTCTTCCAGTTTGCGGTGCTGGCCCGCACCACCCGCTCCGCGCTGCTGGAGGTGCTGCGCGAGGAGTACGTGAAGACGGCTCGCGCCAAGGGCCTCGCCGAGTGGATCGTGCTCTTCCGGCACGCTCTGCAAAACGCCCTCATCCCGATCGTGACGGTGGCGGGGGTGCAGCTCGGCCAGCTGCTGGCCGGCTCCATCATCCTGGAGTCCGTCTTCTACCTGCCGGGTCTCGGCCGGCTCACCCTCGCCGCGATCAGCGCGCGTGACCTGCCGGTGGTGCAGGGGGTGGTGGTCTTCGTGGCCTCCATGATCGTCACGGTGAACGCGGCCGTCGACATCCTCTACGGCGTCCTCGACCCGAGGATCCGCTATGGCTGACCGTCGCATCCACGCGCTCCGTCACGTGACGTTCGTGATCGGGCTGGCGATCACGCTGGCGCTCGTGGCCACCGCGGCGGTGAGCCTCTTCTACACCCCTCGCGACCCGCTCGAGATGTCGATCGCGGGCCGGCTCCAGGGCCCGTCCCCGGCGCATCCTCTGGGGACCGATCAGTTCGGGCGCGACCTGCTCTCCCGCGTGATGCAGGGCGCCATCACCTCGATCCTGGTGGGCGTGATCGCGGTCGGCATCGGCATGGCGATCGGGGTGGCCTTCGGCATCCTGTCGGGCTACTTCGGCGGCTGGCTCGACGAGGGCTTCATGCGCCTGGTCGACGCGGTGCAGGGCTTCCCGGCCATCCTCTCCGCGCTGCTGCTCGCCGCGGTCTTCAAGCCCACCCTGACGATCTCGATGGTGGCCATCGGGATCGCCTTTCTTCCCGTCTTCGCGCGACTCACCCGCGCCAGCTTCCTCGAGTTCCGCGACCGGGACTTCGTGCTGGCGGCCAGGGCGCTCGGGGCCGGCGACGGCGCCCTGATCGGCCGTCACATTCTCCCCAACACCTTGCCGCCGCTCATCGTTCAGGCCACGATCAGTTTCCCGGTCGCGATCCTGGCCGAGGCGGGTCTGTCCTACCTGGGACTCGGCACGCAGCCACCCAACCCCTCGTGGGGTCTCATGCTCAAGGAAGCCCAGGCTTTTCTGGGGATGAATCCCTGGTATGCGATCTTTCCGGGGGGTGCCATCGCGTTGACCGTGCTCGGGTTGAACCTGCTGGGCGACGGGCTGCGGGACCTGCTCGATCCCAAGACCGCGACGTAGCTGTTTGTCCACCCTAAGATCCGAGGAGTGTGCTAGCCTTGAGCAGTGCCGGCCGATGGGCGGAGGCGCCGGCGTCCCCAGGCGTTCACGAAGGAAAATTCAAGGAGAACTATCGGTGCTTCGAACGCTCCTGTATGTGTTCGCAACGCTCCTGGTGACGCAGGCGGCCGTCATCGCGACCTCGGTGTACCTACACCGTGGCCTCGCGCATCGCGCTCTGAAGTTGCACCCGCTCGCCGACTGGGTGTTCCGCTTCATCCTCTGGTTCACCACCGGCCAGAACCGGCGCGAGTGGGTGGCGGTGCATCGCAAGCACCACGCCTTCACCGACACCGAGAAAGATCCGCACAGCCCGCTGGTGCACGGCTTCTGGAAGATCCAGCTGTGGAACGTCTACTACTACGTCCGTGAGGCTCGCAACCCGGAGACCCTCGCGCGCTGGGCGAAGGACATCCGCGACGACATCTGGGACCGGGTGCTCTTCAACAAGGGCACGCTCGGCGGCGTGGTCGGCATCGCGGCGGCCATGCTGGTGCTCGGTCCGGCCTGGGGACTGCTCCTGGCGGTGACCCACTTCGTTCTCTACGTCTTCGTCCTCGCCCCGTCCATCAACGGCCTCGGCCACTGGTGGGGGCGGAGGAACTTCGGTAACAACTCCGCCACGAACCTGCGCGTGCTCGCGTGGCTGACCGGCGGGGAGAGCCTGCACAACAACCATCACGCCTACCCCTCGAGCCCCAAGTTCAGCATGGGCCGCTTCGAGTTCGATCCCTCCTGGGTGGTGATCCGCGCGCTGATGCTGCTGCGCCTGGCGCGCCTGGTGGGCGAAAAGGTGAAGCTCGCCGCGTAGCGGTCCCACCGCTCCCGCGTGAGACGGCCCCGGAGAACCCGGGGCCGAGCGCGTGTGCATACCGCGGATTTGCTTGACGTCTCGGCGGGCCGCCGTATCCAATGACGGCTGTGCGGTCCGGCCCGCGGGAATTCGCCCTGAAGCCGCTCTCGGCTGGTGTGCTCGTCTTGCTCTTGCTCGTGACGCTCTCGCCCGTCTACCGGGACTTCTTCCTCGATCGTCGCGATCGCTATCGCGGGGCGAGCTTCGCGGATCACGTCGGGCCCATGGAGTACGACCGCCAGGTGATGCGCGGCTTCACCTGGGGCGGCTGGTTCTGGGATCCGTACCGCTCCATGGGTATGCCCCGGCTCCAGGATCTGGGCATGCGTCCGCTCTACCCGCCTCAGCTCGCCCTGGTGACGCTGCTGCCGACGACGGCGGCCTGGCACTGGAACCACCTGATCCATGTGCTGATCAAGGTGGCCGGACTCGTCCTCTTGTGCTCGGCGCTGGGCTGGCCGTTCTGGGTGGTCGTGGCCGCGTCGGCCGGCGCGATGCTCGCGGAGGGCTCGCTGGTCCAGTTCGGCGACACGACCATGCTGCTGTCGGCGGCCTGGCTCCCCCTGCAGCTGTGGCTGACGCTGGTTGCGGCGCGTCGCCCCGCGTTCACCGCGTGGGACAGCGCCTGGGCGATCGTGCTGGCCCTGCGTGTGCTGTCCTTCCACCCGCAGTACGGGGCCTACTACGAGGTGCTGGTCCTCCTCTTCACGGTTCGGGTCGAGTGGGGAAACCTGCGGGCTCGCCTGCCCGCGCTTCTCCTGCGTTACCTGGGCGCTGGCCTCCTGCTCGCACCGGCGCTCCTGCCCGGATACGCACACTACCTCGAGTCCGGCCGACGCCACATCGTCGAGTTCACGGACTGGCACATGCGGCGGGCGTACCTCTGGTGGAACTACGGCCTTCGCTGGAGCGATTTTTTGACCTCGGCCTTCGTGCCGTGGCTGGCCTGGGTCGCCGTCGTGGCCTCGGCCTTCGTCGGGCGCCTGGGTGGCTCCCGGCTCTGGCCGGTGTTCGGCGCGTACCTCGTCTTCGCGCTCTTCCACGCGGTGCCCTATCTCGCCTTCCCGATGTGGCTGACCGGGAAAGCGATCTTTCCCTTCCGGATTCCGCAGCGGGTCTTCGAGCCGTTCGCGTGGCTCGGCATCTTGCTGGTGGCGGAGCTAGTTGCGGGGGAGACCCGTCGTCCGCGCCGCCTCGCCCTGAGCGGTCTCCTCCTGCTCGCGTTCGGGGCCTGCGCCTGGCAGACGCGGTACGATCCGCACTCGGCCTACGTCGTGCCGCCATGGACCCGGTCGCTCCCCGGGACGCTCGCCGCCCGGATCCGAGCCGAGGCCCCGACGCACGTGGCGGTGCTCACGGATCCGGAGGCGATGGCGGACGAGCACGAGCCGATCCTCAACTCGAACCACGCCGACTTCCTCCGGATTCCCGCCGCGCACTTCGCCGGGCAGCTGCCGAGCCAGCCGTTCAACCGCATGGCCTATCGGGTGCCTGGCCTGCTGCTGCTGCCGCGCGGGCCGACCCAGCTCGAGGAGTGGGACGCGGTCGTCGACGTCTACGCGGAGCTCGGCATCGGGTGGGTGCTCTGGGACGGGGCGGGCGACCCGGTGCATCCGCGCCTGGAGCCCGCCGGCCGCGAGCACGGCTTCCGACTCTTCCGCATTCGCGGCGCGCGACCGATGGTGTACGCGCTCGACATCGTGCGGGTTGTGCCCGAGCCGAAGACTCCGGCGGGGGTGACGGCGCTGGTGTACTCGATGCCCGCCCTTGGCCCGTTTTGCTACGGATGTCCGGTCCTGACGCGAGGCAGCGCCGACCAGGTGAAGCTCGGCCTCGACTGGCAGCCGGGCGCCGTGACCGTGACGGCCGACGCGCCGGCGGAGACGCTGATCGTCCTCAACGAGACCCGCTCGCTCGGATGGTCGGCCACGGTGGACGACCGCCCGGCCCGGATCTATCCCGTCAACGAAGCGTTCCAGGGTGTGATCGTGCCGGCGGGACGCCACGTCGTCCGCTGGCGCTTCGCCTCGCCGGGCTTCTTCCCGGGCCTCGCGGTGGCCGGGGCCGGCGCCCTGGGGCTCGCGGTCGCTCCGTGGTGGTGGCGTCGCCGGAGCGCGCACGGTGCGTGAGCTGATCGTCGGGCTCGCGCTGCTGCTCGCCCTCGGGGCGAGGCTCGCCGCAGCGGCGGAGCCTTGCGCGGTCGGCGGCTCGCCCGGGATCACCGAGCTGGGCGTGGGGCCCTTCACGTTTCCGACCGGCGTCGTCGCGGCTCCCGACGGCGCGATCTGGGTGGCGTCCACCTTCGCGGACCAGCTCGTGCGTGTCGACCCGGTCTCGCTCGCCACCTCGGTGGTGTCGCTGCCGTTGCGCTCTCACCCGATCGGGCTCGCCGCGGACACCCGCGGGCGCATCTGGTTCGCCGCCAGTGGCGTCGGGCTGGTCGGCCGGCTGACCCCAGGCGCCGCGCGCGCCGCGGAGTTCGCGCCTCCTTCGCTCTTCGGCGACGTCGTGGTGCCGCCGTTCGTCTCTGCGATCGCGCTCGGGCCTGCCGGCGGGGACGCCTGGTTCACGCTCGGCCCGCGCTCCACGGTGGGCTCGGTGGCGATCGCGGCGGAGCCGATCCGGCGAGGCTCGGTGGTCAACGAGGTGAGCCTTGGAGCCGGTCGCGGCCGGCCGGACGCGATCGCGGTGGCCGGTGACGGCGCGGTCTGGGTGACCGAGATCGCCGAGGACGCGCTGATCCGCGTCGGCCCCGACGGCCGAGTCGAGCGACGGCTCCTGCCGTCCGGCAGCCAGCCCCGGGGGGTGGCGGTCGGGCCAGACGGCGGTGTGTGGGTCGCGCTGTTCGGGCGGCACGAGCTCCTGCGGCTCCGCCCCGGCACCGGCCGGATGCAGACGTGGACCATGCCGTCGGGCAGCCTCTCGCATCCCTGGGCCCTCGTGATCGACACCGCGGGCGGCGTGTGGACGAGCGAGTTCACCGCGAACACGCTGGCGTGCTTCGACGCGGGACGAGAGCGCTTCACGGTCTGGCCGGTGCCCACTCGCGGGGCCGGCGTGCGCGCGCTCGCGGTGGACGGCCGCGGCCGGGTGTGGTTCGTCGGCAGCTACAGCGGCCGGCTTGGCCTGGTGGGCCCCTCGGGGCCCCATGGTACGATGAGCGCGCGATGATGCTTTCCATCGTCGTTCCCGTCTTCAACGAGGAGCGGAATGTCCCCGAGCTCGTGAACCGGCTGCGCCAGGTGCTCGCCTCGGCCGGCATCCCGTTCGAGGTCATCTTCGTCGACGACGGGAGCACCGACCGGACCGCCGAGATCCTGGCCGCGCTGCACGGCGAGGACGACCGCATCAAGGCGGTGCACCTCGCACGCAACTTCGGCCACCAGGCGGCCATTTCTGCGGGGCTGCGCGCGGCGGGCGGCGACGCGGTGGTCGTCATGGACGGGGACCTGCAGGACTCGCCCGAGACCTTGCCGGTCTTCCTCGAGCGCTGGCAGGCCGGCTACGACGTGGTCTACGCGGTCCGCGAGCACCGCACCGAGTCCTGGCCGAAGCGCTTGGGCTATCGAGTCTTCTACCGTCTGCTCGCACGCATCAGCCAGATCGACATCCCGCTCGACAGCGGCGACTTCTCGCTGATGAGCCGTTCGGTGGTGGACGTGCTCAACGCGATGCCGGAGCGGACCCGCTTCGTCCGGGGCATGCGGAGCTGGGCCGGGTTCCGGCAGATTGGCGTCCCGCACCGGCGGGGCCCGCGCTTCGCGGGCGAGGCGAAGTACACCTACCGACGACTGGTGCGCCTCGCGGTGGACGGATTCTTGTCCTTCTCCTACCGCCCCCTCCAGCTCGCCTCGCTGTTCGGGGTCGTGGTGTCGACACTCGCGCTCGCGCTCGCGATCGGGCTGGTGGTCCTCAAGCTCACCCACGGTATCCCGCTGGTGGGCTGGACCTCGCTGATGGTGGCGGTGCTCTTCATGGGCGGCGTGCAGCTCATCTGCGTGGGGATCCTGGGCGAGTACGTCGGCCGCATCTACGAGGAGAGCCGGGGCCGGCCCCCGTATCTGGTCGCCCGGGTGGTGGGCAAGACTCGGCTCGAGGAGAGAGCGGCGGGCGGCCCGAGGACCTCGTGAAGGACGAGCCGGAGAAGCAGGCCCGATACTTCGAGCTCGGCGAGACGTACTTCTGGCTGGCGTCGCAGAACGAGATCATCGACCACGAGCTCGCCCCGCGCCTGGATCAGCTTCGGCGGGGCGTCGACCGCCCGCTCCGCATCTTCGATCTCGGCTGCGGACCGGGCAACATGCTCCGGCGCCTGCAGGGCCGCGGGCTCGCCTACGGATCCGACTTCTCGCTCGACGCCTTGACGTTCGCGCGCAGCAAGGGCCTGCGGCTCCTGCTCTCGAGCGACTCGACGGCGCTGCCGTTCGCGTCCGGCTGCTTCGACTGCGTGGTGGCGCTGGACGTGCTGGAGCACGTCGAGGACGATCGCGCCGCGCTCCGCGAGATCGCCCGGGTGACGCGGCCGGGCGGCGCGTTCATCTTCGCGGTGCCCGCGTTCCCGATGCTGTGGCGCCACCACGACGTCATGTACGGCCACTTCCGACGCTACCGGCGCGCGGACTTCGTCGCCCGGGTCCGGGGGGCCGGTCTGTCGGTGGAGAGCTGCCGCTTCTTCAAGTGTGCCTTCTTCCCGCCGTTGCTGGTGCTCGCGAAGCTGGAGCGGATGATCGCCTCGCTGGCGGAGCCGCGGGACAACTTCTACACGGTGCCGTCCTGGCTCAACCGGATGCTCTCCCGCGAGATCGTCCTCGAGGAGCGCAGCGGGATCACGCGCTGGATGCCGTTCGGAGTGTCGCTGCTCTGCGTGGGCCGGCGGTAGCCGTGCCGACCGCGCGCACGATCGGGGTGGTGACGGTCGCCCGCTCCGACTACGGGCACCTGCGGCCGGTGCTCGAGGAGATCCGGGCCGCGTCCGGTCTCGAGCTCCAGCTTTTCGCGGCGGGGGCGCATCTGTCGCGGCACTTCGGCGAGACCGTGCGGGCGATCGAGGCCGATGGCTGGCGCATCACCGAGCGGGTGGGGACCGAGCTGGAGTCCGACGCGGCCGAGGAGGTCGCGGCGGGCGCGGGCGCGGGCCTGACCGGGTTCGCGCGGGCCTTCGCGCGCCACCGGCCGGATCTCGTCCTGGTCCTGGGGGACCGGATCGAGATGCTCAGCGCCGCGGTCGCCGCGCTGCCCCTGACCATTCCGGTCGCGCACGTCCACGGGGGCGAGGTGACCGAAGGGGCCATCGACGAGCAGGCGCGGCACGCAATCACCAAGCTGTCGCACCTGCACTTCCCGGCCGCCGAGCCGTACGCGCGCCGGATCCTCCAGATGGGCGAGGAGCCGTGGCGAGTGCACTGCTGCGGTGCGCCCGGCCTGGACCGGCTCGCCGGGCTCGCGGTGCTGCCCCGCGAGGAGGTGGCGCGGCGGATCGGGCTACCTCTACGCCGGCCGACGCTCCTCGTCACCTTCCACCCGGAGACGCTGGAGCCCGACGCCACCGCCGCCCACGTCGACGCGCTCGCGTCGGCGCTCGCGGCGGTGCAGGGAGACGTCGTCATCACGTACCCGGGCGCGGACGCCATGCACCGGGCGGTGGTGCGGCGGCTCGAGTCACTGGTCGCCGCCCGGCCCTCCACCCGCCTGGTGGCCGCGCTCGGAGAGGACACCTACTGCTCGATGCTGCGCGAGGCCGACGTGATGGTCGGTAACTCGTCGAGCGGGCTCATCGAGGCGCCGTCGTTCGGCCTGCCCGCGGTCAATATCGGCGATCGCCAACGGGGCCGGCTCCGCGCCCCCAACGTCATCGACGTGGGGCACGGTCCCGGGGACATCCTGGCCGGGATACGGCGCGCGCTCGAGCCCGGCTTCCGCCGCTCCCTGGCCGGGATGGTGAATCCGTACGGGGACGGCCGGGCGGCACCGCGGATCGTCGAGGTGCTCGAGCGCGTCGAGCTGGGCCGGGCGCTCATCCGGAAGCGCTTCGTCGATCTCGGCGGTTCGTGACGATGACGCTGGCGTTCCTCGCCTCGCGCAAGGGATACCTGAAGGTGATGGGCTCTCTGATCCAGGCGGCACTCGATCGCGGGCACCGGGTGGTGCTGCTCCGCGATCCGGCCCAGAAGAAACCAGGCGAGGCGACCACCGACGCCGATTTCCGGGCCTGGCCGGGCGCCACGCTGGTGGACTGCGGGTGGGGAGACCCTCTCCGGCCGCCGCTCACCGCCCACGGAGCGCAAGCCCTGGTGGGACCGTCGCTGCACTGGGTGCTGCAGAGTATGGGGAGGGTGGATGAAGCCGCCGAGATCGCGCGCGCGGGGGTCCGCCTCTACTCGGTGGACTACGCCTTCGAGACCGTCACCAGCGACCCCGCGGGCTACCGGGTGGTCGACGTCACCTTCTACCAGAGCGCGTTCCAGCGGGAGCTGCACTGGAGCCAGCCTCGCCATCGAGCCTGGACGGGCGATTTCGTGACGCTCCGCCGAGAGCTGGATCTGGGATCGCGCTCGGCGGTCTCCGGCTCGACGATGCTCGACCAGCGCGCGCGGGTGCGGGACCTCGAGGCGGTGCGGCGGAAGTACGGCATTCCCGCCCGGGCGCCCGTGGTGCTGTTCATGCCCCCGAAGATGGCGGTGCCCGATCCCTGGCGGACCTTCGTCTGGGGCGACTCCTGGAGAGCCCGGCGGGACGCGCTCCTAAGTCGGCCGGCGGCCGCGGGGGCGCTGGCGGCCACGATCTTCGTCGGGCTTCTCGATCGCCGTCGCCACGGGAACGGCTATCGGCGGCTCCTCGAGTCGGTCCGTCGGTTCTGTGAGCGTAGCGAGGCAGTGCTCGTCGTCAAATCCCGACAGAAGAACGAGGACCCGGCGTTCCTGCGCGACTTCACTCCGCACATCGTCGAGCGGGACGAGGACGTGTTCCCGTACACGTCGATCGAGCTGATGGCGATCGCCGATCTGTGTATCCACTTCCAGAGCGGTGCGGTCCTGGAGGCCGCCTTCTGCGGCGTGCCCTCGCTCAGTGTCAAGCTGCCGCCTCCCTATGACCGGGACAACCCGGCGTATGAGGAGCTGTGGGACGCGGAACCGGGCACCTTCCACAACTGGGAGGGTGTCGTCTGGTCGGCGAGGCCCGGCGATGTGACGACGCTCCTGGCCGAGGGGAAGCTCGACGCCTTCGCAATCGAGCCTCGGGCGCGGCGGGCCTACGTGGAGCGGTACCTGGGTTTCGACGACACGGCCAGCAGCGAGCGGGTGCTCGACGTCATCGAGCGGCGGGCTTCACGCGCAGGTTGATCTGGGAGGCGAAGACGACGCCCAGTGGATTGTCGTGCGCGATCGCGTCGAACCGCTGCTGCAGGGTGCGGAGCCGGTCGCTCTGCTGCAGAAGCTGGGGTGGCAGCGGCCAGAAGTGGTAGTAGTTGACCGCCTCGACGGTCAGGGCGAACGTGCGCTGCAGCCTCGCGGTGAACTCGGTGAGGATGACCCGGCGGGTCGTGACGATGTCACGCTCGCTCGAGGTGCGCCCCGCGTACGAAGCGTCGGTCGTCTTCGCGGGCAGGGCCGCGTTGGCGAGCAGCGGCCGCAGGCGGTCCGCGAGCTCCCGGGCCTCCGCGGAGGTCTCCGCGAAGAGGGGAAGGACGTGCCTCTCGTAGAGCTCGACGGTGTAGCGGTTCAGGGTGACGAGGTCCGAGAGCAGGTTGCCCACGCTGAAGCACAGGGCGCCGGTCGGCTTCAGGGCCCGGGCCGCCGCCCTGAAGAAGCGGTCCTCCTCCTCCTGGGTCAGATACGCGAGTACGTTGAGGGCCGTCACCACGTCGAGCGACGCGGGCCGGAGCGATTCGAGCACGGCGACGTCGCCGACGACGATCGCCCCCGGATCGAGGCCGGCCGCCCGCAGCGCGCCCTGGCCGAGCTCGATGAGCTTCGGCGACGGGTCCGCGCCCTGGATGGAGAAGCCGCTCCGGGCCAGGAGGATCAGATTGTCTGCCGAGCCACAGCCGAAGTCGAACAGACGTCCGGGGGATGGGGGCAGCAGCATGTTGAAGGTGCGGAACCGCTGGTCGTGGTAGGCGGTGTGGGTTTGCATGTACACGGCCGCGTTGCGATCGTAGAAGGCAAGGCCGCTCATCGTATCGGGACGGCGTTCAGGCATGTGATCCGATCTCCTTGCTCGTCGCTCTAGCCGAGCCGCTGTACGAGATGCGAGGCCGCCAGGAAGTCGAGCTCCGAGTCGATGTTCACGGAGACCTCGCGTGGCATGACGTACGGCGCGGTGGCTCGCGGGTAGAAGGACCGCTGCGCCCGCAGCGCGGGCACGCGGATCGCGTAGATCGATCCGTTGGGGCGATACGTGGCCGGCAGATCCTGGCGGTGATCCACCCGAGCTCCCTCGGGGAAGAGCCAGGTGAGCCTTCCGTTCTCGATCGAGAGCATCCAGTACGGCGGGTAGTCGGGCGCGGTCACTGCCACCACCGCTTCGGCGGCGGGGTCGTCCCGCAGGACGTCGAGCGCGCCCCGGATGTGCTCGGCCCGGCGGAGCGGCGCGGTCGCAGGCAGCATCACCACGACGTCGGTGGCGAAGCCCTCGTGACGTGCCAGCCAGTCCACCGCGTGGAGGGCCACGTCCACCGTCGAGCTGCGGTCACCCGCGAGCTCGGCCGGCCGCACGAAGGGCGCCGGGCAGCCGGCCTCCCGGCCCACCGCGAGGATGGCCGCGTCCTCGCTGGAGAGGACCGTGCGGTCGAGCGCGTCGCAGCCGAGCGCGGCTTCGATGGTGTGGACGACGAGCGGCTTGCCCCCGAGGGGCCGCAGGTTCTTTCCCGGCAGGCCTTTCGATCCGCCCCGCGCCACGATCAGGCCCAGCACCGACGGCGCGCTCACCGCCCGCCTCCCGCCCGGGCCATGCGCTCCGCCCCCGCCTCGACCAGCGCAGTCGTGATCAGGTCGAGCCGCGCCTGCCGGGGCAGCTGGCGGCTCGCCTCGTGGAACCGCCCACGCTCGGCGGGGGTGAGCGCTCGGCTGAGCAGCGGCTCCACGTCCTCCGGGCGTTCGGCGAGCAGGCCGAGTCCTGCCGCCATGCCGTCGGGCTGGGTCATGCCGGTGTACTCGCGCATGAAGCGCCGGATCTCGTCGGTGGTGAGCAGGAACAGCACCGAGCCGAGCGGCTCCCGGCTCCACGCATCGAGGAAGGCGTAGTCCATGCTGCAGTGGGAGAAGCCGGTGGCTACGACGTCGCAGCCGGCCAGCCAGGGCTCGACGTCGCCGTCCGACGCGTCGTGCATCGCGACGCCGGCCGCCCGCAAGAGCGTGACGTGCCGGTCGCGGTGGTCCGGGAACTTCGGATGCTCGCGCAGGAGGACGAGGGGCTTGACCGGCCGCCGGGCGAGCGCGTCCGCGAGATGGCTGAAGGCGGCCTCGTGGCCGGGGATCTCGGCGGGCTGGCCGAAGAAGCCGAGAACCGGTCCCCCGGGCGGAGCGCCGATCCGCTCGCGTGTGCGCGCGCGCAGCGCCGCGACGTCGAGTCCCGCGTAGGCCGCGTGGCGAAGCGAGCCCACCGCCACGGTGGCCACGTCGAAGCGCTCACGGGTCAGGCGCGCTGCCGTGTCGTCCCGGACGAAGTAGGTGCCGGCGTACGCGCGAGCGACCGCATTGGCATCACCAGGGTAGTCCTGGAGCGCGAAGGTCGGCCGCCCGGCGGCGCGGGCGAGCAGCGCCTCGTCGAGGCCCACACCGAGCGAGGAGACGCCGACGAGCAGCACGTCGGGATCCGTGTCTCGGATGAGTTCGTCCGCGGCGGCGAGGAGCGGCGCGAGATCGCCGCCCGGGGGCACGTGGGCCGCGCCGCTGGCCGGCGCGAACCGAAGCGGCCGCTCGCCGGCGGCCGCGAGCAGATCGAAGGCGGGTCCGCTCGCCGCAACCTGCACGTCGAGGCGCGCGTCGGCGCGCAGGGCCGGACACAGGGCGCGCATCTGGGTGGCGCTGCCCGGATCGCGCGCGGAGACGAGGACGCGAACGGTCCTCACGGCCTGGCGAGGCCTCTCGCCACGACGGCTTCGGCCAGCGCCCAGTCCTCGGGGGTGTCGATGTCGATGCCCTCGATCGTGTCGGTGGCCAGCGGGCGCAGCCGGGGCGGGAAGAGTCGCCGGTGCGTGGCGAGCGCCTCACGGGTCACCAGGTAGAGCGTGCCGTTCGGGGTGAGGAGCGGTCGCGCTTCCTGGCGGCGCGTCACGTCGTCCCACGGGGCGAGGGGCTCGAGGTGACCGCCCCGGTCGGTGCGGTACATGACCGAGAGGCTCCGCTCGATGCGGCGCACCCCAACCACGCCCTCGGTATCGGGGCTGCCCAGCAGCTCGAGCGCCTGGCGCAGCCGCTCCGCCCGCCGGAACGGACAGGTGGGCTGCAGCAGCATCACCGCGGTCGCCCTCCATCCTGCGTTGGCCTCGAGCCAGCCCACCGCGTGATCCACGACCTCGAGCATGCCGGCGGCGTCGGTGGCCAGCGCCGGCGGGCGCAGGAAGGGTGCCTCGAGTCCGTGGGCGCGGCCCACCTCCGCGATCACCGGGTCATCGGTGCTGAGGACGGCGCGGGCGGGCAGCCCGGCCGCCGCGATCGCGCGCGCCGTCCAGGCCAGGAGCGGCAGGCCACCCAGAGGTCGGATGTTCTTGCCAGGGAGTCCCTTCGAGCCGGCGCGGGCCGGCACGAGGATCAGGAGACCTGGTGCCGGAGCGCCCACCCGGCGCCTTCGTGCTTCCAGAGGTGCGGGGAGCGGAACTGGTCCACCACCTCCCAGAAGCGCGCCTCGGTGATCTGCATGTAGTCGAGGTTCTCGTGGAACCACTTCTTGGGGAACTCGCCGTCGAAGCGGCGCACCAGCGCCACTCCCTCCTCGCGCGTCAGGTGCTGATTGCGGATCTCCTGGGCCGCGTCATAGGACGCGCGGCCGAGGCCGAACTTGATGTAGGTCGTGAAGTAGTGCAGCCCGTCCATGCGGTCGTCGATGCTGTTGTACTTCGAGTAGGTTCCCTCGGTTCGCTCGGTGTTGGCCTCGAACCCCGCGTGCTCGACCGCGTAGTAGTAGCACTCCTGCGGCACCCACTTGAGGTAGTAGCCCAGGTAGTGCACCTCCACGCGCTTGTCTGCGAGCAGGGCGGGATCCGCGGGCAGGTAGGGATCGAGGTCGCGGGCGGTGATGCCGTGCTCGGCGAGCGCGGGGACGCTCACCCCGCCCAGGTGCAGCTCCTCGAGGCGCGCCTCGCGCGTGAAGTAGCGGGGGTCGCGCTGCGCGGTCGCGGCTTCCCCGAGCGGGTTGCCGTACTCGACCTCGTTCTCGCCGTAGACCACGAGCGGGATGTCGTTGAGCGCCGCGAAGCGAGGCGGCAGGCTCTTCTGGCCGAAGATGAAGGGCTGGAACGGGTGCAGCAGGTTCTCGAAGGCGAGCCGGGTGAGGGTCCGGTGCACCCGCCCGTTGGGCGTGCAGAGGTAGTTGTCGAAGCCCGCGTGCAGCCACGACTGGAAGTTGCGCCAGCCCACCTCGGTGTAGATGTGGGGCGCCCACGTCACGGTGAGCGGATTCATCCCGTACTTGTACTTGAGCAGGTGGGATGCGTAGATGCTGTCCTTGCCTCCGCTGCCTGGTACCAGCACGTCGTAGCGGCCGTCGGTACGGCGATGGCGCGCGAGCAGGTCGAGCAGCTCGCGCTCGCGCTGAGCCCAGTCCACGCGCTGCTCCTTCTCCTCGGCGAAGCGGCACGCCGCACAGACGCCCTCCGCGTCGAAGTGGATGGTCTCCTTCTTCGACTCGCGGGTATGCGTGTACTCGACGGTGGACGAGGGGCGCTGATTGGAGATCACGCAGCGGGCGCAGAAGCGCACCTCCACGGGCAGGCCGAACTTCGCCTCGAGGGGCGCCGGGGCCGGATTCGCCATGCGGGAGCCGCTCAGGCGCGCGCCACGAAGGCGCGCAGAATGGCCAGCCCCACCTCGCCGCTCTTCTCGGGGTGGAACTGGCAGCCCGTGATCGGCCCGGCCGTGATGGCCGCGGCCACCGGCGTGCCGCCCAGCTCGATGTCGGCGAGCCGGTGCCGCGGATCGGCGGGATGCGCCGCGTAGGAGTGGACGAAGTAGGCGAAGTCGCCCGGCTTGACCGCGGCGAAGACGCTGTCCGCCCACGGGACGCCGCCGCGCGCGCGCTCGAGGCGGCACCAGCCGACATTGGGGATCTTGTAACGGGCGGGCTCGGTCGGCGCGGGCAGCCGGTCCACCCGGCCCGCGATGAGGCCGAGGCCGGCGTGCTGCCCGAACTCGGTGGAGGCCTCGAGCAGCAGCTGCATGCCGAGGCAGACGCCGAGCAGGGGGCGGCCGGTCGAGGCGAAGGCCAGCACCGCCTCGTCGAGGCCGCGGGCGTGCAGGCCCGCCATCGCGTCGCCGAACGCGCCCACGCCCGGGAGGATGAGCTGCTCGGCCGCGCGCACCGTCGCGGGCTCGTCGGCGAGCCTCGGCGCACCGCCGACCGCGGCCACCGCGTGGCAGACGCTCCACAGGTTGCCGCGGCCGTAGTCCACGATCACCACCGGGCGCGCGGCGATCACGCCGAGCTCCGCACCGGCACGCTGGCCTCGGCGAGCCGCGCCTTGATCTCACCCACCGTGTACTTGCCGTAGTGCAGCACCGAGGCCACCGCGACCGCGTCGGCTCCGGCCTCGGTGATGGCACGACAGACGTGCTCGGGCGTTCCCGCGCCGCCTCCCGCGATCACCGGCACCTCGACCCGGGCGGTGACTCGGCGGAGGAAGTCGAGATCCATGCCCTTCTGGGTGCCCTCGTGGTCCACCGAGGTGACCAGCAGCTCGCCCGCCCCCAGCTCGACCCCTCGACAGGCCCAGTCGAGGGCGTCGAGGCCGGTGCGCTCGCGCCCGTTGTCGGTGTAGGCCTCCCAGCGGTCGGGGCCGATCTTCTTGGTCTGGATGGAGAGCACCATGCACTGGCTGCCGAAGGCCTCCGAGATCTCGCGGACGAGCTCGGGCCGGGCCACCGCCGCGGTGTTGATCGCGACCTTGTCGGCGCCGCTCCGCAGGGCGTCGCGCACGTCCTCGATGGTCCGAAGGCCGCCCTCCACCGTCATCGGCACGAAGACCGCCTCCGCGGCGCGCCGTACCACCTCGAGGATGTTGTTGCGGCCGTAGAGGCTCGCCACGATGTCGACGTAGAGGATCTCGTCGGCCCCCTCCGCGTAGTAGCGTCGCGCGAACTGCTGGGGATCGCCCATGACCCGCAGGCCCTCGAGGTGAATGCCTTTGACGAGATTCGGCCCCTTCACGTCGAGGCGGGCGATGACGCGGGCGGTCGGCATCCCGCTGTCCGGCCTACTCGACGTCGACGAAGCGGCCCGACGCGCTCGAGCGGGCGCACGCGTCGATGATCCGCTGGACGCGGAAGCCGGCGCGCAGGTCCACGAGCGGGGCCTGCCCGCGCTCCACGCAGGCGAAGAAGTGCTCGATCTCGTCGACGTACATGCGGTCGTAGGCGGGCTCGAAGGACCAGCTCTCCCATTTCTTCGCGTTGTGATCGTAGCAGCGCACGGTGTGGCTCTCGAGATCCACCAGGATCGTGCTCCGGGTGCCGATGATCTCCACCTCGCTGCGGGCCGAGCGGTCCACCATGTCGAGGTGGATCGAGCCGACCGCCCGCGGGCCGAAGCGCACGATGGTCTCGCAGACGTCGTCGGTCTCGACCTCGAGATCGCTGAAGGTGCCCACCACCGAGAAGACGCCGGTGATGGGCCCGCAGAGCCACTGCATCCAGTCGAAGGCGTGGCACTCGTCGAGCAGCACGCCGCCGCCCTGGTCCTTCTTCGCCATGTAGAACGAGCGGTAGTCCTCGTACGGGTGCCAGTCCGGGAGGTAGACCCCGGTGAAGCTCCGCGCGGTCACGATGCGGCCCACGCGCCCGGCGTCGAGCAGCTCGCGCGCCTTCTGCAGCGGCTTGAAGAAGCGCATGCAGAAGCCGGTCATGGCGGTCAGCTTGCCCCTCTGGACGAGGTCGAGCAGCTCCGGGATCCGATCTACCGTGTGCGAGACCGGCTTCTCGACGAAGAGGTGGAGCCCGTGGCGCGCGAGGGCGATCGCCGGCTCCATGTGATAGGCGGTGGGCAGGCAGATGAACCCGGTCTGGAATTTCTCCGCGGCGAGGGCATCGTCCAGCGAGCCGAAGAGCGGCACCGCGCCGTGCTTGGCCGCGATCTCGGCGCGCCGGTCCGCCCGGGGCTCCACCACCGCGGCCGAGCGGCCGGTGGCGAGCAGGTTGCGCAGATGACGCTTGCCGATGGAGCCGCCACCGACGACGAGAGCGGTGATCATGACTCGAGCATGTCCTCGGTGATGGGAGTGTGATGGGCGATGGCGTGGCGGGTCGTGCGGCCCACCACCGTGGGGAGAGCGGCCGGCGAGAGGCCGGTGCCTGGACGCAGGACGTCGAGGTCCTCGCGCGTCAGCACGCGGCCCGCCGGCAGGTCCCGGGCCGCCACCAGGCTCTTGCGCGCCACCTCGCGCACCGGCAGCTCGCTGGGGGCCGGGCGCTTGACGCCGTCGCCGAGGGCGGACTCGACCTCGCGGATGGCGGTGACGAGGGCCCGCAGCTCGTCCGGGAGGAGGGACGCCTGGTGGTCCGGGCCCGGCAGGCTCCGGTCCATGGTGAAGTGCTTCTCGATGTAGGCGGCTCCGCGCGCGGCGGCCGCGATGGCCACCGCGGTGCCCGGCGAGTGGTCGGAGAGGCCGACCGGCGTGCCGAAGGCGCGCGCGTAGGTGTCCATGACCCGGAGGTTCGTGAGCGCGGGCTCGGCCGGGTAGTTGCTCACGCACTGGAGGACCGCGAGATCGGTCGCGCCGGTGCGACGAAGCGCGGCCACCGCGGCCTCCACCTCGGCCATGTCGGCCATGCCGGTGGAGAGGATCACGGGCAGGCCGAGCGCGCCGACCTCCTCGAGCATGGGCAGGTTGGTCACGTCGCCCGAGGAGATCTTGAGACGGCGGACGCCCAGACGCTTGAGGTACCGCGCGCTCTCCGCGTCGAACGGCGTCGACATGAACTCGATCCCCGCCGCCGCGCAGCGGGCGAACAGCATCTCGTGATCGCGGGGGGACAGCTCGAGACGCGCCAGCATCTCGTACTGGCTCTCCTCGCCGCCGGTGACCCGTCGCTGGTACTCCGCCTTGGCCGCCCGCCGCGTCAGCAGGCGGTCGACGGTGAACGTCTGGAACTTGACCGCGTCGGCCCCCGCCGCCACCGCCGCGTCCACGAGGGCGCGGGCCAGCGCGGGATCGCCGTTGTGGTTGACGCCGGCCTCGGCGATCACGAAGGTGTGGGTCGGACGTGGTCGGGAATTCACTTGACGCATCTTACACCAACGTGTTCAACTTGTGAACGTTCTCATGCAGCGGCAGAACGAGCGGAATCTGGAGATCCTGACCGCGATCGGCGAGGGCGTGCCGGTCACCCAGCGGGCCCTCGCCGAGCAGCTCGGCGTGGCCCTGGGCCTGGCCAACCTCTGCCTCAAGCGGCTGGTGAGCAAGGGATTCATCAAGGTGCGGGAGTTCCCGGCCAAGCCGGCGGCCCGCAAGCGCCTGCAGTACGTGCTGACTCCGAAGGGCGTGGCCGAGAAGACCCGGCTCTCGTACGAGTACATGGCATATTCCCTGCGGCTCTTCCGGCGCACCCGTGGCAATCTCCGGGAGACCATGGCGCGCTTTCACGCCGCCGGCATGAAGCGCTTCGCGCTCTGCGGGCTCGGGGAGGCGGCCGAGCTCGCCTATCTCACCCTGCGCGAGTTCGGGCTCGAGCCGGTCGGCGTCTTCGACGGGGTGCCCGGCGATCAGTTCCTGGGCTTCCCGGTTCGTCCGCTATCGGAGCTGGCCGCGGAAGAGATCGACGGGGTGATCGTGGCCACGTTCGATCGGCCCGAGCAGCGCGTGGCCGAGCTGAGCCGGCTGGGCGTGCCCACCGCGAAGTGTCTCACCCTGCGTCGGCTGGCCGAGCCGGTGGCGCATGCCGAGGAAAGGACGGGGCGATGAAGGAGTTCCTGAAAGGCAACTACAAGGTCGACACCGAGATCAAGGAAGCCGTGGACGAGGAGCGCTCGCAGCTCGAGGCCGAGTTCGAGCGGAAGGCCCTGTCCCGGCTGGGCGGCAGCATCTGCTTCGTGAGCAAGAAGGCCTTCGTGTGGCAGGGCGAGGCGCAGCCGGAGGCGAGCCGAGCGGATCAAGAAGACAAGGCCACGTGAGCGACCTGGGACGAAAGATCGCCCGCTCGCTCGAGGGCGCGACCTTCGAGAGGATCGCGGCGGCCGGCCTCACCAACGCCGAGCTGAATCAGCCCTGCATCCATCGATCGGTGCTGGAGCTGGGTCGGGAATCGCTGGGAGAAGGGGACGCGGCGCTGGTGGTTGCGGCCGGGCCCAGCCTCCGCCGGCGGCAGAGCCTCGAGCGGCTCCGGACCTCGGGCTTCCGGGGCACCATCGTGGCCGCCGACGGCGCCCTCGGCGCCTGTCTCCGGGCGGGCGTGGTCCCTCACGTGGTCGTGAGCGTGGATCCGCATCGCGGTCGCATCGTGCGCTGGTTCGGCGACCCCGCGCTGAGCGCTCCGCCGGCCGACGACTACTTCCGGCGGCAGGAGATGGACGCGACCCACTCTCGCGACGAGCTGGGCGCCAACCGGACCCTGGTGGAGCTGGTCGACCGTCACGGCCCCGCGATCCGCGCCGCCGTCGCGACCTCCGCCGCGCCCGAGGTCACCACGCGCTGCGCGCAGGCGGGCATGGCGCTCTACTGGTGGAATCCGATGTACGACGACTACGAGGCGGCCGAGAGCCTCTCGCGGCGCCTCCACCGGATGAACGGGCTGCCCTGCATCAACGGCGGCGGCAACGTGGGCACCGCGGCCTGGGTGCTGGCTCACGCGATCCTCGGCAAGCGCCGGGTAGGCATCGTGGGCATGGACTTCTCCTACACCCCGGACACGCCGTACGAGAAGACCCAGTACTATCCCGAGCTGGTCGAGCTCTTCGGCGACGGATTCAAGGACGCCTTCATCCACATGGACAATCCCACGCTGGGCGAGACCTGGTTCACCGATCCCGCCTACTACTGGTATCGCGAGATCTTCCTTCAGATGGCGGGCGAGGCCGGGTGCGAGACGTACAATTGCACGGAGGGGGGCCTGCTCTTCGGCCCCGGCATCCACACGGTTCCGCTGGAAGACTTCGTGCAGGCCGTCCGGAAGGGGATCTGATCGGCCATGGCCAAGGTGCTGTTCATCAACCCGATGATCCGCGAGGAGGACGACCCGCGGCACGTGCCCTACGGGATCGCCCTGCTCGCGGCCATCGCCATGCGCGACGGCCACGCGGTCCAGGTCTTCGACGCCAACGCCTGGCGTACGTCCGACTCGGTGGTGGCCCAGGTGCTGCAGGCCGATCGCTGGGACGTGATCGGTATCGGCGGGATCACGACCGCGTACCGCTCGATCAAGCACATCACCGCCATGGCCAAGGAGCTGGCGCCCCAGGCGCTGCTGGTGGCGGGGGGCGGCTTCCTCACCAGCATGCCGAACGACATCATGCGATTCCTGCCCCAGGTGGACCTCGGCGTGGTGGGCGAGGGGTTCATCTCGTTCCCCGAGATGCTGCGCCGGGTGGACGCGGGCAACCGCGACTGGGCGGAGGTCAAGGGCGTGATCTGGCGGGAGCCGTCCGGCCGCGCCCGGCTCAACCCGGAGCAGCCCCTGCTCGAGGACCTGGACAGCCTGCCCTACCCGGCGTGGGAGCTGTTCCCGCTGGAGGAGGTCTACTTCAAGAACAGCATGGCCCTGTTCTCGGAGGAGGGCATGGTGGCCCGCCGCCGGCTCGACATCAACGCGAGCTACGGCTGCTCGCTGATCTGCCGCTTCTGCTTCCACCTGGGGATCTCGGGCGACATGAAGATCACCGAGACCACCGACGGCGATCGCGAGACGAGCTTCACCTACGATCGCAAGATCCGCTGGCACAGCCCGCGCTACGTGGTGAACCTCGTCAAGTATGCGCGCGACCGCTTCGGGGTCGACTTCATCGGCTTCCTCGACGAGAACCTGATGACGATGCACCAGTTCTCGGGCAAGAAGTGGCTCACCGACATCGCCGACCTGTGGATCTCGGAAGGGCTCCAGCCGCAGTGCGTGCGGGACGGGGTGGATCACGACCCCGAGCACTGCCACGGCATCCACTGGGGCGGCACGAGCCACGCCACCCTGGTCAGCCAGCACGTGCTGAAGGTGATCAAGCAGGCCGGTTGCACGCACCTGGTGTACGGCTACGAGTCCTTCTCGCCGCGGGTGCTCAAGACGGTGGGCAAGGGGGCGACGCCCGAGACCAACGAGCGCTCCCTGCGCTGGACGATCGAGGCGGGGATCCGGCCGATCCCCAACCAGATGATCGGATTCCCCGACGACGACTTCGACTCCATCCGCGACAACATCCACGCGTGGAACCGGCTGGGGCTCAACGTGAAGCCGTTCTTCGCGACCCCGTACCCCGGCACCGAGTGGTACTACCGGTACAAGCCGCGCATCCTCGAGCAGTACGACGGCGATCTGGAAGCGTTCCTCCTCGACGTCGGCGACGCCACCCGCATCACCGGCAACATCTGCAAGAAGTTCAACGCGGTCGAGCTGTACGGCCTGCGCGAGCTGATGGTGCTGCGCGATCTCAAGCGGATCGGTGCCTACGAGCGGGAGTGGAACCGCCTCCACGGCGTCGCCGCTCCCGCGGCGCCCGGCTCCTGAGCGCGTGGCCGGCCGCCTGCTGATCCTGGGCGCGGGCGGTCACGGCCGCGCCGTCGCGGATCTCGCCCGCGCCTGCGGCTTCACGGTGGCCGGCTTCACCGACCGCTCCTCCGCGGCGGGCGGTCCCGGCAATCCGGTGCTCGGCACCGACGCGGAGCTGGCGGCCCTGATCCGCGCCCAGCGGATCGACGGCGGGGTCGTCGGGGTGGGCAACACCGCTCTGGCCCGCCGCGCCCAGCTCTACGCCGTGCTGCTCGCCGCCGACGTCGCCCCGCCCGCCCTGGTGCACCCACGCGCGACGGCGTCGCCCTCGGCCACGGTCGGCGCGGGCTCGGTGGTCTTCGCGGGCAGCGTGCTCGGCAGCGAGGTGCGGATCGGGGTGAACGCGGTGCTCTACAGCGGTGTGCTCGTGGAGCACGAGTGCGTCATCGGGGACCACGCCTATCTCTCGCCGGGCGTCGTCCTCTCCGGCCAGGTAGCGGTGGAGGCGGGCGCCTTCCTGGGCGCGGGCGCGGTCGTGCTGCCGGGTCTGCGCATCGGGGCGAGGGCGGTGGTGGCCGCGGGCGCGGTGGTGACCGCCGACGTGGCGGCCGGGCACACCGTCATGGGCGTTCCGGCCCGTGAAGCCCACCGCGAAGGAAACGGATGAACGCGATGGGCGAGGCCAGGGCCAGCGAGTAACGGAGGTTGTCGCCGGTGGCCGGGTGGACCTGGAAGAGATAGGCCAGGTACAGCCCGAGCGCCGCGACCGCCGCGGGGATCGCGGCGGCCCAGCCGGTGAGCCCGAACCCGCCGGCGCTGATCAGCAGCGCGTGGAACGCCGCCAGCATCACCGCGAATCCTCCCAGGTATGCCCAGGCGCGCGTATAAAGAGGAATTCCCGCGAGCTCGCGCGTCCAGCGGAAGTACACCCAGCACGGGAAGAGGATCAGAAAGAGTCGGGCAAGCGCGGCGCCGAGCTCACCGGGCCAGAGGCTCTCGAGCCCGGGTAGCCACGGTCGAGGCGGGACGAGCACCACGAGCAGCCCCGCGTAGGCCACGACTCGCAGCAGGTTGACGGGAATGAAGCGCGCCGCCTGGTCGAGGGCCATGATCACGAACGTGTACGGGTTGATGATGTTGGCGGCGACGGCGGCGAGCACGAGGACCCTGAGGGGGAGCGCGGCGGGACGGAAAGACTCTCCGTAGAGGAGCGTGATGCCCGTCTCCGCGAATGCCCAGACCGCGAAGGCGAGAGGCATCGTCAGGAAGAGGAGCTTGTCGAGGCCGTGGAGGAAGAAATCGCGGGCCTCGCGGTCCCGGGTGTGACTGCGGCGCGCATACAGGCCCGAGAGCCGCGTGAACAGGAAGGTCATGGGCGCCGCGATCACTGACGACAACGCCTCCCAGAGGGCCCGCGCGATCTGGTAGTGACCGGCGGCCGTCAATCCGGCCCAGGCGCCCACCAGGACGCGGTCGATGGAGTCCTGGAACAGTGCCAGCGGGGTGGTGATGGTGAACGGGCGCGCGAAGCTCCAGTAGTCGGCGAGGCTTGCGCGGCTCGGCGCGCGCGGGGTGACGCGGTAGCGGCGGCCGAGGACGACGACTGCGGCGAGTCCGCCTGCGACCCCGTCTATCCCGAACGTAGCGGCGACGCCGACCACGCCGGGCGCCATCGCCAGGACCGCCACGGTGGCCAAGAGCCGCAGAAGCCGCGCCGACAGCACGATGATGGAATGCGCCACGACCCACTCGCGGGCGATGAAGACCTTGAGGAAGACATCGGCGAAATTGCTGGCCACCTGGGCGCCCAGCAGGAAGAGGAAGACGAGCGCGAGGCCGGAAGAGGCGAAGAGACCCTGCGTCGTCCAGACGAGGAGGAGGGCCGCGACCAGGACTCCATGCAGCGCGACCTGGATGGCCAGCATGGTCCCGAGGCATCGCCCGGCGTCCTGGCCCTCCCCAAGCCGCTTGAGGTGCGCCTGGGCGAAGCCCGGCAGCAGGGCCGCCATCACGAGCCCGACGATCCCGGTGCTGAAGCCGATGGAGCCGAGCGCCTCCGGGCCGAGGGCGCGGCCGACGAGGATCGACACCACCATGCCGAGCGCGCTGCCGCCCCACGTGCTGCCCAGCAGCAGGAGGGACTTGCGAGCCAGATCCTGGGGCGGCATCCCGCCCGATTCTATCGCAGCCTCGTGGCTATTCCTTGACTGGTCGGGCGTGTCGTTCGTAGGCTGACGGCGTGGCCTTCGAGTCTTCCCGGGCGACTTCGAGCGCGAGGTTCCGCCTCGTGCTGACCCTGATCGCCCTCGCTTTCCTCGCGCAGTCCCTCTACCTCGCGCGGGTGCTCGTCCCCTCCCACGACGAGAGCTCGGCCCTGTTCTTTGGCTACCTGACGGCGACCGGACAAATGAGCATGTACCAGGACGACGTCGTCGGCCATCGGCCGCCCGGCCCCGCGTACATCTTCGGGACCACGCAAGCGTTGTGGGGCCGGAGCCTGATGGCGGCTCGCCTGACCGGCGTCGGCTTCGGTGTGATTCTGCTCGTGCTGACCGCGGTCCTGGCGCGGGAAGTGGGCGGTGTCTTCTGTGGGCTGCTGACCGCTGCGCTCCTGACGGCCCAGGGCGCCGTCGTCGGGTACTACTCGCTCGGGGACTTTCACGCCCTGGCGCCGATGGTGATGATGGCTGGCCTGCTCGTCTGGCTCTCGGCGGAGAAACCCGCGCGGAACGTGCTCGGCGCCACGATCATCGGCAGCCTCTTCTTCATACGGACCCATCTCTGGCCATTGCTGCCGCTGGTGCTGCTTCTGGCTCTCCGGCGAGCCCGGAGCCGCGCGGAGCGAGCACTGGTCGCGGGTGTGATGATCGTGCCGCTCGTGCTCTTCTTCCTCTGGGACGCCCGGCATCTCAAGCTGCTGGTTTCGGTGCCGATCATCGGGCGGCTCGTCCGTCCGCTTGGCTATGTCCCGTTTGTCGAGCTGGACGAGCGGCCATACCGAGATCTCGACTATCAGGTCCGGATGCTTGTTCATCTGGCCCGGCGCTACGAGTTTCTTGTCCTGACCACTGTCGTGATCGTGCTCCTGGTCGTGGTCTGTCTCGTGCGATCGGGACGTCGAGAGCCGTACCTCACCGACCGCCGCGTGAATCTTCTGGCCGGGTTGTTTCTCTACATGCTGGTGTGCCTATTGGTCTTCTTCCGGATCAATTTCAAGTGGATCGGCATGTACGTGGCCTCTCTCGTGCCGTTGCTCGCCATCGTGCTGGGCTACCTGGGCAGCCGGCTCTTGGCCGATCCCGCGTTCGGCCGGCGAGCCCGGGCCGGCGTGACGGCGTTCCTGGCCGCGATGATCGTGCTGCCCATCTACTACAACCGCAACCCGCTGATGCCCTCGGGGGCCGTGCGCGCCGCCGACCCGGTGCGGGCGGTGATGGTGGCCGGCGCCCACCTGGCTCGGCTGGTACCGGCGGGCGCGCGCGTCTTCTTCTTCGGCCAGGTGGATGTGTTCTATTTCTCGGGCTTGCCGCCCACCTATCTTCAACAGATCACCAACTACGACACGCTGGCCGTGAACGACCAGAACAATGCCATCACGCTGCGCAACGGGTACTACGGCATGCGCCAGGTGGAGCGCTGGCTCGGCGGCGAGGCCGACTATGCCGTCATCTCCCCCGAGAGTCTCTACACGTTCGCGGAGGCCTTTCACAACCACCCGGAGGTCAACCGACCCAAGGTGGCACGGATTCGGGAGCTGCTTGCCCTCAATTTCACCAAGGTCGGGACCGTGGACGAGTATCCGTACTACTCCTATGACGTCTTCCGACGCGTGGGCCGGCCCTAGCCTTCCCGCGTGCCGCGCGGGGCCCGCCGCCCAGGCCCATTTATCCATCGGGGGCTCCAAAAGCGGCTACGGTAAGATTACGGCTATGCGGATTTGCGCCCCTGGGGTGCGTCCTTGAGAGCCGTGGTCACCGGCGGCGCGGGCTTCATCGGGAGCCATCTGGTGGAGCGGCTCCTGGCCGATGGTCACTCGGTCCTCGTCCTCGACAACTTCTCCACTGGGCGCCCCGAGAACCTCGGCCACCTGGCGGGGGAGGGTCGCCTCGTGGTGGAGCGGGTGGACATCGCGAGCGAGCCGCGGCTCGCCGTGCTCCTGAGCGGCGCCGACTGGGTTTTCCATCTGGCCGCGCTGGCCGACATCGTACCGTCCATGGAGCGTCCGATGGACTATCACCGGGCCAACGTCGACGGGACCGTGGCGATCCTGGAGGCGGCGCGCGCTGTCTCCATCGGGCGCTTTCTCTACACCGCGTCCTCGTCCTGCTACGGGATCCCCGACGTGTATCCTACCCCGGAGACGGCTGCCGCGCGTCCGCAGTACCCGTACGCGCTGAGCAAGCTCCTCGGTGAGCAGTGCGTCCTCCACTGGGGACAGGTGTATCGGATGCCGGTCGTCTCGCTCCGTCTCTTCAACGTGTACGGGCCACGGTCGCGGACGTCGGGGACGTACGGCGCCGTCTTCGGCGTGTTCCTGGCCCAGAAGCTCAACGGCCGGCCGTTCACGGTGGTAGGCGACGGTACGCAATCCCGCGACTTCACCTTCGTCTCGGACGTCGCGGATGCCTTCGTGACGGCCGCCCAGGCCACCGTCACCGGCGAGGCCTTCAACGTGGGGACGGGCGCCCCGGTGGCGGTCAACCGGCTCGTCGCGCTCCTCGGGGGCGACGTCGTCCATGTCCCGAAGCGCCCCGGCGAGCCCGATCGTACTCACGCCGACGTGTCCAAGATTCAACGGCAGCTCGGATGGCGTGCGAAGGTCTCCATCGAGGAAGGAGTCCGCATCCTGCTCGACAACATCGAGTACTGGCGGCAGGCTCCGGTGTGGACGCCGGCGTCGATCGAGGTGGCGACCCGCGACTGGTTCCGATATCTCGGAAAGGACTGAGATCGCCATGTCACCCCGGACCTTCGAGGAGAAGATCAAGACCCTGGCGGAGCTCGAAGAGATCTGCCGGACGCTGCGCGGCGAGGGGAAGCGGATCGTCCAGTGCCACGGCGTGTTCGATCTCATGCACCCGGGCCACGTGCGGCACTTCGAGGCGGCGCGAGCGCAGGGCGATGTCCTGGTGGTGACCGTCACGCCCGACCGGTTCGTGAACAAGGGGCCGGGCCGGCCGGTATTCAACGAGCGGCTGCGCTCCGAGTCGGTAGCCGCGCTCGGCAGCGTGGCCTTCGCGGCCATCACCGAATCGCCGTCTGCCGAGGACGTGATCCGTCTGCTGCGGCCGTCGGTGTACGTGAAGGGCAGCGACTACGCCGACGCCAAGGGTGACCTCACCGGCAAGATCGCCGACGAGCGGCGGGCGGTGGAGGAGGTGGGTGGGCGCATCCACTTCACGAGCGAGATCACGTTCAGCTCCAGCAGCCTCCTCAACCTGCACTTCGACGTCTATCCGGAGGAGGCTCAAGAGTTCTTGCGTGACTTCCGCCAGCGGCACTCGGCGGATGAGGTCATCGGGCTCCTCAAGGATCTGCAGCGGCTCAAGGTGCTGGTGGTGGGCGAGACGATCATCGACGAGTACCACTACGTGCAGTCGATGCAGAAATCGCCCAAGGAGCTGCTCGTCACCACCCGCTATCTCCGGGAAGAGCACTTCGCGGGCGGCATCCTGGCCTGCGCCAATCACGCGGCGGGCTTCTGCGGCCAAGTCGACATCGTCACCGTCCTCGGCGTGGCCGATCCCCGTGACCAGTTCATCCGGAGCCATCTCAAGCCGAACGTCACCCCGGCGTTCTTCTACCGGGAAGACACCGGGACCATCGTCAAGCGTCGCTACGTGGAGCAGGCGTTCCTCAACAAGATGTTCGAGGTGTCGTTTCTCGACGACGGAGAGCTGCCGCTGTCTGTCTCCCGCCAGGTCGAGCAGCACCTCGCCGCGGTGCTGCCGAAGTACGACGTGGTCATCGTAGCCGACTACGGCCACGGCTTCCTGAATCGCGAGTTGATCCGGATCCTCGCCAACGAGTCGCGCTTCCTGGCTCTCAACGTGCAGACGAACAGCGCCAACCTCGGCTACAACCTGATCACCAAGTATCCGCGCGCCGACTACGTGTGCATCGACGAGCCCGAGGTGCGCCTGGCCACTCACGATCGGCGCAGTAATCTGGAGGAGATCATCGAGCGAGTGGCCAAGGATCTCTCTAGCCGGCGTGTCTCCATCACGCGCGGGCACAAGGGCTGCATCGCCTACGCTGATCCGGGCGAGTTCTTCCAGGTCCCGGTGTTGTCGCGGGAGATCGTGGACCGCATCGGCGCGGGAGATGCGTACTTGTCGGTCACCGCCCCGTGCGCGGCGGTCGGGTACCATCCGGAGATGGTAGGCTTCATCGGCAACGCGGTCGGCGCGCTCGCGGTGCGCATCGTCGGCAACCGAACCGCGGTCGAACCCGTACCGCTCTTCAAATTCATCACGGCGCTGCTGCAATGATCCCCAAGTACTTCCTCGAGCTGGGCGACACGATGGGCCGCGTTGAGGCCTCGGACGGGAGATCGAGGCCGCTCGAATATGACGAAGGCATCCGGCGTGCGACCGAGGTGGTTCGCGAGCAGACCGCCGCCGGCCGGAAGGTGATCTTCGTCGGCAACGGCGGCAGCGCGGCGATCGCCAGCCATCAGGCCATCGACTACTGGAAGAATGGCGGAATGCGGGCGATCGCGTTCAACGATCCCGCCCTGCTGACCTGCGTGGGGAACGACTTCGGCTACCCGCACGTCTTCGAGAAGCCGATCGCCATGTTCGCCGACGCGGGTGACGTGCTGATCGCCATCTCGAGCGGTGGCCGCTCCGAGAACATCCTGCGCGCCGTCGGCGCGGGGATCACCGCCGGCTGCCGGGTGCTCACGATGTCTGGCTTCCTGCCCGACAATCCGCTGCGGACCCTGGGTGAGGTGAATTTCTACGTCCCCTCCGACTCCTACGGCTACGTGGAGATCACACATTTGGCGGTCTGTCATTGCATCGTCGACACGATCATCGGCCACGCCCGCCCCTCCAGGGGCGGTCCCTGATCTCCCGTGCGGGCCGCATGTGCCTGACTTTCTTCTCAGAACGGGCAAACTGGCTCGGGATCGGCGACAAATACATTGACATTGGATGCCGGCCAGACTAACTTGGCGGCCAAGATTTCCCCAGATTTGGCGGGGGCTTAGATAGTAATGCTCTTCATCAATCCGGCGCAGGAGAAGTTCGGGGGATTTCTGTCCCGGTATGTCCCCGTGGGCATTCCGGTCGCGATCGGCTGCCTGGCCGCCTACCTGAAAAAGCACGGTATCAAGGTCGGGGTGGTCGACGAGGAGTTGGTCGACATCACCCCGTCGGTGCTCCGTGAGCTCGTCGACGGGCTGGAGAAGCCGTACATGTTCGGGCTGTCGTGCCTGACCGCACACGTCGTGCGTGCCTACCAGCTGGCCCGGATGATCAAGGCAGAATTCCCGGACTCCATCGTGGTCGCGGGCGGGCTCCATCCCACCGCGGTGCCCGAGGAGGCGCTCGGCACGGGTGACATTGACTACGTGGTGCGGGGCGAGGGCGAGGAGGTCATGCTCCAGCTCTACCGTGCCGTCCGCGGCGGTGACGATCCGACGAAGTTGATGGGCCTGTCCTTCATGCGGAACGGCCAGGTCGTCAACAACCCCGAGGCGCCGCTCATCCCGGAGCTGGACGACATCCCGATCTTCCCCTACGAGCTCTTCGATCACCCCAAGTACGACATGGGGTTCATCACCTCCTCGCGCGGCTGCCCCTACAAGTGCACCTACTGCAGCCAGCGCATGCTGACCGGCACGACCTATCGCTACAAGTCGGCGGGACGAATCGTCGAGGAGCTCGACATCCTGATCAATCGATACGGGCAGAAGCAGATCGTCTTCTATGACGACAACTTCTGCTTCAAGGCGAAGCGGGTCGTGGACGTCTGCAACGCGATCATGGACGCGGGGCTTCACAAGAAGTGTGCGTTCTCCGTGCAGACGCGGGCCGACAACTTCCCGCCCGACCTGGTGCCGATCCTCGCGGAGGCCGGGTTCAAGCACTCGGGCTTCGGGATGGAGACCGGGGTCAACCGCCTCGCCCGGCTCATCGGTAAGGGGGAGACGGTGGAGCAGCACCTCGAGGCGGTCGCGCTCGGCAAGAAGCACGGCTTCGAGGTCTCGCTGTTCATGATCTTCGGCCTGCCCACAGAGACCAGCGCGGAGCGCGAGATCAGCTATCGAGTGGTGCAAGGCGCCGCGGTGCAGGCCTCCAAGTACAACAATCTGATCCCCTATCCGGGGACGCCCATCTACAATGATCTCAAGGTCACCGACCGCATCCACGTCGCCCCGGGCTGGTCCAACTTCAACAGCACGCTCTCGGTGACCCGCAGCATCTTCGACAAGACGCCGCTGCCCTATGTACCCGAGACGACGTCGGAGTTCGAGCTCAAGCGAGACATCATCAAATACAACATGAAGACCTACGTAACCCCCCGGGCGGTGGCCGCGATTCTGCTCGGCAAGAAGGGTCCGGGCTGGTACCAGCTGCCGGATCGCTGGTACCTGCGACCGCGCGAGCTGTACCACGTGGGCCGCATCGGCCTGAACGTGCTCGTCAACATGGCGGTGGCCTTCCTGCCTCTCGGCGTCACCGAGCCGGTCATGACCTGGCTCAACCCGGCCATGAAGCGCCGCTCGCGCGTCACCGACTACGACGCCTCGACGTTCAGCGCTTCCCAGTGGGACAAGGAGACGGCCAAGCAGAAGACGGTGGTGCTCAGGGCCGCGCAGGAGGAGCGTCGCGCCACCGGGCGGATCAGCATCGAGCTGCCGGTCATCGACCGTCCCACGGAAAAGCTTGGCGTCTAGCGCCCCTCGATCCCGTGCGCGGGGGACCGAGATCGGAATGACCGGAATGAACGCGTCGATCCAGCTCTGCTTCCCATGGCCATCCAGCAAGTAGGCGCCCAGACCGCTCTCAAGGTGCTGGGGGACGTGATCCGCTACCGGATCCGGCCCTCCTTCCGCCACCTGATCCTCCACGTCACGAACGTCTGCAACATGCGGTGCCAGCACTGCTTCGTGAACTTCGAGGAAAAGCCCAACGACTTGACGTTCCAGGAAATCGAGGCAGTCGCTCGCGACGTCAACGACCTGATCTGGCTGGACATCGGAGGCGGTGAGCCGTGCCTCCGCAAGGATCTCGTCGAGGTGGTGAGCCTCTTCCGGGCCCGGGAGATCTCGATCCCCACCAACGGGTGGTTCCCGGATCGGATCACAAGGGTGGCCGCGGCCATCCACGAGCGGACCCGGGGTCGCCTCATCGTGACGGTCTCGCTCGACGGCTTCGAGGAGACCCACGACGAGATGCGCATGAAGGGCAGCTTCCGGAAGGCTCACGAGACCATCCAACGGCTCCGAGAGATATCCGGGCTCCGGGTCAAGATCAATACGGTCCTGTGCGAGCGGAATGCGGGCGAGGTCCTGGATTTCATGCGTTATGTCCGCGATCTCGGAGTCGACTACCAGTCGCTACTTCTTCTGCGCGGCGATCCCATCAACCCGCTCTACAAGCTGCCGCCCATGGCGACGCTGCGAAAGATCGGCGAACAGCTGCCCGCCATCCTGGAGGGCTATGAGTTCGGTCGTGAGGGCTTCTTCCGGTCCGTCCTGCGCAACTACCAGGCGGTCAAATGGGAGACCCAGTTGCGCACGCTCGAGGAGAAGACTCAGATCGTGCCGTGTCTTGGGGGTCAGATCCACCTCGTCGTCTACGCCAACGGGGAGGTAGCGCCGTGCGAGATCCTGCCCTCCGTCGGCAGTATCCGGAAGACGCCATTGCCCGAGATCCTGAAGAGCTCGGACTGGGCCGACGCGGTGGCGGCCATCCGGCGGAAGGAATGCCACTGCACGCACGACTGCAACCAGCAGGAGAACATCCTCTTCGAGCCACGGACGTACCCCAGACTTCTCGGGCTGTAGGCTTGTGACCGCGCCGTCGGTTTCCATCATCGTGCCTTGTTTCAACGGGGAGCCCCACATCGGCGCGTGTCTCGCCGGGCTCACGCGGCAGACCTACCCGGAGTACGAGGTCGTCGTCGTGGACGACGCCTCCCGCGACGGCACCGCGCGGGTGTTGAAGGATTTCCCCTTCGTGAAGGTCGTGCAGAACGCCGAGAATCGAGGGCCCGGATTCTCCCGCAACCGGGGAATCGAGGCGAGCGGAGGCGACCTCCTGGTCTTCGTCGACTCGGACTGCGTAGTGGACGATGCCGACTGGCTCGGGAAGCACGTCGAGGTCCAGGAGCGGCTGGGCGGGGCGATCCTCGGCGGCGGTGTCGTGGGCACCGGGCGGGGCATGGTCGCCCGGGCCGACGCCTACTGCCACTGGCTCACGAACATTCCCTACGGCGAGGTCCGCACCGTCACCGCGGAGACTCGCGGGCGGGTGCGCTTCTCCCGGCATCTCGTGACCACCAATCTGAGCGTCCCGCGCCGTCTCGTCCAGCAGATCGGCCCGTTCGACGAGGATCTGCGGACCGGCGAGGATCTCGAGTTCTGCGAGCGGGCCCTGGCGACTGGCCTGTCCCTGCGTCTCGAGCCGCGGATCGCGTTGAAGCATCGGGACCGGGAGCGCGTGCGGGACTTCTTCGAGTGCTTCTACCGGACCGGCAAGGATCGTGTCCCCGCCCGGCGTCGCCACCGGTCGCAGTACCACCAGCTGATGCCGACGAGCGTCGTCGGCAGTCTCCTCATGTGTGTGCCCATCGCTCTGCTGATGCCGTTGCAGACGATTCGCGCCTGGTGGCCCTTCGACAAGCGGGTCGCCTTGTACTATCCGCTCATCGCGCTGGCGAGCTTCGCGATGGGACTCGGGATCGTTGCGTACTGCATCCGGCAGGCGCGGGGTGCCCGCTGATCGGCGCGGCCCCGGCCCGCTAGGATCCGACGTGCTCAAGGGGATCGTGCTCGGGATGATCACGTTCTGCGTCTTTTTCGTCTCTCACGTGGCCATCTTCCGGCTCCGGGCGCCGGGTCGCCGTTTCGATGCTATGGTCCGGGTGCACTGGATCCTAGTGCCCGGGCTCTGCGTCGCGTATGTCGTCACGCCACCGGATCTGGGCCTGCTCCCCGCGAGCCTTACCGGGGCCGGCTGGGCGCTCGACCTCGTCAACGGCATCATCGTGTACGACTTCCTCTTCGTCGGCTACAGCATGTTCTACTTCCTGGTGGATCGCGGGTTCTCGGCGCGGATCCTGATCGAGATCGAGCGGGCGCCGAACGGCGCGCTCACGCGGGAGCAGATCGAGGCGGCCTACGCGCCGGAGCAGATCGTCGGGAGGCGACTCGGAGACCTGCGGGACATGAGCTCGGTGGTGGAGGAGGGCGGCCGGTTCCGCATCACGCCGAGCGGCCTGCGCCAGGCGCGGCTCTTCTCCTTCGTGAAGGGGTTCTTCAACCTGGGACCGGGCGGATAGCCGTGCGTGGCCTCATGGCGGCGGTGCTGTCCTTCACGATCTTCTTCGCGGTGCACGCCGCGCTGTATCACTGGGTGGTGATCCGGCGGAAGCTCCTGGTGATGCTCGGACTCTGGGCCGCGAGTGGCTTGCTGTACCTCGTGTGCTTCCGGCTCATGCCCGCCGACGCAACCTATCTGCCGGGCCTCCTGGCCGCGCCCCCCGATGCGGTCACCTTGATCAACGGCGCCTTCATCTACTGGTTCCTGTTCGCCGCCTACTACCAGTTCTTCAACATGGCCGACAACTCGGTCGGCGTGCGCTGTCTGATCGAGCTATCGCGTGGGCCCGCGGCCGGGCTCACGCTGGAAGAGCTCCAGGGTCCCTACTCGTTCGAGACCATGGTGGGACGGCGTCTGGAGCGACTGGTGGACGCGGGCTACCTCGAGCGCGACGGCAAGCTCTACCGCTGCCGGCGTAAAGGTCGGATTGCAGCCGCCCTCTTGAGTCGACTGAAAGCCTTCCTGAACCTGGGGCCCGGAGGCTGAACCCGAGTTCACAACTTGCCTCCCGGGTCCGCCTCTTGCATGCACCTTCGAGGGGTGAGGGGTAGTTCTGACGGGCATTTGGCGGTCATCCGGGCTCGATGGGTGAATTTCTTGCCAACCCGGGGGGCGGCTCCTAGAATCGTGGAACGTCGCAAAGTCGGCCATTTCCGGCCAGGGGGGTCCACACGAAGCCGATGAGCCAGCATGTTCTCGTGACCGGGGGGGCGGGCTACGTCGGGGCCGTGCTAGTGCCCAAGCTGCTCGCCCGGGGTCACCGGGTCACCGTCCTCGATCTGTACATTTTCGGTGACCAGGTGCTCAAGGCTGTCAGTGGCCACCCGGGGCTCCGGCAGGTCAAGGGGGACATCCGGGACCGGAGGCTGCTGGAGCGGGAGCTGACCGGGGTGGACGCCGTCATCCACCTAGCCTGCATCTCCAACGACCCAAGCTTCGAGCTGAACCCGGAGCTGGGCAAGTCGATCAACTTCGACGCCTTCCTGCCGCTGGTGGAGATCTCGCGGGACAAGGGCGTGCGCCGCTTCATCTATGCCTCGTCCTCGAGCGTGTACGGCATCAAGGAGGAGGAGAACGTCACCGAGGACCTGCCGCTCAAGCCGCTGACCGACTACTCCAAGTACAAGGCGCTCTGCGAGGAGGTGCTGCTCAAGGCGCAGGCGCCGGGGTTCACCAGCCTCATCCTGCGTCCGGCCACCGTGTGCGGCTACTCGCCGCGGCTCCGGCTCGACCTGGCCGTGAACATACTCACCAACCTCGCGCTCAACACCGGGCGCATCACCGTGTTCGGCGGCGCCCAGAAGCGACCCAATATCCACATCGAGGACGTGACCGACCTCTACGTGCAATCGCTCGAATGGCCCGCCGAGCGGATCGACGGGCAGATCTTCAACGCGGGCTACGAGAACCACACCGTCGCGCAGCTCGCCGACATGGTGGCGGAAGTGGTGGGCCGCGAGCGCGTCGACATCGTGACCACGCCCACCGACGACCACCGCTCGTACCATATCTCGTCAGAGCGTATCAAGCGCATGCTCGGCTTCGAGCCGGGCCACAGCGTGGAGGAGGCGGTGCGCGATCTCTCCTCCGCCTACGGCAAGGGCTGGATCCCCAACGCGATGACCGACAAGAGGTACTACAACATCAAGACGATGCTGGAGGCGAAGCTCTAGCATGCGCGTCCCCTATTCCTACCTGCGCGAGCAGTTCGCCGACTCCGAGCCGATCCTCCGCGACATCAAGGGCCTGCTCGAGTCCACCCAGTTCACGCTCGGCCCGCCGGTGGCCGAGTTCGAGGAGCGCTTCGCCCGTCTCTGCGGGGCCAGGCACGCCATCGGGGTGGGGACCGGGACCGATGCCCTCTTCCTCTCCCTGAAGGCGCTCGGGGTGGGGCCCGGTGCCGAGGTGATCACGGCGGCCGACACTTTCATCGCCACCGCGGGTGCCATCGTGCAAGCGGGGGCGCGCCCGGCGTTCGTGGACGTGCTGGATGACTTCAACATCGATCCCGGCAAGATCGAGGCCGCGATCACCCCGCGCACCAAGGCCCTCCTGCCCGTGCACTATGCCGGCCAGCCCGCCAAGATGGGCCCGATCCTCGAGATCGCGCGGCGACACGAGCTCCCGGTGGTCGAGGACGCCTGCCAGGCCATCAGCGCTGCCATCGACGGCAAGACCGTGAGCAACTTCGGCGTGGCGGCCGGCTTCAGCTTGCACCCGCTCAAGAACCTGAACGTGTGGGGAGACGGCGGGGTGATCGTGACCAACTCCTCCGAGATGGACGCCACCCTGCGTCTTCTGCGCAACCACGGGCTCAAGAACCGCGACGAGGTGGAGATCTTCGGCTACAACTGCCGGCTCGACAGCCTGCAGGCCATCGTCGGCAACCACCTGATCCGCGACACGGAGGCCATCACGGCGGCCCGGATCAAGAACGCGCTTGCCCTCGACGCCGGGCTTGCCCCGCTCGCCCCGCGGGTGCGGGTGCCGAAGCGTCTGCCCAACGAGCGACACGTCTTCCACCTCTACATGTTTGAGGCCGACGATCGCGACCGGCTCCTCGCCTGGCTGCTCGAGCGGGAGATCGAGGCCAAGATCCACTACCCGGTGCCGCTGCACCTGCAGCCGGCCGGGCGGCGCCTCGGCTACAAGGAGGGCGACTTCCCGGTGGCGGAACGACAGGCCAAGCGGATCATCACGCTGCCGGTGCACCAGCACTTGAAGGGCGACCAGGTGCAGTTCATGATCGAGAGCGTCACCGCGTTCTACCGGTCCCGATGAGCACTTGCGCGAAGATGTCCGGCCGCTCTCCGAGGTGCTTGGCCGAAAGGCTACCAACATGAGCAGTTCGAGCATGCGCGTGAAGTACATGGATCTGCCCCGCCAGTTCGAAGACGGGGCGGTGGTGGCGCGGGTGATGGAGGAGTTCAAACGCTGCCAATTCGTGCTCGGGCCACAGGTGGCGGGCTTCGAGGCGCGCTTCGCCAGTGCCTGCGGCACCGCCCACGCGGTCGGCCTCAACTCCGGTACCGACGCGCTCTTCTTCGCCCTCCGCGCGCTCGGGGTGGGGCCCGGCGACGAGGTGATCACGGTGCCGAACAGCTTCGTGGCCACCGCGGGTGCCATCGTCATGGCGGGCGCCACCCCTGTGTTCGTGGACGTCGACGCGGAGTACCTGATGGACCCCGCGCGCCTCGCCGACGCGATCACACCGCGGACACGCGCGATCATCCCGGTGCACCTAACCGGCAACCCGGCCGATATGGGCGCCATCGGCGCGATCGCGGCTCGGCGGGGCCTACCGGTCATCGAGGACGCGGCGCAGGCGGTGGGCGCGGCCGTCGGGGGGCGGGTGGTGGGCTCCATCGGAGCGGCCGCCGCCTTCAGCCTCTTCCCGCTCAAGAATCTCGGGGTGGCGGGCGACGGCGGGATGCTGACCACCGGCTCGCGTGAAATCTTCGACAAGGTGATGCTCTTCCGCCACCACGGTCTGCGCACCCGCGACGAGGTCGAGGTGTGGGGCTACAATAGCCGCCTCGACACCATCCAGGCCATCGTGGCCGACGCGGTGCTGGATGGACTCGAGTCGGTGACGGCGGCGCGGATCCGGAACGCCGTGTTCTACGATCAGGCCCTGGCCCCGCTCGCCCCACAGATCATCGTGCCGCCACGGCGGACCGGGGTCCGGCAAGTCTTCCACACCTACGTGGTCCAGGCGGAGCGGCGCGACCAGCTGCGCGAGTTCCTCGAGTCGCGCGGGGTGGAGACCAAGATCCACTATCCGATTCCGATCCATCTCCAGAAGGCGGCCGAGGGGCTCGGCTACAAGCGTGGGGCCTTCCCGGTCTGCGAGGCCCAGAGCGAGCGCATCGTGTCCTTACCGGTGCACGAGTACCTGACCCCAGCCGAGCAGCAGTACGTCGTGGATCGCATCCGGGAGTTCTACCGGAGATGAATCGGGCGGAGATGAAGCGCACGGAGATGAAGCGCACGGCCAGCAAGCGTGCCAAAGCCAACAAGCCCCGGCCCCGCGCCGCCGCACCCAAGCGGGACGCAGGGCTGCGCGGCCTCGCTCCCGAGCTGCTCGTGGACCTGTACGTGGCGATGAGGCGAATCCGTCGGGCCGAGGAGACGATCGCGGCGCTGTACCCGGAGCAGGAGATTCGCTGTCCGACGCACCTGTCCATCGGCCAGGAGGCGGGTGCGGCCGGTGTGTGCCTGGCCCTGCGGGTCACCGACACCGCGGTGAGCACTCACCGCTGCCACGCCCACTACATCGCCAAGGGCGGCAGCCTGCGGGGGATGTTCGCGGAGCTCTACGGCCGCGCCACCGGCTGCTGCGGGGGCAAGGGCGGCTCCATGCACCTCACGGCGCCCGAGGTCGGCATGCTCGGCGCGTCGGCCATCGTGGCCGGCTCGGTGCCGCTCGCGGTGGGCACGGCGCTGGCCGCGACGATGGCGGGCACCGACGAGGTGGGGGTGGCCTTCTTCGGCGATGCGGCGATGGAGCAGGGGGTGACCCACGAGAGCCTGGCCCTGGCCGCCCTGCGGCGGCTGCCCGTGCTCTTCGTCTGCGAGAACAATCTCTACGCTACCAACACGCCGCTCCGGACGCGGCAGGCCGGCGGCGACCTGGCACAGCGCGCGGCCGGCCATTGGCTGCGCGGCGTCACGGTGGATGGCAACGACGTCGTCGGGGTGTACCGCGCCGCCCGGACCGCGGTGGAGCGCGCCCGCCGCGGGAAGGGCCCCACGCTGATCGAGGTCAAGACCTACCGCTTCCGCGAGCACGTCGGTCCCAACTACGACACCGATCTGGGCTACCGGACCCAGGCCGAGCTGGACCACTGGATGGCCCGGGAGCCGGTGGGCGCGCTGGCGCGACGCCTCGAGCGCGCGGGCGTGCTGGCGCCGGGGCGCCGTGCCGCCCTGGACGCGCAGGTCGAGGCCGAGATCGCCGACGCGGTCGCGTTCGCCAAGTCCAGCCCTTTCCCCGAGCCGGCCGCGCTCTACGCGGACGTGGAGTAGAGGATCGCGCGCATGCGTCAGCTCAAGTACCGCGAGGCCATCGACGAGGCGACGCGACAGGCCATGGCCAAGGACGAGCGGATCTTCGTGATGGGCGTGGGCGTGGACGATCCGAAGGGCATCTTCGGCACCACGCGCGGAGCCTTCGAGCAGTTCGGCGGTGGCCGGGTGTTCGACACTCCGCTGTCCGAGGCGGCGCTGACCGGCATGGCGGTGGGCGCGGGGCTGCGCGGCTTCCACGCGCTGCTCGTCCACGCCCGCAACGACTTCCTGTTGCTCACGATGGACCAGATCGTGAACAACGCGGCCAAGTGGCGCTACATGAGCGGCGGCAAGCTGCAGGTGCCGCTTACCATCCGGGCCATCATCGGCCGTGGCTGGGGCCAGGCGGCCCAGCATTCGCAGAGCCTCCAGGCCATGTTCGCCCACGTGCCCGGCCTCTCCGTGATCATGCCCAGCTCGCCGGCCGACGCCAAGGGGCTGCTCATGACCGCGCTGAGCACCGACAGTCCGGTGATCTGTCTCGAGCACCGGTGGCTCTACGACAAGAGTGGCCCCGTGCCCGAGGACCCCTACTACACGCCCCTCGGGGTGGGCTCGGTCGTGAGGCCGGGGCGCGACATCACCATCGTCGCCATCTCGCACATGGTGCTGGAGGCCCTTCAGGCGGCCGAGGTCCTCGCCGCCGAGGGGATCGAGGCCGAGGTGATCGATCCGCGCACCCTGCGGCCACTTGATTCGGGGCTGATCTGCCGCTCCGCGGCCCGAACCGGCCGTCTCGTCATCGCCGACACCGGCTGGCGGAGCTACGGGGTCAGCGCGGAGATCGCGGCGCGCGCGGGGGAGGAGCTCTGGGGCGTGCTGAAGGCCCCGGTCAAGCGAGTGGCGCTGCCGGACGTGCCCACGCCGGGGAGCTCGGCACTCGAGACCCCGTACTACCCGGGTCCTCGCGAGATCGTCGCGGCGGTGAAGCAGTCCCTCGCCGCGCCGTCGACCGGTATCGGCGACGGGCCCGCGCCTCGCGATCGAAAAGAGTTCGAGGGGCCGTTCTGAGATGACGGTCTCCGCGAATCTTGTCGATTACGACCAGGTCACCGGAGGCTACGAGAGCGGACTGAACACGCAGCTCCGCGGGTTCCGGGGCGGCGCCCGCTTTCTCGAGCACTGGGTTCACGACCCGGATCCGGTCAAGAGCATCATCAACATGGTCGAAGCCGCGGAGACCGCCGGGCTCGCCGATGTGACGGTCGTGCTGGGTGCGCGCACCCAGGCCGCGGTCGATATGGCGCGGCTGGACAAGCTCGCCGCCGAGCTGGGGCAGGTGGCCAAGGAGGAGCGGCCGGAGGGGTTGGCGCTGACCGTGCGCTTCGCTCGCGCGGCCGCCGCCATGCCCGGGCTCGGCGCGGAGGCGCGCGACCGCGCCCGGCGGGCCCGCGAGGCGCGGGATGCGCGTCTGAGCGCCGAGGCTCGCGCGGTGGTGCGCCGCCCTGCCGCCGATAGCCTCCATCCGATCTATCGCGATGCGGTGGCGTCGATCCTCGCCGGCTCGCTGGCCCACGAGGGCACGCTCGAGACGGCCACGGGTGGGGAGCGGCTCCAGGCGGGCCGAGACGGGTGGACCCTGGCCGTGATCGTCGATCCGGCCACGCACCGCGTACGAGCGGCCCGGCACCAGCAGGCCCATGGAGATGCGCGCGCCCTCCTCGAGGCCCTCTGCCGCATCATGGAAGACAAGCCGCTCCTCGAGTGCGCCGATCACGCGGTGATCCGACTCGAGCACCGGCTGCGGGACGCGACCCGCCCGCGTCCGGTCGCCGGCGTCGTCACCCCCGAGAGCGTGGAGCCCGCCTTCTCTCCTCTCACCGCGGCGGTGCGCGAGCTGCTGGCGGAATACCGCCGGCGTACCGGGTACGGCGAGACCGACAACCGATTCGACCCGGAGCCATCGAGGAACTGGCAGGCGCTCACCCCGGAGCAGCGCGTGCAGCGGCTCCAGGCCGCGCTGGACGAGCTGGCCGCCGGGCGAGGCCTGAAGGCGGGCGACGTCGTGTGCACGCGCCTGGACCGGAGCACTCGCGCCACCGTCGAGTTCCGCGTCGAGCTGCCGGCTCCGCAGAAGGCGGCGATGATGATGGCCCTGGAGCGCGCGCTCAAGTCCACGCTCGAGGGCACCATTCATCTGTATCAGGAAGAGATGCACGACAAGAACAAGATCCGGCGGCTTTGAGAAGGGGGGTGACGCGCACCATGAGCCAGACGCTGACCGACCACACCGACCTCATCCTGGACGGCACCAAGATCCAGTGGCACCTGGACCGGGTACGCGCCTGGGAGCGCGGCGAGCGCATCGCGCCCATCACCATCGACATGGCGCTGACCCGCGCCTGCAACTACGCGTGTCACTTCTGCTACGCCATGCTCCAGGAGAACGACCGCCAGACGATCACGAAGGATGTGATCATCAACTTCCTCGACGATTGCGCCGAGATCGGCGTGAAGGGCATCAGCCTGGTCTCGGACGGGGAGAGCACCATCTCCCCGGTCTTCGTCGACGCGGTGGTCCACGGCAGCGAGGTGGGCCTCTCCATGGCCTGCGGCACCAACGGCTTCATCTTCAACCGCCGCAAGCTCGAGGAGGTGCTGCCCCACCTGACCTATCTGCGCATCAACATCTCCGCGGGCGAGCGCAAGCGCTACTCGGAGATCATGGGCGTGAGGGAGGAATGGTTTGATCGAGTAGTCCAGAACATCCGCGACATGGTGGACATCAAGACGCGAGAGCGCCTGCCCGTCACCATCGGCCTGCAGATGGTGCTGGACCCGCGCTACGGGGACCAGATCATGCCGCTGGCCCGCCTGGGCAAGGAGCTGCGTCCGGACTACCTTGTCATCAAGCACTGCAGCGACGACGAGGACGGCACCCTGGGAGTGGACTACGAAGCCTACGATCGGCTCTACGACACCCTGAGGGAGGCGGAGGCGCTCTCCGACGCCGAGTACTCGGTGAAGGTGAAGTGGTCGAAGATCGAGGCCAAGGGCAAGCGCAGCTACCAGCGCTGCTACGGGCCACCGTTCATGCTCCAGATCTCCGGCTCGGGCCTGATCGCACCCTGCGGGATGCTGTTCAACGAGCGCTACAAGAAGATGCACATCGGCAACATCTGCGAGCAGCGCTTCAAGGACATCTGGATGTCCGACCGTTACTGGGAGGTCGTCAACTACCTCGCCTCGCCGGAGTTCAACGCCCAGAAGATGTGCGGAACCCTGTGCCTCCAGCACAAGGTGAACGAGTTCCTGGACGGCTACAAGAAGGGGCTGCGGGTCCTCCAGGAGCCCGCCGGGCGCCCGCCGCAGCATCTCGATTTCGTCTAGCGACCATGCCTGTGCGCAAGCCGACCATCTCCTTCGTCATCCCGGCCCTGAACGAGGAGGCGAACATCGCGGCCGCGGTGCACGAGGCGGTAACCGCCATGGGCGACCGGTTCAGCGACTACGAGCTGCTGCTGTTCGACGACGGCTCCACCGACCGCACCGGCCGGATCATGGACGAGCTGGGCGCGGCCGACCCCCGGCACATCCGCGTGACCCACAATCCCTCGCCACGCAACCTGGGCGGGGTCTACAAGCAGGGGATCGAGCTGGCGCGCATGGACTACATCCTGATGGTCCCGGGCGACAACGAGAACCCCGGCCACGCGCTCCAGGCGCCCTTCGACGCCATCGGCCGGGCCGACATCGTGCTGCCGTACCCGGTGAACTCGGCGGTGCGCGGCGCCGCCCGCCACTTGGTCTCCCGTCTCTACGTCGGGTTCCTGAATCGCCTGTTCGGCCTCCGCGTCCGGTACTACAACGGCACCGTGATCCACCGTACCGCGAATCTCAAGGATCTCCCCATCAAGACCTCCAGCTTCGCCTACCAGGCGGAGATCCTCATCAAGCTCCTGTGCGGCGGCAAGAGTTTCGTCGAGGTGCCCATCCGCATCGATCCGCCCAAGGAGGGGCGCCGCTCCCGCGCCTTCCGCTGGAAGAACATGGTGCAGGTCGGCCGCACCCTGGGCGACCTGTTCATGGACGTCCGGATCCGGCGCCCGCTCGGCTTCGGCCGCTGACCACCACCGCCGGGCCCCGGCCCGGCGGCCCGCCTCGGCACCTTTCGGGGAGTTTGAGGATTCGGGGGCCTTTGTCTATCATGCGTTGAGGCCCCCATGGCGAGCATCCCCCAGAATCTCTGCGTGCTGCCCGGCACCACGATCCGCGCGACACTCGAGGCCATCACCAAGAATGGCCGTCAGGTCGCGCTGGTGACCGACCCCGACGATCGCCTGCTCGGCATCGTGACCGACGGCGACGTGCGCAAGGCGCTCCTGCGGGGCGCTTCCCTCGACGCGCCGGTCGGCGAGAACATGAACGCGACGCCGATCACGGGACGGGCCGGCCTGGGTCGCGGGGCCGCCGGCGAGCTCATGCGGGCGCGTAGGATCCGTCACCTGCCGTTGCTGGACGCGGCGGGCCGCCTCGTCGACGTGGTATTCCTCGACGACCTCCTCGCGCGTTCGCCGCTGCCCGCCACCGCGGTGATCATGGCCGGGGGCATGGGCACGCGGCTGCGGCCGCTCACCGAGGAGACGCCGAAGCCCCTCCTGCGGGTGGGAGGCCGCCCGCTCGTGGAGATTCTGATCGAGCGGCTCGAGCGCTCGGGCATCGGCGAGGTGGTGGTGGCGGTGCACCACAAATCGGACATGATCCGCGAGCAGCTCGGCGACGGCTCGCGCCTCGGGGTGCGCCTGCGCTACGTGGACGAGCCGGCGCGCCTCGGCACGATCGGCGGGCTGACCTTGATTCACCCCCGGCCCGCCGAGGCGTTCTTCGTGATCAACGCGGATATCCTGACCAAGTGTGACTTCCGCGCGATGTGGGAGTTCCATCGCGCGGAGCGCGCGCGCATGACGGTCGGGGTCTCGCTCCACCAGGTCGACATCCCGTACGGCGAGTTCACCCTGCACGGGACCCGGGTCAGCCGCGTCGACGAAAAGCCGAGGAAGGAGTTTCCGATCAACGCGGGGATCTATCTGCTCGACCCGTCGCTGATCGACCTCATCCCTCCCGGACAGTACTTCGACGCGACCGATCTCATCCGGGCTTGCCTCGAGCGCGACCTGCTCGTGTCGGCCCACCTGATTCGAGAGTACTGGCTCGACGTGGGCCGCCACGACGATCTGCGCAAGGCGGACCGGGACATCGCCGAGGGACTGCTCGACTAGCCCATGGACTCCGTCGGCGTCGTCGGCATGGGGTACGTCGGGCTCACCATGGCGGTGGCCCTCGCCCGCAAGGGCTTCACGGTCCACGGCGTGGATGCCTCGCCGGCGGTGCTGGCCGCGCTGGCCGAGGGCCGCGCTCACCTCTTCGAGCCCGGCGTCGAGGAGGGCCTGGCCGCGTTCCGGGGTGATCGGCTCCAGGTCGCCGCGACGCTGCCGGCCGGGGGCCTCGACGCGGTCATGATCTGCGTCTCGACGCCTGCGAACCCGGTGACGCACGCCCCCGAGCTGGAGAACCTTCGCGCGGCGTCCCGGCACGTGGCCGAGCGCTGCCGGCCCGGCACCCTGGTCATCGTGCGCTCCACCGTGCCGGTGGGCACGAGCCGCAACGTCGTGCTGCCCGAGCTGATCGCGCGCTGGGGGGCGGGTGCGCGGCTCGCCTTCGCGCCGGAGCGCACGATCCAGGGCCAGGCGCTGCGCGAGCTGGAGGAGCTGCCGCAGGTGGTGGGCGGCGTCGACGACGCGAGCCGCGACGCGGCCGCCGCGCTGTTCTCGCGGGTGACCCGGCGGATCGTCCCGGTCGGCTCGCTCGAGGCCGCCGAGCTCGTCAAGCTCGTGAACAACTGCCACACGGACCTGATCTACGCCTACGGCAACGAGGTGGCGCTGATGGCGGAGCGCTGGGGCCTGGACCCGCTCGAGGTCATCCGGGCGGCCAACCTCGACTACCCGCGCCCGGACCTGGCCAAGCCTGGCTACGTGGGCGGCGGTTGTCTCTCCAAGGATCCCTACATCCTCATGAGCGCGGCGCAGGCGGTCGGCTACACGCCCTGGCTCGTCGGCCAGGCGCGCGGGCTCAACGAGCACCTGCCCTTGCGGGTGGCCGAGCGGGTGGTCGCCCTGATCCGCGAGGCGCGCGGCGGCGCGGAGGGCGCGCGGCTGTCCGTCCTCGGCTGGGCCTACAAGGGCTGGCCGCCGACCGACGACATGCGGGGGGCGCCAGTCCAGGCGATGCTCCCGATCTTCCGCGCGGCCGGCCTCGAGCTGCGTGGTCACGACTACCTGGTGGCTCCCGACATCATCCGGGGGCTCGGCGCGGCGCCATTGAGCGCGGAGGCCGCGTGGGACGGCGCGGATGCGGTGCTGGTCATCACCAACCACCCCGAGTACGCCAAGCTGGACCTGCCTACGCTGCTGCGCGCGATGCGGCGGCCGGCGGTGCTCTACGACTCCTGGCGCATCCTCGACGAGGAGGCGACGCGACGGGCGGGCGTGCGCTATGCGGGAATCGGGTATGGCTAACGTCCTGGTGCTGGGCGGGGCCGGCTTCATCGGCTGCCACCTCGCCACGCGCCTGGCCTCCGAGGGCCACACGCTCACGCTGGTCGACGATCTCTCGCGCGGTCGCCGCGACGACGCGATCGAGGCCCTGACGAAGCGCGCCAACGTTCGCTTGCTGGAGGCCGACCTCACCCGGGCGGATGCCCTCGATCCCCTGCCGCGCGGCTGGGATCAGGTCTACATGCTCGCGGCGGTGGTCGGGGTGCGCAACGTGGAGACCGATCCGGCGCGGGTGGTGCGCGTGAACACGCTGGCCCTGCTCCACCTGCTCGACTGGATGCCGGGCCGCGGCGAGGTGCTCTTCTTCGCCTCCACCAGCGAGACGTATGCGGGCGGGGTCGCGGCCGGCCACCTGCCCGTGCCGACCCCGGAGACCGTGCCCCTCGGCATCCCGGACGTGGCGGCGCCGCGCTTCGCGTACGCGGCCAGCAAGCTGCTCGGCGAGGTGGCGGTGACCCATACCGCGCGAGCCCGCGGGCTCCGCGCGGTGATCGGCCGTTTTCACAACGTCTACGGTCCCCGCATGGGGGCCGACCACGTGATCCCCGAGCTGTCCCTGCGGGCGCTGCGGGGCGAGGATCCCTTCCGCGTCTTCGGGGCCGAGCAGCGCCGCGCGTTCTGCCACGTGGCGGACGCGGTCGAGGCGATCACGCGGCTGATGACCACCGAGGCGGCCTGGGGGCAGGTGGTGAACATCGGCAACGACACCGAGGAGACGGCCATCGAGGATCTGCTCGCCCTCATCCTGAGAACGGCCCGCGTCCGGCCGGCGATCGAGCGTCGGCCCGCGCCGCCCGGCTCGGTGGCCCGCCGCTGCCCCGATCTCGGTCGCCTGCGCGCGCTCACCGGCTTCGCCCCCAAGGTCTCACTCGAGGCCGGAGTGGCCGAGACGTTCGCGTGGTACCGCGAGCGCTGGGAGCGCGAGGAGCGGGGCCGGTGACGACGCCCCGGCGCGTGATCCCGAATGCCGTGCCTCATCTGGCCGGCAACGAGTGGAAGTACGTCAAGGAGTGCCTCGACACCAACTGGGTCTCGTCGGCGGGCCCGTTCGTGGACCGCTTCGAGCGCGACCTCGCCCAGCACGTGGGCGTGCCCCACGCGGTGGCCACCGTCAACGGCACCGCCGCGCTGCACGTGGCGCTCCTGGCCGCCGGGGTGAAGCCGGGCGACGAGGTGATCGTGCCCGCGTTCACCTTCGTGGCCACCGGCAACGCGGTGGCCTACTGCGGGGCGCATCCGGTCTTTCTCGACAGCGAGGAGACCTCGTGGGGCCTCGATCCGGCACGGCTCGCCGAGTTCCTCGAGCGTGAGTGTCGGGTCGAGAACGGACGCGTGGTGAACCGGGGCTCCGGCCGGACCATCCGCGCCATGGTGCCGGTGCACCTCTACGGCCATCCGTGCGACATCGACCCGCTGCTGGCCCTGGCGCAGCGCCATCCACTCGCGGTGGTGGAGGACTCCGCGGAGGCGCTGGGCGCGCGCTACCGGGGCCGCATCGTCGGGGCCGACGGGCTGGCCGGATGTCTCTCCTTCAACGGCAACAAGATCATCACCACCGGCGCGGGGGGCATGGTGCTCACCCGCGACGAGGCGATGGCCACCCGCGTCCGGCGGCTCACCACCCAGGCGCGGGGCGACGCGATCGAGTTCGTCCACGACGAGATCGGCTTCAACTACCGCCTGAGCAATCTCCACGCGGCGCTCGGGGTCGCGCAGCTCGAGCAGCTCGACGGCTTCGTCGAGGACAAGCGGCGCACGGCCGCGTTCTACCAGCAGGCCCTGGGCCGGATCGACGGGGTGCGGCCGTTCGTGGAAGCGACGTGGGCCCGGTCGACCTACTGGATGGCGTCGATCCTGCTCGACGAGGGGCGCTGCGCGGACGTGGCCGCGCTGATCCGTGCCCTCAACGCGGCGGGGATCCAGGCGCGCCCGCTCTGGCGGCCGCTCCATCAGCAGCCCGCGTTTCGCGACGCGCAGACCGGGGCGGTGTCGGTGGCCGAGCGGCTCCACACCCGAGGCCTCTCGCTGCCGTGCTCGGTCGGCATCACCCCGGAGGAGCGCCAGGACGTCGTCGACGCGGTCGTTCAGCGGCTGCGGTGAGCCGGGCGGTCGAGCTGCGCGACCGTCTGCGCCGGTACTACACCACGTATTACCGTGACGTCCTCGGCATCCCGGACTGGTCCGTGCTGGTGCAGCGAAGGGAGGACGAGGAGCAGCAGGAGCGCGGACGGCTCGAGCGCCTCCGGGGTGTGCTGGGTGGTGACGCCGCCCTGCGCGGCCGTCTCCTGAACGTCGGATGCGGGACCGGCGGGTTCAACGTGGTGGCCGAGGAAGCCGGCGCCCACCCGATCGGGGTGGACGCCGACGCGGAGGCCATCGCGATCTGCGCGCTGAAGCACGACAAGGGCGGGGGCAGCTTCGTGCGGGCCGCGGCCGAGCGGCTGCCGTTTCCCGATGCCGTCTTCGACGTGGTCTACTGCTTCTCGGCGATCGAGCACGTCGAGTCGGTGGAGGAGACGGTGTCGGAGATGGTGCGCGTGGCCCGGCCGGGCGGCCAGATCTACGTGCACACGCCCAGCGCATGGTCCTGGTACGAGGGTCACTACAAGCTCCTGTGGGCGCCGTTCCTGCCCGCGCCGGTCGGCCGGCTCTACCTGCGGGCGCGGGGCCGGCCGAGCGGCTACCTCGCGACGCTGCGTCGCCTCACCCCGGGGGCGCTCCGCCGCGCCTTCGCGCGCGCGGGCGTGCGCGACCTCCGCTTCCACGACGACGAGCCGGCGCGGGAGTCGGTCGGGCCGCTGCGCGTGCCGATCGGCGTCTACTACCGCCTCACCGGAGCCGCGCCGTTCATCGAGCTCGTGGCGCGCAAGGCATGACGTCGATCCTGTTCGCCACCGAGTACTACCCACCCTTCGCCCCCGGAGGCGCCGAGTGGAGCACCGCCGCGTGGGCGGCCGCGCTCGCCCGGCGCGGGCACCGCGTGACGGTGGTCACGCCCAACTACGGCGCGGCCCCGCGCGAAGAGCGCGACGGCGCGACAATCGTCAGGGTGCCGTTTTGGGTGAAGCTGCGCCCGGGGCAGGGGGGCGCCGGATGGGGCGTGCACCGCAACGTGTTCTTCCATCTCTACTTCGCCTGGCAGCTGCAGCGGACGGCCCGCGCGGCGGGGGCCGAGATCATCCACGCGCAGGGCAAGGCCTCGCTGCTGGGCGCCTGGCTGGCGGGGGCAAGTCTCGGCCGACCCGTGGTCGTCACCATTCGCGATCTGGGATTGATCTGCCCTTATGGCCATTGCACCCAAATCAAGGACTGGAAGACCTTTGACTGTCCGGTCTGGAGCCGGTATCGAGGGGAGTGTGTTCCGTTCCATCTCGCCCACTATCGACCTGGGCTCAACCGATGGCAGCGGGCACGGGTGTGGGCCGCCGCCGCGCGCGCCTTCGTCGATCAGAAGATGCTCCAGTTCGCTCTTCGAAGAGTCGGCGGCGTCATCGGCGTGAGCCAGGGAGCGCTGCGCTCGTTCGCTCCCCGCCTGCTGCCGGCCCGTCGGACCGTCGTGTACAACCTGCCCCCGACCGCGCGTGAGCCGTCGCCCTCGGCAGCCGAGCACGTCCGGAAGCGCCTCGGAATCGGGGACGGTCCACTCGTGCTGTGTGCCGGCAAGCTGTCGATCGGGAAGGGTACCGGCGTGTTTCTGGACTCGCTCGACGGCATCCGGGCGCTGGTTCCCGGCGCGCGCTTCGCCCTGGCCGGGAAGGGCGACATGCGGGTCCCCGCTGCCCCCGATCTGTATCGTCTCGGCGAGCTGCCGCAGGCCGACCTGTTCGCCCTCTACGTGGCGGCCGCCGTGGTCGTCGTGCCTTCGGTCTGGGCCGAGCCTCTCAGTCGAGTTCTCCTGGAAGCCATGCACATGGGTCGGGCAGTCGTCGCGACCGATGTAGGTGGAACGCCCGAAGCGGTGGAGAACGGGGTCACCGGACTGCTCGTGCCCAAGGAGGATCCGGGAGCGCTCGCCAAGGCCATCTCGGAGATCCTCCTCGACCCCCGCCGTCGGGAGCAGATGGGAGCGGCCGCACGGCAGCGGGCCGCCCGGTTCTTCGACGAGGATCGGCTCGTGGGAGATCTGCTCGACGCCTACCGGAAGGCGGCCTCCGCGTGAAGGGTGGCGGACTCTCGTACTACTTCGGCGTGTCGTACCGCCGCAAGCGTGTGGACGCGGATCTGACCGCCGCATCCGCGCACTTCACCGGGCGGGTGCTCGACGTGGGCGGCGCCCGGCAGCGGGGCGCGTTCCGGCGTCCGCCCGGTGTCCGCTGGATTGTGGCCGACATCGAGCGGGCCCACCGGCCCGACGTTGGAGCCGACGTGCAGGCCCTGCCGTTCCGCGACGGAGCATTCGACGCGATCAAGGCCACCGAGCTGCTCGAGCACGTGCCGGACGTGGGTCGGGCGCTCGGCGAGTGCCGGCGGGTGCTGCGGCCGGGGGGCCACCTCGTGATCACCGCGCCGTTCCTGGAGCGGCTGCACGGAGACCCGGGCGACTTCGCCCGCTATACCCGCAGCATGTGGGAGCGGCTGCTCGGGGCGGCCGATCTCAAGGCGGTGACGATCGCGGAGCAGGGTGGCTACTTCACCCACCTGGCCGGGCTCCTCCGCTTCCTGGTGCTGCGCGCGCCGCGTCCGCTGCGCTGGATCGGCTACGGCTTCTTCCCGCTGCTCGACCTGCTCGCGCGGATCGATGGCTCGGCGCGCGCTCGGCGGTCCGACTTCGCGGCCTTCGTGGGCGGCTACCTGATCGTGGCCGAGCGGCCTCCCGCTTCGTGAGGTGTGCATGAGGATCTGCAGCCCACACTGTGGCGTCGCTCCCGAGACGACGTCGGGTGGCGAGACCTACGAGCGCGAGCTGCTCGAGCGCCTCGGGCGGGCCGGCGTGCGCCTCGAGATCATCCTGGCCCGGGGCAAGGCGTATCCGGCCGGGGTCCCGAACTGGACGGTGCACCGCTTCCGGATCGCGCGAGGCCTGCGGTGGTACGTGGCGCCCTTCGTGGTGCCGGCCGCAATCCTCCGCGTGCATCAGACGGTCGGCTTCGATGTCCTGCGCGTGCACTCGCTGCGCTACATCGGCCCCTCGGCGCTCTGGGCCCGGCGGCGCTACCGGCTTGACGCTCCGATCGTCTCGCATCACCACCATCTGGATCCCGACCCGCTCAACGGCCTGATCGAGAGGCGGGTGGTGGAGGCCTCGGATCGCGTGGTGGTCGGCAGCGAGTTCGGCAAGCGCCAGCTCCGCGAAGAGCTGGGAGCGCGCACCGACCACGTGTCGGTCGTCCACTACGGCGTGGACCCGCGCTTCGCACCTCGCCCGCCTCGCGCGGATCTGGTGGCTCGCTACGGGCTCGCGGGGCGTCGCATCGTCCTCTACTTCGGTGGGCTCAAGCCCCGGAAGAACCTCGGCCTGCTGCTCGACGTCTGGCGCGCGCTGGCGCCCCGGTATCCGGACGCCACGCTGCTCATCGCGGGCGGCGGGGCGCTGCTGGGCGAGCTCCGGACCCGGGCGAGCCGCCTCGGCCTCGACGGGCGCGTGGTCTTCACCGGCTACGTGGCCGAGGCCGAGAAGGCCGACCACTTCAACCTGGGCGACTGCTTCTTCTTCCCCTCCGCCATGGAGGGCTTCGGGCTCACCGTCGCGGAAGCGATGTCCTCCGGGCTGCCGGTCGTCGCGTCGAATCGCGGCTCGATCCCGGAGCTGGTGGTCGAGGGCGAGGGCGGGTTCGTCTGCGCCCCGACCACGCCCGAGCCGTTCGTGGAGAAGCTGTCGCTGCTGCTGGGCGATCGGCCCCTTCGGGAGAAGTTCGGCCTGGCCAACCGTGAGCGGGTGGAGCGGCTCTTCCGCTGGGAGCGCTGCGTGGACGGCACGCGCCGGGTCTACGAGGCGGCGCTCGAGGAGTGGCGGCGGCGCGGGGGCGGGACCCGCGCGCGATGAACGGGATGCGGCGCCTGCTGGTGCGCTCCGTCGACCTCGTGAACCGGCGGGGCAAGGCGGTCGGCGTCCGGCTGGTCAAGCTGACCGGCAAGCGCCCGTACGCGATCCACCCGAAGCACCTGGTGGACCAGCCGTGGCACGACTGGTACCTGCCCTATCTCGACCGCGGAGACTTCGTGCTCGACGTGGGCTGCAGCAACGGCGCCCACCTCGTGCGCGCCGCCACCGCGTGCCGGTCCATCGTGGGCTTCGACTACGACCTGCCCCAGCTCGCGATCGCAGGGCGGACCATCCGAGAGAGCGCGCTTTCTCGAGCTCGCGTGTTGGCCTGGGACATCACCGGGTCGTTCCCGTTCCCAGACCGGACGTTCGACAAAGCGCTCTTCCTCGACGTGATCGAGCATCTCCACCCGCGAGTGGCGGTCCTGCGCGAGATCCGGCGCGTGCTGAAGGACGATGGGCGACTCCTGGTGTCGGGGCCGAACCGGGAGAGCTCCTGGCGCCGGACCCTGCGCGAGGCCGGCCTCTTCTCGTACTCGGACCCCGATCACAAGATCGAGTACACGCGGGAGGAGTTCCTCGGCGAGCTCGCTGAGGCGGGGTTCGAGCCGGACGGGGTGGTGATGCCGGTCGTGCTCGACACGCCCTGGGCCGGGGTGATCGACGCGGTCGGTGGCGTCTCGCTGGCGCTCTACGACCGCCTCAGCCGCTGGAAGCGGGACGCGGCCATTCGTCGACCGGGAGACAGCACCGGCTTCCGCGTCGTGGCCAGGAAGCGCCGCTGATGCGGGTGGGCCTGCTGCCGGCCCTGGGCGGCGGCATCCGGGCGCTGGCCCAGACCGGACAGCAGTCGCGCCTCATCGACGGCTACTTCCGTCCGTACCTGCGCGCGTTCGACGGCCTCGACTACTTCAGCTACCTTCCGGAGTCGCTCGCCGAGTACACCGACGACGCCGAGCTGTGCGAGCGCGTACGGGTGCTGGCGCCGACCGGATCGACGGCCCGGGGCCGGCGCGCGGTGCAGATCCCGTTCGCACACGCTGCCGAGATGCGCCGGTGTGCCGCGCTGCGGGTCTTCCAAATCACCGGGGTGATCCCGGCGCTCATCGCGCGGCGGCGGTTCGGTATCCCGTACGTGACCAGCTACGGGTTCTGGTACGGGGCGCTCTCGCAGCCGGGACCCAAGCGCGTGCTGAAGGTCTTCGTCGAACGGCTCGGGCTCCGGCACGCCGCGGCGGTGATCGCAACCACGCCCGAGCTGGCCGAGCGGGCGTCGCGTCTGGCGCGCCGCGTGGAGCTGATCCCGAACGGGGTGGACACCACGCTGTTCCGGCCGGTCCGGCCACCGGAGAACAAGCCGAAGCGCATCCTGTACGTGGGCCGGCTCTCCGAGGAGAAGAACCTCGGGGCCATCGTCACGGCGACCGGCTACGTGGGCGATCGGGTGATGGCGGTGATGGTCGGCTCCGGCCACTTGCGGGGCCCCCTGGAGTCGCAGGCGAAGGAGCTCGGCGTCGTCGTCGAGTTCCCCGGCGTGGTGGATCAGCGTCGGCTGCCCGCGGTGTATGGGTCGGCGGACGCCTTCGTTCTCGCGTCCTTCACCGAGGGACATCCCAAGGTATTGCTGGAGGCCATGGCCTGCGGGGTCCCGTGCGTCGCCTCCGACTGTGCGGGCAACCGGTCGCTCGTGACCGATGGCCGCACCGGGCTCCTCTTCGATCCGCACCAGCCGAAGCAGCTGGCCGCCTGCCTGGAGCGCCTGCTCACCGAGCCCGGCCTCGGCCCGCGCCTCGCGGAGACCGCGCGCGCGGAGATCGTCGCCCGCTACGACCTGCGCGCGCTGGTCGAGCGCGAGGTCGCGCTGGTGCGACGGGTCGCGGGCGGGGGAGGCTGAGCCATCCCGCTCGCCTACTACTCCCGCTCGGCCACCGCGGAGTTCTGGACCGAGCACTGGGGCGGCCACACGGTGGACGAGCTGCTCGGCATCGCCCGCGAGTCGCCGCTCACCGAGGTGATCGAGCGCCACCTGCCCGCGCGGGGACGGCTGCTCGAAGCCGGCTGCGGCCTCGGCCAGTACGTGCTGCTCTTCCGCGAGCGCGGGCGCGCCGCGGTGGGGGTGGACTGGAGCCTCGAGGCACTACGGTCCGGCGCCCGCCGGGGCGCGCCGCTGGCGGTCATGGACCTGCGCGCGCTCGCGGTGGTGACCGGGGGAGTCGCGGCCTACCTCTCGCTCGGCGTGGTCGAGCACGATCCCGAGGGGCCCGACGCGATCCTCCGCGAGGCGTCGCGCGTCGTGCCCTCCGGCGGTGTCCTGCTGCTGTCGGTCCCCTACTGGAACGGAGCGCGCCGCCTCGCTGCTCCGTACCTGCGGCGGCAGGCCCGGCTCACCCGCGAGGCGGGGGGCCAGTTCTACCAGTACGCGTTCACCCGTCGCGAGCTGGGTCGCCGGCTCGCGATCCACGGCTTCGAGGTCGGCGGCTTCCACCCCTACGATCCCGGGCGCGTGCTTCGCAAGGCGCTCCGCCGGATGCGCGCCGGAGCGGCGCCCGCTCCCGCGCCCGATCCGGTCGCGCCTCCAGGTCCTCGGGGACGGTCCGCCCTCCGCGGCGTGGCGCGCGCCCTGCTCTACTCGGAGCCATCGCTCCGCCTCTTCGGCCACATGCTGCTGGCGGTGGCGGTGAGGCGGTAGCGCGCGTTGCTATACTGCTCGCGATGAGCGAGCCGTCGTTTCGTCTGGAGGACCTGGGGGACCGGCGTGTGCTGACCGTGGACGGGCGACCCTACGAGACACGGTACAGCGCCCGGGTCGTCCGGCTCCTGATCGAGCGCAAGGGCGCGCGCCGTGCGCCGCTCTACTTTCCCTTCAAGGAGACCCGGGCGCGCGTCTATCTCGATCCGCTGCTCCGCTACCTGCGCGCACGGGGCGCGCACGGCCTCTCGGTTCTCGAGGTCGGATCCTCCTTCGGCCACATGACCGAGTATCTGGCCGAGCAGCCCGAGGTGGCCGAGATCCACTGCCTCGAAACGGATCCCGCGTTCGCCGACATCGTGCGGGCCAAGGTGGAGGAGCAGGGACTCGCGAAGGTGAAGGAGGTGCTCCTCCTGGGCAACGATGAGACGCGACGGTTGCCCTGGCCCGACGCCCGCTTCGACCTGGTGCTGGTCGTCGGGGTGGTCGAGCACCTGCCCACGCGCAACCGTCGCGCCCAGGTGGACGAGTATTACCGCGTGCTCGCGCCCGCCGGGCACATCGCGATCCTCGACACTCCGAATCGGTGGTTCCCGCTCGAGACGCACTCGATCGGGCTGCCGCTCGTGCAGTGGCTGCCCCCGCGGCTGGCCTACGCGTACGCCCGGCTGGCTCGCCCGGGCAAGTTCGCGCGGGTGAGCTACGAGACCTTCGTCGCCGACGGCACCGGGTGGCGCAACGCGACCCTCGCCGACTGCCTGCCTTCCCGCGGTCCCGGAGGTCTCGAGGATGTGACCGAGGACGCGGGCTACGGCTGGCGCTTCTTCCGCGACACCGCTCGCTCCTCCACGCGGCGCGCCCTGCTGCCGGTGTTCGCGGGACCGGCCGCCGCGCTGCGGGTCGCCGGGCTCGCCCCGTCGCTCTGTCTGCCCTACCTGAACCTGGTCTTCCGGAAGCGGTGATCTGCATCGATCGCCGCGGCCGCGCAGGGTTGCCGGGGCCGCAACCGTGACCGCTCCGCTCGTCTCCGTGCTGATGGCCGTGCACAACGGCGCGCCGTGGATCAGTCAGGCGGTGCAGAGCGTGCTCGAGCAGACCCTGACCGATCTCGAGCTGATCGTGGTGGACGACGGCTCGACCGATGCGACGCCCGCGCTGCTCTCGGCGCCGGGCGACCCGAGGCTCACGGTGGAGCGGCAGGCCCGCGCCGGACTGACCCGCTCGCTGAACCGCGCGCTCGCGCGCGCCCGCGCGCCTCTGGTCGCCCGCCTCGATGCCGACGACGTGGCCCTGCCTGCCCGGCTCGCCCGGCAGCATGCGTTCCTCGAGGGGCACCCCGAGATCGGCGTGCTCGGCTCGGCCGCGCGGGTCGTGGACGAGGGCGGGCGTGAGGTGGAAGTCGTCCACCCTCCGGAGGACGACGCGACGATCCGCCGCGCGCTCATCCGGCACAATCCGTTCGTGCACTCCTCGATGATGCTGAGGCGGCCGCTGGTGGAGGCGGTGGGCGGGTACGACGTGTCCTTCCGGGTGGCCCAGGACTACGACCTGTGGCTCCGGCTCAGCACGGTGACCCGGATGGCGAATCTGGGCGAGCCGCTGGTCACCCGTCGCCTCGTCGCCGGCCGCGTGACCGTGGCCCGCGACGACGAGCGCCTGCGCGCGGAGGCTCGCGCCCGCTGGCGGGCGGTGCGCCGCGGCGCGTACCCGGCGTGGTGCGCGGCCTTTGCGGTCCGGCCCTTGCTGGCCCTCGCGGTGCCCCGGCTCCTCCGCGGCCGGCTGCGCTCGGCCCTCGGCCGCTGAGATGGCCGGGCCCGTGCGGGTCCTCGAGTTGCTCGTCTCCACCGAGCTGGGCGGCGGGCCCGCTCACGTGCGGGACCTGGTGCGTGGCCTCGCGGGCCCCGAGTTCGAGCTCACGGTCGCGGGTCCGGGTGGCGGAGCGCTCGTCGAAGGGCTGCGAGTCGCCGGCGCCGAGTTCGTGCCGCTGGCCGCCGACCGCCTCTCGATCGGCGCGCTGCTGCGGACCATACGGCTCGCGCGGAGCCGCCGCGTCCAGGTCATCCACTCCCACGGCAAGGGGGCCGGGCTCTACGGGCGGATCGCGGCCCGCCTGACCGGCGCGGCGGCGATCCACACCTTTCACGGCATCCACCACGCCGGATACGGGAGCCTGTACCTGCGCCTCGAGCGCGTGCTGGCCCGGCAGAGCTTCGCGGTGGTCCACGTCTCGCCGAGCCAGGCCGCGGAGGCGCGGGCCCTTGGCCTGGCGCCGCCGGGCCGCAGCCGCGTCATCGTCAACGGGGTCGACGCGAGCGCGGTGCGGGCCGCCGCGGCGGACGCGCCGCTCTCTCGCGAGCAGCTGGGCCTGCGCGCGGATGCGCTCGTGCTCGGCACCGTGGCCCGCTTCGATCCGATCAAGCGCCTCGAGGTGCTCGTCCGGGCGCTGCCGCTCGTCCTCGCGCGCGTGCCCGAGGCCCAGCTGCTGGTGGTGGGCGACGGCCCCGAGCGCGATGCGCTCGTCGGCCTCGCGCGCGCGCTCGATTCGGGCGGGCGGATCGTGCTCCCGGGTGCGATCCCGGACGCCGCGCGCGTCATGCCGCTGATCGATCTCTACGTGAGCGCGTCGCGTCGCGAGGGCCTGCCGCTCGCGCTCCTGGAGGCGATGGCCTGCGAGCGGCCGGTGGTGGCCACGCGCGTCCCCGGGCACGTGGACGCGGTGGAGGAGGGCGTGACCGGGCACCTGGTCCCGGTGGACGACGTGGACCGGCTGGCCGCGGTCGCGGTCGGGCTCTTGCGGGATCCGGCGCGGCGCTCGGCCCTGGGACGGGCGGGGCGCGCGCGGGTCGAGCGCCACTTCTCGCGCGCGCGCATGCTCGAGGAGATCGCGCATCTCTACCGCAAGGCGGCGGGTTTTCCTCGCGGGGAGCCCTCGCGCGGTGGCGTATAATCCGGCAATGCGGCTCTTGATCACCGGCGTCACCGGATTCGTCGGCAGCTTCATGGCCGAGCACGCCCTCGCGCAGGGCGCGGAGGTGTTCGGCTCCATCCGCTGGCGGAGCAAGACCGACAACATCGACCACCTCCGGTCCAAGATCACGCTCATCGAGTCGGACCTGCGTGACCTCTCTTCGGTGCGCGCGCTGCTCGAAGCCGCGACTCCGACCCACGTGATCCACCTCGCCGCCCAGAGCTTCGTGGGCGTGTCGTGGAAGGCGCCCGCCGAGACCCTGAGCACCAACATCCTCTCGCAGGTGAACCTGCTCGAAGGGCTGCGCGGGCTCAACATGGCCCCGCGCTTTCTCGTGGTCGGCAGCAGCGAGGAATACGGGCTGGTCACGGAGGACGAGCTGCCGATCCGGGAGACGAACCCGCTGCGGCCGCTCAGCCCCTACGCGGTGAGCAAGGTCGCGCAGGACCTGATGGGCTACCAGTACTGGAAGAGCTACGGCCTGCCCATCGTGCGCAGCCGCGCCTTCAACCACGAAGGTCCTCGCCGCGGCGACGTGTTCGTCACGTCGAACTTCGCACGTCAGGTGGCCGAGATCGAGGCCGGCCTGCGCGATCCGGTGATCTACGTGGGCGACCTCAAGCCGCGCCGCGACTACTCCGACGTCCGGGACATCGTGCGCGGCTACTGGGCGCTCGTCGAGCGGGGCGAGCCCGGCGAGGTCTACAATCTGTGCTCCGGCAAGTCGTGGGCCATCCAGCATGTGCTCGACTTCTTGCTCGAGCAATCGCGGGTGAAGAGCATCAGCGTCCAGACCGATCCGGCGCGCCTGCGTCCCTCCGACGTGATGGTGCTGGAAGGCGATCCGAGCAAGATTCACGAGGCCACCGGCTGGCAGGTGGAGATCCCGTTCGAGCGCACGTTGAAGGACCTGCTGGCGTACTGGCGCCAACGGACCTGGTCCTCGTCTCGCTGACGCCGCGCCGGGGAGTCGCCATGGCAGTGGCAGGACGGCCGTGCCCGAGCTAGCGAGCGCCAAGGTCGCGCTCGTCCACGACTGGCTCACCGGCATGCGCGGCGGCGAGCGCTGCCTCGAGGTATTCGCCGAGCTGTTCCCCCGCGCGGACCTCTACACGCTGCTCCACGTGCCGGGCTCCGTGTCTGGCGTGATCGAGAACCGTCGTGTGGTGACCTCGTTCATCCAGCGTCTGCCCCGGGCCGAGCAGCGCTACCGCCACTACCTGCCGCTGTTCCCGGCCGCGGTGCGGGCCTTCGATCTTTCCGGCTACGATCTGGTGCTCTCGTCGAGCCACGCGGTGGCCAAGAGCGTCCGGATCCCGGCCGGCGTCCGGCACGTCTGCTACTGTTTCACTCCGATGCGCTACGTGTGGGACCTCTACGACGACTACTTCGGCGCGCGGGCGGGGATGGCCGCGCGGCTGCTCATGCCGCCGGTGGCGGCGTGGCTGCGTCGGTGGGACCGGGCCACCGCCTCGGGCGTGCACCACTTCGTGGCCATCTCGCGCTTCGTCGCCGATCGCATTCGCCGCACCTACGGCCGCCACGCCGACGTGATCTACCCGCCCGTCGACGTCTCGCGCTTCCGCCTCGACGACTCGCCCGGCGACTTCTACCTGGTGGTCTCGGCCCTGACGCCGTACAAGCGCGTGGACCTGGCGGTGGAAGCCTGTAACCGCCTCGGGCGGCGGCTGCTCGTGGTGGGCAGCGGGCCGGAGGCGGCCCGCCTGCGTGCCCTCGCCGGTCCCACCGTCGAGCTCCTGGGCTGGCGCGGCGACGCCGAGACCGCGGAGCTGTACGCGCGCTGCCGGGCGCTGCTCTTCCCACCGCTCGAGGATTTCGGCATCACGCCGCTGGAGGCGATGGCGGCGGGGCGGCCGGTGATCGCGTTCGGCCGGGGAGGCGCGCGGGAGACGGTGGTGCCGCCCGGGGGGGGCGAGGCCCCCACGGGGCTCTTCTTCGACCACCAGACGGTCGACGATCTGGTCGACGCGATCCGGCGCCTCGAGTCCGGCGCGATCGCGTTCGAGCCCAAGACCCTGCGGCGGCGGGCCGAGGGCTTCGACCGCCCGCTATTCAGGGAGCGCGTGCAGGCCTACCTGGAGGCGCGGCTCGGGGAGCCGGTCCGATGCTGAAGGCCTATTCGCGGCTCCTCGAGCAGGCCATGCTGGTGGGCGATCTCCTGCTGGTCGTCGGCTCCTGGCTCCTCGCCTACTGGCTCCGGTTCTACGTGGCGGGCCCGCCGCTGCCGTACGCGGAGGTGCCGCCGCTGGGCGACTACCTGCTGATGCTGCTACCCATCCTCGTGGTGTGGGGTGTGTCGTTCCGCGCGTTCGGGCTGTACCGGCCACGGCGCATCGGCTCGCACATCTCGGAGGCCGTCGACATCGCCAAGGCCTCGAGCATGGGCGCGCTGATGCTGGTCGCGGTCATGACGTTCTTCTTCCGCGGCTACGACTACTCCCGCGTGGTCATCGTCTACTTCTGGCTCCTGTCGATCGGAGTGGTGTGGTTCTCGCGCGCCGCGTTTCGCGAGATCCTCCGCTTCGCGCGCCGACGCGGCTACAACCTGCGCTATGCGGTGGTGGTGGGCGGCGGCGAGCTGGCCGCCACCGTGGTGCGCCGCATGCAGGCGCGTCCCGACGTGGGCATCCAGGTGCTCGGGGTCGTCGGCGACGACCCGGACGGGGCGGGGGGCGCCCGTTGGCTCGGGACGTACAAGGACCTGCGGGCGGTGCTCGACACCCACACCGTGGATCACGTGGTGCTGGCCCTCGCGCACGAGGACTACGGCCGGCTCGCCGGGCTGCTGGACGCGGTCGGCGATGAGCCGGTGACCATCCACGTGGTGCCCGATCTCCTCCGGTTCACCTCGCTGCGGGGCGGCGTCGAGCAGTTCGAGGGCATTCCGTTCATCCACCTGCGGGAGTCGCCGCTCTACGGCTGGAGCTCGGTCGGCAAGCGCGTCTTCGACTTCGCGTTCTCCCTGATGGTCCTCGCCACCCTCTCGCCGCTCCTGCTCGCGCTCGCGGCGGCGGTGCGCTTCACCTCACCGGGGCCGGTGTTCTACCGGCAGGAGCGCATGGGGCTCGACGGCCGGAGCTTCCACATGCTGAAGTTCCGCACCATGCAGGCCGACGCCGAGAGGCGGACCGGTCCGGTGTGGGCGGGTCCGGCCGACACTCGCCGCACCGGCCTCGGCGCGTTCCTGCGACGCTTCAGTCTCGACGAGCTGCCCCAGTTCATCAACGTGATCCGTGGCGAGATGAGCGTGGTGGGCCCGCGGCCCGAGCGGCCGGTCTTCGTCGAGCAGTTCCGGCAGACCGTGCCGGGCTACATGCTCCGCCACAAGGTGAAGTCGGGCATCACCGGCTGGGCGCAGGTGCACGGCCTGCGGGGCAACACGTCGCTCGAGAAGCGCATCCAGTACGACATCGAGTACATCGAGCGCTGGTCGCTCTGGCTCGACCTCAAGATCATCGCGATGACGGTGGCGCGCGTGCTGGTGGACCGGAACGCCTATTGAGCGTGCGCGGCGTTCTGCTCGCCGCGTTCGTCGCGGGACTCGGGCTGTCCATCACGCTGGCCGAGACCGCGCTGGCCCTGCTCACCCTGCTCCTGCTCTGGCGGCTCCGGGATCCGGCCTTCCGCGCGGCCGCCCGGTGGCCCCTCTGGCCCCCGGTAGTGGCGCTCGTGTCGGTCACCGTGCTCTCCGCGCTGCTCTCGGGCCACACCCTGACGAGCCTCGCGTCTGGCAAGAGCCTGCTCCTGGTGACCGCGCTCTACGTGATGGCCGACGCGGCGCGGGAGCCCGTCGCGGCGGAGCGCTTCCTCCTGGGGCTGAGCGCCGCCGCGACCGTCGCGGCGGTGGTCGGCCTCCTCCAGGTCGGGCTGTGCCCCGTCCCCGGCGGGCCGGCGCTCTCCCCGCGCTGGCTCTATCATCGCTGCGATCGCGCCCACGGCTTCTTCAGCATCTACATGACGCTCGCGGGCGTGCTCTCGCTCGTGCTCCTCGCCACGCTGCCGCGCCTGCTGACCGGCGACTCGTATCTGCGGCGACTCGCGATGCCGTGGCTCTTGATGCTCTGGTCCCTGATCGTGACCTACACGCGGGGGGCCTGGATCGGCTTCGCGGCGGGGGTGCTGACGGTGGCGGCTACGATTCGCCGGGGTCGGTGGCTGCTGGTGGCCGGCCTGATCGCCCTGGCGACCGCGGGTCTGGTCGCGCCCCCCGAGCTGCGTCATCGATTCCTCAGCATGACGGATCCGGAGGAGGCCGGCGTGCGCGAGCGCGTCTACATGTGGAAGAGCGGGTTCGCGATGTGGCGCGACCGGCCGCTGCTCGGCGTCGGGCCCGGCGGGGTCAAGCGCGAGTATCCTCGCTACGCGCTTCCAGAGGCGTTCAAGAAGCAGACGGGCCACGTGCACAACACGCCGCTGCAGATCCTGGTCGAGCGGGGCGTGCTCGGTCTGGCCGCGTGGCTCTGGCTCTGGGCGGCGTTCTTCGCGGAGGTGATCCGACGGCTCCGGGGCCTGCCGGCCGACGCGTGGCGGGAGCGCGCTCTGCTCGTCGGAGCGCTGGCCGCGGTCGTGGGCTTCCTCGTCGGCGGCCTGTCGGAGTACAACTTCGGCGACTCGGAGGTGGTGATGGTCGCCTGGGCCATCATGGCCCTACCCTGGGCCGCGACGCGCGAGCAGTAGACGAACGTCCGCGGCTGGGGGAGTGCGGGGGCCATTTCTGGGCCCCCGCATAGAAAAAGCCTAAAGAACTAAACGGTCGTCAGCCACGGGCTGACGTCGCCTAGTACACCACGTACGGCTCGGTCGACGACCGCACCTTCACGAAGTACTCCTTGAAGCGGCCCAGGTCCTCGTCGGAGACCAGATCGGAGGCCATCACGCAGAGTAGCGCCTGCTGGCGCCACATGATCAGGCTGAAGCCGTTCTCCTTCCGCACCACCGGCCGCCAGCGGTCGATCTGCACGCGGCCCCGCTCCGGGAGGGCCACGTTGCCACCCGGGACGATCACGTAGGTCACGGTGTGGCCGGCCACGTCCAGGTAGGAGAGCTCGATGCCGCGGCGACCTTCCAGATAGGTCGGCTTGGCGTCGACGAGGCGGATGTCGTCGTCCCCCGTGAAGACCCAGTTCAGCCCCACCCCGCTCTCCTCGATCGCGCGCGGCAGCGCGGCCGGCACCACGTCGGCGCGCGACTCGCCCCAGAAGACGTTGCGCGCGTGCTCGGCGAGGACCGCGCGCGCCACGAGCTGGGCGGAGTCGATGATCGGCGCGCTCGGCAGCGACGGCGCGATCCAGAGGAGCATGACCAGCGCGGTGGCCACCGCGGAGAAGGCGGGCGGCATCCAGAGCATCCACCACGGCTGTCGGGCGGGGCCGGGAAACAGCGACTCGACCACCGCGGCGCGGAGCGCGGCCGGGGCGGGATGGCGCGGCAGCCGCTCGCGCAGCAGTCGTCCGATCCGGCCGTCGTCCTCTCGCTCGTCTCGCTCGTTCGCCATTCGAATTCTTGTGTTCGCTTGTGCGTCTCGCCCTGCTACTTGTAGTCGGTCAGGTACCCGCGCAGGCGTTCCTTGGCGCGGAAGATCCGTGACTTCACGGTTCCAACCGGGCAGTCCATGATGCGCGCCACGTCCTCCAGCGCCAGCCCCTCGACCTCGGCCAGCAGGAGCGGCGTCCTGAACTCCTCGGTCAGCTTCGCCAGGGCCCGCTCCAGATCCATGTGGGCCCCGGCGCTTTCACTGTCCTGGGAGGGGGCGTCGTGGAACATCGGCGCCTCGCTCTCCGGGACCCCATCCTCCGAGATCGCGGCTTCCCGCTCACGGAGGCGATAGAACGTCAGGAACGTGTTTCTCAGTATTTGAAACAACCAGGCGCGCAGGTGGGTTCCCGGCTGGAACCGGTGGGAGAATCGCATGGCCCGGACGTAGGTCTCCTGGACCAGGTCCTCGGCCTCGGAGCCGTTCCGGGTCAGGTAGACGGCCAGGTTGTGGAGCGCATCCAGGTGCTGGAGGGCCTGCTGCCGAAACTCATCGTCAGCCACGGAACACCCCCCCGGACGAGCCCGACGGTGCTGCTGGGGCGGGATCTGCCCGAATCACACTAGTCTTCGAACCAGCGTCGCGGCAGGTCCGACGCGAGCACCTCGTGCTCGTCGTCCAGGGTGTCGAGGAGCTCCCGGATGGTCTGGTAGAGCACGGGATGCTCCAGATCGGGGGCCAGATCCGCCAGCGGGCGCAGCACGAAGCGCCGCTCGTGCATGAGCAGGTGGGGGATGTGCAGGTGCTCGGGGCCACTGATCACGCGATCGTCGTAGAGCAGGATGTCGATGTCGAGCGGCCGGGGCTCGTAGCGCTGGGCCTCCGGCGTGCCCGCGCGGCGCACGCGGCCCAGGGCCTGCTCGATGGCCTGAAGCCGCGTCAGCAGCGCCCCCGGATCCAGGTCCGTCTCGATCAGGATCGCACAGTTGAAGAACCAGCCGCTGTCGTCGGCGGGCCGGCCCGGCTCCCGCTCCCACGGCTCGGTGCGGTAGAGGGGCGAGGCATCCAGGAAGCGCAGGTCCTGCATGGTCCGCAGCTCGCCCACCGCACGGCGGAGGCACTCGAGCCGATCGCCTAGGTTCGAGCCCACGGACAGGAAGACGCGCGCCATGGCTCGCCTCAGCGTCGCCGGCGGGTCAGCTCGACCCCGGGGATTCCCTGCAGGCCTTCCATCGGGGGCGTGAGCTTCCGCACCCGCACCCGCACCTCGTCGCATGGAAATTCCGCGAGCAGCATGTGCGCCAGTCGTCCGGCCAGTCGCTCCAGCAGGTTGACCCGCTCCTTGGTCGACACTTCCACGATGCGCGCGGCGATCAGCCCGTAGTCGAGGGTGGACCGCAGGTCGTCCGAGGCCGCGGCCGGCGCCAGATCCAGCCTCAGCTCGGCATCGACCGCGAACCACGCCCCGACCGTCTGCTGGGCCCGCGTGACGCCATGGTGTCCGTAGAACCGGACATCCTCGAGGAAGATTTTATCAGACGTCAGAGCTTGAGCCCCTTCAGCCGGTCCATGGCTTCCTGCAGGCGCTTGGCGTCGATGGTCAGGGCGATCCGGTAGAACCCCTCGCCGGAGGGGCCGAAGCCGACGCCGGGCGTGATCACGCAGCCCACCTCGTTGAGCATCCGGGCCGCGAAGGTGCGCGAATCGAGCCCGCCGGGGACGGGCGCCCACACGAAGAAGGCGGCCTTGGGCACGTCCACCTCCCAGCCGAGCCGCTTGAGCCCGGCCACCACCACATCCCGGCGATCCTGATAGGTGCGCCGGTACTGCTCGGAGAGATCCTGGGGACCGGTGAGCGCGGCGATACCCGCCTCCTGCACGGCCTGGAAGACGCCCGAGTCCACGTTGGTCTTGATCTTGCCGAGGCCGGCGAGAGCGCCCGCGTTGCCGCAGCAGAAGCCGAGGCGCCAGCCGGTCATGGAGTAGGTCTTGGAGAGCGAGTGGAACTCGACGCCGATCTCCATGGCGCCCGGCGTCTCGAGGAACGAGGGCGGACGGTAGCCGTCGAAGCGCAGCTCGGAGTACATCGCGTCGTGACACACGATCATCCGGTGCCGGCGCGCGAACTCGACGACGCGGGCGAAGAACTCCGGGCTCGCCACCGCCGCGGTCGGGTTGTTCGGGTAGTTCAGGTACATGAGCTTGGCCCGCCGGGCCACGTCGGCGGGGATCGCGTCGAGGTCGGGCAGGAAGCCGTTGGCGCGCCGCAGCGGCATGAAGTGCACGTCACCGCCCGCGAACCAGGTGCCCGCCGCGTACACCGGGTAACCCGGATCCGGCACCAGCACCACGTCGCCCGGGTTCACGAAGGCCAGCGGCATGTGCGCGGTGCCTTCCTTCGAGCCGATCAGCGTGAGCACCTCGGTCTGCGGATCGAGCGTGACCCCGAACCGCCCGCGGTACCAGTCGGCCACCGCGGTCCGGAAGCTCAGCAGGCCCTCGTAGTCCGGGTAGCGGTGGTTGGCCGGGGTCTCGGCCGCGCGCTTGATCGCCTCGATGATGTGGGGCGGCGTGGGCAGATCCGGATCGCCGATGCCCATGTCGATGAGATCGACGCCGCGGGCGCGGGCCTCGCGCTTGTTCTTGTCGATCTCCGCGAACAGGTACGGGGGCAGCTTGGCGAGGCGGCTGGCGAGGGGAATCGGGGACGGCGATGGGCTCACGCGTAGCTCTCCTGGATCTTGATGACGGGATTCTTGAGACCGCCGATGGACTCGATGCGCACCTCGACCTTGTCGCCCGGCTGGAGCGGCCCGATGCCGGCCGGGGTGCCGGTGGCGATGACGTCGCCGGGCAGCAGGGTCATGACCGCGGAGACGCGGGCGACCAGATCCTCGACCGGGCAGATCAGATGCTTGGTATTGGAGGCCTGCCGGCGCTCACCGTTGACGTAGGTCTCGAGGTCCACTCCGTTGGGATCGATGTCGGTGGCGATGCACGGCCCCACCGGGCAGAAGCTGTCGAAGGCCTTGGCCCGGGTGGGCTGGCCGTCGCGCTGCTGCAGATCGCGGGCGGTGACGTCGTTGAGGCAGGTGTAGCCGAGCACGTACTCGCGGGCCCGCTCCGCGGCCACCAGGTGGCAGCGCTTCTTCATGACGATGGCCAGCTCGCCCTCGTAGTCCACCCGCCGCGACTGGGGCGGGAACACGATCGGATCGTCCGGTCCACACAGGGCCGAGATCGGCTTCAGGAAGATGCAGGGCTCCGACGGCACCTGCGCGTTCATCTCCTCGGCGTGGTCGCGGTAGTTGAGATCGACCGCCACGATCTTCGTGGGGACCACCGGGGCCAGCAGCACCGCCTGGCTCAGCAGGTACTTCTTGCGGGCCTTCTTGAAGGTGCCGTAGGGGGTTCCCGCGTACTCCACGATGTGGATGCCCTCGAGCACTCCGTAGCGGATCTTGCCGCC
>Ga0335085_10000914_pt1 | contig 72038 bp, 68 predicted proteins | sample Lox_Sample_45_FD_206712 | JGI IMG/M metagenome (GOLD analysis project Ga0335085, IMG submission 206712) | Soil microbial communities from Loxahatchee National Wildlife Refuge, Florida, United States - Lox_Sample_4.5 | ecosystem: Environmental > Terrestrial > Soil > Wetlands | place: USA... | reverse complement strand
CACTTCAGCAGACAAAAATCTTCGATCCCGCCGATGGTTTTGCTCCGTTGCTCGATCCGGGCAAGGTCACCACCTGACGGATCATGACTTTGGAGGAAATAGCCGCAGGAAGGGCAGACCCAAAAAATGCGGGGCTGAAAGCAGTGACCCTAATCGCCACTCTCAACCCCGTCTCCCAGGTTCTGTGGTAGGTGAAGCGAGTATGAGTCAGCCCTTTTGAGGCGGCAAGATTACGAAGGTAAGAGCCCGGAAGTTACGGACGCGCGTTTCAGCTGGGATGAGTCAGCAATGAGCAATGACTGATGAGCAAACCAGGTTCGATTCTGCTCATCGCTCATTGCTCACTACTCACCGCTACTTCGTCGTCACCAGCGAATGCGTAATCGCATGTACCGATAGCGCGATCCGATTCTGCACACCAACTTTGCGCATCAACTTCGCCACATGCGCCTTCACCGTGCGCTCTTCGATTCCTAACTGAGCGCCGATTTCTTTGTTAGAACGGCCCGCTACCAGCATCTCGAGAACTTCCTTCTCACGGTCGGTAAAGGTCACGCGCCCCGCCGGAAAGATCCTTCCGGGCGCCGATGAGACCCGCTCGATGAACATCGACAGGACGCGCCGTGGAGCCCAAACTGATCCTTGATGTACGATGCGGATCGCCTGCGCGAATTCCGATGGCGGAGCTGCTTCATCCACGTACCCTTTTGCTCCCGAAGCAATCGCCTTCAGAATGGTTTCTTCATCGATCCCCGACCCCGTAACGATGATCTTCAAGTCCGGACGCGTGGCCTTCAGGCTGGCCATCACATCGAACAGGTTTTGACCGGAACGGTTGCCGAGCAGGATGAGGTCGATACCTTGCAGCACGCTGATTTCGGGCAGCGCCGCGGAGATCAGTTCGAACTCCGGCTCGGAGTCGAACAACGCGCGGAACCCTACAAAGCGTAATGGATCGCTTTCCACCACCGCGATTCGGATGACTGGTTTTCTGGCGACTGCTGCTTTCATAGTTTTCCCTATGGGCCTAAATTCTTCTACTCAGCATAGTAATAATTCGTTCCATTGCAAAGAGAAGGTGACCGAAGGGAAATTACGGGAGTAACATTGAAAATGCTTGCCACACTAGGAGTTGGCAGCGCAGATCTCAACCATTTCCGAGGAAATTCTGGAATGAAACTTTGCTTCCTGCCCGTCCTGATCCTCCTGACCGCAACTTCGATTCTTGCTCAACAGGCCGAACCCGCTCCTCCTCCCGTGATCCCAAGCCAAGGACCCCAGTCTGCCCCTGCCTATACCCCAAAGTTTAAAGGCGATCCCGCCCACTCCGATTCTGAAGCCGCAGCACTCGCCTACATGCGCGTCGTCATGCGAGCCGAGGTTGGATTCAACAAGCAGTACGGCCACTACGCCACCTCACTCTCCCAACTGGTTCACTCTGGCACCTTCACCCAGCGGATGGTTAACCCCGATCGCGGAGATTACACCGTGGGCTACAAGGGTAAGAAAGACGGCTTCTCGCTCACGATGACACCCAAAGCTCCTGATGCTCAACGTCGCTTCTTCTATGCGGAAGAAGACGGCAAGATTCACGCCGACGAAACGAAGACCGCCGATACGAGTTCACCGGTTGTCGAAACGCACCATTGGTGAGGTCGAAAAAAAATCGGGGCGCGCTCACGCCCCGAATTTCGTCCCGTGAAAACTACTATCGGTGGACCGGTCCGCCACGGACTCCACTGAATCCGCTTGCATGCGGAGCTACGGGTCGAGCACCCATGCCCCCTCTCATGCCGCTTCCGCGGAATGAGGTCACGGCATGGTTCCTGAATCCGTGCCCGATGGCTACTGGCCGCGTTCCATCAAAGTGGTGAGGGCCACGGGCAATCACAACCGGCGCACGCGTTACAAGTAGCGGAGAATAGAATCCCCAGCCAAACGGGTTATAGAAGAATCCCCCCCCGGCACGAACGTGAATCCGGCGAACCATGGGTCCCAGTACCATCCCGGTCCCCACCATCCTGGACCATACCACCCGTTCGCGTAGTAGATGCTGGCAGTGTCAACGTTCGCCTCCGACAGGTACTGGGAGCGCAAGCTGCTCCAGCGATACAAGTCATTGCCATTCGCAAGTTCCTTCTTGTCGAACTTCTGTCCCTTCACCTTGCCGCTGTTTAGTGCCAGTTCGTGTCCTTTCTTCAGTGTCACGTTGCGATCATCGGCATTCACGACCGCCTTGCCATCAAACACTCTCACCTGTCCATTGTTGGCGTCGAAGTCGTACAAACCTGTTTTCACCACGCGTGCATCGGCTCCGGGCTGAGTGATGTGAATGTTGTTCTGAGAATAGAGCTCGTCCACTTCCAGCATCGCCTCACCCTTGTTCAGGGCGAGTTGTGTATTCGTCAGACTGTTGGAGACCATCTTTACGCTGCTGTCCGCGCCGAGCCTCAGGTACACCCCCGGCGTTAGCAGGATTTCCGCCTTGCCGCTTCCTGTCTCCAGTATTTCGCCATTCTGCAGCGTTGCCGAGCCCACAGATTTCGAATCTAGTGCCTGATCTGCCATCGACACCTGGCCTTCCACATAATTCAAAGTTCCGGGCGCTGCGGTGTGCCGCTGATACGAATCGTCGACTCCCCATGCGGGCAAACACGTAAGCGCTGCCAAAAAAACGCCGGCCATCATTTTCCATCCCGCCAGCTTCATAATTGCTCACCTCCTGAGAGAAAGACCTCTTACTCAATTGGATGAGCTGCGCCGCAGGCGAGATGCACCTCTAACCTATTGATACTAGGTGATTTAATGTAGATCAGAGATTACATGAAACAAGCTGAAAAACTGCGGTTTGCAGAGTAACCACTCGTTGCTCACAGCTCTTGGACTCATTGCTCGTCGCTATACGTCACGACCTGCACCGTCTTCCGCTCACCCTCGTTTAAGTGCAGCACCTGCCCCTCAGAACCTTTGAGAAATTCCGGATTGTAATACTCTTCGCCGTCTAGGCTCTCCCAGGCGTATACCGTGTACTCCCCGACCGGGAGTCCGTGCAGCGCAAAGTGTCCACTCTGATCACTGACAGTCTGACGATATCGATCAACACGTCCGCGCAGCCGTGCCTCAGGAACGGCTACGATCACGGCATTTGCGACCGCTCCGCCTTTGCGGTTCGCAGCCACACCTTCGATCACGCCTCCGCTCGCGCTGGCGATGACGTCGAGCGTCACGGTTCCCCCATTGACGCTGATGCCCGCATCGTTCGCTTCGCGTCCCGCCTGCAGCACCGATTTCAAGAACCAGTCTTCGTTAGTGCCGCGATTCCCGATCAACTGCACATAATAGTTCCCCGCTGGAATGTCACTCCATTCGAAACTTCCATCGCGCGCCAGGTGCGCGACGTTCGTCAAATTCTCTCCCATGGAAAATGCGTGGTCATCATCGCCGGCCTCCATGGATTGCAGGGAAAGAAAAATCTGCTCCGGATCAAAGCCCGCCGATGCCTTGCTTTCCACCCGCAGATGTCCGTAAATGGAAGCCCCCGGCTGCGGGGCCAGGCGCAGTCCATCGAGGTTGTACGTTCCCACCTGGATCGCTTGCCGAGCCGTCATGGGCTTAGTCGAACCTTCGACCGACGCCACGATCATGTAGTTTCCCGGCGAAACATCGTGAATGATGAACGTACCGTCTTTGTGCATCTCAGCGCCGTTCATTATCACGTTGAAATCGCGCGACTGGAGCATGATGGTCACCGATGTTCGCGGTGGCAGATTCACGACTGTCCCGCGAATGCTCAGGCTGGAACTCGGCATGAGCGAGAAGTTCACAGGAAAGTCATCGCCTGCATGCAACTGGATTGACGAGGCCTGGCTGCGGTCCGTCGTACCTGGATAGTAGTTTGTTTGATAGGTCGTCAACGCGGACTTGTCCGGCGCATTCGCATTGTGCGCTTCGGCAGCCAGTCCCGCGTTCTCGATCAAGCTTTTGAAATTCGGAGGCGGATTGACAGCAACAAAGAAATTTCCCACCGGGAGATTCGCAATACGATATTCACCTAGGTCGTTGGTGTTGTCGGCTCCAGCCGGCTCCCATCGGTTGCGGCCGCCAACAAAGGTCGAGCGCAACACCGTGACCTCTGCGTCAGGCATTGGTTCTCCGTCTTCGTCGGTAACGCGCCCACGCACCACCGCCGCAGCTTGCAGGCGGATGTGAAGTTCTGTGAGTTCCTGACCTGCAGTGAGCGTCAGAAGGCGGCCGTCGCTGCGGCCGTGTTGCTTTTCGCTGTCGAGAAATCCGGTGCGTTCAGCAAAGAGATGATAGCGACCCGGCAGCACGTTCTCGATGCGAAATGTTCCATCCGGACCGGTGATCGCGGTGTAGTCTCCAGTCTGCGACTGATTCTCGGCGATCAGTTCAATCAGCACTTTCTTGACCGGCTGGCTGTCGGGATCCTTCGTAACGAACCCTTCAATCGTGGCGCGCGACTTCGCCTCCTCTTGCGCAAGCGGAGTGATGCTCAACCACAAGCTCAACAGGAGTGCGGAGGCCAGTTTCATGAGATCGGATCGGGGAGGCTGGAATGACGGAGCGACAGAATTGTCGGCTCAACGTTCATTTTATCGTGCGGCCAGCAGGAACCCAAGAGCTATAAAACCGTGCCGGACAAGGCTTTCCGGCGCGCGCCGCGGTGGCTAGTCGCTCAAGCTATAAAACACTCCCCCTTTCTCATCTGTTCGGCCAGAGTAAACCGCTAACCTTCCCGATTCCTGAGCCCGTACGAGTCATAATTATTCACGGGATGACTTTACGCTGATTTATCAATGAGATCGCGGGCGATGATTTCTGGTGTAAGAAAGTTCCTTTTGCATCGACTACCTAGATGTGAGCGCAATTGAGGCCATTCCGGTGATAGCGGCGACATCGGCACAGGACGAACTCTATCGCGAGGCTGCCGAGATCTACGGCGCGGCGCTCGAACGACTGGCTCGTGCGTATGAGGCGGACGCGGAATTGCGGCGGGATCTGCTGCAGGAGATCCATGTCGCTCTGTGGCGCAGCTTCCACGGATTCGACGGTCGTTGCTCGTCGAGAACGTGGATCTATCGTGTGGCTCACAACGTCGCCGCCTCGCACGTCATCGGCCAGCGCCGCACGCGGGCGCAAACCCTGGTCGGACTGGAAGAACTGGAGAACATCGCGGATTCACAGAGCGGTCCAGTGGCGGCTGACCGCAATCATGCGCTGAATCGGCTGCTGAAGCTGATTCAACGGCTCAAGCCGCTAGACCGCAATGTCATCCTGGCGTATCTGGAAGGGATGGAAGCCGCAGAGATCGGAGAGATCAGCGGATTATCTGCAGCTAACGTTGCTACCAAAATTCATCGCATCAAGAACATGCTGGCTCGTCAGTTTCAGCAGGGGGGGAGCGAATCATGAACGAATTGGAAAATCCCGTGCAGAAGCTGTGGCAAGAGCAGCCAGTGGAAGGGATCAAGATGTCTGTAGAAGAAATTCGACGCCGCGCTGGAAAATTCGAACGCCGTATTGTGCGAAGAAATCGCCGTGAAACAGTGGCATGCGTTCTGGTGTCCGGGCTCTTTGTGTATTTCTTGATCGGTACGCATGATTTGTTATTTCGCATTTCTTACGGATTGTTTATTGTGGGAATGTTCTGGGTAGCGGTGCAATTGCAGCGTAAGGGCTCGATCCGGAATCTACCGCCAACTCTGGGAGCATCGAGTTCGCTGCAGTTTTTCCGGACCGAACTCGAGCGGCAGCGTGACGCGGTTCGAAATGTGTGGCCTTGGTACCTTGCGCCACTGGTTCCCGGGTATCTGGTGCTGACGATCGCCTACGCGATTGCGTTTCCACAGCCAGTGCGATGGATTGGAGTTTTGGCATTTGATGTGTTTGTGGCGCTGATTTTCCTCGGAATCTGGAAGATGAACCAGCGGGCGGCCCGGTGTCTCGATCGCTTGATTGACGAGTTGAACGTGCCGGAGTGAAGGATCAGAATATTCATACTCTTCGATCGAAAGTTCCCGCAGCAACTACGACTAAGGGAGGTCTTGAATGAAGCGCATTTTGCTTTTGTTCGTTGCGCTGATGACTGCGACTTTCGCCCGATCGCAGGACATTACTGGCGATTGGCAGGAACGTTGAACACGGGGGCAGGAGAGCTAAGGCTTGTATTGCACCTGACGAAGGCATCGGACGGAGGTCTGGCTGCGATCCTCGACAGCGTGGATCAAGGAGCAAACGGCATCCCGGTGAAATCGGCGACGCTGAAGGGTTCGAAACTGAGCCTCGATATCGAGGCGGTACATGGAACGTATGAGGGGACGGTCGCGGCGGATGGCAATTCGATTTCCGGGACGTGGTCGCAAGGCAAGGCTCTGCCGCTGGACTTCAAACGGCCGACCGTACCCATCAAGGCCGAGCACAAGGCCGCGAAGCCGTCAGACATTGATGGAACGTGGTCGGGTACGCTCGATACTGGAATGGGAAAGCTGCGCGTCGTGTTTCACATTTCGAATACGGAAGACGGGCTGATCGCGACGTTGGATAGCCCAGATCAGGGTGCGAAAGGGATTCCGACGACGTCGGTCACGCGGAACGGCAATTCCCTGAAAATCGAATCGAAGGCGATCAACGGTTTGTTTAACGGGAAGATCGCGGCCGACCTTTCGTCGATCGATGGCACGTGGTCGCAAAACGGTGGAGAGTTCGCGCTGGTTCTGAAGCGGAGTAAGGAGCAGTCCCAGAACGCGCCGGTCAAACCATCGGATATTGATGGCGCGTGGATGGGAGCGATCGAAACGGGAGCGATCAAGCTGCGCGTGGTTTTTCGCTTGATGAATACAGATGAAGGGCTGAAGGCCACGCTGGATAGCCCGGATCAGGGTGTGACGGGGATGCCGACATCGGCGGTCAAGCGCGATGGGGCGTCGCTGAAGATTGAAGTCGCCACAATTGGCGGGGTGTTTGAAGGGACGATTGCGGGCGATCTGGCATCGATCGACGGCAAATGGATACAGGGTGGCGCGACAATTTCGCTGCTGCTGAAGCCGCTAAAGGATTTTGCCGAGTTGGAGGGAAAACGGCCGCAGGTCCCGGTGCGGCCATATCCGTATCGGGAAGAGGAAGTAACGTACGAGAACGAACAACAGAAAGTAACGCTCGCGGCTACGCTTACCATTCCACCGGGAAAGGGGCCTTTCCCCGCAGTACTGCTGATTACGGGTTCGGGGCCGCAGGATCGCGACGAGAGCTTGATGGGGCACAAGCCGTTTCTGATTCTGTCGGATTATTTGACGCGACACGGCATTGTGGTGCTGCGGGCGGATGATCGTGGAACGGGCAAGTCGACTGGGGCGTTTTCGCAGGCAACGACGGCGGATTTTGCGAATGATGCGGAGGCAGGGATAGCGTATCTGAAAACGCGAGCGGAAGTGAATCCGCGGAAGATTGGATTGATCGGGCACAGCGAAGGAGGAATGGTTGCACCGATGGTGGCGGCGCGGAATAAAGACGTGGCGTTCATCGTCATGATGGCGGGGACGGCGGTACCTGGGGATCAGGTGTTGGTGGCGCAGATGGAGGCGATCGATCGGGCGAACGGCAGGGATGCCGAATCGGCCGCGAAGAATGCCGCTATACAACACGAAGTACTGCTACTGGTGGAGACAGAAAAAGATCAGGCGGCACTCGAGAAAGAGATTCGCGAGAAGGTCGCGGGGGCGGTTCCGGAAGCGCAGATCGGGATGGAGATCCGGCAGTTTACGTCGCCATGGTTCCGGTATTTTTTGACTTACGATCCAGCGATTGCTCTGCGGAATGTGAAGTGCCCGGTACTGGCGATCAATGGATCCCTGGATAAGCAGGTACTGCCAGCGCAGAATCTCCCGGCAATTCGAAAGGCGCTGGAGGAAGCGGGTAACAAGCACGTTGAGATTGATGAACTGCCGGGGTTGAATCATTTGTTCCAGACAGCGAAGACCGGGTCACCTGCCGAATATGCGCAGATTGAGGAGACGATGTCGGTGGTGGCGCTGGAGAAGATCAGTTCCTGGATTTTGCTTCAGTAGAATTCCCTCCCTTTCTCTCCCGTTCGGAGCCCCGCATGCAACTCAGAGCGCCAACGATTCGCTGAGACCTTAAGAAAAATCTGCGATTCGGTGCTTCCCTCGCTTATATTCTTCTGTTCTTTTGACGGGTGCTCCATGAGAACCACTTGCTTTCTTCTATCACTGCTCGCGTTTGGCTCGGTTGCTGCGGTGCACGGCGACACTTCCCCAAAGGTTGCGTTTTCGCAGTCGGCGGCTTCGGTTGATGTCTATCGATTTGTAGAGATTGCTGCTACGGTCAATGCTGGCCGCGTGGAGAACCCTTTCACAGATGCGTCATTCGCCGGAGAGTTCATGCGCAGCGATCAGCCAAAACCGGTCAGTGTGGAGGGATTCTGCGACACCCAAGATGGAAGCGTGTATCGGATCCGGTTCATGCCGTCGGCGGCAGGAGAGTATCGGTATCGTGTCACCTTGAAGATCGGGACTCATTCGGAGACTTTCCGGGGAACGTTCGTGGCTGTCGATGCGCATTTGCGTGGTCCAATCCGTGTGGACCCTGAGCATCGGTGGCATTTCATCTGGGAAGGAACGGGCGAGCATTACTACTTTTTTGGCGACACGGCGTACTGGATCATGGGATGGAGGGACGAGCGGACGATCGTGAGCAATCTGGAGAGGTTACACCGGCTGAAGGTTAATCGAGTTCGCGTGTTGATTCATGGTCGGGCGAACAGCTTTTACAGTGAACCGATCATCCCGCAAGCCAATTTCACGATGATGATTTCACCCTGGCTGGCGGAAAAGGCGGAAGATCTGTATCGCCCAGACTATGACTTCACACGGTTCAATGTGTCGCACTGGCAACGGATGGATCGCATGCTGGAAGCGGCGCGAGAGCGAGACATGGTTATCTCGATCATCTTCGGGCTGGGAGACGATCCGGTACACACACAGCCGTACAGCGAGGATGAACGGCGCTATTTTCGTTATGCGGTGGCGCGGTTCGCGGCGTTCTCGAACGTAACCTGGGATCTGGGCGACGATCTGGACAGCTTCCGCGATGAGACATGGGCACATGAGACTGGAACATGGCTGAAGGAATTGGACCCGTACAAGCACCTAGCGACGAGTCATCCTGTACACGATGTGCATCAGGATCGAGCATCGGAGTGGTTCGACTTCACGTCGTTACAGGAGTGGAACAGGGCACAGCATCCGTACATGTTGAAGTCACGGCAATTACAGATGGCAACCGGACACATTATTCCGCAGACGAATGAGGAGTATGGATACGAAGATCATTATCCGATCTGGGCGCCGAAGCCACCCGGGGACTCGACTGAGGTACTGAGGCGTACGGCGTGGGACATCGCGATGGCCGGAGCGTATCAGACCGCGGGAGAAACAGCGCGGCGCGGAACAAATGTGTGGCCCGACACGGGCGGCGGATGGGTCAATGGACGTGGTGATGACAGCATGACGCTGCTCGTCCAATACGGACGGCTCTATGATTTCTTTACGAGTTTTTCCTGGTGGCTGACCGAACCGCACGACGAACTGGTTTCTGCAGGAAATTATTGTCTAGCTGCGCCGGGGAGGATCTATGCCGTGTATTTGCCAAACGGCGGTAGCACGACGGTCAGATTTGAGACGGGAAAGTACCGGGCACAATGGTACAGCCCGCTGAGTGGAGAACGAATTTCGTTAGCGGACGCGGAGGGAGCGAACTGGACGTCTCCGGATTCGCCTGACCATCACGACTGGGCGCTGCTTCTGGAGCGGAAGTAAGCGTGCGCTGGAAACCTCACACCTGGAAAACGAGAACTGCCTTCGGAGATCGCGCAGAATTGCTTGCACCGCCAAGATCGCTGGAGGTTCGCTAGGAGCAGTAAGAGGATCTTCACGGTCTAGCGGGAGCAGCACCGCGAACCTCAGGAGTCGGTATTTTCGCGAAGCTGCCCCACTTGCGTACGCCATACACTACCGGGCCGGGATTAGCACAGCCAACTGTTCGCCCGACTGCACGTGAGCCATCATCTCTTTTTCGTGACTGCTGCGAGGCAGGTCAAAGGCCTTGTCGACGGAGAACGCGATCGTCTTCAAGAACGATTCCTTACCGTAACGCGTGAAAAGGAGATAGGCCTCGTCTTTGTGGTGATGGTCAGTACGACCTGGCAGAGGCAAAGCATTGATCGTCTTCCCATCGGAACCTTGTATCAGGACGAATTGGCCGTCTACGGCAACGCGATACATGCCCGCCTTGAGAGTGGACTTTCCGACTTCAAAGTCGAACGGGATGTCTGCCTTCAGCCGGCTCTGGGCGTGAGCGGGAGCGATTCCAAGGAACGCAAGAAAAACGGTGAGCAACAGGAACAACGCATACTTCTTCAGGTTCTGCATGATCTTCCTCTTTCATCCAATGTAAATTTCACGATCACTCGTGATCACGCACCTTTTACCAGCTTGATGACTGCACACACGTGGATCCGCCGAATGTACGGACTCAATCCCGGATAAAAATCTCTTTTTGTGCGCGTTAGTGAATTTGATTCAGAGCAATGAACTTGGATTGCGGGAAGTTGTAACGAAATTGTCAAAAGAAATGCGAACGACGAGCAAGTGAGCAATGAGCGTATAGCAATCCGCTAAGATTCTGCCCCCGCCGACTGCTCAAAAACGGACGGATGTCCGGATCGCAAGAGCTTTTCTGGATGTTTAACACCGAAGCGATGAGGAGCAACCCGGTAACCTTCCGTTCATAGCTCACTGCTTTTCAGCTGTCTTTGCGGTAGAGGAGATTGCGCATGGCTTCGCGACGGGCAGCGTTGGCACTTTTGTCCGACTTCAAGGGATCGGACAATCTTTCTGAGTTACCGAATTCGTCTTCGCTACAGTCTGGGCAGCGGTTGGCGAAGCCGGGCTTGCCGGGTTTGAGTTCGAATTCTTCTCCGCAGACTACGCAGGCTTTGATCGGGTAAGACATGAAAGTATGATACGCGCCTCATGGTCAGCGAGATTTCCGGCAGTGCAAAATCTTGGGCTACAGAGGTCACATCAACATTGCGTCTGCCAATCACATCGCGGGATTATCGTGGTTCCCACTGCTGACATTTGTGATCTCGTGTGTGTTGGAGAAGGCAATCGCGCGCTCCTTCTCACCGATCGTGAGTTCGAGGCGTTTGTCGAGATCTTTCCAGTTGCCGAGATCGTCGAGACGGAAAAGGGCAAGTTGCAGGGTGGTGATCTGGGCAAAATTCCCGAGCGCATTTTCTACGATTGCTTTCAGACGCTCGTATTCGCTGCAGGTCACGGCCATGCATTCCAGATGCCGATTCATAACCATTGGTTTACGCAAGAATCTCCAGGACCATAAAGCCCACGGTCATCCGGCGCGACTCGTAGCAGAGGATTGCGTATCTAACAACGCTCGAATTCTTGACACGAAGGATCCCGAGTTTATGTTTGACGTTGATGTGGCGATGCTCTACCCTGCCGCTGATGAATCGGCGTCAATGGGTAACGATGTCCGCCAGTTGCGTTGCCGCACTGGGAGGCAGACTGGTTGCCGCATTTTCGTTCAGAGACATGATTTTAAGAGACATGATGGCTGCATCAACACGCAACGCCGCGGATGCTTTCGATCACATCCTCCTCGGGGCGGCTGATCTTGACGAAGGCATCCGGTGGATTGAGGAACGCACGGGAGTGCGGGCAACGTTCGGCGGCAATCATCCCGGGCGTGGTACGCGCAATGCTCTGTTAGCCCTCGGCAAGCGTCACTATCTGGAGATCATCGCGCCCGACCCGGCACAGGTCGATGCGCCCGATGAGCGCGAACTCAAACAGCTGCCATCGCCTCGCATCATTCAATGGGCCGTTCACACAGACGACATCGACAGCGTGAAGCGTACAGCCGAAGCGAGCGGCATCAAAGCTAGCGGGCCGCAAGCAGGCTCCAGACAACGACCGGACGGCAAGACGTTACGTTGGCAGACTATCGCGATTGAATCGACCACTCCCCTGGTGCCGTTTTTTATTCAGTGGGGGCAAGACTCAGCGCATCCTTCGGCAGACTCGCCACCACTTGGTCCTGTGAAGTCGCTGCGCTTCGAGACACCACGACCTGACGAGCTACGAACCATCCTGCGCGGTCTGGGAATCGAGGCCGACATCCATCAGTCCAACTTGCCGCGAATTGTCCTGGCAGTGCAGACGGCGAAGGGTGTGATTGAGTTGAGTTAATGCAAGGCGGAATCAGGCTGAGCCCTTTCGAGGGCTGGTCTGACAACTGGTGCTGGCACGCTTCCCGCTCTGCTCAGGCAGGCTACGGCCACCCCTTACAAAGGACAAGTTCATTCAGGGTCTAATTCAGAAAATACTGACGATAGAGCGTGTCTCTCTGAGCGGGACGGAATCCGGCGTCGCGGATAATGCGGCGCAGCTCCTCTTCTGTCGTGCAGTTTGTAACTCCCGCGGCGCGGACCACGTTTTCTTCCAACATCACCGACCCTACGTCGTTGCCACCGAAACGAAGACCCATTTGGCAGACTTTCAGTCCTTGTGTCACCCAACTCGATTGCACGTTGAGGAAGTTAGAGAGATAGAGACGTGAGATGGCGAGGACTTTCAGGTATTCGACAGCCGTGGCTTCGTCCCAGTGGCGCCCACCCAGCGCGGTGTTGGCGGGTTGGAAGCTCCAGGGGATGAATGCGGTGAAGCCGCCGGTTTCTTCCTGCAGATCGTAGAGACGCTGGAAGTGATTGATGCGGTGTTCGTAATCTTCGCCGACGCCAAACATCATGGTAGCGGTGGTGCGCATGCCGATCTGGTGCGCAGTGCGGTGGACATTGATCCAGTCGTCCGTCAGGCACTTCAGGCGGGCGATTTTGTAGCGCACTTCATCGTCGAGGATCTCGGCGCCGCCGCCGGGGATCGAGTCGAGTCCGGCATCGCGGAGGCGGAGGATGGTATCGCGGATACTCAGGCCACTGTACTCGGCGATGGCGATAATCTCAGAGGCCGAGTAGCAATGGAGATGAACCTTTGGAAAGCGCTCCTTGATGCCGCGGAGCATCCTTTCGTGCCAGTCAATTTTCAGGTCGGGATGTAGCCCGCCCTGCATCAGGACGCCTGTCCCGCCGAGTTCAACGGTTTCGTGGATCTTTTCGTAAATGGTATCGAAGTCGAGAATATAGCCTTCCTTGGCAGCGGGGCCCTTCAACGGGCGGTAGAAGGCGCAGAAGGTGCAGTACTCGGTGCAAAAGTTCGTGTAATTAATATTGCGATCAATGATGTAGGTGACGACACCTTCGGGATGAAGACGGCGGCGGACCTCGTCGGCGTCCATACCGATGCCGATGAGATCGTCGGACTGGAACATCTCCAGGGCTTGTTGTTTGGTCAGAGACATGGGAAATCCACAGAACAGTTCATTTTATCAGGCACGTATCGGCGCGGCACTATGTGCTAGCATCCTGTGCCATGCTGAAACTAATTTCACTCCCATCAAATTTTCTGAAAGTTGCGATCGCGATTCTGGCGTTGGCGCTTGCGTTGCCAGCGGCCGAATTGCCGAGCAAGAAATACCTGAACCTGGCGACCATCAAAAAAATGATCGCCGCGGCTGAGATGGAGGCGCAGCGGCAGCATGTCGAGGTCACCCTCGTTGTAGTGGATGAGAGCGGCAACCTGCTGTTCCTCGAGAAAGCCGACGGCGCGCCCCTGAATACGCTCCAATGGGCGCAGAAGAAGGCGCGACATGCGGCGTTCTATCGAAGTCCGTCGAAGGACGGGGCGGACACAGTGAAGAATGGAAATGTAGCGGCGCTGGCGTATCCGGAATTCTTTCCCGGACAGGGTGGATTGCCGATCATCGTGGATGGACAGATTCTGGGCGGGATTGCCGCAAGTGGGGCGAAGTCCGAGATTGATGAGATGATCGCGCAAGCGGGGATTGACGCGTTGAAGAAATAGGCGGCCAGCTACCTGCCTTCGAAGGGCACCCGGTGAAGCCCCGAACTGTCGCTCTCAAAGAAAGTACCGAGAAGCCCGGGCTTCGTTGCCAATCCCCTGATGGTTATGGTGCAGCTTTGACGAGGGGCAAGCGAGCTGCCGCAAGTACTGATTATGGTGAAGTCACTCTGATTCTTTCCTGTAAGGCCGATGCTGGGGATGAAAATAGTGACGGTGCTGGCGTTGGTCATTGTCGTTGTGGCGGACGAGTTTGTGCCGACCCTGAAATAGAGAACCGAAGGATGGAACTAGACTCGCGAACCAGCCGCTGCCGCGGCGTTGGTCAGGATGAGAGCGATTCCAACGATTGACACGCGAGCCCCAACCACGCGCACAGTTTTGCGCTGCACTTCTAGTCTCTCCTGGAAAGAATGCACGAGAAGAGTGAAGCTCAAACTGCAAGGAGGGAAATGTCCCATCGATGGAGGATTGAGAAAGCCGTCTATCCCGACGCTGGCTATCCCTAGATCCAGCGGCGCACGCGGGACTGATATTGGCGGTATTCATCGGGGAAGACTTCTGTCAGCTTGGCTTCTTCGACGGGAATCACGGTCCAGTTCACGTAGGCCAGCACGATCGGCAGGAGGGCGATCGGCCAGAGCTGCCGTAGCAACCCTGCTTCTCCGAGATAGGCCAAGGTAAGGCCCACGTACATTGGATTGCGGGTAAGACGATATGGTCCCCGGACTACGAGCGTGGCAGACGACTTGCCGGGAACGGTGGTTGTGCGTGCCCTACGAAAGATCGTCCAGGCCCAGGCGGCGATCGCCGTACCCGCGAGGAACAGCGCGGCTCCGGCGATCGGGCTCCAGTAGGCTACGCTGGGCGTCAGGATGGTGCGATGAACTCGCTCCAAGGCGATACCTACGAGATAGCCCAGAACAAAGACCCAGGGAACAGGGACGTGGAGCAGGAATCGGCTTGGGTTGTTCATGAAAGTGATCCAAAGGACAGGTTCGGTTCGATTGTAGCGATAAGACCGCAAAGTTTTACGCTTTACCGGTGCGGGCAGGAACCGTTCGCGCGCCGGCGATTGGGGCAGGTGCCCGCAGGAGGGATCGTTGGGTCCGAGCCGGCTGGCCTTACAAGAACGGATCCAGCGTTGACAGCGGTTCTGCGCTTCCCTATCCTGCCTGTGTAACGAATCGAGAGGACACCGCATGGGTTGGCTGCAAAATAAGTTTGAGAAGAACTTTCTGATCTCTACCGTCGACTACGTGTTCAACTGGGCGCGGAAGTCGGCGGTGTGGCCGATGACGTTTGGGCTGGCGTGCTGCGCGATCGAGATGATCGCGTCGTCGACGGCACGGTTCGATATTGCCCGGTTTGGCTCGGAAGTGTTTCGTCCGTCACCGCGGCAGAGCGATCTGATGATCGTGGCGGGGACCGTAACGTTGAAAATGGCGCCGGTGGTGAAGCGGATTTACGATCAGATGCCCGATCCGAAATGGGTGATCTCGATGGGCGCATGCTCGTCTGTGGGCGGCCCGTTCAATACGTACGCGGTGCTGCAGGGCGTCGACAAGATTGTCCCGGTGGATGTGTATGTGACGGGGTGCCCGCCTCGTCCGGAGAATCTGTTTTATGCGTTGCTGAAGCTGCAGGACAAGATCGACACCATGACGCTGGCGAAGAAACCCACCGAAGTGCGGCTGGATCCGAATATGGTGGAGAATTTCAAGCGGCAAGTGATGATCGCGCAGACGTTGCAGCCGAAATAACTTCAGTTGTCAGCATTTAGGCAGCGGCATTCAGTCATTCTGGGTTTGTCGGATTCGTTATTCCCCTCGGCTCTCGGACGTCGAGCATTCGATTGACGTGACAGCCAAGGTCAGATGTCCCTCCGTGAACCCCTTGAACGAGCGGCTGTTCTTTACTCTCATCCCAGAACTCTCAGGAATTTGACGGAATCACTCTCGAAGCCTGGGAATACCTGCGGCAGATTGGTGTTGCCCAGATGCCGGGTAATCGTTTCGCCGATCACTTGACGGAAATCTGTGGTGAGGGCCAGATCCCGTCCTTCGTAGAGTTGGGATTGATCGAGGCCGGGCCAATTGCCGTAAACTTTGCCACCTTTCACGGGGCCTCCAAGAACGAACATCACGTTTGCGTGGCCGTGGTCAGTGCCGCGGTTTCCATTTTCGCGGGCGGTACGTCCGAATTCGGATATGGTTACGATGACGGTGTCTTCGGCGAGATCGCCTAAGTCAGCCCAGAGTGCGGCGAGCGATTGGGAGAAATCGGTGAGGACGTTGGCCAGTTGGCCTTCCGTAGCGCCCTCATTAACGTGGTGATCCCACCCGCCGATGTCGGCGAAGGCAACCTGTACGCCGAGATTGGCTTTGATGAGTTGCGCAAGCTGGCGGAGGCTCTCGCCAAAGCGTCCACGGGGATATTTGGCGCTGGGCGCGGGCGAATACTTCGCCGGATCTGCGGCCTTGAGCATCTTCACGGCGTCGAAGGTTTCTGATCCGGTACCGTGAAGAATGCTATCGGAGGAGTGGTCGTACATGGCTTCGAACGCGCTGGCAGCGGGAGAGGCTTTGGGATTTCTTCCTCCGACGGAAAAGTCATTGATATTGCTCATGGCAACTGCAGGCTCCGGGCCGCTCAAGATTCGCGGGAGGGACGGACCGAGGGCAATCGCGCGGAAGGGAGAGTTCTGAGGCGCTCGGGGCAGATCGTGGAGCGAACGGTTGAGCCAGCCGTCCTGAGTAGCTTTGACGCCGGGAGTGCCCGTTTCCATGAAGTCTTGCGCGTCGAAATGGGAGCGCGTTGAGTCGGGCGATCCGGCAGCGTGCACTATGGCAAGATGCCCCTGCTGCCAGAGCGGCTGGAATGCGCTAAGTGAAGGATGCAGCCCGAAGAAGCCGTCGAGATCGAGGACTTTGCTGCGTGGAATGTTGATGCTTGGGCGCATGGCATAGTACTGCGGCTCGGCGTAAGGGACGACGATGTTCAGACCGTCGGCAGCTCCGCGTTGAAAGATAACCACGAGGCGCCTGGGTCGCGTGCCGCTTTCGATAACCCCGAAGGCAGCGCGGGTCAGAAAGCTGGGGATAGCGGCCGTGCCGATGACAGTCAGAGCGCTGTTTCGGAGGAACACGCGACGGGTTGGCATGACAAACTCCTGGCTGTGAGCCCTCATCTTCTTTGAAATTCTGGCGAGCCCAGCAGCAGGCCTGCAATTGTGTTGGCGTCGGGCGGCTTGGGCTGTTGTGGTTTCCTGGCCGATGTGTCGGCTTCCGGTGAGAGTTGGGCCACGATCGAGTCGTGCGTTTGCTTGGAGACGTCAGCCGCAAGCAGTTTCTCCTCTAGCGCCAACAAGGCAGCATCCGGCGTAGGCGGACCTCCCGCTAATTCCACAGCGTCCAACTTCACTCCTCGCACTTTGTCCGACGTTAGCGCTAGTGCAAAGTTCATGCGGGTAAGCAGCGATGAGGAACTGACCCAGGCGTCGGCTTTCATCGAGTAGCCCGTAGGAGGCTGGGCGGCATAGAGGGGCATGCCCATCTGATTCAACTGGCGAACCAGCGGCATGGCGTCATCGACGCTAGCTCCCGTGGCGCGCACGGCCGAGGCGACGAATTCAAGCGGCGTTTTGACTTTGGCACGATAGGTTTCGTCAGCCCAGAACTCGGGCGAGTGAAAGAGCGTCGACAGAACTTCTCGGATATCGCCTTTCTTCTTCTCGAAAGTTTTCGCCATACGGTCGACGAGAACGGCCGGCGGGTCATCGGATACAAAGCGCTGCGCAAGTTTTAGGGAAATGAAATGCGCGGTTTTCGAGCTGGTGGCAAGCATGTGAAGGACTTCCTTGCCCTCGTCTTCGCCTTTGGGCTTGATTTGGTGGCCGAGGACAAATTTTGGGCCGGGCTCATGCATGCGTGCTTCGTAATGGAAGCTCATGCCTTCGAATGGCTTATCGACGGTCCATCCGGTGAAGACTTTGGCAACTTCGGTGACATCCCGCTGCGAGTAGCCGCCGTTGACACTGAGCGTATGCAGTTCGAGCAGTTCCCGCCCGTAATTCTCGTTGAGTCCACTGTTTTGTTTGCGTTTTTGTTGCTGATCGGGCCGCTGTGAGGGGCGATGGCGGCCGTAGGGAGCACCGAATGGACCGCGGGCGTACGGACCCCGGCGCATCATGGGTCTAGAAGGTGAGCCCCCATTTGCGGCTTGCGAGGAATTCGGGCCGACACTCATCCAGTTATCGAGGTAGTAGAGCATGGCCGGACTCTTGGCGGTGGCCACGAGCAGGCCTTCGAATTTTCCGAGGGCGTGCGGGCGAATGACCTCGCGTTCGTAATTGGTGACGAGGAGTCTCTCCGGGCCTTTACCAATAAACACATTGAAGTGATTGAACCAGAAGTCGGTCATCACCTCCTCGAGCTGCCGTTCGCAGTAGATTGCACGGAGGACCTTGGCTTCAGAAAGTTCCTCGACTACCACGGCCTGAGGATTGTTCATCGCGAGAAGCACTTCGCGCTGTTGTGGCGAAAGTCCGGAGAGGAATTCCATGCCACCGCGTCCTCGTAAAGAGTCGGCGAGCGCAACTTGCTCGTCGACGGACATAGCCAGAACTTTCTTGTAACGCTCATCGGGAGGCAGATCGATAAGCGATTGAATCTTAAGGTCCGCGTAGAGGCGCTCTTCACGGCGCCGGGCTGCAGCCTCGTCCGCAGGAGTTGGTTTGGAATCAGCGGGGGGAGCCATCATAGCGTCGTCCCCCGTGGAACGCGGCTCGTCTTTCTTGGGCTCACTCGGTTTGGTTTCGGCCCGCGCATTCATGGAATTATCGCTCACCACGTCCGTGGAGGCGTCGGCAGCCATTTCGTCAGCGGTCTTGGCAGTCTCGGCGGCGTCGGGCACGCCGGAAGCGACGTTCGAGGTAGGTCCTTTGCGATCCTGCGCGTCGGGATAGGCCTCCTTGCGATTCAGATTCCCTTTCATCTTCTCTTCGCTCTTCCCTTCCCCATTGAGCTTCTCTTCGAGGCGGGCGACCTGCACTTGATAAATAGCGCGGCGTGCGGGATCAGAGGGCATGGGACGTTTGCCATCCATGACCAGCTTGAGCATCATGCGATCTGGATAGTCTTCCATGATTTCCTTCGTACTCATATGCAGGGTACGAAGATTGGTGAGACGGGATTCGATGGCGTGATCAGAAACTTTTTCTGGGTGCAATTGCAAATCGATCCAGCGGTCGACGCCCATGGCCGTCACCTGCTGTACGTCGCCGGGACGCGGTCCGAACGTGAGCCGATTCAGGGCGTGCACAGCGCGCTTTTGTTCAGCGGCCGTGGCGGCTTTTTCTTTCTTTTTTGCGAGCACGTGCGGCACAGCGAAGGCGAGGCCCAAGCACAGGACAAGAACCGAGAACAGGGCAAACCTGGATCTCATGAGGACTCCCCAGACGGAATAACTTTTGATAATTATGAACCCGAAATGGAGAAAAAGTTGCAGAATTTCAGCGATCGGTGCAGTGCCAAAAGTCCTTGTGCGCAGGCCGTTTAGCTGGTCAAGTAGGCTTTGGCGCGGGATATCTTGTATTGCAGAGTGGCGGCCAGGTGATCGATGTCGGTAGCGGCGATATTGACCGATATCCCCTCAAGGAGAGGAACCCGATTGCTACCGACAACAGCGCGGCGTACCTGGATCAGCAAGGCCTGAACGACATTCGGATCGAACTTGTCGGGCGCGAGACGCACCAGATCGCTGAGGGCGCTGCCAACCGAGAGCGGAGCGCGATAGGGGCGGGCACTGGTCATGGCGTCAAAGGAATCGGCAAGGCCCACAATTCGCACTGACAGGGGAACGTCTTCCTGCATGAGCTTGTCGGGATACCCGGAGCCATCACTGCGTTCGTGATGCCAGCGCACCGCTTCGGGTATCTTGGGCCAGGGAAATTGCACACTGCTGACGATCTGATGCCCGACGGTCGTGTGATCGGCCATCTCGCGAAACTCATCGGGATCGAGCGCGCTGGCCTTACCGAAGAGACGACGATCGACGGCGACCTTTCCGATGTCGTGGAGATATCCGGCGCTGCGCAAGGCGGCGACTTCGTTGGGATCCATACCCATTGCATCGCCGATAGCAGCGGCGTAGCGGCCTACTCGAAGAGAGTGTCCGTGAATATTGACGTGCTTGACGTCGATCGCAGTGGCGAAGGCCTCGAGGGCGTTGTCGTAGAAACCATGCAGCGAAGCCATGAGGCGCAGGTTCTCCGAAACCCGCTGGGCGATGGTCTGCGTGAGAGCGTGATTCTGCACGGCAAGAGCGACGTAAGCACAGAGGAGTTCCAGAGCATCGAGTTCGCTGTCTTCGTAGAGCGCATCACCCGGACGGCGCCCGAGCGCGATCACGCCGGCGAGGCGGCCTCCAGCTTTCAGTGGTGCGAGGCACTTGAAGAGTTCGGGGGCGACGTTGCCGTTGGAACTGAGAAACACGGAGTAGGTCGAGGCATTGAGAACGACAGCACCGCGCGAGGCGGTCAGCGCATGAACGTGTTTTGGGAGGAGAGGAATGAAGGCGGGATCCGGCATGAGGGCGAATCCCATCGTGGTGGAAGACGTCAGGACGGCCGGCTTATCGCTGAAAAGAAAAAGTGCACCTTCGCGCGCACCGGCTGCCTCCATGACGGCAGACAGCATAAGGCGCGCGGTTTCAGAAAACTCGCGTTCAGCAGTGAGCGTCGGCCCGAGCTCCGAAAGAGCTTCGACCGTATGCAGCAGCCGTCTTAAATTGTTAGTCTGAATCGCCACCGACGAAGTGGGAGCCAGATCGCAGAGCAGAATGAGGGTAGCATGTGGCGAATACGGAGCGCGAGGGCGCGCTGTTGGTGACCTTGATTCGGTAACGAGAACGTGAACACGGTGACTGTGCTGATTCCGGGGTGATGAGCGTCATGGACAGCGGAGAACGCAGTTCGGTGCTGGTTACAGGCGGGCGTGGATTTGTCGGGAAAACGACCGGAAAACTTTTACAGCGTCATGGATATCGCGTGGTTTCGGTAGATCAAGTCCCGGTCACAGGGGAGGCGAGCGCAGACTGCCGGCAGGTCGTTTGTAACGTTTGCGACACGGAGCAGATGGAAGGGTTGTTTCAGCGGGAGGGCATTGCGGCGGTCGTACATCTGGCAGCGATTCTTCCAACGGCAGCGGCACGGTCACCTTCGCTTGCGACCAATGTGAACATTTACGGCAGCCATTTGTTGCTTCAGATCGCGAAACAGTACGGTGTGCACCGGTTTTTGTTTGGAAGTTCGTTGAGCGTGTATGGGACGTGTCCGATAGATCAAACCGTGTCGGAAGAAGATCGCGCAGCACCGCAGGACTTGTATGGTGCGGCGAAGTTGTACGTGGAGCGGTTGGGTCTGGACTACCAGAGTGCCTACGGAGTGGAGTTCGTCAGTCTGAGAATTGGGCGGGTGGTGGGGCCCGGAGCACGATCGGCAACGTCAGGTTGGAGGAGTGAGATTTTCGAGAGGCTCGGCACTCCACGTCTCGCAGAAATTTCGATTCCCTACCCCGATTCGGAGAGAATCCTGTTGGTGCACGTGGAGGACGTGGCGAAGATGTTGCTGCGATTGCTCGATGCTCCCAAGGTTGCGCATGGCGTATATAACGCGGCTTGCGAGTCGCTGACTGTCGGAGAGTTGAGATCTGAAGTGGAGCGGTTGAACTCCCGGGTGAGCGTTAAATCAGGGGGAGACGCCGTGGCGGGGAATCCGCGGCGGGTGGACTGGTCGCGGTTTGCGCAGGAGTTTGGGTTTGCGGTGGTGCCGATCTTTCGGCGACTGGGGGAAATGGCTGCGGGGAGGTCTTCGGAGTAAGGCTCTTACCGCTGAGGTCGCTGAGAAACTCGTGAGTACACTGGCTCGGCTTCATCTTCGCAGGACAGCCGAGGCGGCTATCGCCACACGTTTCAGTGTGTGTGAGCTTAGAAATGTTCGCGGAGTTCGGCGAATCGTCCTACGATCAGCAGTTTTTGCCCGGGCGGTGCCGGGTTGACTTCTTCGTGCTCGAGAATCCAGGTATCGCCGTGCGGGATGAAGATTGCGTGCAGTCCCGCAGCCAGGGCGGGATTGATATCAGACTTGGGGCTATTCCCGATCATCCAGGTGGTGTCGCGATCGCACTTGTATCCGTGGGCGATATGCGCGTAGACCTCGGGAATCTTTTCGGCCACGATTTCCGTCGCACTGAAATATTTCTGCACGCCGGAGCGTTCCACCTTTCCAAACTGCTCCCCATGGTTTCCCTTCGTGACGAGGATCAGGCGATGCCTCTGCGAGAGATATGCTAGCGTCTCGGGGACTTCGGGAAGAAATTCGATGACGTGATTTTCAATCTGGTGCGTGAAACTGACCACCTGCTGATGAAGTTCAGGAGTGACCGGAACGGGGCTAAGTCGTTCGAAGGTGTCGACCAGAGCGTGGCCGAAGCTGTGGAGTCCGTATCCGTGCTTGATAATGCATTCACGTTCAACGTCGTTGAGAACTTCGCGGACTTGCTCGGGAGAGAATTCGTGGTGATTCAGAAATTCGATGAAGCGGGCGATGGCGCGCTCGAAGTAGATGTTGTTCTCCCAAAGCGTATCATCGGCGTCAATGAGCAACGTCTGTTGACCGCTATTCGCCGGATTGGGCGCGGGGGAAGGCATGTACGACATTGGCGGTGAGCGACGAGCCCCAAAAGTAGATTGGCTTATCGCTAGTCCTATGCTACCCAATCGACTTTGGCTTCCGCGGCGATAATTCCGGCTTTGTGGCCCATATCGAGAAGGCGGCGCACGGCTTCCCGACCGTCGGGACCGTAGTCGAGAGTGCGTTCGTTGACGTACATGCCCACGAATGTGTCGGCCGATTGCGGGTCGAGATCGCGGGCGAACTGCATCGCGTAAGCCAGGGCTTCTTCACGGTGATCGAGGGCGTACTGGATACTTTCACGAAGTCCCTGGTTGACCGCCGAGATCAACTGGGCGCCGAGCGCACGGCGGATGGCGTTGCCGCCAAGCGGCAGGGGGAGTCCTGTCACCTTTTGCCACCACTTCCCGAGATCAACGATACGATGCAGTCCGGACTTGTCGTAAGTGAGCTGTCCTTCGTGGATGATGAGTCCAGCTTCGTATTTTCCTGCAAGCACCTGCGGGATGATCTGGTCGAAAGGGACAACTTCGGTTTCGACGCCGGGAGCAAACAGATGAAGCGCAAGATAAGCCGTAGTGAGTGTCCCGGGAACCGCGATGCGCTTGGATTTCACTTCAGTCTGTGAGAAAGGACGTGGAGAGACGATCATCGGACCGTAGCCTTCGCCGACGCTTCCGCCGCAAGACATCAATGCATACTTGTCCTGGACGTAGGGATAGGCGTGAAAGGAGATGGCGCTGACGTCGTAAACGCCTTCCTTGGCTTTCTGATTCAGCGTCTGGATGTCGCAAAGAGTGTGAGTCCAGCGCAAACCCGGCGTGCGGATTTTATGCGTGGCCAGAGCGTAGAACATGAACGCGTCGTCGGAGTCGGGGCTATGCGCGACGGTAATTTCACGGAGTTGAGCAGTGGAATCTTCGGAGGGGCGGGTTGTGTCGGAAACGGCAGTCATCGTTGAACCGTATCTTTTCGAAAAATTTGCTTCCGCCCCTATGCGAACTTGCTACGGCGCCAGCGGGAGGCGATACCGGCTACCAGCATCACTTTTATGATCTCCGCGGCGACGAACCAGTAAAGGCCGAGGTTTGCGGCTTTGGACAGGGAGTGTGTAAACGCACAAAGCCAAGTCAGGCCGCCGGCGAACAGCAGTGCCTCCGCCAGTATCCCGGCGATGACAGCTCGGGCAAATGTGTTCTTGCCGTGTTCGAACACGTATCCTGCAAGAAACGCGACAAACGGATAGGCAAGCAGGAATCCTCCAGTAACTCCGGCAAGTTGTGCAATGCCGCCTGGCCCGGTGGGATTGAACACCGGCATTCCCAACACTCCCTCAGCCAAATAGAGGAGGAGAGCAGCGAAGCCGCGACGGCTACCCAGCAGGAGTCCGACCAGCAGCACGCCAAAGTTTTGCACGGTCAGAGGAACCGGAGTCAGTGGGAGCAGCGGAATGGTGATGTGGGCGCACAGCGCCACGAAGAGGCTGGCGCCAACGACAAGAGCGATCTGTCGCAGGGCCGCAAGCGAGCGTTCCTGCGGTGAGTTCAGGGCATGGATGGCCGATTTCGCCATAGATTGCGTGTCTCCGTCAACTTCAGTGCTGAATGCGGTCCGTCGGGGGATTGCTCTCTTTAGCCAACGATCCCTCGTGTTGCACATGTGCTTTCTGCAGGTGACGCCTGAGATGCACATACAAGGCGATCGCTACGCACACTACGACGAGCGTACTGACGCCCAGTATCAGGAACCACCAGATCATCCGCACAGCCGATTAGGATAACAGAGCTGTGAGCAGTGAGCTATGAGAGCGGTGAGCAAAACTATGACTTTGGCATGGCCATTCTACGCTCGCGCATCATTTCCACGCGCTTGATCATGAACTGGAGGCGGTCGCGGGCCCATTTGGTGCGGGTGACAGCTATCTCGATATCTTTCCAGGCATTAGGGTCGTTGAGCTTTTCACGGAGTTCTTTGATATATGGATGGATTTTGGCGTAGATGAGGAACATCTCGCCGCTGAAGCCCGGGGCGAGGAACAACTGCTCGTTGAGGGCCCCGTTGTTGTAGAACGATGCAACCATCCCCCAATATCCGCCTACCTGGCGGAACCAGCTGTTCTCTGGAGCACCCATGGCCCAGACCACTTTCAGAATGTCGTCCGCACTTTGTGGGAAGAACTCGCCGCCCCACCAGTTCCTGGCTTTACGGATTTCGGCTTCGCGGCGAAGGTCGTAGAGTTGGGCTATGAGTTGGGCGTCGGCTGCGGTGGCTTTCTTGGGCATTCATTCCTCCAGAGGATGGTGGGGATTGTAATGCTACCTGCGAGCTATGAGCAATGCGCTGTGACCAATGAGCAGATTCCCACAGCGCATTGTTTTCTGTGCGACCTTAGCGGGTTTCTTAGCGGCCTTCGCGGTTAAACGGCTACTCGCCGTTCTCGGCGGCAGTTCTCCGCGATCTCCGCGGTTAAGTCTATTCTCGACAGCGTCTGATCTCTCGAAGTTAACAGCTCGAAGCACATTTCTCGTCGCTGCTTACGCATTCGTGCTGGCTGCGGCCTCTGTATTCAGCGGTGGAGGCGGTGCCGGACGTTCGTAGTCGCATTCTTTGTTCGGGCATGCGATGACCGGACCCGCTTTCAGGTTCTTTTCTACCAGGTATTCGCTTTTGCAGACCGGACACTTTTCCGCGATCGGTTTATGCGCCGAAGTGAATTTGCACTTCGGGTAATTGCTGCAGCCGTAGAAAGTGTTTCCTTTTCTTGCGCGCTTTTCTACCAGGTCTCCGTCTTTGCAGTCGGGGCATTTTACGCCGATGTAGTTCTGCTTGACGTACTTGCAGTCGGGGTAGCCGCTGCACGTGGTGAACTCACCGTAGCGGCCGTGGCGGATCATCATGTTGCGTCCGCACTTGGGGCAGAGTTCGTCTAGCGGGATGTCGGGAACTTTTTTGCCCTGATCTAAACGGCGTGTCGTTTTGCAGTCCGGATAACCGGTGCAGGCCATGAACTGGCCGAAGCGTCCGCGCTTGAGGACCATGACCCGTCCGCAGTTCTCACAATACTCTTCGGCAGCACCGGTTTCCTGCATGTCCGCGGAGTCGAGGTCCGGCAGGTTGATCGGATTCTCTTTCGTGAAGGTACAGGTGTTCGGATCGTCCTTGTCGTACGTGCTGCAGGCATAGAAAGATCCGTGCTTGCCCCACTTAATCACCAGCGGCGCGCCACACTTCTCGCACTTCTCGTCGGTGGGCTTTTCCATCCGCTTGATGTTCTCCATATGCTTTTCGGCATATTTGAGATCTTTCTGGAATTTCTTGTAGAACTCCGACATTGCGTCTTGCCACTTTTCTTTGCCTTCTTCGATTTCGTCGAGTTCTTCTTCCAGACGGGCGGTGTACTGTACGTCAAAAATGTCACGGAAGTTTTCGATCAAGAGATCGGTGACAACCAGACCAATCTCGGTGGGAACGAATTTGCCGCCGATCTTCTGTACGTACTGCCGTTCTTGGATGGTCGAAAGAATCGCGGCGTACGTCGAGGGACGGCCAATGCCGCGTTCTTCGAGTTCTTTGACCAGCGACGCTTCGTTGTAGCGCGGCGGAGGCTCGGTAAAGTGCTGCTCGGGCTTCAATTCCCTGAGGGTGAGTTTCTGTCCGGCTTCGAGCGCAGGGAGCTTGTGCTTCAGTTCTTCGTCCTCTTCGTCTTTGCCTTCTTTGGATTCTTCGTAGACCTTGAGGAAGCCGTCGAATTTCAGAACGGACCCGGTGACGCGGAACCAGAAAGCATCGCTGCCGTTTTTCGCGTCGATGTCGACCGTGGTCTGGTCGAACACGGCGGGGTTGATCTGCGAGGCAACAAAGCGTTGCCAGATCAGCTTGTAGACTTTGAACTCATCTTCCTTTAAGTACTGTTTGACCTGGTCGGGATGGCGCATGGCCGAGGTCGGACGGATGGCTTCGTGCGCGCCTTGCGCGTCCTTTTTCTCTTTGTAGGTGTTGGGCGATTCAGGAAGATAGTTCGGGCCGTATTCCTTGCCGACGTACTCGCGGACCTCGGTGATTGCTTCAGGGGCAACGCGGACCGAGTCGGTACGCATGTAGGTAATGAGGCCGATCGAGCCCTCTTCGCCGAGTTCGACCCCTTCATAGAGGCGCTGCGCGATCATCATGGTCCGCTTCACGCTGAAGCGAAGCTTGCGGGAGGCGTCCTGTTGTAATTTGCTCGTGGTGAATGGAGGCGCGGCATTGCGGCGGCGCTCTTTCTTTTCAGCGGAGCGAACGATCCAGTCGGCTTTTTCCAGAGCGACGCGGATCTTTTCGGCTTCTTCGCCGTTCGGGATTTCGATCTTCTCTTCGCCTTTGCCCAGGAAGCGCGCGTCGAAAGCCGGTGGCTTGTTCCCGGCGAGGTGAGCGTCGATCGTCCAGAATTCTTTCTTTTCGAACGCTTTGATTTCGCGTTCACGCTCGACGATCAAGCGGAGTGCAACGGTCTGCACGCGTCCGGCGGAAAGACCGCGGCGGACTTTGTCCCAGAGAAGTGGAGAGACCTGGTATCCGACCAAGCGATCAAGGACGCGGCGGGCTTGCTGCGCGTCGACAAGATTCTGGTCGATAGCGCGGGGATGTTCGAAGGCTGCCTGCACGGCACGCTTGGTGATTTCGTTAAACGTTACGCGCTGAATGCGCGGAGGAGCTTCCGGCTCACCTTTTTTGCCTTTCTTTGCGGCTTTCTTCTTTTTTCCACCGTTCTCATCAAGTTCGAAAGCCAAGTGAGCAGCGATGGCTTCGCCTTCGCGGTCCGGGTCAGGCGCGAGATAAATAGAGTCGGCGGAGGCGGCGAGCTTCTTCAGCTTGGCGACGACTTTTTCCTTGCCGGGGATGACGATGTAGTCGGTCTCGAACTCCTTATTGATATCGACACCGAGAGTGCTCTTGGGCAGATCTTTGACGTGCCCAAGCGAGGCTTCGACGGTGAAGCCTTTCCCGAGATATTTCTGGATCGTTTTCGCCTTACCCGGCGATTCGACAATGACTAAACCTTTAGACAATTGCTTTTTCCTTAACTCTTCCTTATTGGTCGTTTTTTGACGCTAGCACGAATTGGTGGAAGGGGACAAGTTACTGGTCGAAAGCTCTCAGCTCTCAGCTGCCAGCTCTCAGCTTCTTCAGGAGCGATGAAAGCATCCTCTTCACCTCGACGACTTCTTGCGAAAGGCCCTGATAATCAGTTGCATTCAACATCCCCAGGTCGTGTTCAAGGAGAGCGCGGCATTCCAGCTCACCTGCGGAGCCTAACGCGATTTGAAGGAATCGGCTGAAATCTCGGTCGCCGTACTTGCAACAGCCTTCCGCAATATTGGCGCCTATAGACGATGCAGCCTTCTCATTTGGCTGGTTAATCCGTGCAGTTCTTCCTTCGGAAATGCCTTAGTTGACCGATAAACGTCAAGAGTCATCTGATGAGCCTTATCCCACACCTTCAAAATCCTAAAACTCTGCATACGACGGCCACCTTTCTCTGAAAGCTGAGGGCTGACAGCTGAGAGCTTTCAAAAGCTCTTCACAAAATTCTTCCCCGGCATCTGCCGCACCTTGCCGTTCAATTCCAACTCAAATAACGCGGCAAAAATTTCTGAGGAAGACATTTGCGATTCCAGCTTTTCGATGAGTTCATCGATGTGCGTGGCCTCGTCGGCTTTCAGCAGGCTCAGGATGAGCTTTTCGTGAGGAGGAAGCCCGTCGTCCGGAAATAGAGATGCGGACGAGGCGCTTTGGGATTCATCGGGGGGGGCAGGGGCCAGCGCAAGTCGTACTTCTGTCGGAAGATCTTCCCAAACGTCTTCCCAGGTCGCAACTAGCTTGGCACCCTGCTTGATCAGAGTGTTCGGACCCCAGGAATTCTTGTTGGTCACATTGCCGGGTACGGCGAAGACGTCGCGGTTCTGCTCGAGCGCAAGTCGGGCGGTAATACGGGTCCCGGAATATTCGGCGGCTTCCACGACGAGTACGCCGATTGACATTCCACTGAGAATGCGGTTGCGAATAGGAAAATTCTGTGGCGCGGCAAACGTTCCCATGGGAAATTCAGACACCAGGGCGCCGCCGAGAGCCAGAATTTGTTCCGCTAAGCGGGAATTTTCTTTTGGGTAAATGACGTCGACTCCCGTCCCAAATACCGCGACAGTCTTGCCTTTGGCCGAGATCGCGCCACGGTGACATGCGGTGTCGACGCCGCGGGCCATGCCGCTGATAATGACTAGCCCCTGCGCCGCGAGATCGCAAGCTAACCGCTCGGCCATGCCTGAGCCGTATGGAGTGGGATGGCGGGTTCCCACGATCGCGATGCCAGGTTTCGAAAGAATCTCCGGATCCCCACGCACGTAAAGAACGAGCGGAGGATCGTAGATTTCCTTGAGGCGCGAAGGATATAAAGGGTCTTGCATGCAGAGAACTGCAACGCCGGCCTGCGAAGCCCGGGCTAGTTCTTCACGAGCGAGTTCGGCAGACTTTCCTGTGGCGATGGACTGAGCAGAAACGGCTTGAATCTCAGTGATCTCCAGTTCGGTGAGGGACGCACGAAAAACGGCTTCAGATGAGCCGAAGTGCTCGACGAGTTTGCGTGCTTTGGTGGGCCCGAGGCCCGGAGTCAGCGAGAGTGCAAGCCATTCGAGCGTGTGGGTTGTGGCGGGAGAAACGGCGGCTTCAGGCACAAAAAGGGCTCCGACCCGGACTATAGCGTTTGGTTGGAGAAGGGTGTCAAGGTCAGAGGTCACAATCGTTTGTTAATATTTGGGAAGAGTTCCATTTCGAAACCACCCGTGAGACCTTTGCGCATTTCCGCCATCTCCTACCTGAACACTGCTCCTCTGATGTGGAATTTTGAACATGGTCAAGTCGGACGCGAGTTCGAGATTTCGTATACCCTCCCGTCGTCATGCGCGCGTGCTCTGGCGGAGGGAACGGCGGATATTGGGATTATTCCTGCGGCGGCGTACACACAGATTCCCGGCTTGCAGGTGCTGCCGGACGTGGCAATCGCATCCCGGCGAGCCGTACGATCGATCCTGCTGGTTAGCCAGATTCCGGTCGATCTGGTACGCACAGTCGCGCTGGATACTTCGTCGATGACCTCCGTTGCTTTGGCTAAAATCCTGTTCGAAAAATGGCTCGGCGGCGGCCGGACGTTTACTCCGATGGAGCCGGACATCGACAAGATGTTGGGTGAGTGCGATGCCGGATTGCTGATCGGGGATCCGGCCTTGCGAGTGGATCGCCGGCTCTACCACACGCTTGATCTGGCTGAGGAATGGATTCGCTATACCGGCAAGCCGTTTGTGTTCGCGTTCTGGGCAGTGCGGGGAGAGGCACTGCGGGAGGCGGATCCGGCGCTGGATCTGGCGGGAGTGTTCCGCGAGTCGCGCGATCAAGGATTGTCGCCCGAGAGTCTCGATCAGATTTCACGTGAATGGGCACCGCGCTTGGGATTGAGCGAAAGCGACGTGCGGACCTATCTCACCGAGAATATCCACTACCAGCTTGACGCAGGATGCGTCGAAGGACTGCGGTTGTTTTATCGCTACGCCGTTGAGCTTGGATTTTTGCCTGAGGCGCCAGAGTTGCGGTTTGCTCCAGCCAGCGTTCAAGTCACGCGATAGTGCAGACCTTTTCTCAGGGTTGCAGGCCCATCTTCTGCATGACCTCGATGTATCGCGGGTCGGAGCGCAATGGATCGAACTCCGGACTGCGGATGAATTCGCCGGCGAGGTCATGATTTTCGGAGCCCGCGCGAAATAATCGCAGCGAGAGCTCGGGGTCGCTGGCGGCGCAGGCGAGTGCGGACGAGACATTCCGGTCCGCTCCCGTTATCGTCAGGTTTGCTGCACAGTATCCTTTGGCGTCAGGGGTGGCATTCTCCAGCTTGATCAGATTCGACTTCTTAGTTTCGTTTACCGCATCGGCGTAGCGGTCCATAGCGTTGTACAGGTGGGAGAACTTGAAGTGTGCAGGACTGAAATTCGGATCCCGGTCGATGGTCTTCTGAAACTGAGCGAGGGACTCCTGATAGCGATGAGCGACCATCAGAGTCCAAGCGTAATTAGTATTGAGAATCGGAGACAGCGGATCAAGGGAAAGGGCAGTACGAAATTCGGTGAGCGCTTCGTCGACACGCTTTTCTGGCATCAACAGAGTGAATCCGTAGAAGTAGTGCGCGCTCGCGTTATTCGGATTGATCTCGATGGCTCTCCGGAACTCGGCTTCGGCCTCAGCCCAGCGCCAACCGTAGGCCAATGCCGCGGCCCGAGCCGCATGCGTCTCCGAGAGCGAATTATCCAATTCAACCGCTTTTCGCGACGCTTCCTCGGATAGAGCCAGGGCCTGCTTGGAGTCGATGCCGATATCGTAGCTGGGGGAAACGTTGTAAGTATCCGCCAGTCCCGCGTATGCCAAAGCGTAGTTCGGGTCAGCGGCAATCGCCTGTTGAAACAGTGCGATGCTCTTTTTAAGTCCCTCTTGCGATCGGCTCGCCCATTGCTGCCGGCCTTCCAGGTAGAGGCGATAGGCCTCAGGGTTGGTGGTTCCCGCCTTCCCCAGTTTCTGCTGCTCGTCCCCGCTCATCTCGATGTGCAGGCTCTTGGAGATATCGCGTGTAATGTCACTCTGGACCTGAGTAATATCGGCCTGTTTACGCGTGTACTGTGACCCCCAGATCTCGCTGCCATCGGCGGCATTCACCAGTTCGGCGTGAATTCCGAGTTCGTCCCCGTATTGCGTGATACGGCCGGTCAACACGGCGGCAACTTGCAGAGTTTGGCCAACCTTCTGAGGATCGTCCTGACTGGCCTTGAAGCGGAATACGGTGCTTCGCGCCATGACCTTCATACCGGGAAGCCGGGAGAGAGTGCTGATCAGGCTTTCGGTAAGTCCATCACTGAGGTATTCGTTATTGGGATCGGCCGTGGCATTGACGAACGGCAATACTGCGATGGAGGACACGCTGTTTGGTGCCGACCTGGAACGCACCCAATATGCCCCTACAGCGATGATTGCAAGAACAAGCGCAGCCCCAGTCCACAGAAACCAGCGCGAACGATTCAACGGCGCGATCTTAGAAGCGGAAGACACGGCCGGCGGAACTTCGGGGATCACTGCAGCAGAAGAGCGCCCGGTGTCGAGATCGCGCCTGAGGCGAGAAAGATCCGCGCGCAGGTCAGCGGCGTTCTGATATCGCAGGTTGCGATCCTTTTCCAGGGCCTTGTTGATGATGCGATCCATTTCCGACGGCAGGTCTGGATTGAGCCGTCCCGCCGGGACAGGATTAGCATCGAGAATCGCCTTGAAGATCACCGCCGAACTTTCGCCGCGGAACGGAAGAACGCCGGTCGCCATCTCGTAGAGCACGACTCCGAAGGAGAAGAGATCGCTGCGCGCATCAAGTTCCTTGGCCCTTGCCTGCTCAGGGGACATGTAAGCAACCGTACCGAGGGTCGATCCAGGACTGGTCAAGTGCGGGCCATCAAATGTGCGCGTCTGCGAGTTTCCGGTGCTGGAGGAGATGTTGTCCCGGTCGACTTTGGCCAAGCCGAAGTCGAGAACCTTGGCGTGGCCGCGAGAGGTCACGAAGATGTTCGCAGGCTTGATGTCGCGGTGGACGATTCCCTTGCAGTGCGCGGCATCGAGAGCATCGGCAATCTCGACTGCAAGACCCAGTAGAACTTCTTTGTCAAGAGATTGTCCCGCAATCCGATGCTTCAGCGTGGCGCCCTCCAAGAACTCCATTGCGATGTAGAGGCGCTCGCCGCTTTTGCCGATTTCGTAAATCGTGCAGATGTTGGGGTGATTCAGGGAGGAAGCTGCCCGCGCTTCGCGGCGGAAGCGCTCGAGCGCCGCGGGATCGCTCGCCAGAACATCAGGCAGGAACTTCAGCGCAACGAAGCGCCCGAGTTCCGTGTCCTCGGCCTTGTACACCACTCCCATCCCACCGCCACCGAGCTGTTCCAGAATGCGGTAACGGGATACGGTTTCTCCGATCATGCGTGAGGAGAATGGTAGGGGTTGGGGAGTGTAGCGTCAACATTACTCATTGAATCGCTGAAAGTTCAGTTGCGTGGACTCTCGTAGGACGAGGTTTGTGCGGAGGACATATTCAGTCCCGTTCGGGGCAGGAGTTTCGCGCTGAACATCGGCCATCAATGCATCAAATGCAAGGCGAGCGATCTCTGACTGCGACATCTGAACGGTGGTCAAAGGCGGAATCATGAATTGAGCCAACCGGATATCGTCAAATCCAACCACCGACAAATTGCCCGGAATGGCAATTTTCGATTCATGACCCCTTCGCATAACGCCGATGGCAGTCATGTCATTGGAACAGAGCACTGCCGTAGGGCGCTCGGATTGACTGGCAAGATTGGAAAATGCGCGCATTCCGCCCTCCAGCGTATGATCGCCCTCCACAATAAGATGGGCGGGCGCCGGCAAACCGATTTCCTGCATCGACTTTAGAAAAGCCTGTTGCCGAGCGACTGCGGATTTTAGCCGCACTGGGCCGGAAATGAAGGCAATCCTCTCGTGACGAAGTGCAGCCAGATGCTGCACCGCCTGGCGTATGCCGTGCAAATAGTCGATTCGAATATTGCTGACTCGAGGCCGTGGCGGGCCGACATCAACGAATACAACCGGCACATTCCGAACGTGCAGGTGCTCGATGAGTTCCTCTTCCATTCCAAACGTCAGGACGGCAACGCCTTCCACTCGCCTTTCCAGCATCCGCCGAACGGAAAGCTCCATCCGTTTGGGATCATGATTCGTGGAACTGAGCAGGATTTCATAATCATTTTGAACAGCAATTCGTTCGAAGACTTGAACAATCTCCGGAAAGAACGGGTTCGCGATGTCGGAAATAATTAGACCGAAGATGCGGCTGCGTCCGGATACAAGGGCACGGGCTTGGGTGTTCGGGTAATATCCAAGTTCGTCGATGACATTCCAGACGCGCTTCGCCAATTGCGGATTGACGGTCGATACCTTGTTCACCACGCGCGAAACGGTGGCGGTCGAAACTCGTGCTCGCTTGGCGACCTCCCGGATGTCCATTTGAACCCGCCGAAGGCTGCGCCAGATTCTAGCATGTAAACGTTACCCCTCCGAGAAGTCCAATCGCTGTTTGAACCCACGTGCTCGTGGTTAAACGTGCATTGATTTGCGAAACGGCGCAATCTTTGCAGCTGAAAAAAACTGTAGCACCCGGTGTAGAAAACGTTTACCATACTCGCCCAAGGAGACTCCCTGAGAAAGCTCCAATACGCATTTCGCATAAAAGATGTGGAAAGGCGTCCGACCTCAAAATTAGGAGTTGCGCATGTATTCCCGCTCCAGACGGCGTTTCTTGCAGCAAGCCGCTTCAACCGGCATCGCTGGTACTGCCGCTTTTGCCTTTAAGGGTTTCGCCCTTTCCCAGACACAACCAGCACCCTCAGCCAGCCCCGTACGGGCGTACGTCGACTCGCGACGGACGATTTCCTCTCTCGATCGCAATGTTTTCGGATCTTTCCTCGAGCATCTTGGCCGAGCGATCTATGAAGGGATTTACGATCCTGGCTCTAAGCTTTCCGACAGCAATGGACTGCGCAAAGACGTAATCGAGGAGTTGCGACGCGTCGGAGTTCCCATCGTTCGCTACCCCGGCGGCAACTTTGTTTCGGGCTACAACTGGCTCGATGGAGTCGGTCCGCAGGCGAATCGTCCTCATGTACTCGACAAAGCCTGGAACACGATCAACACCAATCAGTTTGGCACGAACGAATATCTGGCATGGACTCGCGCGGTAGGAACCAAGCCGCTGCTTGCCGTCAATCTGGGAACCGGTACATCCGAGCAGGCCGCCGCTTTGGTCGAATACTGCAACGTGGAAAAAGGAACTCGCTGGAGCGAGTTGCGACGAGCGCACGGAATTTCCGCACCCCATAAAGTCGAATATTGGTGCCTGGGCAATGAGATGGACGGCCCATGGCAAATCGGACACTGCACCGCCACCGAATACGGTTTGAGAGCTGCTGATGCCGCCCGCCAAATGCGATACGTCGATCCATCTTTGAAGCTGATTGCCTGCGGATCAAGCGGCCCGTTCGTGCCGACATACCTTCAGTGGGATCGAGAAGTTCTTGAGCAGTGCTACGACTATGTCGATGCCATTTCGCTGCACCGATATTTCGATAATGCTCGAGAAACGGGTGGAGACAGTTCGAAATTCCTCGCGCAGAACCTGAGCATGGAACGCCAGATTGCGGAGGTGACCGCCGTCTGTGACTTCGTACGAGGCCTGAAGCGTTCTCCCAAGAAGCTATGGCTATCGTTCGATGAGTGGAATGTCTGGTACCGCGCGCGAACCGGCGATGCCGTAAACGGTCACGAACAGGAAATACCTCATCTCTTGGAGGAGATCTATAACCTCGAAGATGCCCTCCTCGTCGGAGGATTGCTGAATTCCCTCATGCGCAGTTCCGATCGCGTGAAGCTGGCGTGCCTGGCGCAACTGGTAAACGTCATTGCGCCGATCATGACCAGTCCGAACGGTCTGTTCCGCCAAACGATCTACTATCCCTATAGCTGGGCGCTGCAATATGCCCATGGCTCGGTTCTGAACGTTCTGGTCGAATCTCCAACTTACGAAGTGAGCGGAATGGGAGAAGTGCCATATGTCGACATCGCCGCGACGTTTAACAGCGAAGACGGCAAGACTGCGATCTTTGCGCTGAATCGCGATCTCAGCAAAGCGCACACTTTGGAACTCAAGTGGGAGGATCGCGCGCCATCGAAGGTATTGGCCGCGACTGTGCTCACGGGTGACGACCTCAAAGCGGTCAACGGGTTCGACGCGCCGCGGCGAGTGGCTCCGCAAACGCCGAGTAAGCCGTCACTGACCGGAGACGTTCTGAAGCTGGAGTTGCCAGCGAAGTCGTACACAGTCGTGCAGCTGAGCTCGTGAACCAGCTAGTTGGATTTCGGAGCCGATTGGATCCACGTTTCGCTGCGGAACAAGACGAAGATTGGCGAATTCAGCGACTTCGCACATTTTGCCGGCCATGGCAGCTCGTTGCAGGAGCTGCCATCATGTTGGGTTGCAGCGGTAATGAAAACACAAACACCACTCTGCGGCGCGCGACCGCGCCATACGCTGTCTCGGCTTAGCCTTTTTTCCAAGCATCCCGGATGCGGGCAAAGCGTCTCCAATGCGTTAAGCTGAGACTGAGCATTCAGCCAACTGAGCGCGATGAGCCTTTTCCAACCCATCCCGAATGCCTCCAATGCGGCCGATACCACGCGTCCGCTGGCCGACCGCATGCGACCGCGGACGCTTGACGAATACGTTGGGCAGGAACATCTGATCGGGCCCGGCAAACCATTGCGGGTTTCGATCGAGCGTGACGATGCGGGATCGATCATCTTCTGGGGCCCACCCGGGACTGGCAAAACAACTCTTGCCAAGATCATCGCCAACATGACCAAGGCGGAGTTCATCGAGTTCTCCGCGGTGCTGGCCGGGATCAAAGAGATCAAGCAGGTGATGGCCGATGCGGAACGCGCGCGGCAGTATGGCACCCGAACGATCGTGTTCATCGACGAAATTCATCGTTTCAACAAGGCACAGCAGGACGCCTTCCTGCCGCACGTGGAGAAAGGGAACATCCGGCTAATCGGCGCGACCACGGAGAATCCGTCGTTTGAAATTAATTCGGCGCTGCTTTCGCGGTGCCGGGTTTACGTACTGAATCCCCTTACAGAAAACGAGATTGTTCTGCTGCTGCGGCGGGCACTTGAGGAGCGGGAGCGTGGGTTGGGCGAGATGGGTCTCACTGCTTCCTATGACGTGTTGAAGAAAATCGCCGGCTACACCAGCGGGGATGCCCGGAGCGCCTACAACGTGTTGGAAGTAGCGGCAGGGTTGGCAAAGCCCAACTCTTCAGACGCGTCCCGGGAGATCACGGATGAGATTGTTCATGATGCCTTACAGAGACGGATTTTGCTTTATGACAAGAGCGGCGAAGAACATTACAACCTGATTTCGGCGCTGCACAAGTCCGTGCGGAACAGCGATCCGGACGCGGCTTTGTACTGGCTGGGACGCATGCTGGAGGCGGGCGAAGATCCTCTTTATATAGCGCGGCGCGTGGTGCGGATGGCAGTGGAAGATATTGGGTTGGCGGATCCAAATGCCCTGTCACTCTGTATGGCCGCGCGCGACGCCGTCGATTTTATAGGTATGCCGGAGGGGAATCTGGCGCTGGCGCAGGCTGTCGTGTATCTGTCCGTCGCGCCCAAATCGAATGCTCTGTATACGGCATACGGCGAAGTGAAAGGAGATGTCGAGCGCACTGCGGCTGAATCCGTGCCGTTGCATCTGCGGAATGCTCCGACCAGTTTGATGAAGGGGCTTGGGTATGGGAAGGGATATCAGTACGCCCATGATCTGGAGTCCAAAGTCGCGGATATGGAATGCCTGCCGGAGAACTTGCGCGGGCGTGCGTACTATCATCCGACAAACGAGGGGATCGAGAAGCGTATCCGGGAGCGGCTGGAAGAGATCAAGCGGCAGCGAGCACACGCGAAACGAGGCGCTTCCGATGTACAAAAGAAAGAATCGTAGGTTTAGCCGATGACATCTCTAGAGATGTTATTCGTGTGATCAGCCTTCCCCCAAGGACAGGTCGTTATGGCTGCGATACCCAGTCTCGCCGGCAACGAGTTCGTTATCAGGCGTGTGCCGGAGGATTTCGTCGAAGAACTGCAGCGGGTGCAGAAGGTCGCACAGACCATAACGTCGATCCTCGACCTTGATCAACTCATAGAGAACATTGTGAATGACGTGGCGCGCTCGTTTGGGTGCGTGGAGGCCAGTCTCTTTCTGCACGATGAAGATCGCCATGAGATGGTCATGGCTTCGGTGCGCGGTTGCACCCTGCACGGCAAGGGACATCGGCTGAAGATCGGTCAGGAAGGAATCGTGGGCCACGTCGCGGACACGGGCCGGATGCACTACGCTCCGGATGTGCGCAATGACAAGTACTACATCGGTTGCGAGCACGACACGCTTTCGGAAGTGGCCATCCCATTATGTGTTGGCGACCGGCTGGTAGGCGTTTTCACGGCGTCGCACCCTGAACTGGACGCCTTTCCCCGCCCGAAGCTGAGAATTCTGCAGGCGATGTGCGATCACGTCGCTATCGCTGTTCACAATGCCCAGCAGTTCCAATCTGAGCGCGCGGTTCGGGCTGCAATGGATCGCGATGCGCAGGAAGCACGTGCAATCCAGCAGGCGCTGTTGCCGAAAAGCTCTCCTTACATTTCAGGGTTCGCAATTTCTGGTTTGAGTGTACCCGCCCGCGCTGTGGGCGGCGATTGGTACGATTTCATTCCCTTCTCCGATGGACGTTGGGGAATCGTTCTGGCCGATGTGTCCGGAAAGGGAACGGCGGCGGCGCTGTTGATGTCGGCGACGCGCGGGATGTTGCGGTCGTTGGCGGAGGCGTGCTGCTCTCCCGGCGAAGTGCTGACGCGGTTAAACAAGCTGCTGGTCGATGACTTCCCTGCCGGAAAATTCGTGACCATGGTGTATGCGGTGCTGGATCCCGTTGCCCGCACGGTGGTTTTCGCGAACGCCGGACACTTGCGGCCGTTGTTCATCGATCAAGATGGCGAGCATTTTCTCGAGGTCGAACGGGGCCTGCCGTTAGGTTTGGGCTGCGGAGATTACTCCGAGACGACGATTGCGCTGTCACAAGGATCGAAATTGATCTTCTACAGCGACGGGATCACCGAAGCCGAGAATGCGAAGAACGAAGAATTCGGCACATGCCATCTAGCCGATCATGCTGCGAGGTCTGAGGCTTCAGCGGTGAGCCTACTGGATGAAGTGCGGACGTTCGCCAATGGTTCGGGTGTACGCGATGACGCCAGCGCAGTGTTTATTGCGGTCAATCTCTGAGCTTCGCAAGCATCAATCTGTTCCTCGACATCCATTATTTGTTGCGGGGCTATAATCGCCTCGTGAAAACGGCGAATAGTCGTCTTTCCAAATTTCTGGGAGTCACCCTTCTTGTCTCACCTTTTGCTGCGTGTACACTGCGTGCTCAATCCGCGCTGAGTGAGAATTGTGATCCGCATGTGATTGGCGTCAATCACATAAAAATCTTTGTCTCCTTTGACAAAGAGTTGAAGGAAGCCATTGCAAAGCAGGATGTCGGAACGCTGGCACTCCTTCTGAGGTACCCGTTTCGCGTAAATGACGAGCGTGGCAGTTACTACCTGCACGACGCAGCCTCATTCTCCGCCCGTGCACAAGAAATCTTCACACCTGCTGTTCGGGATGTCGTTCTTAAGCAGCGGGTTGAAACAATCTGGTGCAACTATTCTGGGATCATGTATGGCGACGGCGTCGTTTGGGTAAACCCAAAGGATGAGGGCTTCGCTATTGAAGCTGTGAATGTCCCCTCCAACACGCGCTCACGAAGCCCCATTTCCCATCCCGTGGAGTTCGCCTGCAATGCGGAGAAACATCGTGTAATTGTGGATCATAGCAGTAATGGAAATTTACGCTATCGGTCCTGGAATAATCCGCGGTCTGCGCTTGAAAAGCCGGATCTTGAGATCTCTGGTGGCAAAGAGCAGTTTGAAGGTACGGGGACGTGCGCGCACAAGTTATGGCAGTTCAGCAGCGGCTCTGCTGACTTCACAGCGGCGGAAATCGGGGCGTGCGATCCGGACACTCCGACGCACTGGGCAGACTCGAAGTCGTTGTCAAAGGAAGAGATCCAATCGAGTGGTGGTGTCACTGAACATCTACCGGAACCGGGCGCGACGTTCCTTCAGGATACAGCGATCCATTACTACGAAGATTCCTGCTCTGCGGGCTCTTTCAGCTGCATTCTCGTGAATAACTTCTTCCTGCATCCACACGGCCGGCACCTTTAATTGAATTGCCTGATCGACTATCGCTTCTACAAATTCCGAACGGCGGAAGATATTTACGATATCGATCTTCTCAGGCACGTCGCGCAACGACGCGTAGGCTTTCTCACCCAGGCATTCATCGATATTCGGATTCACAGGAATGATCTTGTATCCCTGACTCTGCATGTAGGCGGAGACACCGTGGCTGGGCCGCAGCGGATTGCAGGAGAGTCCCACAACGGCTATGCTCCGGGAGCGCCGAAGAAGCTCAGCGATGGGATCGGATTGTGGCGTCGACGCCAAGGATTCTGCTTCTCCAGTTATTTCTTGTTCGCTTCTTCCACCTTCTGCTTATACATCTTCAACGCGAGCTTGCGAATCGTTTCGGACACTTCCTTGTTGCTGGAGAGATTCTTCAGGTCCTGAATCAGAAGATTTTTCATCAATCCAAGGCCGAGGTCGAGCGGAGTCCGTGGATTCCCTACCAGATTGCGCACGACAATGTAGTTCTTTACAAAGCGGCGCTTGAGCGGAATCTGGCGCAGCACGGCTTCCAAAACATTTTTCTGGCTGGCAAATTTTTCGACTTCGCCGTCAGAAAGCTTGGGCGCCTCGAGGACAGCTAGCGCAACCACCTTGGTGCCGTCGCGGATGAGAATGGATCGCTCTTCCTTATTCCCTTTCAAAGCCAATTGAATACGGCCTTTTACGTCGAGGCGATTGATCTTCTGCAGGGTGTTTTCGCGCTTCGGTGGACCATCCGGTTTCTTTGGCGCAATGGCAGGCTTCGCCTTTTCGGCAACAGCTGAGGCAGCGGGTACCGGTTCAGGAATCTCCGCCGAGTCGACCACAGGGAAGTAGTTGGCGCCCAGCAAATCGACCACACCCCCGATCGCCTGAAATGGTTTCTCGCCTTCGGCGGTGATATCGGCTTCGTGATCCTTCATGTAGGTCGAGACCGCCTCCTCTTCTTCAGGACTGGAAGGCGCGGATGCTTCGGGGCCTTTGGCAGTCTGAACGGGCTGCGAAGTGTCCACTGCTGGTGGTTCGGCGGTGGTTGGGGCCGAAGAGGGCGCATCTAAACTGGCCTGCGCAGCAACCGGTTCAGATGAGCGAGCACCGTTACGGAGATGCTCCGCCTCTTCCTTGGTGAGATACGGGCTGGATTTCAGAGCGTTCACGACCCCGGGCAGGGACAATGCACGCTTGCTTTTCAGGATCACATCAATGATGTCGCGCAGCGTTGCCGTAGCCAGCTTCGTTAGTTGCGCTTCCGAGACAGACGGGTTCTCGAGCAGAGCAGGCAGAAGTCTCGGTCGAAGGTTATCGGGAGAGATGAAATAATCCAGAACCTCGCGCGGCGACTGCGGGTCTGAGGCGACGGCCAGGGAGGCCTTCTCGTCCCAGCCCGCGAGCGTCATGCGAGCGAGTTCTCCGAAGACCTTGTTGTGTACCGCGAGATGGACGAGGATTTCAATGTTTTCTGCGGGCGGGACCTGCAGGGCGCCGCGCGCAGCAAACTGCATCATGTTGGAGGGCAGCTTGGAAGCCCGGATTTGGTCAATCATGCGCGGCATAGGGGTGTTATGCGCAGTGAGCGATTGAGCAGCGAGAAATCCAAACTCAGGGCTCACTCCTCATTGCTTCGCGAGTTTTTCCAGTTCTTTCACTGCTCGGTCGAACTCGCTTGTGACACGATTCGGCCTTGAACGAAGAAATTCGTCCCGCAAAGTTCGATAGTACCAAAGAGTGCCCTCGCGTTTGCCGTTAAACCGTGACCAGACAGATTCGCCGACAGCACGATAGTCACTAAGGATCGAACGGATGTTGTTGAGTTTGTCGGCGGCTGAAACAAGCCGTGTGTCGAGGCTTTCGGACTTTAGGCGCTCGATGTAACTTTCTTTGCGCTCGCGCCACGGCGGCTTCGGAGTTTCGTACGCATCCGTGCAGCCGTCAACAATATCCGCGACCCGTTTTCCAAACTTGCGCCGGACTTCCTTGAGCATCGGCGCCCCGCCGCAGTCTTCAACGACATCGTGCAGTAAAGCAGCGATGGCGAGGTCTTCATCGCCTCCGGCTTCGAGAACTGTCGCAGCAACACCCATGAGGTGCGCGATGTAAGGAATGGAGGAGACCTTGCGGGTTTGGCCTTTGTGTTTCTCGGCGGCAAATTGGACAGCTCGGAGGAAGCGCGGGCCGAGTTTGATGGCTGCTTTTTGACGATGTGACTGCTTGCTCATTGCCTTCACTTCTACCCCAAGGGCCCAGGTGGTTGCGACAGGGTGCACACGCCCTTCGGGCCTGCTGCAAACGGAGCGTCCCCAGGATGACAAGGGTTAGGCAACGATCGAATCATTGCTTTTCTCCGCGGCGCGCCAGCAGATACGCCCGAATGAAAGCCTGCAGGTCTCCGTCGACAACGCGGTCTACATCGCCGACCTCGGTCTTGGTGCGGTGGTCTTTCACCATGCGGTACGGCTGCAGAACGTAGGAACGGATCTGCGATCCGAAATCGATGTCGAGCTTGGAGTCTTCGATCTTTTTCGTGGCGGCGCGCTTCTTCTCCATCTCGAATTCGTAGAGCTTCGAACGCAGCATACTCATGGCCCGCTCCCGGTTCTTGTGCTGCGAGCGTTCGTTCTGGCAATTGGCGACCAGTCCGGTGGGAATGTGGGTAATCCGCACCGCGGAGTCCGTGGTGTTAACATGCTGTCCACCCTTGCCGCTGGATCGGTAGGTATCGACGCGGATTTCTTCCGGCTTGATGACGATTTCAATGCTGTCATCAATCTCGGGAGACACGAACACGCTGGCGAAGGAGGTGTGGCGACGCTTGGCCTGATCGAAGGGTGAGATACGCACCAGGCGATGCACCCCAATTTCACTCTGCAAAAGGCCGAAAGCGTACTCGCCATTGACGGCAAATGTCGCCGATTTGAGTCCCGCTTCTTCGCCAGGCTGATAGTCGTACAGAATTGTCTCAAAGCCCTGCCTCTCGGCCCATCGCAAGTACATGCGCAGGAGCATGTCGGCCCAATCCTGGGATTCGGTGCCTCCGGCACCGGGATGAATGGTCACGATCGCGTTGCGAGGATCGTTCTCGCCGGAGAGCAGTGTTTCGGTCTCGAGTTTGTCGATCAGGTCGCGGAGAGACGAGATCTCACGGCCAAGATCCGCATCGACGTTCTCGCCCTCCTTCGCGAGATCGAAGTAGGCGGTGATGTCATCGGCACGACGCGCGAGGTCAGCGTCGGTGGCGAGAACGTGATCCAGGCGCTTTTTCTCACGCATAACCTGCTGTGAGCGCTGCGGATTCGACCACAGATTCGGGTCAGCGGCCTGCTTTTCGATTTCGGCTAGCTGCGGACGGACTCTTTCCGCGTCAAAGATACTCCCGGAGGTCGTGGGATTTCTTGCTGAGCTTCTCGTATTCCTGTTCGAACTCTTGATTCATGCGGAGGTGTCAACCTTCTTGCGGTGATAGATGAAGCGCTCCACGAGCGCCGCAATCGAAATTATCGCACAGGCAAACGCGAACCAGTCCCCATGCCGGGTATAGAACGTGGTAACGGCAGCGGGGGCATAAGGGGCGACGAGCGCAGCGCGTTCCTTGCGCGGAAGGCGCGCGACGATGCGGCCCAAAGGGTCGATCGAGGCAGTGACACCCGTGTCGGTCGCACTCAGCAGCCAGCGGTTGTTCTCGATGGCACGCATGCGAGTTTGATTCAAATGCTGCGCGTAGGCCCCGCTGTCGCCGTACCAGCCATCGTTCGAGATGTTGACGAATGCCTCAGCACCATCTCGTGCGAACTGGCGGACCTCAGCGGGAAAAATGGATTCGTAGCAGATGAAGACACCGAGTTTTCCGGATGCGGCATTCAGGGGATCGCGCGATGTACCTCGATCGAACTGTCCGACCTCTTTGGTCAGCCCTCCGGCGAACGAGAAAAGGCTCGGAAACGGAAGGTACTCTCCGAAGGGAACGAGATGAACCTTGTCGTAGCGGGAAATCCAGTCGCCGGAAGGGCTGATTAACGCCGCGGAATTGAATGGAGATCCTTCGGCGTTTGGGTGCGGGCCGTTGCTGCCGATCGCTCCCACGATCAGCCAGGCATTTGTATTTCGGGCTATCCGGCTAATCTGCTCACGAAACCGGGCATCGTTCGTGAAAAAAGGTGCGGGAGACTCCGGCCATACGATCAGATCCGGCTTGGCGCCCGAAACTGTGTTGACGGAATTCGAGGTGAGGCGCGCGAGAGAGTCCAGCGTCTGCTGAAAGTAGGCTGGTGTCCAATCGGCGGATACAGGAATGTTCTGCTGCACAAGAAGTGCGTTGTGGCCGGCGGGCGCAGGTGGGGCTTCGATCAAGCGGCCGGCCTGCAGAACTGCGGCCGCGGCCAGCGCAGCAGCAAGCATCATGCCGCGCCTCGGGCGCGGAATAAGAAATGCCGCGGCCAACGCGACGTTGACCAGGACTATCTCGAAGCTGATTCCGTACACCCCGGTCCAACTGGCGATGCGGCACAACGCAACGTTATCGACCTGAGAAATGCCCAACAGGTCCCAGGGAAATCCGGTAATGCGGGTACGCGCAAGTTCTACAGCAACCCAGAGGAATGGCGCCAGAACCAGCGCTCGACGGTGGTCTCGCGCTCGACTGAACAGAGCGACCAGCATGCCGAAAACACCGTGATAGAGCCCCAGATAACAGCAAAATAGAAAAAGAACGAGCAGCGCCATGGCTGCGCTCAGGCCGCCGTACTGGCGCATGGTGTCGTAGATCCAGTAGCACGTGCCGGCATACCAGAGAATCCCGCAGACGTAGGCAAGCAGGAATCCTTGTCGAATTGTCGCCGGCAGAAAGCGAGCGCCGCCGGAGACTTCCAGATCTCCTGCAGTGCGAGTTCGAAGCAGTGCCACCAGCAATGGCGTAAGTGCGAACCAGCAAAGAACGTACACCCCAGGCAAAGGGAAGATCAGGACCTGGAGCAAGGCGGAAACGATCACCAGAAGCCAGGCGCTGGGATGAATTTGGCCCACGTGGGAAGAATAGCAAAAGACAGTTGGCAATTCTCAGTTGCCGCTGCCAGGTTGGTGCTTTACTGCGGTTAAGGTCGCTCGTACGAACCCTACCATTTCTGTCGTGATGTAGTGCGGCGGAATGATGTGAAAGATTGGCCGATGTGCTACTGGCTTCAGGGAGACGGACTCCCACGCCGGAATCTCAATGGCGTCGTGCAGAATTATTGCATCGGCGCGATCCAGAAATTCGCGGGCAGAGGTTTTGAAGTCCGCGGTCGCCGGATTCAAGACGGTGAGGTAGAGATCGGGGCGCAGGAATCTCAAAACGCTGTTGGATTCGATGATGACATTGCGCGCGCCTTCCAGACGCTGACGCAGGCTCGGCATGGCTTCGGCGAGCCGTCCTTGTTCGGTACGCACCCAGAACACTTGTTTTGCCCCAGCAACCAGGAAGCGGGATGTATCGGACTCGCCAGATCTGTCGTTTTCTTCGGAGAGCGCCCAGGAGTGGTCCCCGGTAGCGCAATCGCAAGACTCGCCGTTGGCAGAACAGATTCCGTGGCCGTACTGCGTGATTTTGACCGCGGTCCAATCGAACTCCGGCAGCGAAGAAATCAGGCCGGCAACGATGCTGGTTTTGCCGACGCTGCGCGTGTGTCCGCCAATGACAACCAGGGCCATCGTCAATCCTTTTTTGCGAGGCGCGCAAGCGTTGCCAGCTGCTTCAGGTATTCCCGCAGTGGCTGGGCAGGAGTTCCCCAGAAAGCAACTCCCTTACCACGCAGAATCTTGTTGGGAAGGACACCGCCCTGGCCGCCGAGCATGACGCCCTCGCCGATGGTGGCATGTTCGCCGATACCGACCTGCCCACCGAGTACAGCGCCATTCTCGATGGTGATGCTGCCGGAGAGTCCGGTCTGCGCGGCAATGACCACGTTTTCGCCAATCTGGCAGTTGTGGCCGATGTGTACGAGATTGTCGATCTTGGCGCCGCGGCGGATACGAGTTTCATCCAAGGCTCCGCGATCGACCGTCGCATTCGCTCCGATTTCCACGTCCTGTTCGATGACTAATCGGCCCACCTGGGGAAACTTTTCATAGTGTCCGGTCTTGGGATCGCGGACGTAACCGAATCCGTCGCTTCCGAGAACTGCTCCTGCGTGGACGATGACGCGGTCGCCAATAGTAGTGCCAGGATAAATGGTGACGTTGGGATAGATCTCGCAACCGCGGCCGAGGATAACATCGGCGCCGATAGCACAACCGGCACCAACCCGCGTTCCCTCGCCGATCTTGACCCCTTCCCCCAAAACGGCTCGCGCTTCGATCAAAACGCCGGAGCCAAGCACCACCGACTGGTGAATGACGGCCGTAGGATGGGCCCCCGAAACAAGTGAGGCATCGGACGGCGGACTTTTTCGCAACATCTGTGCAGCGCGCGCAAAGGCCAACTTGGGATGCTCGCTGATGAGGAGAGGGCGGTCGCTGTAGGAACTGGATGCAAATTCTCCTGCGATGATCGCCCCGGCGCGCGATTGCAGGGCTGCACCCATGTGCTTCGCGTCTTCGAGGAACACAAGATCGTTCGTCGTCGCTGACTGCAGACTGGCCACGCCGCTCACTTCTAGCTCACCATCGCCAATCAGGCGGGCGTGCACTGCCTCGGCGATCTCCTGGATGGAGCGCTTCATGGCTCCCACTGTATAGCAGCAGGGCAATCCGAAGGAAGACGGGAACGAATCAGAATCTTTTGGCGGCAGCAGAGGTGGTGGTGCTGCACGTGGCCTTGCCTTGGCACATGACGAAGTCTCCCGTGCCCGCATTGCACCCGGTCGCACTGGCACCCGGAGTCAAGGACCAACTTCCTACGACAACTCCATTGCTAAGAGTGCCCGAAGTGGTCGACGTGCCGCTTGAGGTGCCCGTAAGATCTCCGGTAAGAGTCAGGACGCTGCCGTTGGTGTTGGAGTTAATGGTCATGTTCAGAGTTCCGGTCACGGCACTGGTTGAACTGGTGGTGAGGGTCGCGTCACCCGAAACCGACTCGGCGTCTGTCCCGTTGGCAAAGCAACCTCCAGCGTTGAAAAACGCGAATCCGGTGACGTCGAGGGGACCACTGTTGGTGACCGAAAATGTACTGACGAAATTCAGCAGGCTCGCCTGATCGGTGCCACCCGTTAGCTGGGCTTCCCAACTGCCCGAAGCGGACGTGTCGTTGTTCGTGGTTGTGTTGTTGGTGGCTCCGCAACCGGATAGCAGGATCTCAAAGGCCAGAAGAGCCACCAGGGCAAACTTAGTCATGTACCGTCCTTAATTTGCGTCACTACGAGAATAGAGAGATGCGGGTAGGGGCGTCAATGGATGTCAGGCGTCGGGCGGCAGGCGGCTACCATGGCATCAGACATCGATCGCCACACTCGCGCCTTGCGCCTCCGCTTATGCTTGGTTTGCACGAAGGTAGCCTAGCGGGCAATCCCGCTAGGCCCCCCGTTTCGCTTTCAGATCCGCCAGCAGTTGCTCGATGCGGTCTTCCTTTTCGAGGGCGGCCAGACGGTCTTCAATGTTATCCGCGGCAATCTCGGACTTGGCCTGGCTCATGGCTTCCGAATGAGCAACTTTCCGTTTCATACGGTCGAAGGCTGCAGCCTTCGAGCCATCTCCAGACGCCATACGGGCGTCGCTGGCTTTTCCGACAGCGCGGGCGCGGCGATGTTGCGCGATCAGGACGTCGGCTTTGGCTTCGGCTTCGGTCAGTTTCTGTTCCAGCTGACGCAGAGCGGCTTTCAGATTTTCAACTTGTGCTTTCTGATCGCTAACCTGCTGCGTAAAGTTCTGGCTGAGTTCGCGATAGCTCTCCACGCGCAGCAGCGAGGCGCGCGCGAGGTCATCTTCCTTCTTGTCGACGGCCAGCTCGGCCTTGCGCATCCACTCGGCCACCTTCTCTTCATTCTCCTTCTGTTTCTTTTCGAGCAGGTGCTGGTCGGCGATGGCGATCGCGACCTGCGTCTTGACCTGCAAAAGCTGGTTCTGCATGTCGAGAATGACCTGCTTGATCATCTTTTCGGGTTCTTCGGCCTTGTCGATGAGGTCGTTAAGATTGGCCCGGACCAATGTCGCAACACGCTCCAGTAATGCCATGGTGAACTCCCTTCTAGCTTTGAGCTACGATCTTTGAGGAATGAGCTGTGAGCAATGAGCAACAACTGCTCACCCTCAGTTCCATTTCGTTCTTCTAGGCGTACGCGAGAAGGCTCCTCGCGCTGCCGCCATTCCGATTACGATTCCAATCAATACTCCGGCTATCCCCGGAGAAATGTGGAAAGAACCCGGCAAAAGTCCGGCCGCGGCACCGATGGCGGTGGCCAGAAAGATTACGACTGCAAGATTTCTCTTCGCCAACATTTGTTTCTCCACTTCACTTCGTTTCGTGGGCGCTGCGGATCCCGTCGCACTCCATGCAATCCGGTGATTTGTACCGATACACCTGTCCGAGGGCCACGCCGATCACGATACCGACGGCAAGCCAAACGCCCATGTTTCCTGTCATCACTCCGGCGACTGGGCCGAGGGCTGCTCCCAGCGCGATGCCGAGTCCTACGTATTTCGGTTTCGTGGTCATGGTCAGTTCCTTCACGCCTCGCTTCCCTTGGGCAGTACGGCTCCGTGGGACGGCTGATGGCGGCCGTCCCACGAGCTTCCCCGGCTGCCCCTCGCTAGGATTTCGGCGACGGTGGCTTGGGAGCCTTGTCACCGATCTGCCGGACCTTGCCCAGCAGGTCGCCAATCTGCATGCCCGAGAGCGTCTCGAACAGCGCGGGCACCTGCGCGGCCATCTTGGTCAGATCGCCGGTGATCTTGTTCAATCCGGCAGCGTCCCCGTTGCCGGTCGAGACCACCGTGATCTTGTCCACATTCGCCAACGGAGCGGCTAGCGCTTTCACCACTTCCGGCAACCCGGTGAGCAACTTGTCGACGACTGCCGCCTGGTTATACTCCTGGAAAGCTTCAGCCTTGACGTTCATCGCCTTGGCTTCGGCTTCGCCCTTCTTGAAAATGATCTCGGCTTCGGCCTCGCCCTGCTGACGAATGGCAGAAGCATGGCCTTCCGCTTCGGCCATCAGGCGTTGCTTCTCAGCTTCGGCCAGCGTCTGAATCCGCTGACGCTCAATCTCAGCCCCCTTGAGCACCGTAGCGATCAACTCCTTTTCGCGGCGGTTGATTTCAGCTTCCTGCACCTTGACCTGTTGCTCTTTCTCGATTTGCATCACCTTCACCTGCTCAGCGATGACCTGCTGCTGCATGATGTTGGTCTGAATGTCATATGCCTTGTCAGCCTGTGCTTGCTGGCGCTTGGTGACTTCAAGGAACTGCGCTTTCTTCACCTCCAGATCACGTTGCGCTTCAGCCTGCTTGGCCAGTGATGCGGTTTCCGCGGCGACACGTTCCTGGTCCGCCTGCGCTTTGGCGATGGCGGATTCGCGCTGTGCCAGGGCACGCTTGATCGCGGTATCCCGATCGGCTTCAGCCGCGGCAACGTCGGCGTCGCGCTTGATGCGCGCCACATCGGGGCGCCCCATGTTCGTGATGTACTCGTTCTTGTCGCGGACTTCCTTGATGGTGAACGAGATAACTTCCAGGCCCATCTTGTTCATATCGTCGGCACAGGTGGAACGCATGCGGTCGGACACCATTTCCGGCTGCTTGACGATTTCTTCCACAGTGAGCTGGCCGATGATGCCGCGCAGGTGCCCTTCCATCACCAGGCGAATCAGCCCTTCTCGCTCTTGATCGGTCTTTGTGAGGAATTGTTCAGCCGCAGTGTTGATCGACTCGTTGTCAGACTTGACCTTAATCTGCGCAACGGCCTCAACGGTGACGGCGACGCCCTGCTTCGTGTACAGATCCTGCTGCGGAGCGACATCGAACGACATCAGCTCTAGCGAAAGTCCGCGGCAGATCTGAACCATCGGCAGCACAACCGTGCCGTGTCCCTTAACAACACGGGTTCCGCCCATGCCGTAGACAATCAGCGCTTCGTGCGGGCCCGCTTTTCGATAGAGCCGCGCCATCGTGCTGATTAGAAAAAGAACGACCATCACGGCGAGTGATACAAAGATCCAAATCACCGCCATATGCGAAAGTCCTTCGAACATAAACGCCTCCCTCAGAAAAGAAGTTCCCAGCTCTCAGTTTCAGTTTTCGACCAGGCACTGGAAGCCACTTTTCCTTCCTTGCACCTGCTCCGACATGACCTGCCACACGCCTGGCTACTCCGATTTCTCGGCGGCGCCAGCCTCGTCCAGTTCGCCCGACAACTCACTCCATAAGCGAACGTAAGCGATTCCCTTCTCGTAGCGCGTGACGACAACCTCGGTCCCTTTAGCGATTGCGCTTCCGTCCTCGCTGCGCGCGCCGCAGACGCGGCGAGTACCCATCTGCGGGTAGATCAACTCACCGGTTCCACCTTCGCGAATCGGAACTGATAGTTTGCCGAGTACTCCGACCATCTCAAAATCTGCGGGATCTAAAAATCCCTGGTCCGACATAAGAACCTTCGTCAAGAAAAAGAAGATAATGGCTCCGCCAACGAGACCGGCGATCACGGCCAATGTGAGCGCGAGGCCGACCCAGATCGCTGAGAAACGTGTGAGTAGATAGCCCGTACCTCCAAACCAGGCCAGAAACGCCGCGATGGAAGGCGGATTGAGCGGAGAGACGCTTGTTCCGTGAGACGTCTGCGTCGCTCCCTGGCCCTCGCCCACTACGGGCCCTTGTGCGGTAGTGTTACCAGCGACTCCCGGAGTGTGAGCTACCGCTCCATGCCCAATGTGAATGTGTCCAAGGGGGTGATGATGTAGATGCGGTACATGGACATGCCCAAACCGCCATCCCCCAAACACAAAAGAAAAGAAGCTGAAGCTGAAGCCGACCGCGAAACAGATCAGATAGAAATCAGACCAGGTCATCGGATTCGCCTTCCTTCCGTACCGTTGGGCCGGTGATTTCGTCCCATCAACTCCGGCCGCAAAGCCTCCAGTAATCGGTCCGCCAATCCGGGCGTATCGAGAATCGCGCCCAACAGCAACAGACAGCGCCGCGTGTCCTTTTCTCGAGCAGCCTTGATCAGGACGTTGCTGATTTCAGCATCGCCCGCAAAGCGCTCAGAGCCCTGCAGCAACCAGACATCCAGCTGCCCCTCGGTCGTCCGCAGATCGGAGGTCAGCTCGGTGTGGTAGCCATCAGGGTCATCGACGAGAAACCCAGGGTGCACCTTAAAAAACTTCGCCAGAAGCGCCCGTGACGACTGCGTCATGTGCGGACGCGCGCCGTTTTCGATCTGCGAGAGATACGACTGGCTGATGCTGTTGCCTTTGCCGATCTCCTCGCGAATGGCGCGCACCAGTTCGAGCTGCGTCATCGGACGCCCGAAACCCCGGAGAGACCCCTCGACTTCCCGCAAGTAGCGGATTTTTTCGCCCAGCTTCATGGTCGTGCCCTGCGACTACTTCTCATATCGCAATATTTATATTGCAATATGTAATATTTTGTCAAGCAAAATAGACCTCTCGAATTCAGTGCGTTACGGCCATTCTCATCTCTCAGTCGGATTTTCGTGAGGTTCGGACGACCGATGCAGCCTGGCCTGATACACCAGCGGAAAGACGCCGGAGCCGGTTCGCACAAAACTGCGTACCAGTTCGGAACGTGAGAAATGCCCCATGCTTAGCAGGCGAATGAGTTCATTCTTTGAGAAGGTCTCCCACGCGCGTCCGCGCCCCCAAGGGAAACACGTCGCCTCCACTGCGGCCGGACTAAGCCCTTCGCGCTTGCCCGCTTCAATCTGCGCTCGTAACCAGCGCAGATAGTCGTGTTTCTGCTGCAGGGCCATTCGCGGGTCTTGCCGGATGACTACTCCGGAGATTTCAGGAAAATCGCGACGCAGAGTGTGAACGTGGCCATGCCCTTCCACAAGCACTTCGATTTCCAGCGAGAGAAGACGCTCAAGCGTATCAATCCAACGAAGACTGTCGACGTCCGGATTCGGAGTCGCAAAATAGCTGCCCATAAACGCATCACCGGCAATCAATACCTTCTCCTTGCGATCGTAGAGCACGATGTGATCATCGCAGTGACCGGGAGTGGCGACCACCTCAAGTTCCCCATTCGCGGTCGCGATTCGCTCACCGAGAATTTCATAGGGAGGTTGCAGCGGATCCGGTTGGCCGATAATCACCCCCCGCACCAGCGGAAGTTTCCACGGCGATTTCAGGATCTCGGCCGTCTCTCGAGACAGGTACAAGGGAACAGATAGTGCGCTGGCGGCCCAGTTGAGATTGCCAACATGCTCCTCGTGATGATGCGTGGCAACAACGCCGCGCATCGATCCCCTCGGCAAGCGTCCTAGATGCCGCTTCAGCGAGCCGCGCATGCGAGGAGACCCCGGATCAATCAGCAGTCCGTCGTAGAGGACTGCTGTAAAGAGCTCGCCAAAAAGAATCGGGACCACATCGCACGGGAAACCGCCAAGAAACAAAACGGAAAGCTTGCCCCCGGGAAAGTCGATCCGCCGTCGGAACGTCCGAAGATGGGCAGCGCATTGTGCCAGCAAATCGCGGATTCCCGCGCCCACGATCAACGGCAGCCGGATTAGAAAGCCGATCACGTAACAGGTCCAGAACGTTCCGAAGAACGTTTTCCTTTTCACCTCGTCGAGACGAGCTACGCGGCACGCACCTCCGCGGCATTTGCTGACCGCATACCGATTGCGCGCCACAAACCGGTACGCGATCTCGCCGAGCCAGCAAAATGGCGGCACGCGCCCGAGCCATCCGATCAGAAATGTCGATGGAAACAATCGAGCCAGTGCGGCGACGCCGTACCAGCCGCGCTGGATCTGCCCCTCCGGAGTGATGACGTGCAACTCGCGCAGGCAATCTTCAAGCGCCAGGCGTGAATCAATTTGCGCCAGCAGTTCCGGGAGAATTGGTACAGCAGCCACACGACGGCGACGATCAAGGATTCGCAGCCACGAGACAAACGCCTGGCAGACCTCACACTGTTCGTCATAGATCGCCAGGTACTTGTCGCCGCCAGCTTCTGACGCGGCCTCAATAGAGTCTTGACTCTCGGAGATGACGGACTGAGCAACGGGATGGATGCCAATCTCCTCGACTGCGCTGTCGTGGCGATTTTGGCAGAATTCCGGTCGTCTGCCAAGGAAATCCAGTCGATCATTGCTCATCGCCCACGGCTCATCGCTAGAAAAAAATGCCCCCGGCTTTGGGATCCGGGGGCTTTAGCACGCATTTGCTCTGTTCGTTTGTTTTTGCCCTGGTGAAAATCTAACTACTGATGGCGGCCGTTATGTTTGTCGTGATAGATCTGGTGCGACACTTTGTTCTGCTGACGATTGACTTGCGCCTTCTCTTGCTGGGTCAGCTTGCCACCGTTGGCGGCGCGGTCGGTGCGCACTTCTTTGTTGATGGCCGCTTCTTTCTTCTCGAGGTTGCCGGCTTCGCCGGCGGTAAGTTGTCCGTTCTTCACGCCGTTGGCGATGCGGTCCTGCTGATTTTCCGCGCGCTTGCCCACTTCGCTCTTGGGATCTGTGTTCTGTGCAGCAGCGTTGTGCTTGTCCTGATAGATCTGCTTCGAAAGCTGGTTCTGCTGCTGAGTCAAAGTCTTCTTGTCGGCAGTGGTCAGCTTGCCGTTATCAAGTTTGCGCATGTCGCGCTCTTCCTGGTTCAGCGTCCCTTCCTTCTTTTCCAGGTTCGTGGTCTCGCCGACAGTCAATTCTCCGTTCTTCACTCCGTTGCCGATGCGGTCCTGCTGATTTTCCTTGCGGTTTTGAATGGTCTGGCCAGTAACCGGGGTGGAGGGGTTCGCGCTCTGTGCCATAACAGGCAGCGCAAGAATAGCGAGCGCCGAACTCAGAAAACTGATCTTGAGGGTGCTGTTCATATTTCAATTCTCTCCGTGAGCTTGAGTTTCGTAATTGTCAGGTGCATCGTGGCCACGAGTGATGAAACACACCCTGTCAAGAAATGTTGCGGAGGATTTATCTTGCGTTCTTGCAGCCACTTAGCAGTGGCGTAAATCCACCCCACAGGCCCAGAGAATCACAGGATTGCAGAGTTATAGCCCAGCTTCCATGCGGGAGCGGGGATCGAGATAGTCGCGCAGGGCATCTCCAATGAAATTGAAGCTGAGGACTGCGAGCATCACAGCAGCCGCCGGAAACAGGACGAGGTGTGGAGCGTCGAAAAGATGCGCGCGGCCATCGTTGAGCATTGTGCCCCAGCTTGCGGTGGGCGGGGGCACGCCGAGGCCGAGAAAACTCATGGTGGCTTCGGCGAGAATCGCTCCGGCCATGCCGATCGCGGCCTGCACGATCACAGGTTGAATGATGTTGGGAAGGATGTGCCGGACAATAATGCGCAAATCGCTGGCGCCGAGGGCGCGGGCAGCCTCAACGAACTCCCGTTCACGGGCGGCGAGGACTTGTCCGCGAACCAGGCGGGCATAACCGACCCATCCGCCGAGTGAAAGAGCCAGAACCAGGTTGAAAATTCCAGGCCCGCGAAATGCGACGAAGGCAATGGCGAGAAGAATTCCCGGGAACGATAGAAATGCGTTCATCACGACGATATTGAAAAACTTGTCGATGGAACCACCGTAGTATCCGGCGATGGAGCCGACGACGAGCCCGATTCCTAGCGACAGCAACACCACGCGCAGGCCAACGAACATGGAGATGCGGGCTCCATACACGATGCGGGAGAGAATGTCACGGCCAAGTTCGTCGGTGCCGAACCAGTGCGAGTTGGAGGGGGTGTTGAGTCGAGCAGGAAGGTCGATCGCCGCAGGATCGTGCGGCGCGATCCACGGGGCAAAAAGTGCGAAAGTCACGAAGATGATGACTAGGACCACACCGACGGCCGCAAGCGGATTGTGGCGGGCCCCACTGGAGATTCTGAATGCAAGGGCAGAGGCGGACACTTGCTCAATCTTAGACTAGTGCCGACGTTGCGAAAAGAACTTCATCGCACGGCCTTGAGTTGGATCGTTGGTTGTGTTCTCATGGGAAAAACAAGGGATTGAAGAACATCCCGCCAGCGCCAAAACCTCCAACCCCTAGCCGTACATTCCTAAGGAGGAAACTCATGAGCAAAGTATCGTACATACCCAAGGACTACAACTCCGTGACTCCGTACCTGGTCATCAAGGGAGCTGCGCAGGCCATCGAATACTACAAGAAGGTTTTCGGTGCGACCGAGGTTGTTCGCATGCCCGGACCGGATGGCAAGGTCGGGCACGCGGAACTCAAGATAGGGAACTCACACATCATGTTGGCGGAAGAAAATCCCAGCATGGGCCAGGGGCACACCAGCGCGGCTACGATCGGCGCCAGCCCAGTGAGCCTGTATGTGTATCTTCCCAACGTCGACGAAGTCGTGGAACGCGCCTCAACCGAAGGAGCAAAGGTGCTGAGGCCGGTTCAAGATCAGTTCTACGGCGACCGCAATGGATTCATTCAAGATCCCTTCGGCCATCTTTGGGGCATCGCCACGCACGTGGAAGATGTGTCCCCGAAGGACATGGAAGAGCGGATGAAAAAGATGATGCAAGCAGCGTAGGATTGTTCATCGAGGGCGGAGCGGACACGCTTCGCCCTTCTTGCTTAAGGTCGAGGGCGTTACTGTGTCTACCACACTTCAAGCTCAAACGTGCGATAACGCTGAATGAGTGTAAAGTCGGTGCTGTTCGAAGTAATGACTCTGGCACCGTGAGACCGCGCGGTCAAAGCGATCAGAACATCAAAGTGCAAGTCTCGCAGTTTCTCGGCAGTGAAGCCCGTATTTGCACGGACCTTTGCCAATACCTGTCCTGATTCAATCCAATTTTTCTTCGTGGGCGTGAGCACCGGGTGATTACCTTCCAGCGCGCGGACAAACCGCCGCTCGGCGGGACTGGATGCACCGCGCCACAATTCGGCCAGAACAACAGAAGATGTCCGGAGAAGACCAGTGATCGACTGAATCTTCAGTTGGTGGCGCCCGGTCCTAAGCTCGTCTATTAGGACTGAGGTGTCAAAGATGAGGATCTCACTCACGATGACCGACGAACTTAAGCTTCCCGGCGTTTTTTTTCATGAGATCTTTAAACCGCTTAAGGGCAACGACTTCGCGCAAAGCGATGTGAACCGCCTCGGTTCGTGTTTTGACGCCAAGCACCTTTGCAGCCTCATCGGCGAGGTGGGTGTCGAGCCGAATTGAGGTGAGGGTGCCGGCCACTGCGATCAACCTTCCATATATATATTACGCGCGATTTGTATATATGGTCAACATACTCTTCGTGGGATTTGAATACCTTTTACATGGCTGTTACGGTTTGATATCGAGTATGCCAATCCAAGTTGACGCTTTCCGAGTATGAGAGACCACTGCTGCGATCTCGAGTTGGTAGTGAGCATTCAGCACCGGAATGCTCTTCTCCAATCGAGCCTCCGATCGACCGGATGGATCTAAAGTAATTACGTCTTCAAACTGTTCGACTATTCGGCCGGTGAGCGATCTGAAGCGTCCAAGAACGTTGAGCGTTTGGCCAGAAGACCCTTCTTTGTCCTGCGTGGCAGTTTCGGCCTTCTTGAACGAGATCGCGACACGAACGATCGAACTAATGTCAGTTGCTTTAACAACATCAGTGCTGACTTCGACTGGAACGTTTCGCAACACGGACTTTGAATTCAGCAACTGCTCGAGTTCCGGAAACCTACTCTTTGGGGCAATAGGTTTGAAATAGATTTCAGGCTTGCCGCGTTCGTCCGTTCTTGGTCGCTCACCCATGAGACCGGACGGGATTAGCAGATCATCGCGGAGTTCCTCAGGCATCTTCATTCGATAGTCACCACAACTGCAGATGTCGATGAAATCTACAACAACATCCATTCCAACACCCTCCAGGAAGCGATAGCTCCAAGATTCACTTTGTAGCCCGCTGTGTTCTGTCCGTCTTGTGCCTGAGGGTCTATCTTTGGCTGAGTAGGTCCTTACGCTATCCGGCGGGCCATAGATGATGTAAATACGCCCGCGGTCACTTTTCCACCCTGGGTCGCTTTCGCCAAAGTGTCCGTTCGCATAGACAATTCGCCGATAGTGTTCTTCCTTGAATTCATTCTCGTAATTGTCGGGCGTTGGATCGCGTCGCTGCCAAAATGCCTCGACAAAGTCGTCACGTTGCTCGTCGTCTCGCAGTAGTTTGAAGGCTCCTTTTTCTTCGGGCGTGATGATCCAAGCAACGTCTTGCTCGAGCCAGGTTTTGAACGGAGGAGGCCATCCGTCCCGAAGCAGAGTCTTGCCTTGTCTCCCTGAATTCCTGCTTGGAACTTGCGCTTGTGAGAGTTGTGCGAGCGAGTGGGGCAGCAGGGCCAAGAAGACGGCAACGCCGCACCAGCGAGTCATGCGCTCCGTCATTTCAACCCTCCATCGCCGAGTGGCCCAAGAACTTTGGATGCGGCAAAGGTTATATGCGCTATTGTCGAATCCTCGGATTCGCAACGGAGTACAAAACGTCCGTCAGGAAATTGACGGCTACGTACGTTAACCCGATGGCCAAGATGCATCCTTGAACCAGATAGTAGTCGCGGTTCGAGATGGCCTGGATTGTCAGCCGGCCGATGCCGGGCCAGGCAAAGATTGTCTCGGTGACGATCGCCCCAGCCAGCAATGCTCCAAATTGCAGTCCTAGAACTGTCAGCACGGGGATCATCGCGTTGCGCAGCGCGTGACGGTATACCACGGTTCGTTCTGGCAAGCCTTTGGCGCGGGCAGTCCGAATGTAGTCCTGGCTAAGTTCTTCCAGCATGCTGGTTCGCACCATCCGCGTGAGAATCGCCGCCAGCGCGCTTCCCATTGTGATTGCAGGAAGGACCAGGTTTGCAAACGTCCCCGCACCGGACACTGGGAGCCATCCGAACTTGATTGCGAAGAGGAGGATCAGTATGGGCCCCAGCGCGAAATTAGGAAACGAGAGTCCGAACAGGCTGACGACAGAAAGCAGGCGGTCGTCCCAGCGATTGCGGCGGCGTGCCGAGCGCACCCCGGCAGGAATCGACAAAACGATGGCGACAAAGAGGCTCGCCAGTGTGAGACGGAGTGTGTACGGGTACCGTTGCGCGAGGAGTTTCGTTACCGTTTGGTTGTAACGGATGGAGCGCCCAAGGTCTCCTTGAAGGACGCCTTTCCAATAACGCATGTACTGTTCGCCGAGTGGAGCATCAAGCCCGAAAGCGTGGCGTGTTGCGGCAATGTCGGCGGGCGGAGCGCCTTCGCCCAGCACTTGCTGGATAGGGTCCCCCGGCACCAGATGGATAAGTAGAAAAACAAGGCTGACTACCAACCAGATCACTGGAAGGGTGTACAGGACGCGTTGGAGGAGAGTTCTCAGTTTTCAGTTCTCAGTCCTTTCGCTCGAGAATCCAACGGTCACCCATCTCTTCGCCCTCGTAATACGCCAGCTTGCCGGGGATGCAAGTAAGTATAGTGCCCATTTGACAGCCGATTACCTCTTTCAAAGCTTCAACAAGCGGGAGCTCGCGGCAGTCAAGTCTCGAATTTTCGGACGTGACCCAGCAGTCCGGTGCAGCTCCCTTCCGATCAGGATCGCCGCGATTTGATCAGGAAAGAGTTTTTTCGGATCCGTACGGACGATATATCGTGGATCGAGTGACCTGAAATGTGCCAACTCGCGAAGAAACTTTCGGCGCTTTTTCGGATGGGAAAGCATCTCTTCGTACCGCTCTCTTTTGCTGGGCACGAAGAACCTCACGAGTAATCGTTCCTCATCATTCATGGATACTGGTGCCTTTCACGATTCGCCACGTGGCGCCATTAGTCTCCGCCCTGTTTTGCCGATTCGGCTTCGCCCTCCACCTTTGCCGTCTTCTCGATTCGCACCTTCGCGATGCGGTGGCCCTCCAGTTCTTCTACCGTGTAACGGCGGCCCTCGTACTCGAAGCTATCGCGCTGTTTTGGGATACGTTGCAGCCGGGCGAGAATGAATCCTCCCAAGGTTTCGAATCCGGCATCCCTCGGAAGGATCAGGCCGTATTCCGCTTCAAGGTCCCGGATATTGACGGAACCCTCCAACACCATGACGGCCTCATCTTCCAAAGCAGGCTCGCTGGGAGAGACGTCAAACTCATCTTCGATGTTGCCGACCAGTTGCTCGAGGATGTCTTCGACGGTGATGACTCCCGCGGTCGAGCCGAACTCATCGACCACAACTGCCAGATGACGCCGGCGTTCTTTGAATTCCGCAAGCAATTCAGCCAACACTTTCGTCTCGGGGACCACAACGACGTCGTGCATGATCTGGCTAATCTGCATGCGGCTGATGCGGGTGGCGGTGGACTGTCCGAGATTGCTGAGTCGCAGCCGCATCCAGCGCATGAGATCTTTGTAGTACAGCACGCCCACGATGTGTTCAGGCCCGCGCTGCGGATCGTAAATCGGAATGCGCGAGTGTTGCCGTTCAACAACCCTGGCAAGCGCTTCATCGAGTTGCAGGTCAGAAGGCAAGGAGAAGATGTCCGGTCGTGCGACCATGACTTCGCGAACCGTAATGCTGTCCAGTTCGATCGCGCTGTGGATCATCTCCTCCTGGAATTCAGGAATCTGCCCAAACTGCCGACTGGCTGTGACAATAAGCTTCAGTTCGTCGGGCGAGTGCACCGCGCCTCCTCTGCGGGCGGGGTGCGCGCCGAAGAGTCGCAACACCAATCCGCCAGATCGGCGCATAAAGAAGAGGATGGGCCGGCTTACCGTAAGGAAAGCTTCCATGGGCGCGGCGACGGCAAGGGCGATCTGCTCGGCACGCTGCAGGGCCAGAGTCTTGGGCACGAGTTCCCCAAGAATCACGTGCATATAGGTGATCAGGCTGAAGGCGATCGCAATGGCAATAGTGTGAGCGTAGATGGCGACATGCGGGAGCCTTTGGACGATCGGGATGCTACCAACCAGGCTGGCGACCATAGGCTCGCCAATCCAGCCCAGAGTCAAGCTGACAATCGTGATACCCAGCTGAACCCCGTTCACAACTTCGTCTAGATGCTGATGCAACCGCTGCACAATACGAGCGCCGATGCGTCCCGACTCAATCAACTGCTGGATGCGGGTATCCCGGACGCTGACCAGCGCGAATTCGGCGGCGGCGAAGAACGCGTTGGCTGCAACGAGGAGGAGGATCAGAAAGATCCGCAGCAGCACAAAGCCGATCATGGATGGGTAATTTTAGCAGGCAGGGGGGTTAGGCGGCAGGCCTCAGGCGTCCCGCTCATGCGTCAGAGGCGGCTCGGGGGACTGGTACCACCTATTTGCCTCCTAAATCGGCTAGTAAGTTTCGTTTTTTTGTGTGTTTTGGGTCACACAATTTGTTGTTTTGTTTCGCTATCCTTTTTCTTTAGAGCGGGTCTAAGTGGAAGAGGGCGGACGAGTTGGCAACATGCCCCTTTCTTTTCGCATCGAGCGCAATTCTTCGGAACAAACGTAATCCAGGCCGCGTACTAGCAACTGAGGGCGGCAAAGTGGCTCCCAATCTTCAACTGGCGATTCATCGAGGAGGATCTGTGAACGGTAACGGCACAAACGGCAAAAAGAAGCGCCGCAAACTGATGATCTGGGGCGGAGTGGGACTGGGAATCGTCCTGCTCATCGCTCTGGGTGTGTTTGCAGCAACCCGCGGCGGCACCAAGATCGATCCGTCGAAACTCGCCAAAGTGGAAAAAGGGGACTTGGCTAAGAGTGTAGTTGCCACGGGCAAGGTCACGCCCATCACCAAAGTGGAAGTGAAATCCAAGGCCAGCGGCATTGTGAAGAAGCTGCTCGTTGACTACGGAGACAGGGTGAAGAAGGGCCAACTGTTGGCACAACTCGATAAGATAGAAATCGAGGCACAGGTGGAGCAATCGCACGCGGCGCTCGAGGCAGCGCAGGCGAATCTTAAGAGTTCGCAGGCAGATTTTGAACGTGCCAAGGTCGATGCGGAAGGTCCGGATGTGCCGCTTCTCAAGCGCGCCTACGACCGCGCGGTCAATATGGCGAAAGACGGTGTGGTTTCCACGTCCGCTCTGGAAGATGCGCAGAAGAACTACGAGCTTGCTCTGAACAAGCAGAACGTTGCCAAAGCGCAGGTTACCGTGCTGAAGGCGAAGATCGCGCAGGCGCAGGCCGTGGTCGCACAGGATCAGGCCAATCTGAAGCAGCTGGAAGAGCAGTTGAGCTACACCGATATCGTTTCCCCGATCGACGGCATCGTGCTCTCCCGCGACGTGCAGATGGGTGACGCGGTCAGTTCCATCCTGGTGTTGGGGTCTTCAGCCACACTGGTCATGACATTGGGCGATACCAGCGAAGTCTATGTGAAGGGTAAGGTCGACGAGAGCGATATCGGCAAGGTGTATCTCGCACAGCGTGCCCGCATCAAGGTCGAGTCGTTCAAAGACAAGACTTTCGACGGCAAAGTGACCAAGATTTCTCCAATGGGAGTAGAGAAAGATAACGTCACGACGTTTGAAGTCCGCGTGTCAATTCAGAATCCCGGCGGCGAGTTGAAAGCTGAAATGACCGCCAATGCGGAAATCATCCTGGAGGAACACAAGAACGTACTCCAGATTCCGGAAGGCGCGATTCTGTACGACAAGGACAAGAAAGCGTCCGTCGAAATTCCTGATCCGAAAGGCAAGGACGGCAAGAACAAGGTCGCCGTCAACATCGGAATTTCCAACGGCGCGAAGACGGAAGTTCTCAGCGGGCTGAAGGAAGGGGATCAAGTCGTCCTACAGTAAGACCGGTCATTCGATCTCAGACCTCGGACTTCGGCCAACCAGCCAGATGTCGCGAGGTCTGAGTTGTGTAGGGACGTTTTGCATGATCTGACGTCCAAGGTTCAGGGCCATGACTCTCTCGGAAATTCTTCGACAAGCTGTCGCGACCTTCCGGGCGCACAAGATGCGGACCTTCCTCACCATGTTCGGCTTGGTGTGGGGGATCGCATCCGTGATCATTCTCGTGGGGCTCGGGCGCGGCTTCGTTGTCGACCAGAAGAAGCACATGGAGACCCTGGGCAAGGACCTGGTCATCGTGTGGGGCGGCCGCACCAGTTCGCAGGTGGGCGGACGCGCCGCAGGCCGCGAGATCCGGCTCAACGTGGACGATGCCGCATTGATTCGCGACGAGTGCTACCTGATCAAGAATGTCAGCCCGGAATTGCGCAGAACCATCCCGGAGGTCAGCCAATTCAACTCAGCCAACCGTGGCGTGGTGGGGATGTGGCCGTCGTACCAGGAATTCCGTTCGTTGAAGGTTTCCGAGGGACGCCTGATCACTGACGAGGATGAGCGGGAAGGTCGCCGAGTATTGGTGCTGGGGTCAAAGGCATACCGGCAGTTGTTTCCTGGGCAGCCGGCGATCGGCGCGACCGTGCTCGTGAAGAGTGTTCCCTACTCCGTGGTCGGGGTGCTTGTAGAGAAGAAGCAGAATTCCAACTACAGCGGTCCCGACAATGACTATCTGTTCGCGCCGTATTCCTCAGTGTCGCGCGATTTCCCTCCCCCAGAGAAACCAGGCGCCGGCATCACGCGCGGATATCTGGATGACATCGTGTTTGAGGTAGCCAATCCCGAAGAACACGAAGCAGCAGTTTTGCAGGTGCGGCGAACGCTGGGCCGCGTGCGCCACTTCGACCCCTTGGACAAGGACGCGTTGTTCATCTGGGACACGATGGACGGCGCCAAGCAACTGGCGAGGATTTTCGGGGTCGTCACCATATTCTTCGGCTGCGTGGCCATCGTGACGCTTTGCCTCGGCGGTATTGGTGTGATGAACATCATGTTGGTATCGGTTACCGAACGGACACGCGAGATCGGCACTCGCAAGGCAATGGGCGCAACGAAACGTGACATCCTGCGACAGTTCTTCGCCGAGTCCGCGCTGTTGACCATCGTCAGCGGCGTTCTGGGTTTCTCCTTTGGAATGGGGACATGCCTCGCTATCCAGGCGCTGCCGCTGCCGGATTTCGTTCCCCACCCCATCGTTTCACCAATTTCAATCGTGCTGTCGATCCTGACACTTTCATTGATTACCGTGACCGCAGGCATGTATCCAGCCCAGCGCGCCGCGGATATGACACCTGTGGAGTCGCTACGTTATGAATAGAGACAAAGACTTACTTTCATCAGTTCTTCAGTCCAGCGGATCGAAGTTGGGACTGCTGTTGACGATTGCGCTGGTCGTGCTCTTCACCTCCGCTACCGCCTTGGCCTCAAACCCCCAAGGTTCGTTTGACAAAACTCTCACGGTGAGTGGGCCCGTTGACCTGGAAGTGCTGACCCATTCCGGTGACGTCAAGGTGCATGCAGGCTCGTCGGGCTCGGTCATTATCCACGGGAAGATCTATGTCGGCGACCACTGGTTTGAGGGACGGCGCGAGGCCGACGTTCATGCCATCGAGCAGAATCCGCCGATCCGGCAAGACGGCAACAGCATCCACATCGACTATGTAAATTATCGGAACATCGCCGTCGACTACGACATTACTGTGCCTGCCGACACGACGGTGCGTTCTCGCAGCGGCTCGGGCGATCAGACACTCGATGGCACGCGCGGGAATGCCGACATCCAGACCGGATCCGGCGACGTCCGACTCTCGAATCTCAAAGGGGAGATTCGGCTGCAAACGGGATCCGGCGACATCCGCGCGCGGGAGGTCGCCGGTTCGGTGAAAGGCGGCACCGGGAGTGGGGATGTTGAAATCGAGGAGACCGGCCAGGGGGATATTGACTTGCACACGGGGTCGGGCAGCATTACGGCCCGTGGGATCCATGGCGGATTCCGTGGCGAGACCGGCAGCGGCGAAGTCACGGCCGAAGGCACGCAGAGTGGTCCGTGGGACGTGCGTACCGGCTCGGGCAATGTGCGTTTGCGCCTGCCCTCTAACTCCGCCTATGAGGCCGACATTTCGACCAGTTCCGGGAGCATCGACGTAGGTGCACCCCTTGAGATGACCGTGCAGGGACGCGTCGGCGATTCGCACAAATCGATTCACGGGAAAGTGCGCGGCGGCGGCCAGTTGCTGCGCGTGCGCACCGGCTCGGGCGACATACGAATCGAGTAGTTGGAACTTCAGATTTCAGATTGCAGAATTCTGAAGGCACACGAAGTCTGCAATCTGAAGTCTCAAATCTGAAATTCCTATGTTTCTGAAAGAGCTCATTTCGCAAGGCTGGCAGGCGCTGATGCGCGATCGTACTCGCTCGGCGCTCACCATGCTAGGCATCGGCTGGGGCCTGGTGTCCGTGGTGCTGCTTCTGGCGTATGGTCAGGGACTCGGCGGATGCGTGCTCAGCGCTTTCCTCAACATGGGAAACAACGTCATTGTTCTGTGGCCCGGGCAGACGAGCATGCAGGCGGGCGGCCAGAGGGCCGGCAAGTCCGTTAAGTACGAACTTGAGGATGTAGAGGCCATCCGCGACGAAGTACCGTTGGTGCGCGCCGTCAGCGGCGAGATCGACCGCGACTTCGGATTCAAGATCGGCACGCGCGTCGTCTCGCTGATGGTGCGAGGAGTCGACCTGCCCTACGGCCAGATGCGCAAGCTCGACCTCGAAGACGGTCGCTACTTTGAAGAAGCAGACTTTTCGGACCACCGCCGCGTCGTGATCCTCGGATACAACGCCGCGAAGAAAGTTTTTCAGGGCGCTCCGGGAGTCGGTCAGCACGTAAGTCTCGGCGGTCTTGACTTCGAAGTCATCGGCACCATGCGCAACAAGATTCAGGACTCCATGTATCAGGGTCCCGACAACGAGAACGGATTCATTCCCTTCGGCTTGATGCGTGATCTGAAGAACATTCGCGATCCCGACGAAATCATCATTCAGCCGATCGCCGCCGAACAGAACAAGCGAGCTCTGATGGCGGTGCGCGAGGTTTTGGCGCGGCGGCATCACTTCGATCCCAAAGACGAAAAGGCCACGCCTGAGTGGGACACCATTGAAGACCGCAGCATGATCAACGCTTTCTCCTACGGGCTACAGGCGGTGCTGGGGCTGATCGGCGTGGTAACGCTGGCCGTGGGTGGTATCGGCGTGATGAACATCATGCTAGTGTCGGTCACGGAGCGCACCCGCGAGATCGGACTGCGCAAGGCAGTAGGTGCACGCCCGCGGCATATTCTCCTGCAATTCCTGCTGGAGGCGCTGGTGCTGACATTCGTCGGAGGCGCACTTGGAATGCTGTTCGCGCAATTCCTGACCTGGGTCATCCCGCCGATGCCGCTCTACGACGAGTTCTACAAGACCACCGACCACGAAGGCGCAATCTTCCTGCACGCCTCGATGGGCGTAATGATCATCTCTTTTACGATTCTCTCCATGGTCGGAATCGTGTCAGGATTCTTCCCTGCCCTGAAGGCATCGCGGCTCAATCCGATTGAGGCTCTGCGCTACGAGTAGGTTGGAGGCGTCGAGCGTCACGCTTCAGGCGCTAGGCATCAGGGTTCAGAGTACAGACCCCCTGTTCATTTACGAACAGCGATCTTCGCGTTCGGGCAGATTTCACTCTGTCGAGACTAGCAAACTCGCGTAAACTCAATGAACACGTCACATGCCTACAAAACGCATTTGGCGCAAGAGTTGCCGCCAATTCAAGTAAGTTCGTGTTCTCAGAGGGCCGCATGCAAACACTGCTTTATGACCTCCGCCACGCGTTACGCCAACTTCGAAAGAGTCCTGGCGTTGCTGCTCTAGCGATCATTAGCCTGGCGCTCGGGGTCGGTGCAAACACCGCGATCTTCACCGTAATCGAAAGCATCCTGCTGCGGCCGCTGCCTTACGCACACCCCGAGCGGCTCGTCTATGTAGGCAACAGGACGGACGAGCCAGGATTTGTAACCACCTCCTGGCTGAATTATCGCGACATTCGCACGCAATCGAAGCTGCTGCAGGTGGCCGCGGGTTATACCGAAGACGTCAGCGTGCTGCAGACGCAGGATGCTTCGTTGAGTCTTGCTGCTCCGCGTATCACCACCAATCTGTTTCCGATGCTTGGCGCGAAACCCTTGCTGGGCCGGACGTTTACCGAAGCAGAAGGCGAGACGGGTGGACCGCAAGTTGTACTGCTCTCGGAGAGATTATGGCGGCAGAGTTTTCATGCCGACCCCGGGATCCTGGGACACGCAATAAGGATTGGTGGCGAACCGCACACCGTCGTCGGTGTAATGCCGCAAAGCTTTCGTTTCCCGGAGGAGGTGGGCGCCGATCTCCAAAAGGGTGTCTGGCTGCCCCTGCAGCCGACAGCAGAGATGCTAAACAACCGTGGTTACAACTTGTTCAATCTGGTTGGCGAACTTCGCCCAGGCACGACCATTACTCAGTTGCAGCAGGAATTGGAAGCCATTGGGGCCCGGGTTCCGGCCGACAAGATCAAGAGCGAAACCAGGTTTCGCGCCTCGTCCTATCAGGAGTTACTGACCGGACCGGTGCGCCCGGTTCTGTATGCGCTCCTGGGAGCTCTCGCCCTCGTGCTTCTGATTGCGTGCGCGAACGTTTCCAATCTCCTGATCGCCCGCTGCCTGGGCCGCCAGCAGGAGTTCGCGGTGCGGGCAGCTCTTGGAGGCAGCCGGATGCGTCTTGTGCGTCAGATGATGACGGAAGGACTGGCGCTGAGCCTTATCGGTTGCGGCGCCGGCTTGTTGCTGGCCCAGGGAGCGATGCTCGCGATTCGCAAGCTCCCCGATGGCACCATTCCTCGTGCGGACTCGATCTCGATCCACTGGATCATCGTGGGAACCCTTGGGCTGGTGGCGATGATCACGACCGTATTGTCGTCCTTGCTGCCGGCGCTCCTGGCTGCGCGCGTCCATCCACAAGCTGCGCTGCAAGCGGGATCCCGCGGGGTCGGCTCGAGATCCGTCGCTGGAAAACTCACTGGCGGACTGGTCGCTGCCGAAGTTGCTCTCTCGACCCTCCTGTTAGTCGGGACCGGATTGCTGTTCCACACGCTGTGGAATCTCGAACGCTCGCATCTGGGCTTTGAGACCGCCAACATCACTACCTTCGTGGCAACGCCCGCAGACTCATCGGGATTCGGAGGAATGGCGGTTTCACAGGACACAGGCAACGCCGTACCGTCAATCGCGACGCTTGTCTACGAACCGATTCTCGAACGCATTAGGAAAGTGCCTGGAGTCGACGCCGCTGCAATGGCGACGGCACCACCCCTTTCCGGAATGTGGATGGGTTCAAATTTCGAAGTAGTGGGCCAGGCGAAAGATCCAGCGAATCCCCCGGAGGCGCGGATGTCTGCCGTCAGTGGTGAATATGCCAAAACCTTCGGCACACCCGTCATTCGCGGCCGAATGATCAGCGAGGATGATGTCGCCACCGCGCCCTTCGTTGCGATGATCAATGAGGCCCTCGCGAAGAGATATTTCGCCGGCCAAGACTCCCTCGGCCAGCAACTTGATCTGGGTGACAAGGATACCGGGATGATCAAGCCTTACACGATCGTGGGTGTTATGGGAGACCAGATCGACAAGAGTGTGGGAGGAGAAGTCTCGCCACTCATTTTGCTTCCGCAAGCTCAGATTCCGACGACGTCCTTGTATTATCAGGCGCTGCTGCGAACCGTAGTCAGTTTTGTCGTGAAGACCAGAAGCCACATTCCCGTGGCCACCGAGATGCGTTCCATATTCCACCAATATGCGCCGAGCCTGGCGCTGGATAACTTTCAAACCATGCAAGAGACCGTGGATCAAAGCACATTCAGCCAGCGGCTCGGGCTTTATCTTGTAGCGTCGTTCGCCGGGCTCGCGGTCTCGATGTTGATCGCGGGATTGTACGGAGTGCTTTCGCAACTGGTGAGCTATCGCCGCCGCGAAATCGGAGTGCGGATGGCGCTCGGCGCGACGCGGGAAAGTGTGGCGCAGATGATCGTGCGGCAGGGGTCAATCCTGATCGGCATTGGGCTCGTGGTCGGTATAGTCCTGGCCGCTTTCGCAGGCCGCCTCGTGCAAAGCTTCCTGTACCAGGTCCGCCCGTTGGACACGTGGACCTACATCGCGGTTCTGCTCGTGCTGCCGGGAATTGGGATGATCGCGGCTCTGCTTCCGGCGCGGAGAGCAGCCTCGATTCAGCCAATGCAGGCCTTGCGGGAAGACTAAGCGAGCCGCAAAAGAAGCAATCAGCTGAGGACGGATGGGGCGGCTCTTGTTTTGCCCGCAACCACCACCGTGGCATCAGACAGTTTCTCGGCGACGTTCATTCATCCATATCCACGAGTACACCAACAGTATCGCGCCGTAGTTTGCTACCAGAAACCATCGATTCTCCCAACGCACACCAGAAACGCTGAAGGACGAAAGCGGCCACAGAAAATGGAGTGCGAACATTCCCACATGCGTCGGTATATCGATCAGAATGTGCAAAACCCAGCCAAGCAGTTCGATCACCGGCCGTTTTTTCAGCAGCCAAATCGCTCCGAATACGAAGCCGACCATGACCAGGCTGTGGCTGGCGTAATAAAGCTGCCACACATATTGAAAATGATGCGCGCTGTTTGCATCGGGCATCAGGTGCGGAGTCACTCCGGTCGCGTACCACCAGATGCAAACGATGGCCGGAACTGCAAAACTGAAAACATCAGGAAACACTCCCCAGAAAATCAGCCAACCCAGCCGGATCGGTCGACGAATCCGCCGTCGGACAGAAAGTCCGGCAGCGGCGGACCACAGAGCGTGAGCAAGGATATCCATTAGCACAGAGCGCCTTAGCCATTAGTGAACTCACGGGCCAAAGCGACTCGGAAGCATACGTTCATCTTCCGAGAACTTCTGTGCGTTCGGACACATTCCCCAGCCCGGTCCCGCCGGAAGAACGTGCATCTCCATGTCTCCAACGACCAGACCTCGCAAGTTCCTTCACATTGCACCGCACAGCTACACGAACGTACAATCATTTGCCTTCTAACTTGGGGAGGACCCGATGAGAAACTCCCGAGTCTGCCAATCGTCCTGCGAAAAGCAAAAGACGCCCCGTCCGTCGCCGGTACTTATCACTATGATCTTGGTGTCGACTTTGCTGGCCCTAGTACTAAATCCCACATGTGCCGGCCAAACCGAAAATCTCTTATATACCTTTGACGGTACTCCCGGGACGCCGTCGGGATCCCTCACGCAAGGGAGAGATGGAAGACTTTACGGCACCACTCACATTGTCAGCGATTCGAACGGTTCAATATTTGCTGTTGCAACAGACGGAACGTTCACTGATATTCACGAATTCGTGGATACATACCACGACGGTTATGACCCTCGCGGAGGACTCACGCTGGCAACTAATGGAAAGTTGTACGGGGTTGCCTACTACGGGGGTGGATCGTGTGGACAGGGTACGTTATTCAGCATCGACTTAACCAAAACCTTTGCTGTCGTGCAGGAGTTTTGCGGGACTCTCACAGGCGGTCCGAGTTACCCTCCTATTGAAGGGTCTGACGGCAACCTCTACGGCACTAGTTGGGCTGGTGGCACCCAAGGGAAGGGACTGTTTTATAGATACAGCCGTAGCGGAATCGACGCGCCACTTTTCGAATTCGACTCCGCGCACGGAAAGCTACCTGACGGACTGCTCCAAGGAGCCGACGGCAATTATTATGCGGTAGCGGAGCAGGAAGGCTCGCACCGATGTGGAACCATCGTCAAATTCACCTCGTCGGGCACGCTACTCCATTACTACAGTTTCGCGTGTGGTTCGCGAGGTGCATATCCATCTGGTCCTCTTGTCCAGGCGTCGGACGGTAATTTCTATGGCGTTACCTATCAAGGCGGAGACACTTCCTCACCCGACGGCTTGGGTTATGGCACGATTTTCAAGCTCACGCAGGATGGCCGAGTTTCCACCGTTCATGCCTTGAATGGCAACTCAGACGGATCCTACCCCGTCGACGGACTGGTGGCAGCCACGGATGGCAAACTATATGGCATTACGCAAGGCAGAAACGGTTCCATCTTTCGTGTCGGCCTGGATGGCACTTACAGCGTTGTCTACAACTTTGCTTCCGATATTGGGTCAATACCTGCCGCCCGTTTGGTACAACATACGAATGGAAAATTCTACGGAGCTACTTTGTACGGCGGCCCATTAGGGTATGGCACCATCTACTCGCTCGACATGGGCTTGGACGCTTTCATCACCTTCGTGCGGCCCACGGGTAAGGTGGGGCAGAACTTGGACATTCTTGGCCAGGGACTCAGTGGCGCGACGTCGGTCACATTCAATGGAGTGCCCGCGACTTCGTTTTCGGTGGTCAGCGATACGTACATGACCGCTGTCGTTCCCGCCAACGCGACCACGGGTCCGGTCGCGGTTGTTGCGCCGACAGGCACGTTTACCAGCAACGTGAATTTCAGGGTTTCGCACTAAAAAGTCATGGACTTGTGGCCCGGCTATTGTATTTTCAATACGACCCGGATACTGGAGTACTCCGTCACTGAAGGCGTCACGGCTGAATCCGACTGAGGCGCTGCACGAGTAGAAGTACGAATCGGAAGTCGAAAGCCCGAAGTCTGGGTCCGTGGTCCGAAGTCCGACGCTCACACCTTTCCACGATAAAGATCGCTCGGCCGAATCCCCATCAGCCTCTTCATATGCATTGCCAGATGACTCTGATGAGCAAATCCTACGTCCAGAGCGATGCGGCTGATCGGCAACTGTCCCCGTCGTAGCAAGAGCGCGGCGTGTTCAACTCGACGGTGAATCACATATTGGTGAACCGGCATTCCGGTTGCCAGCCGGAACGTGACTTTCAAGTGGGAAGCACTAATCCCAACGGCCTCCGCAATTTCCCGCAGCGAAAGGTTTGTGTGCAGGTTCTCTTCGATATAGGACTGCACCTGCCGGAGTCTGTGTTGCGGCATTCCCTGCCCCGGCAAAACGGGCTGCTCGGCTGCAGTGCTATGACTCTTCAACAGCCGGACTGCGATCGCCATCCCCATACATTCCAGGTACAACGGGCCGCTCGGATAACCGCGCTGCACTTCTGCGAGCAGCGCCCAGGCAATGTGCTCCAGTTGTGAATCGCGAAGCCGGAACTGGCTCCGAATCTCTCCCGGCCTCCGCATCTCGCAGTGTTCTGCCGCCTCGCCGAGCAATTGCTCATGGACCTTCACGACCAGCGCGGTATCCGTCTCTTTCATTTCCCAACGCGCAGTCGTGCCGCTGGGGATAAGGTCGATATCGCCATGCATCGCCAGGCCGGAATGGCGCTTCGTCCCATGATGGCAATTCAACCGTACCGGGCGGCCCACGTGGATGGCGATCCGCTGAAAATCGTCCGCAAGCAACTCGGCGATGCCCGGCCCATCCGACATCAAAATCACGCGCAAGGTGTCCGAGATATGCCCGGAGTCGACGAAACGCACCTGGGTCATCGGGCCAATCGGCAATGCAGGAGTCGGAGCGTCCATTGCGAAGTCCACCTCACGCTGAAAAGCGCTACAGTCCGCCTCGGGCTGCCGTGGAAGGGCACGGCTTCAGCCGTGCCGCCAACCTCTCCCACTTGCCGCGGCTTTAGCCGCCGAGGGCGGCCCGGATTGCCGGATATATTCCAGTATCCCGATCGTCGCCTTCAAGAAGATTCTTCTCCCAACCTGCTCGAAACTGTCCGATCTTGCGCGACCTTCGCGGCCCGCCACGATAGCATCACGAAAATCTTGTCGGGACCCCTGCCCCATGGGATATCGCATTCGACATTGCGTGGAATGTCCGAAGTGCCGGGTCTGCTACGTGATCGGCCGCAGTCCCTACGCCAACGGATCATCCCTGATTCCCACAGTCGCCGGTTCTTCCGAAGAGTATGTTCTGTATTGCTCCTGCAGCCCTATGCCCATCCGCACCCTTTGGCGCTGGAAAGACGTAAAAAACTACGCTATCTCAAGAGCAGCCTACGACCGAGGCTTCGGCACCCCCAACGAAGTATTCCCCATGCACACTCAAGTTTCCTGGATCCGGATGGACCGATGAGAATGAATGCGTGATTGGCGCACATACATACACTCTGGGTGCCCCGCCCTTCTCGCGTTCTGTGCGAGAGGGCGGGGGTTTTGACCTCCGCTCTCATTCCCATTTCGGAAAGACAAATTCGAGGAAAGTTCGAGGACGGGTGGCCCGGCCTTTGCGCTGCAAACGTCACCACGACTGGTGGGTGCCCCGCTCTTCGCGCAGTTTGCGAAGGGCGGGTACGATGCTGTCGACAGCGTAGGCTTTTGGGTCTTCCTTCACGCCACGCGGCCGCGAA
>Ga0335085_10000913_pt1 | contig 72130 bp, 67 predicted proteins | sample Lox_Sample_45_FD_206712 | JGI IMG/M metagenome (GOLD analysis project Ga0335085, IMG submission 206712) | Soil microbial communities from Loxahatchee National Wildlife Refuge, Florida, United States - Lox_Sample_4.5 | ecosystem: Environmental > Terrestrial > Soil > Wetlands | place: USA... | reverse complement strand
AGGAGGGCGCGCAGGTCGGGGCGGGTGCGCTGGTGCCGCCCGGCAAGGTGGTGCCGGCGGGCTGGCTCGTGATGGGCGTGCCGGCCAAGCCGGTGCGCAGGATGAGCCAGGAGGAGCTCGACGACATTTTACGCAACGCCACCGAGTATCTCGATCTCTGGCACCGCGACTACCGCTGACGCCGCCGATCAGCGGGCGCCGGGGGGAGCCCCGATGTCCCGCGCGGTCTTCAGGTCGGCGGACTGATCGCGCAGGATGGTCGGGCTCATCACGATCTCCTCGATCACGGTGCGCGGGGGCAAGGTCACGCACAGCATGATGGCGCGGGCCACGTCCTCGGCCTGCATCATGGTGGCCCGGGCGGTGGCGTCGGGCGGCAGCGGCCGGTTGTCGAGGATCGGCGTGTCGACCTCGGCCGGCATGATGGTGGTGGCGCGGATGCCCTTCTCGCGCAGCACGGTGTGGACGTGGCCCATGAGGTTGCGCACGCCCGCCTTGGCCGCGCCGTAGGGCGCGCCGCCGATCAGGCCGGGCTTGAGCGCGGCGAGCGAGCTCACGGTGACGATGGTGCCGCCACCGCGCTCGATCATGCTCGGCAGCACCGCCTGGATGAGCGCGTAGACGCCGGTCAGGTTCACCGCGACCACCGCGTCCCATTCGTCCTGCTCCACCCAGCGCACGTTGCGGCGCTTGCTGGAGTGCCCCGCGTTGTTGACGAGCACGTCGACGTGGCCGTACTGCGCCACCGTCCACTCCGCGAGCGCCCGGGCTTCCGCGGGCTTCGCCACGTCGCACGCGCGGGCCACTGCGCGGCCACCCGCCTGGGCGATCTCGCCGGCCACCGCCTCGATGGGCGGCTTGCGCCGGCCCGCCACCACCACCTGCGCGCCCTCCGCGGCCAGCATGAGCGCTGCGGCACGGCCGATGCCGGTGCCGCCGCCCGTCATGATGGCAACCTGCCCCTCGAGCTTTCCCATGGCGCTTCCTCCGGCCGCCGCGACGAGGCGCCTCAGCGCCACGCCCAGACGGGCTGTTCGAAATGGTCCACGCGCGTGGCTCGTCCGTGAACGACCACCTCGCGCATCTGGTAGAGCACCGCCGCGGTGGGGGCGTGGATCAGCGTGCCCAGCAGCGGCAGCTGGATCACCGGCCGATCGCTCTCCGGGATGCGGATGAGCCGCGGCACGTCCGGCCCCTCGAGCTCGGCGAGCGGCACCCGGAAGATCTTGGCTACCTCGTGCGGGTTGGGCACGAGCTCGTGATCGGGCTCGGCCCACACGACGACCGGCGTGATGATGAAGCCGGAGCGCGTCCCGTAGTCGTCGAGCACGCCCAGCACCGTGCCCTCGTCGAGCGAGAGCCCCACCTCCTCCTGCAGCTCGCGCAGGGCCGCGAGCTCGGCGGTTTCCCCCGCGTCGACCCGGCCGCCCGGCAGCGCCCACTGGCCGGTGTGCCGCTTCAAGGTCGCGGCCCGTCGCGTGATGAGAAAGCAGGCGCGGCCCTCCGCGTCGGGCAGCAGCACCTGCGCCACCGCGGCGCGTCGGCGCCCGTCGTCGGGCAGGGCGCGCCGCTCGAAGGCCGCGAGATTGGCGCGCGCGCGATCGCGCAGCGCGCGGTCCAGCCGCGCCGGCACTAGTAGGCCGGGAGCTTTCCGGCCTTGGTGCCGGTCTTGCGCACGATGCCCACTTCCTCGGCGGCCTTGGCAGCCATGAAGCGGCTGTCGCTGGCCAGCGTCACGAACTGGTAGCCCTCCGCGATCATCTTGAGCGCGTAGGTCGCGGTGGCGTTGTGGATGCCCGCCACCACGTTGTGGCGCTTGCAGGCCGCCGCGATCTTCTTCTGCGCGTCGACCACCGGCGCGTCGGTCTGGTCGAGGCGGGGCTTGAGGCCCATGGCCAGGCTCAGATCGGAGGGGCCCACGTAGATGGCGTCGACGCCGTCGACGCTCAGGATGTCGTCGAGGTTCTTGAGCGCCTCCGCGGTCTCGATCATCGGCATCACGATGGTCTCGACGTTGGCGTGGTCGCCGTAGTCGGCGCCCGCGTAGAGGGAAGCGCGCACCGGTCCCCAGCTCCGGTACCCGCGCGGCGGGTACTTGCAGGCGCGCACCATGGCCTCCGCCTCCTGCGGGGTGTTGATCATCGGGCAGATGACCCCATAGGCGCCCGCGTCGAGGATCTTCATCAGACGCGCCGGATCATTCCACGGCACGCGGGCGAGGGGAACCACGCCCAGGGTCGAGATGCCCTGCAGCATGTTGACCGCCACCTGGTAGTCCACCACGCCGTGCTGCATGTCGATGGTCAGCGAGTCGAAGCCCTGATGCGCCATCACCTCGGCCGAGAAGCCGCTCGGGATGGACAACCAGCCGTTGACCACCGCCTCACCACGGGCCCAGATCTTCTTCAGCGCGTTCTCTCTCATGGTTCCCCGTTTGGGGTCAGGTCTTGCATTGCGACATCGCACTGCGGCAAATGTCGCAATGCAAGACCTGACCCCGGCTAGATGACCTTGTCGTCGCGGAGGGAGGCGATGTCGGCCGCGGAGTAGCCGAGCTCGGACAGGATCTGGTCGTTGTGCTCGCCGGTGTCCGGGGCGTGTGTACGGACCGCACCCGGGGTGCGCGAGAGAGTGACCGGGGGCGCCTGCACGAGGAGCTCGCCGAGCGCCGGGTGCTTCACCGGCACCGCCATCTTCAGATGCCGGATCTGCTCGTTCTCGTACACCTGCTTGACGTCGAGGATCGGTCCGGAGGGCACGCCCTTGGCGTTGAGCAGCTCCACCCACTCCTGGGTGGTGCGCTTGCCGAACGCCCGCTCGAGCTCGACCGCGAGCGCCTTGCGGTTCTTCGACCGGTCCGGCGCGCTGCGGAAGCGCGGATCGTCGAGGAGCGGCTCGGTGCCGAGCGCCTCGCAGAGGCGGCGGAACATGTGCTGCCCCGAGGCCGCGATGTTGAGGTGGCCGTCCGCGGTCTTGAACACGCCGGTCGGGATCGCGGTGGGGTGGTCGTTGCCGGCCTGGGGCGGGATCTCCTTGCCGATCAGCCACCGCGAGGCCTGGAAGTCGAGCATCGTGACCATCGCCTGCAGCAGCGAGGTGTGCACCCACTGGCCGCGCCCGGAGCGCTCGCGTTCGAGCAGGGCCACCAGGATGCCCTGGGCCAGGAAGATGCCCGCGGTGAGATCGGCCACTGGAATGCCCGCGCGCACCGGACCCTGGCCGGGCAGGCCGGTGATCGACATCAGCCCGCCCATGCCCTGGGCGATCTGGTCGTAGCCGGGCCGGTCCCGATAGGGCCCGTCCTGGCCGAAGCCCGAGATGCTGCCGTAGACCAGGCGCGGGTTGATCCGGGAGAGCGTCTCGTAGTCGATGCCGAGCCGGGTCTTGACGTCGGGGCGGAAGTTCTCCACGACCACGTCCGCGTTCTTCACCAGTTTGTGGATGATCTCGATGCCGCGCGGCGACTTCAGATCGAGGGTCAGCGAGCGCTTGTTGCGGTGGAGGTTCTGTGAATCGAAGCCGCGCCGGGGGAAGTCGCCCTCCACGTCCTCGCGCGCCGAGATCTGGATGACGCTCGCGCCCATGTCGGCGAGCTGCCGCACGCAGGTGGGTCCCGAGCGGGCGCGGGTGAGGTCGATCACGGTATAGGGGGCCAGCGGCAGCGTCATCGCTTGTCTCCAGAGGCTCTGGCCGGGGCCTTCACTTCGGCCGGCATGATCGCCGAGCCGGTCTGCGACTGCGGATTCCGGAGCGGCCAGCGTCCCGCATCCACCGCGGTGAGGAAGTCGAGCAGCGCGCGGTTGAAGAGCTCCGGATCCTCGAGGTTAATGGTGTGGCCGGCCTTGGGGATCACCACGAGCCCCGACGACCGGATCTTCCGCTTCATGAAGATGGCGGGCTCGAGGCAGGGATCGTCCTCGTCGCCGGTCATGATGAGGGTGGGCACCTCGAGCCGCTCCATGGCCGCCTCGAGCTCGAAGATGGACGGCCGCGACATCTGCACGCCGCGCATGGTGAGCGCGTGCCCCTGCGCCGACTGCGCCACGAACTGATCGTAGAACTCCTGCCAGCCCCGGGGATCCTTGTCCATGAACTGCACGCGGGTCGGGCCCTTCGTGTAGAAGGAGGCGACGCCGGTCATGCCGTCGGTCTCGAAGCGCCGCGCGGTCTCCTCGACGTCCCGGCGAAAGCGCTCGCGCTCGCCGGGCACGCTGCCGTAACCCGCCCCCGCCACCGTGAGCGACAGGGCGCGGCCGGGATGGCGCAGCCCGAAGTGCAGCACCGCGTAGCCGCCCATCGACAGGCCGCAGATGTGCGCCTTGGGGATCTTGAGGTGATCCAGGATCCCCAGAATGTCATCGGCGGCTCGTTGCTGCGAGTAGGCCTCCGCCTTGACGGGCACGTCGGAGGGCGGATAGCCGCGCGCGTTGTAGGCGATGGAGCGGTAGCGCCGAGCGAAGAAGCGCACCTGCAGATGCCAGCTCTGGTAGTCGCCCGCGAACTCGTGGACGAAGACCAGGGGCGCGCCCTGTCCGGTCTCCTCGTAGAACAGCTTGATCCCGCCGACGTCGGCGAATGGCATGGCTTGGCTCCCGATGGCCTCTCAGTGGCGCGCAGGCGCAAGCGCGAGTCTACTCCAGGCGGTGGGCGCGCTCAACCGCACGGCCGCGGTCGCGGGAGGGAGTGTGACGGCCGTCTCGCGCCTTCAGAATGTCCAGCCCGCTCCCAGGATGTAGCGCGCGTCGGCCTTGTCACGCCCGGACGCCGGCTTCGAGTCGTAGCGGAACTCGTAGCGGAACTCGGCGAACAGGCCCTTCCAGACGGTCAGGCGCGCGCCCGCGTCGGTGTTGAGCAGGTAGTCGCCCGAAGGGTCGTCGAAGGCGGGGAGGTACTCGAGCTTGTGGTACAGGACGAGCGGGTCGAAGGGGGTCCAGTCGATCGAGTAGGCCAGGCGCGGCGCCAGGAACTCCCGAGTCCTGGTGTGCTTGTAGTTCTCGTAGACCCACGCCAGGCCGGCCTCGGTCGAGAAGTTGAACTTGGGGCCCTCGAACCACTGGTACCCGGCGCCGCCGCCGGGGGCCAGCCGCACCTCGAGGTCCGCCACCTCGTCGTGCTCCGCCTTCACCGCGAGGTAGCCGTACAGCTTCTTGGTGAAGAAGTGATCGTACTTCGCCAGCGCCATCGCGTAGTTGATCGTCGTGTGCTTCTCGCCGGTGTCCGGATCCTTCTGCCGGCCGAAGGAGTACTCGGCGCTGAACGTGAGCCGGTCGTCGGGCCAGCGCTTCGACAGGGCGCCCCGGAAGCCGATCTGCTCGGTCTCGGAGTTTCCGGTGGTCAGGAGCCCGTTGAGGGCGAGCGATCCCGTCCACGCCGGCAGCGGAGGGTTGATGACCGCGATGTCGGCGATGGGCAAGGGCCGCGGGGCCTCGCCGGGGGCGGGGCTGGTCTGCACCTCGCGATCCGGTCCGGCCCCGACGCGCGAGGTCACCGGGGGCTGTTCCGCGACGCCCACCCGGACCGGCTCGTCGGTGGAGAAGGTCTTCACCTTGGCGAGGTCGACGGTGACGTCGCCGGCGCCGTCGGTCTTGATCGTGAGCTTGCCGCCGCCCGCGCTCAGGATCTTGCCGGACAGCCGGTCGCCGTTGAGAAAGAGGACCTCGTCGCCGGCCGCCGGCGCGACGGGTGCGAGCACGAGGCTGAGGCTCAGGAGGAGAGCTCGGGTCGGCCACCGCATGGAAGTGTCCTCCCTCGGGAGATGTGGCGTGGGAGTCGTGGTGAGGCGGAGGAGTTGGAGTCGGCTACCGTCTAGGTAACCGGAACGTCCGGCATTTGACAAGGTCGCGGCCGGTGGACCACAATCGCCCCGCAGCCGAGCCTCAGATGGCCGTGCCGTCCGCGGTCGGGCCGAGCGCCCGGGAAAGGCTTCCACCAAATGCGCACCACGACACGACTCCGCCAGATGCTCAAGGCGCCCGGCATCATCGTGGCGCCCGGCGCCTACGACGGCTTCTCCGCGCGGCTCATCGAGGCGGCCGGGTTCCCGGCCGTCTACATGACCGGCGCGGGCACCGCGGCGTCGCACCTCGGCCAGCCCGATCTGGGCCTGGCCACGCTGACCGAGATGGCCAACCACGCCGGGCATCTCGCCTCGTGCGTGTCGCTGCCCGTCGTCGCCGACGCCGACACCGGCTACGGCAACGTGCTCAACGTGGTGCGGACGGTCCGCGAGTACGAGAAGGCGGGCGTCGCCGGTCTGCACATCGAGGATCAGGTGGCGCCCAAGAAGTGCGGGCACATCGCGGGCAAGCAGGTGATCCCGACCGAGGAGTTCTGCGACAAGATTCGCGCCGCCTCCGAGTACCGGACCGATCCCGACTTCGTGATCATCGCCCGCACCGACGCGCGCGCGGTCACCGGGCTCGAGGACGCGATCGATCGCGGCAACCGCTACGCGGAGGCGGGCGCCGATCTCATCTTCTTCGAGGCCCCGCAGACCGAGGACGAGATCCACCGGGTGGCCCGGGAGATCAAGGCGCCCCTGCTCGCCAACATGGTCATCGGCGGCAAGACACCCGCGGTCAAGGTCTCCGAACTCGAGCGCATGGGATTCAAGATGGTGATCTTTCCGGCGGTGTGCATGGCCGCCGCGGTCCCCGCGATGGAGAGGTCGCTCGCGTACCTCAAAGAGCACGGCACCGACTGGCAGCCCGGTCCGGTGCTGAGCCCGATGGACATCTTCCGTCGCGTCGGCTTCGACTGGTGGCACGGCATCGAGGAGAAGTTCGCGGGCCGCTAGCACGGCGAACGTCCCGATGGCCGCCGCCCGAACGATGTTCGAGAAGATCTGGAGCCGCCACGTGGTGGCGGAGGGCCCGGGCGGGCAGGCGCTGCTCTACGTGGATCGTCACCTGCTCCACGAGGGTTCCACCCACGCCCTCGGGCGCCTCGAGCGGAAGGGGCGCGCGGTGCGCCGGCCGGAGGCGTGCGTGGCCACCGCCGATCACTACGTACCCACCGCGCCCGGCGCGGGCGAGATCACCGATCCCGAGGTCCGGACGATGATATCGGATCTCGACCGCCACACCCGCCGTCTCGGCATCACTTTCTTCGGCCGCGGCGAGCCCCGGCAGGGCATCGTGCATGTCGTCGGCCCCGAGCAGGGGGTGACCCAGCCCGGCATCCTGCTCGTGTGCGGTGACTCCCACACCGCCACGCACGGGGCCTTCGGGGCGCTCGCCTTCGGCATCGGCTCCACCGAGGTGGAGCACGTGCTGGCCACCCAGTGCCTCTGGCAGCGCAAGCCCCGCGTCATGCGCGTCACGGTGACCGGCGCGCGGCCGTTCGGGGTCGCGGCCAAAGACGTGATCCTGTCGATCATCGCCACGATCGGCGCGGGCGGCGGGGTGGGGCACGCCATCGAGTACGCGGGGCCGGTCATCCGGGCCATGTCGATGGACGAGCGCATGACGGTCTGCAACATGTCGATCGAGGCCGGCGCGCGGGCGGGCATGGTCGCGCCTGACGACACCACGTTCGCGTACCTCGACGGCCGGCCGTTCGCGCCCCGGGGCGAGGTGTGGGGCCGGGCGCTCGCATTCTGGCGGGAGCTGCCGTCGGATCCTGACGCGATGTTCGACCGCGAGGTCACGCTCGACGCGGCGGTCATCGCGCCCACCGTCACCTGGGGTACCAGCCCGCAGGACGCGCTGCCCATCACCGGGCGCGTGCCGGATCCCACGGCCATCGGCGACCCCGCGCGCCGCGCGAGCGCGGAGCGGGCACTCGCCTACATGGGGCTCGCGCCCGGCGCACCGCTCGCGGGCACCGCGGTGAGCCGCGTCTTCATCGGCTCGTGCACCAATAGCCGGCTCGAGGATCTGCGGGCGGCCGCGGCGGTGGCCCGGGGCCGGCGGGCGGTGGTGCCGGCATGGGTGGTGCCCGGCTCCGGGCCGATCAAGCGCGCGGCTGAGGCCGAGGGGCTCGACCAGATCTTCACCGAGGCCGGCTTCGAGTGGCGCGAGCCGGGCTGCTCGATGTGCGTCGGCATGAACGGCGACACCGCGGCCGAGGGCGAGCGGGTGGCCAGCACCTCCAACCGCAACTTCGAGGGCCGGCAGGGGAAGGGGGCGCGCACGCACCTGATGAGCCCGGCCATGGCCGCGGCCGCCGCGGTCACCGGGCGACTCACCGACGTGCGGACGCTCGGGCGCTAGATGGACCCCTTCGTGCGCCTCCGCGCGGTGGCGGCGCCGATCGACCTGCCCAACGTCGACACCGACCGCATCATCCCCGCGCGCTTTCTGCGTCGCCCGCGCGAGTCAGGCTACGGTGCGCTGCTCTTCCACGACGTCCGCTTCGCGGCCGACGGATCAGAGCGGCCGGAGTTCGTGCTGAACCGCCCGGCGTACCGCGACGCGCGAATCCTGGTCACCGCGGGGAACTTTGGCTGCGGCTCCTCGCGCGAGATGGCGGTCTGGGCCCTCATGGACCGCGGCATCCGCGCGGTGATCGGACCGAGCTTCGGCGACATCTTCTTCGAGAACTGCTTCAAGAACGGCGTGCTCGCGGTGGTGCTGCCCGAGGACATCGTCGCGGGGCTTCGGCGCACCCTGGCCGAGCAGCCGGGCGCCACCATCGCGGTGGATCTGGAGACGCAGACGGTCACCGGGCCCGATGGCACTCCGATCCGTTTCGAGGTGGATCCGTTCCGGAAGCACGGGCTGCTGACCGGACAGGACGAGGTCGCGCTGACGCTCGAGCGTCTGCCCGCGATCGAGGCCTTCGAGGCGCGCCGCCTCGACGAGATGCCCTGGCTTGGCTGAGCGCACGGGGGTGCTCGTGCTCTTCTTCTTGCTCACGTGGCTCACCGGGCTCTCGCTCGCGGCGTCGTTCGCGAGCGCCGCGTACGGCTTCGGGCGCATGGCCGAGCCCGAGCGCACCGACCTGATCAGCCTGGCGATCTTCGGGGTGATGGGGCTCGCCTCGCAGGCGGGCCTGCTGCTGGCTCCCTGGGCGGTCACGCGAGGGACGACGCCGCGGATCATCGCCGCGCTCCTGATGGGGCCGTCGGGCGTGTTTCTGAGCATCTTCGCCTACGAGGGCGTGGCGCGGTATGCGGCGGGGGCGCCGATCTGGGCGGTGGCGTGGGCCGTGTATGTCTGCGGGGTGTTCGTCTATGCGGTGGCCTACGTGGCACTGGCGCGCGGGCGGCTCGGGCGGCGACCGGGGGAGTAGGCGCAGCCTACCGTATCTGGTAGTCCTCACGTCCGCTCTCTACTGTATTTTGTTGTTGAAATATACTAAACAGATGACGTGTAATAGGTCCAGGTCATCTTATAGAGCGCGGCATGGCTATCCCCATCGAATCCTCGCCTCCGCCAGGGTGGGATCGTGAAGGGATCGACGGCCTGCTCGGTCTGTTCCCACCGGGCCGGCTCAGCGAGATCGTCGGTCCTCGATCCTCAGGGGGCAGCAGCCTGCTCCTGGCCCTCATCGCCCGGATCACGACTTCGGATAGCGGGGGGGGTAGCGGGGGTGGCGGGCAGGTGGCCTTCGTGGATGGGATGGACGCGCTCGATCCGGCTTCCGCCGCTTCGGCAGGAGTCGATCTCTCCGCGCTCCTCTGGGTGAAGTGCGGCGGCCGGCTCCGGACCGCGCTGAGCGCCGCCGATCTGCTCGCGCGCTGTCCCGGCTTCTCCCTGATCGTGCTCGATCTGGATGAGCTCGGCCCGATCCCCGCCTCGGCCCAGATGCGGCTGCAGCGGGCGGTGGAAGGTGGTGACACTGCCCTGGTCGTCCGCAGCGCCCGCCATCGCGAGGGCAGCCCCGCATCGCTGGTCGTGGCCACCCGACGCCTGGCCCCGCGCTGGATGGGCCTCCGCCCGCTCACCCGTCTGGCCGGACTTCGCACCGAAGTCTCCATCGCTCGCTCCCGCCTCCACACCCTCTCCTGCCTGGGGAGAGGGCAGGGTGAGGAGAGCTGGACCCTCGACTGGACGCTATGACGCGCATCGCGTGTGTGCTCACGACGACGGGAGCCGCCACCGAGCCATCCGCGCAGAGCGCGCTGCTCGAGGTGGCCCTGGCGCATTCGCCCCGCGTGGAGGACGCGGGAGCCGGCCGCCTCTATCTCGACGCGTCGGGGCTGCAGGGTCTGTTCGGTGACGAGCCGCGGCTGGCCGCGCGGCTGCACCGCGCTGCCGCGGCCGCCGGGTGGCCGGCTCGCGTGGGCATCGCAGGGAGCCGGCTCGCCGCGCTGGCCGCCGCGCACATGGGGCCGGGCGCAACCGTGGTGGAGCCGGATGGCGACGCCGCCTATCTGGCCGTGGCGCCGCTCTCGCTGCTGGATCTCTCGGAGGAGCTGACGGCGCGGCTCTCGCGCTGGGGCCTCCGGACGCTCGGCGAGCTGGTGTCCCTGCCCACCGCGGGGTTGTTCGAGCGGCTCGGCGGCGAGGGCGTGTGGCTGCAACGGCTCGCCCGCGGCGACGATCCGCGGCCGCTCGCCTCCTGGAAGCCGGCGCTGCTCTTCGAGGAGTCTGCGGAGTGCGAGTGGGGCGCCGAGACGCTCGCACCGGTGGTCGAGCGCCTGGGCGAGCTCGCCGCGCGCGTGTGCGAGCGCCTGGGCGAGCGCGGGCTCGCGGCCGACGGCTTCGAGTGGGTCTGCCGCCTCGATGGCGCCCGCGTCCACGACGGCGCGCTCGCCCCGGCCGTGCCCATGACCGACGGCGCCGCCGTCGCGGGGCTGCTCCGACTGGCGCTCGAGGCGCGCCCCCCGCGCGGCATCGTCCGGGCCCTCACGCTCCGCGCCCGTCCGGTGCGGATCACGGCGACGCAGGAATCACTCACCGATCGCTCACGCCCCAGCCCGCGCCTGCTCGCGGCCACCTTGAACCGTCTGGTGGCACTGGTGGGCGCGGACGGCATAGGCGCCCCGGCGCTGCTCGACAGCCATCGCCCCGACGCCGTGGGCCTGGGCGCCTATGCTCCTCCTCTTTCTTTTTCTCCCCCCTCTCCCCTCAGGGGAGATCGGATCCTTGCCCTGCGCCGACTCCGCCCGCCTGCTCCCGCTGCGGTGACCCTCGCGTCCGGCCGTCCCGTCGCCCTGCGATCGAGCCGTCTCGCCGGGCGCATCGTCGCCGGCGTGGGGCCGTGGCGCTCCTCGGGCGAGTGGTGGAGCCAGCACCCGTGGCTCCAGGACGAGTGGGACGTGGAGCTGGCCGACGGTACGCTGTGCCGTCTCGCCCACGACGGCTCCGCCTGGCATCTCGCCGGGATCTACGACTGACTACCCTCTCCCCCGAGGGGAGCCGGATCCCGGCATGTTCGTCGAGTTGCATGCGCGAAGCGCTTTCAGCTTTCTGGAGGCGGCGGCACTGCCCGAAGCGCTGGCCGAGCGCGCGGCGAAGCTCGAGCAACCCGCCATCGCGCTGCTCGACACCGACGGCGTCTACGGAGCGCCCCGGCTCTACCGCGCCTGCACCCGGCTCGGCCTCTCCGCGCGGGTGGGCGCGGAGGTCACGCTGACCGACGGCAGCCGTCTGCCGCTGCTGGTGGAAGACCGCGAGGGCTATCAGAACCTCTGCCGCTTGCTCACCCGCGTCAAGATGCGAGCGCCGAAGGGCGAGAGCGCGGCCTCCCTCGAGGAACTCGGCGAGTACGCGGGCGGCCTCGTCTGCCTCACCGGAGGCGGTCGCGGGCCCGTCGCCACCGCGCTCGAGCGCGACGGCGCCCCCGCGGCCCGGCATCTCCTCGAGCGCCTCGTCTCGATCTACGGCCGTTTCAACGTCTTCGCGGAGCTGCAGCGCCACCTGAGCCGGCCGCAGGAGGCGCGCAACGAGTGGCTGCGTGCGGAGGCCCAGCGCCTGCACCTGACCCCGCTCGCCACCAACGAGCCCAGGCTCATCGCGCGCCGAGACCGGCCGCTGCTCGACGTGCTCACGTGCATCCGCGAGCACACCACCCTCGAGGCAGCGGGGCGGCGCCTCGCGCGCAACAGCGAGCACTTCATGAAGAGCGGCGCCACCATGGAGCGGCTCTTCGCGGACTGTCCGGAGGCGGTGGCGAACACCGGCGAGCTGGCGATGCGGCTCGGGTTCACCCTGAAGGACCTGGGCTATCGCTTCCCCGACTATCCGCTGCCTCGCGGCCAGACCCCGATCGGCTTCCTGCGCGTGCTGGCCCAGTGCGGGGCTCAGCACCGCTACGGCTCGGGCCCGCTGGCCGAGAAGGCGCGCCGGCAGATCGAGCACGAGCTGGCCCTGATCGGGCGGCTCGACCTCGCCGGCTACTTCCTCATCGTCTGGGACCTGGTCGAGTACTGCCGCGCCCACGACATCCTGGTGCAGGGTCGCGGCTCCGCGGCCAACAGCGCGGTGTGCTACGCCCTCGGCCTCACCGCGGTGGACCCGGTGGGCATGGAGCTGCTCTTCGAACGCTTCCTCTCCGAGGAGCGCGGCGAGTGGCCGGACATCGACCTCGATCTGCCGAGCGGCGACCGCCGCGAGCGGGTGATCCAGTACGTGTACGAGCGCTACGGTCGGCTGGGCGCAGCCATGACCGCGAACGTGATCACCTATCGGGGGCGTAGTGCGGCCCGCGAGGTCGGCAAGGCTCTCGGGCTGCCCCCCGACATGATCGAGCGTCTGTCCCAGCTCGTGAGCGACTGGGAGTACAAGGATCCTGGCGACGACCTGCTCGCGCACCTGCGGGAAGCCGGCTGCGATCCCGCCGAGCCGCGCATCCAGCATTTCGGCCGCCTGTGGAGCGCCATCCAGGACGTGCCGCGCCATCTGGGCCAGCACTCCGGCGGCATGGTCATCGCCCAGGGCCGGCTCGACGGCGTCGTTCCGCTCGAGCCCGCGACGATGCCGGGCCGCAGCGTGGTGCAGTGGGACAAGGACGACTGCGCCGCGCTCGGCATCGTCAAGGTCGACCTGCTCGGGCTCGGGATGATGTCGCTGCTGGAGGATGCGCTCGCGATGATCCGGTGGCGCGGCGGGGCGGTGGATCTCGCGCATCTGCCCCAAGACCCGAAGGTCTACCGCATGCTCCAGGAGGCCGACACCATCGGTGTCTTCCAGGTGGAGAGCCGTGCCCAGATGGCGACGCTCCCGCGCCTGCGCCCCGAGCGCTTCTACGATCTGGTCGTGCAGGTGGCGATCATCCGCCCCGGCCCCATCGTGGGTGACATGGTGCACCCCTATCTTCGGCGGCGCGCGGGTCGGGAGCCGATCACGGTGCCGCATCCGGATCTCGAGCCCATCCTCAGGCGCACCCTCGGGGTGCCGCTCTTCCAGGAGCAGCTGCTCCGCATGGCGATGGCCACCGCCGGCTTCACGGGCGGCGAGGCCGAGGAGCTGCGCCGCGCCTTCGGCTTCAAGCGCTCGGAGCGGGCCATGCGCGAGGTGGAGCTGAAGCTCCGCGCGGGCATGGCCCGTCAGGGCATCTCGGGCGACGCGGCCGAGGCCATCGTCCACTCCATCACCGCGTTCGCGCTCTACGGCTTCCCGGAGAGTCACGCCGCGAGCTTCGCGCTGCTCGCCTACGCGAGCGCGTATCTCAAGGCGCACCATCCCGCCGCGTTCTACGCGGCGCTGCTCAACAACCAGCCGATGGGCTTCTACGATCCGGCCACCATCGTCGGCGACGCGGGTCGGCACGGGCAGATCATGCGGCCCGCCGACGTGAGCTACTCGGGATGGCTCTGCGCCATCGAGCCCGACGGAGCGGTTCGCCTGGGTCTGCGCTACGTCCGCGGGCTTCGCGAGGAGGCGGGCCGGCGGCTCGAGGCCGAGCGGCAGCGGCAACCCTTCGACTCGGTCGAGGATCTGGTGAAGCGCGGAGGGTTGCGCCGCGACGAGGTGGCCCGGCTCGCCCGCGTGGGGGCGCTCGTGAGCCTCGAGCCCGAGCGGCGCGCCGCGCTGTGGGAGGCCGAGCGGGCGGGCCGGCCCGCGGGCGCGCTCTACCGCGATCTCGTCGCGCCGCGCGAGCCGTCGCCGCTACGGCCGATGAGCGCGGGGGAGCGGCTGGTGGCCGACTACGACGGCACCGGTCTCACGCTCGGGCCGCATCCGATGGCGTTCGGGCGCGGCCGGCTCGGGCGGATGGGCGTGTCGCGCGCCAGCGATCTTGCTGCCTTCCGCCACGGGGCCCGGGTGAAGGTGGCGGGCGCGGTGGTGGTGCGGCAGCGTCCGGGCACCGCCAAGGGCTTCGTGTTCCTCAACCTGGAGGACGAGACGGGGCTGATCAACGTCATCGTGCGCCCCGCGCTCTTCCGGCATCACCGGCTGACCCTGGTGAACGAGCCGTTCCTGCTGGTCGAGGGGACGCTGCAGCGCCAGGACAACGTCACCTCGGTGCGCGCCGAGCGGCTCTGGCCCCTCCGCCACCGCCTGACCGCGGTGCCTTCGCACGACTTTCACTGAGCCCCGCCACCGCGGCCAGGAACATGCCCAGCGCCGGCGTCTCCGCCTTGTCGCGGCGGCGCACGAGCCCCAGCCGTCGCACCAGGACGGGAGTGAGCGGCCGCGCCTCGAGCACGCCCGCGCGGACCTCGTCGCGCACCGCCATGGCCGGGCTCACCGAGATGCCGAGCCCAGCGCTCACGAGCTTCTTGATCGCCTCTTCGTTGCCCAGCTCCATCACTACCCGGGGCCGCGCCCCGCCGCGGCGAAACCACCCGTCGATGACGCGACGGATGGTGCCGCCCCGCTCGTACAGGATGAGCGGATGGCGGGCCACCTCGGCCGCGGTGAGGCCCCCGCGCCGCGACCACGCCTGGCCGGGCGGCGCCACCGCCACCAGCGGGTCCAGCAGGAGGGGCGTCACCAGTAGTTGCCGGCCGGTCACCGGCAGCGTGACGATGCCCACGTCCAGCTCGTTATTGGCCACCGCGGCCGCGATCTCGGGTGCGTTGCCGGTGACCACGATCAGCTCCAGCTCCGGATAGCGCGCCCGCATCTGCCGCAGGAGCGGCGGCAGCAGGTGGATGCTGGCGGTGGCGCCGGTGCCGAGACGCAGACGGCCCGCCACCACCCCGCGCAGCCGGCGGAGCGCCTCCTGGGCGGCCTCCAGCTCCGCGAACGCCCGCCCGGCGTGCTCAAGCAGCAGCACGCCCGCCGGGGTGGGGAAGGCGCGCTTGCCCACGCGCTCCAGCAGCGCGGTGCCGCAGCGGGCCTCGAGCTGGCGCATGTGAAGGCTCACCGCCGGCTGGCTCAGGCGCAGGCTCTCGGCCGCGCGGGAGAAGCTGCCGTGGCGCGCGATCTCCCGCAGGGTGCGCACGTGGATCGGGTTGAGGTCCACCGTCAGAAGTATTCCTTATCGTCTGCATGACAACAATCTATTTCCCTTATCGCGAGCCGGCGGGCAGACTGCCGGGCAGGGAGGGAACGCTCATGGGAGATGTCACGATCCGCGCGGCGATACCGGAGGACGCCGCCGCCATCTGCACGATCTACAACCAGGGCATCGAGGACCGCATCGCCACGCTCGAGACCGAGCTGCGCACGCCCGATGAGCGCCGGCAGTGGATGGCCGCGCGGCCGGCGCGGCATCCGGTGGTGGTGGCGGTCACCGCCGGCCAGGTGGTCGGCTGGGGGAGCCTCAACTCGTTCAACCCGCGCCCCGCGTACGACCACGTGGCGGATCTGTCGGTCTACGTGGAGCGGGGCTGGCGCGGGCGCGGAGTGGGGCGCGCCGTGCTGCAGCATCTGCTGCCGCTCGCCAAGTCGATCGGCTACCACAAGATGGTGCTCGCCACATTTCCATACAACGAGGCGGGAGTGGCGCTGTACCGGAAGATGGGCTTCACGCCGGTCGGGGTGTATCACGAGCAGGGCCGGCTGGACGGCCGCTGGGTCGACGTTCTCATCATGGAGCGACTTCTCTGAGCTACGGATGGGCCGTCGTCGCGACGCTGTCGGTCACCGAGATCGTCTCCTGGGGCATCATGTACTACGGCTTCCCGGTGTTCCTGGGCTCGATGGAGCGCGACCTCGGCGCCTCGCGGGTGGCGATCACCGGCGCGTTCACGATCGGCATGGGGGTGGCGGCGCTGGCCGCGCTGCCGATGGGGCGCTGGCTCGACCGCCGGGGGCCGTGGGCGCTCATGACGGTGGGCTCGTGCCTGGGCGCCGCGCTGGTGGTGGCGTGGTCTCAGGTGCACACCGTCACCGGGCTCTACGTGGTGTGGATCCTCATGGGCCTGGCCCTCGCGGCGACGCTCTACGAGCCCGCGTTCGGCGCGGTGGTGCGCTGGTTCCCGACGCGCCATCGCGACCGCGCGCTCACCATCGTCACGCTGGCCGGCGCGCTGGCCAGCACGATCTTCATGCCGATCACCGCGGGCCTGCTCGAGCGGGCCGGGTGGCGGTACGCGCTGCTGGGTCTCGCCGCGATCCTCGCGGTACTGACCATCCCACCCCACGCGATCGTGCTTCGCCGCCAGCCGCCGCGCTTGGCCGCCGCCGGCTCGCGCGGGGCGGCTCGGGATCCCGGGGCGTCGCGGGTGCCCGGCGCCGCGCTCGGGGTGGCGGCCCGGACGCCGATCTTCTGGGCGCTGGCGGCGGCCTTCTCCATTGGGAGCTTCTCGACCGCAGCGGTGACGGTGCACCTCATCCCGTACATGGTCGAGAACGGGCACGCGGCGGCCGCGGTGGCGATGGCGATCGGCTGGATGGGTGCGATGCAGATCCCGGGGCGGCTCCTCTTCATCGCAGTGGCCGGTCGTTTCGGCGCGCTCGGCGTCACCATGGCCGTCTTCCTGGCCCAGGCGCTCGGGCTCGGCCTCGTCGCGCTGGCCCCGTCGTTGCCCGCCGGCCTGATCCTCGTGATCTCGGTGCTCGGGGCCGGCAACGGCATGGCCACGCTCGCGCGCGCCACCACGCTCGCCGAGGTCTTCGGCCCCGCGCACTACGCGAGCATCAGCGGCGCGGTCGCGCTCGGCGCCAACGGGTCCCGGGCGCTCGGGCCGGTGGGCGCGTCGGTGCTCTACGCGCTGCTGGGCGGATACCGGCCCGTGTTCTGGGGCCTCGCGGGCGCGCTCGTGCTGGGCGGCGCGCTCGTGGCCGCGACCGCGGCGCGCGGCGCCCGCGCGCCGCGGCCCGCCCCCGTCGCGTAGACCGCCGGCATCAGCGCGGTTTGGGTTACGATAGACGCCTATGCTCGCGCGCTGGGGCCAGTGCGTTCATCGCTTTCGCTTCGCGGTCATCGCGCTCTCGCTCCTGAGCCTCGGGCCGTCCCTGTGGCTGATCGCGCACGGCGGGCGGCTCGCCACCACCGACGTCCCCACGACCACCGAGTCGGGCCGGGCCCTCGATCTCATCGGCCGCGAGCTCCCGGGCCGCCCGCCCGCGTTCAGCCTCATCTTCAGCAGCCCCACGCTCTCCGCCCGTGACCAGGGCTTCCGCCAGGAAGTCGAGCGCGCGCTCGCACCGCTGCGGAGCGACGAGCGGGTCGCCCGGGTGATCACCGCCTATGACCCGCCGGTGTACGACATGGCGGTGCCGGCGGCCCAGCTCGTCTCGCGCGACGGCCACCGTACGCTGGCGGTGGTGGAGCTGAAGGGCGAAGCCGCCGCGTTCTCCCTGCTCGAGTTCTCGGTGCTGCCGCCCGACGTCTACCCGTCGCTGCGGGCCAAGGTGAAGACGGAGAGCCTCGAGGTGCTCCCGGTCGGCAACATCCCGCTCAATCACGACTTCACGGAGGTCACGCGCACCGACCTGCGCCGGGCCGAGCTGGTGATCCTGCCCGTCGTGGTCATGTTGCTGCTGCTCGTGTTCGGCTCGGTGGTGGCGGCGCTGCTGCCCCTGGCGGTGGGCGCGCTCTCGATGGCGGGGGCTACCGCGGGCACGCTGCTGATGGCGCGCTATACGTCGGTGTCGGTCTACGCGCCGAACATCGTGACCATGATCGGCCTCGGCGTGGCCATCGACTACTCGCTGTTCATCGTGAGCCGCTTCCGCGAGGAGATCCGCTCCCACGACGGGCCCGAGGCCCTCGCGCGCACCATGGCCACGGCCGGCCGCGCCATCCTGTTCTCCGGGCTCACCGTGGCCATCGGCCTGCTCGGCATGGTGTTCCTCGGGCTCGGCAACATCGGCTCGATCGGCTGGGCCGGTACCGTGGTGGTTTCGCTCGCGGTGCTCTACGCCCTGACCCTCCTGCCCGCGCTGCTGGCCGTCCTCGGGCCGCGCGTGAACTCGCTCCGTCTCCCGTTCGTCCACCCCGAGCGCTCCCGCACCGGGCGCGGGCTCTGGCACGGCGTGGCCGTGACCGTGATGGGCCATCCGTGGGCAGTGTTCCTCTCGGTCTCCGCCGGGCTCGTGGTCCTCGGGGTGCCGTTCCTGCACCTGCGGGTGGGGTCGGGCGACGTCAACGCGCTCCCGCCGTCGGCGGTCTCGCGGCGAGGGGACGAGTCGCTCCGCGAGCACTTCCCGGGCGGCGACAGCAACCGCATCCTGGTGGTGGTCCGCTACCCCGACGGCTCGCCGCTCACCGGCGAGCGGGTGGGCGGTCTCTACGACCTGAGCCGCTGGCTGGCCAAGCGGCCCAACGTGGGGCGGGTGGAGAGCTTCGTCGACCTGGATCCGAGCGTGACCCGCGAGCAGTACCAGCAGCTCGCGACCGCGCCGCCCGGTCTGCGCCCGCCCGGCGTGGACCAGCTGCTGCGCCAGACGGTGGGCGGCCGGCTCGCGCTCCTGGTGGTGACGACGCCGCTCAAGCCGTCGAGCCCGGAGGCACGCGCCCTCGTACAGGAGATCCGCTCGTCGCATCCCATCATCGGGGGCGAGGTGCTGGTGACCGGGCAGACCGCCTTCGACCTCGACATCGTCGACCTGGTGACGAGCCACGCGCCGCTCACGGTCAGCCTCGTGATGCTGGCCACCTACGTCGTGCTCTTCCTGCTGCTGGGCTCGGTGCTCCTGCCGCTGAAGGCGGTGATCATGAACCTCCTGTCGATCAGCGCCTCTTACGGCGCGCTGGTCTGGATCTTCCAGGAGGGGCACCTCTCGAAGTGGCTCAACTTCACCCCGGGCCCGATCCAGACCGCCACCCCGATCATCATGTTCTGCTTCGTGTTCGGCCTGTCCATGGACTACGAGGTCCTGCTGCTGAGCCGGGTGCGCGAGGAGTACGAGCGCACCGGCGACACCGCGCACGCGGTGGCCGAAGCGCTCGAGTCCACCGGCCGCCTGATCACCGGCGCCGCCGCCATCATGGCCGCGGTCTTCTTCGGCTTCGCGACCGCCGGGTCGGTGATCATCCAGGCGGTGGGCATCGGCATCGGCCTCGCGGTGGTGATCGACGCGACCATCGTGCGCGCGCTCCTGGTTCCGGCGACCATGCGGCTCATGGGGCGGTGGAACTGGTGGGCGCCCGCCCCCCTGGCGTCTCTGCACCGCCGCCTGGGGCTGGCCGAGCCCAGCGCCAATGCCGAAGTCGTCTCCCGATAGCCAGTCGCCGCCGCGCTCCCCGCTGATCCGCTACCAGGCCGACGGGCCCGTCACCACCGAGTACCGGGTGGGGCTCTGCGCCTGGCAGGACAAGAGCATGGTGGCCGAGGGGTCGTTCTATCCCATCAAGAGCATGGCCGCCGAGGAGCGGCTCTGGTGGTATAGCCGCTTCTTCGACTGCGTCGAGGTCAACTCGACCTTCTACGCGCCGCTCTCGGCCCAGAACGCGGTGCTCTGGGCCAAGCGGACTCCACCTGGCTTCCTCTTCAGCGTCAAGGCCTACGGCCTGCTGACCGGGCACCACATCGACGCCGGCCGGCTGCCGCCGCCGCTGCAGGAGATGGTGCCGGCCTCCGCCCGGCCCAACGCGCGCGGGCAGTGGGAGAACCGGGTGTTCGGGCCGGACGCGCGCGAGTGGGCCTTCGCGACGTTCCGGGAGGCGCTGCAGCCACTGGCAGATGCCGGCAAGCTCGGCTACGTCCTGTTCCAGATGGCGCCCTGGGTGAAGTACCGGGAGCGCGCGGTGGAGTACCTGGCCTCGCTCCCGGCGCGCCTACCCGGGACGACCATCGCGGTGGAGTTCCGCGACGCCTCCTGGCTGCCCGACCACACCGAGGAGACCCTGGGCCTGCTGAGCGCTCGAGGGCTGGCCTACGTCTCGGTCGACGCCCCCCGCACCCCGGCATCGATCGATACCGCGGTGGCCCTGACCGCGCCCACCGCGGTCCTGCGCTTGCACGGGCGCAACCGGGAGGGCTTCATGAAGCAGCTCCAGGGGCGGGAGCCGAGCGTGGCCGAGAAGTACGGCTATCTCTACGACCGCGAGGAGCTCGCGGGCATCGTCGCGCGGGGCCGCGCGCTGGAGGGCCGGGCCCGTCGGGTGTACTTCAAGCTCAACAACAACGTAGGTGACGCACCAGCCATCAACGGCGAGGAAATCAAGGAGCTCCTCGGGCTCGAGATCGCCGACCGCTCGGAGGTGGAGGCGGAGTGGAGAAGCCGTCGCCGGACCGCCCGACGCCGGGCCTGAAGGCCCGGAATCTGCGTGATAGAATGACGCATCGAAAGCGGGCGGAGGCGGAGCGCGTGCCGATCTACGAGTACGAGTGCCAGGGCTGTCACCGGCGCCTCAGCCTGCTCATTCGCACGCTTGCCGCGGCCGAGGGCCCTCGATGTCCGCGCTGCGGCAGCGCCGAGCTGTCCCGCCTGATGTCCCGTTTCGCCACCGTGAAGTCCGAAGACGCCCGCCTCGATGCCCTCTCCGATCCATCCGGCTATGGAGACCTCGACGAGAACGACCCACGGAGCGTGGCGCAGTTCGTCAAGAAGATGGGCCATGAGATGGGGGAGGACCTGGGCGAGGATCTCGACGCCGCGATGGACGAGGCCATGGCCGAAGGTGATGGCGGCGGCGAAGACGGGGGCCTGATGGACCCGGGCGGCTCCGGCGACGCGGGAGACCTCTGAGCCCGATGCCCGAGCCCTCGCCCAAGCTTCTGAAAGTCGACGTGCTCCCCGATCTCGCCGTCCTCGACGAGGCGCGCTGGAACGCGCTGCTCGACTCCTCACGCCTGCCGTCCGTCTTCTTGACCTGGCAGTGGCAGACCGAGTGGAGCCAGGCCTTCGCGGCCGACCGGCCGCTGCAGATCCTGACCGCGACCTGCACCGACGGCACCCTGGCCGGTCTCCTCCCGCTCTACGAGGAGGTGCCGGGCCGCCTGCGGATCATCGGCGGCGTCGACATCTCCGACTACCTCGACGTGATCGCGCGAGCCGGCTCCGAGGAGGACGTCTGGCAGGCCCTGCTCCAGCACCGCGCGGGTCAGCCCGTCGAGTGGGACCTGCACGGCATTCGGGCCGCCTCGCCGACCGCCACGCTCCTGCCCGCGCTCGCCCCCGGCTCCGGGCTCGTGGCCACGGTGGAGCGGCAGGATCGCTGCCCGGTGCTGCCGCTGCCCAAGAGCTGGGACGAGTACCTCGCACGCCTGTCCGGCAAGGACCGGCACGAGCTGCGCCGCAAGATCCGGCGGCTCGAGCGCGAGCTGCCCGGCGCGACCCCGCGCTCGCACGGCGACGTCGCGGGCTGGGACGAGGCGATGACCCGATTCCTGACGCTGCACCGGCTCTCCAAGGTGGGCAAGGCGCGCTTCATGGACGAGCGGATGGAGCGGTTCTTCCGCGCGGCGACCGCCCGCCTGGCCGCCGCGGGCTGGGCTCGCCTGTGGTTCCTCGAGCACGAGGGGGCCGCGGTGGCCGCCTTCCTGTGTCTCGAGTACGCGGGCAGCGTCGGTCTCTACAACTCGGGATTCGATCCGGCCCGCGCGCAGCTGGCCCCGGGCATCGTGCTGCTCGCCCACGTCATCGCCGACGCGATCGAGCGCGGCTTCCCGGTCTTCGACTTCCTGCGTGGGGAGGAGCCGTACAAGTACGGCTTCGGCCCGGCGCCGGAGGACGTTCTCAACGTCCGGGTCGCCCCGTGAACCTCTCGATCGCGGTGCTCTCGGTGCACACTTGCCCCCTGGCCGCCCTCGGCGGGAAGGAGACGGGTGGGATGAACGTCTACGTGCGGCAGACCGCGCGGGAGCTCGGGCGCATGGGCGTGCACGTCGACGTCTTCACCCGGTCACAGAACTCGACGATCCCGCGCGTGGTGGAGCTGGGGCCGGGTGCGCGGGTGGTGCACCTGCCCGCGGGGCCGGAGGCCCCGATGCCCCGCGAGGCGCTGCACCGCCATCTCGACGAGTTCGCGGCCGGCGTCGAGGGCTTCGCGCGCGAGCACGACGTCCGGTACGACCTGATCCACTCCCACTACTGGCTCTCCGGGGTGGCCGGGCTGCGGCTGCGCGAGACGTGGGGCACGCCGCTCGTGCACATGTTCCACACGTTGGGGCGACTCAAGAACGCGGTGGCCCAGAGCCCGGCCGAGCTCGAGCCGTCGCTCCGCATCGACGAGGAGACCCGCATCGTCGCCCAGGCCGACCGCATCGTGGCCGCGAACGTGGTGGAGCGCGCGCATATGGTCTGGTACTACGGGGCGCGCACCGATCGCATCGCGGTGATCCCGTGCGGGGTCGACACCGAGCTGTTCCAGCCGATGGATCCGGCCAAGGCCAAGGACTTGCTCGAGCTGCCGCCCGATCCGCTCCTGCTCTACGTCGGGCGGCTGCAGCCGATCAAGGGGCTCGAGACCCTGCTGGAGGCGATGGTCGCGGTTCCCGAGCCGGCCGATCTCCTGATCGTGGGCGGAGATCAGGACGAGCCGGAGAACGGGCACGGGGCCGCGCTGCGCAAGCAGGTGGCCGCGCTGGGGCTCGGGCGGCGCGTCCGGTTCCTCGGCTCGCAGCCGCAGCGGCGGCTGCGGCTCTTCTACGCGGCCGCCGACGCCACCGTGATGCCGTCGTACTACGAGTCGTTCGGCATGGTGGCCCTCGAGGCCATGGCCTGTGGTAGCCCGGTCGTCGCCTCGCGCGTGGGCGGGCTCACCACGACCGTGCAGGACGGCGTGACCGGGCGGCTCGTGCCGGAGGGCGATCCCGCCGCGCTGGCCGCCGCCATCACCGGGCTCGTGGGGAGCCCGGAGGGCCGGCGCCTCGGCCAGCAGGCGACGCGCTGGGCCGCCGACCACCGCTGGCCCTGCGTGGCGGAGGCGGTGTGCCGCCTCTACTCGGAGCTGCGCCCGGCCGCCGAGCAGCATCTCTCCCACGCCCCGTGCAGGAGCTGGTCATGACAACTCGAGGCGCAGGATCTCCCGTCACCGTGAACGGCCGGCGCTACGCGTGGCCGGACCGCCCGCTGGTCGTCGTGTGCGTCGACGGCTGCGAGCCGGACTACATACGACAGGCCGTCGCGGCGGGCGCGATGCCGTACCTGGCTTCCGCGCTGCCCAGCGGGACCGAGCGGCTCGCCGACTGCGTGGTGCCGAGCTTCACGAATCCCAACAATCTCTCGATCGTGACCGGCGTGCCGCCGTCGGCGCACGGCATCTGCGGCAACTACTTCTTCGACCGTGACGCCGGCGCCGAGGTCATGATGAACGACCCCCGCTACCTGCGCTGCGGGACGATCCTGGCCGCCTTCGCCGGGCAAGGCGCGCGCGTGGCGGTGGTGACCGCGAAGGACAAGCTGCGGCGGCTGCTCGGCGACAAGATGTCCGGGATCTGCTTCTCGGCCGAGAAAGCCAACGAGACCACCGTGGCCGAACACGGGATCGCGGATGGGCTCGGCCTGGTCGGGATGCCGCTGCCGTCGGTGTACAGCGCCGACCTCTCCGAGTTCGTGTTCGCGGCGGGCGTCAAGCTGATGGAGTCGGTGCGCCCGGACATCACGTACCTCTCCACCACCGACTACGTCCAGCACAAGCACGCGCCGGGCTCGGCGGACGCCAACGAGTTCTACGGGATGATGGACGGCTACTTCGCGAAGCTGGCCGGTCTCGGCGCCACGCTCGCGATCACCGCCGACCACGGCATGAACGCCAAGACCGACGCGGCGGGCCGGCCGCGGGTGATCTACCTGCAAGACCACCTCGACGAGTGGCTCGGCGCGGGGACGGCCCGGGTGATCCTGCCCATCACCGACCCCTACGTGGTGCACCATGGCGCGCTCGGCTCCTTCGCGACGGTCTACCTTCCAGAAGGTGCAGATCTCGCTGAGCTGCAGAAGCGGCTGGCGTCCCTGGCCGGCATGGAGGTCGTCCTCGGCCGCGACGCGGCCTGCCGACGCTTCGAGCTGCCGCCGGACCGCGTGGGCGACATCGTGGCGGTCTCGGAGCGCCACGTGGTGCTCGGCACCAGCGAGGCCCGCCACGACCTCTCGGGCCTCGACGCCCCGCTGCGCTCCCACGGCGGGATCAGCGAGCAGACCGTGCCGCTGCTCCTGAACCGGCCGACCCCGGGCGTACCCGCCCGCCGCCGCCTCCGGAACTTCGACATCTTCGACCTCGCCCTCAACCAGTCCCAGTAAGCTCTTGCGGCCTTCGGTGCAGTAGCGCTGTGACCGATCATGCGCGAGTCGCGGTTGTCGGCGGCGGCATCGTCGGGGCGAGCGTCGCGTACCACCTGACCCGGCTCGGCTGGCGGGACGTGGTGCTGCTGGAGCAGGGGAGCCTCTCCTGCGGGACGACGTGGCACGCGGCGGGGCTGGTCGGCCAGCTCCGCTCCTCGAGCAACCTCACCCGGCTGATCCGCTACAGCGTCGACCTCTACGGCCGGCTCGAGGCGGAAACCGGCCAGTCTACCGGCTGGAAGCGCTGCGGGAGCATCAGCGTGGCGCGCACCGCCGAGCGCATGGTGCAGCTCAAGCGCAACGCCTCGGTGGCCAACGCCTACGGCATCGAGGCCCACGTCATCAGCCGGGAGGAGGCGGCCGCGCGCTATCCGCTGATGCGGATCGACGACCTGGTCGGGGCGGTGTGGATCCCGGGCGATGGCAAGGCCAATCCGGCGGACGTCACCCAGGCGCTCGCGCGGGGGGCCCGCGCAGGTGGCGCCCGGCTCCTCGAGGGCGTGAAGGTCACCGGCGTCAAGGTGGTGGACGGCGCGGTCGCGGGCGTGGAGACCTCGGCGGGCCCCATCGCCACCGAGATCCTGGTCAACTGCGCCGGGATGTGGGCCCGCGAGCTCGGGCGCATGAGCGGCGTCACGATCCCCTTGCACGCCTGCGAGCACATGTACATCGTCACCCAGCCCATCGCCGCCGTCGCCTCGGACCTGCCGGTCCTGCGCGACCCCGACGGCCACATCTACGTGAAGGAGGAGGTGCACGGCCTCCTGATGGGCGGCTTCGACCCGTGGGCCAAACCGTGGGGCACCGAGGGCATCCCGGAGGGCTTCTCGTTCTCCACACTCAAGGAGGACTGGGAGAAGTTCGAGGTCCTCATGACCAACGCGATCAAGCGGCTGCCCGCGCTCGAGACCGCGGAGGTGCGCACGTTCCTGAACGGCCCCGAGTCGTTCACTCCCGACAACTACTTCATCCTGGGCGAGGCCCCCGAGGTGCGCCGCTACTACGTCGGGGCCGGCTTCTGCTCGGGGGGCATCGCGGCGGCGGGCGGGGCCGGGCGGGCGCTCGCCGAGTGGATCGTGGAGGACCGGCCGCCCATGGACCTCTGGCAGGCCGACATCCGGCGCTTCGCGCCCTTCCACGCCGATCGGCGCTTCCTGCGTGAGCGGGTCAGCGAGATCGTGGGGGTGCACTACAACATCGCGTTCCCCAACCGGGAGCTGACGAGCGGGCGTGGGCTGAGGCGGTCGCCCTTGCACGAGCGGCTGCGCGCGCGGGGGGCCTCGTTCGGCGCCAAGATGGGCTGGGAGCGGGCCAACTGGTTCGCGCCGGCCGGCGTCGATCCCACGCCGGTGTACTCCTTCGGCCGCCAGAACTGGTTCGACTACTCGGCCGCCGAGCACCGCGCGGCCCGGGAGGCGGTGGCGGTCTTCGACCAGACCTCGTTCTCGAAGCTCCGCATCGACGGCACGGACGCCGAGGCGACGCTGCAGCGTCTGTGCGCCAACGACGTGGCGGTCCCGCCCGGCCGCATCGTCTACACCGCGATGCTCAACGAGCAGGGCGGCTTCGAGAGTGACCTCACCGTGACGCGCCTGACCGGCGACGCCTATCTGGTCGTCACCGGCTCCGCCCAGACCACGCGCGATCTCGACTGGATCCGCCGGCACCTGCCCGCGGGCGCGCGCGTCGCCGTCACCGACGTGACCGACACCCTCGCGGTGCTCGGCCTCATGGGCCCGCGGTCGCGCGAGCTGCTCGCGCGCGTGAGCGGAGCCGATCTCGGCAACGCGGCGTTCCCCTTCGGGGCCTCGCGGGAGATCGCAGTCGGCCGCGCGACCGTACGGGCCTCGCGCATCACCTACGTGGGCGAGCTGGGCTGGGAGCTGTACGTCCCGGGGGCGGACGCACCGGGCGTATACGACGCCCTCTGGGACGCCGGCCGGGACCTCGGGCTTCGCGACGCGGGCTACTATGCGATGGAGACGCTCAGGCTCGAGAAGGCGTACCGAGCGTGGGGCCGGGACGTCACCATCGACGACACGCCCTGGGAGGCCGGCCTGGGCGCAGCGGTGCGCCTGGACAAGCCGGTGCCGTTCATCGGCCGGGAAGCGCTGCGGCGCCGTCGGGACGAGCCGCTCACGAAGCGCCTGCTCACCTTCGTGCTGGAGGACGACGCGGCGCTGCCCTGGGGCGACGAGCCGATCCTGCGCGACGGACGCGTGGTGGGAGCGGTGACCTCCGCGGGCTTCGGGCACACACTCGGCCGGGCGGTCGCGATGGGCTACGTCCGCGATGCCGAGGTGGTGGATCAGCGGTACATTGACCGCGGGGTCTTCGCGCTGGACATCGCGGGCGAGCGCATCCCGGCCCGGGCCGGGCTCGCCGCCCCATACGATCCGCGCGGGCTGCGGATCAAGGGCTGAGCCGGAAGGGGAGAGGATCACGCGCCATGAATGACCAGCCGCGCGAGCCGTTTCTGCTGACGCCGGGGCCGCTCACCACCACGCGGGCGACCAAGGAGGCGATGCTGCGCGACTGGGGCTCGCGCGATGGGGAGTTCATCGCCATGAACGCGCGCGTTCGGCGGCGGCTGCTCGAGCTCGTGCACGGCGAAGCCAGCCACGTGTGCGTGCCTCTGCAGGGCAGCGGCACGTTCATCGTCGAGGCCATGATCGGCACGCTGGTGCCACCCCGGGGCAAGCTGCTGGTGCTGGTGAACGGCGCCTACGGCCGGCGCATGGTCCGGATCTGCGAGTACTACCGCCGCGCCTGCGAGGTGCAGGAGACCGCGGAGGACCAGCCGGTCGATCCGGCGGCCCTCGACGCGAGGCTCGCGGGCGACCCCGCGATCGGCCACGTGGTGGTGGTCCAGTGCGAGACGACCTCGGGCGTGCTGAACCCGATCGAGGACGTGGCCGCGGTGACCGCACGGCACCGCCGTCGCCTGCTGATCGACGCGATGAGCGCGTTCGGCGCGCTGCCGCTCGACGCGCGCCTGACCCCGTTCGACGCGGTGGTGGCCTCGGCCAACAAGTGCCTCGAGGGCGTGCCGGGCGTGGGCTTCGCCATCGTGCGGCGCCAGGCTCTGGAGGAGGCGCGGGGCCAGGCCCCGTCGCTCAGCCTCGACCTGCACGACCAGTGGGCCGCGATGGAGAAGAACGGGCAGTGGCGCTTCACGCCGCCCACCCACGTGATCGCGGCCCTGGACCGGGCGCTCGAGCAGCATGCGGCCGAGGGCGGCGTGGCCGGCCGCGGCGGCCGCTACCGCCGCAACTGCGACCTGCTGGTGGCGGGGCTGCGCGGCCTGGGCTTCGAGACGCTGCTGCCGGACCGGCTGCAGGCGCCCATCATCGTGACCGTGCGCATGCCCGCGGACCCGAAGTTCCACTTCGAGACGTTCTACGAGCGGCTCGGCCAGCGCGGCTACGTGATTTACCCAGGCAAGCTCACGGTGGCCGACAGCTTCCGCATCGGCTGTATCGGGGCCCTCGGGGAGGCCGAGATGCGCGGCGTGCTCCGGGCCATCGCGGAGGTCACCGCCGAGCTCGGGGTGGCGTCCTGCGCCCCCGCCCGGGCGTAGGACGCGACGAGCGTGCGCTGGACTCGAGGCGAGCGAAGCTCGGACATCGAGGATCGTCGCGGCGAGGCCCCCTCCGGCGGCATGGGGATGCGCGTGGGCGGCGGCCTGGGGATCGGCGGCGTGCTGATCCTGCTGGTGCTGAGCCTGGTCTTCGGCCAGAACTTCTTCGCGCTGCTCGATGGTGGCGGCGACGTCTCCACCGGACCGGGCGGCGGCGCGCCAACCGCACCGGCCCGCAAGGCCTCCCCGGCGGAGGAGCAGCTCGCGGACTTCGTGTCCTTCGTGCTCGACGACGTGCAGAACACCTGGACCCGCGAGTTCCAGCGGCTCGGCCGGGACTACGAGCGGGCGCGTCTGGTGCTGTTCACCGACGCCACCCGCTCCGGCTGCGGCTTCGCGGAGTCCAGCGCCGGACCGTTCTACTGTCCCGAGGACCGCAAGGTCTACATCGACCTCGGTTTCTACAACGAGCTCCGGAGCCGATTCGGGGCGCCCGGCGATTTCGCCCAGGCCTACGTGCTCGCCCACGAGATCGGCCACCACGTCCAGCACCTGCTTGGCGTCACCGATCAGGTGCGCTCGCAGCAGGGCAGCAGCCAGGAGCGGGCCAACGCGCTCTCGGTGCGGCTGGAGCTGCAGGCCGACTGCCTGGCCGGCGTGTGGGCCCACTCGACCAGCGAGCGGCGGCTCCTCGAGGAGGGCGACGTCGAAGAGGCGCTGGGCGCCGCGTCCGCGGTCGGCGATGACCGGATCCAGAAGCAGGCGGGCGGCCTGGTCAGCCCGGAGACCTGGACCCACGGCTCGGCCAAGCAGCGGGCCGGCTGGCTCCGGCGGGGCCTCGAGACGGGGCGGATCCAGGACTGCGATACCTTCCGCACCGCGCTTCCCGGCGTCGAGCGACGGGCGCCCGTCCGCTCCCGGTAGGCCCACCCGCGGGGGATCGCTCGGGTGGTGTGCTAGACTCGCCGCCTGATGGAGGGGCTTCTCGACGTTCGCGGCCTCCGCACCTACTTCCACACCTCGGCGGGCGTGATCCGCGCGGTGGACGGCGTGTCGTGGGACGTCCGCAAGGGCGAGACGGTGGCCCTGGTCGGCGAGTCGGGCTGCGGCAAGTCGGTCAGCGCGCTCTCGGTGATGCGCCTGGTGTCGCAGCCGGCCGGGCGCATCGAGGCCGGCGAGATCCTGTTCAAGGGCCGCAACCTGCTCGCGCTCTCCGAGGAGGAGATGCGTCAGGTGCGCGGCCGGGAGATCGGCATGATCTTCCAGGAGCCGATGACGTCGCTGAACCCGGTGCTGACCATCGGACGGCAGCTCACCGAGCCGCTCGAGGTCCATCTCAACATGAACCGGGCGCAGTCCCACGCCCGGGCGGTCGAGCTGCTCTCGCTGGTCGGTATCCCGGACGGCGCGCGCCGGCTACGGCAGTTCCCGCATCAGTTCAGCGGCGGGATGCGACAGCGCATCATGATCGCGATGGCGCTGGCCTGCAATCCGGCCCTGATCCTGGCGGACGAGCCGACCACCGCGCTCGACGTGACGATCCAGGCCCAGATCCTCGAGCTGATGAAGAGCCTCTCGCGCCGCCTCGGCGTCGCCATCCTGATGATCACGCACAATCTGGGGGTGGTGGCGCGCTACGCGGATCGGGTCAATGTGATGTACGCGGGCAAGATCGTCGAGCGGGCGACCGCGCGCGAGACCTACGCCAATCCGCGCCACCCGTACACGCTCGGGCTCCTGCGCTCGGTGCCGCGCCTCGACGAGCCGCGCCGGGCCAAGCTCCAGCCGATCCCCGGCCAGCCGCCCGATCTCTCGCGCCTGCCCGCGGGCTGCTCGTTCGCTCCCCGCTGCGCCTACGCGGTCGACCGCTGTCGGCAGGAGATCCCGCCGCTCGAGGCGGTCGCCACCGACCACGTCTCGGCCTGCTGGCTGGCCCGGGACCTCCCCACCGCAATCCCCGCAACCGCCTGATGCCCACCCCGGCAAACCGGACACTCCGATGAGCCCGAAGGGCGAAGAGGCCCCGACGCCGCAGCCCGCTCCAAGAATCCCGAAGGGCGAAGAGGCCCCGACGCCGCGCGAGATGGACTTGCAACAGCCGATTCTCGAAGTCCGGAACCTGGTGAAGCATTTCCAGGTCGGCGGGGGACTCTTCGGGGGCGCGCCCGCGGTGGTCAAGGCGGTGGATGGTGTGAGCTTCGACATCCGGCGGGGCGAGACCCTGGGCCTGGTTGGCGAGTCGGGCTGCGGCAAGACCACCACCGGACGCTGCATCCTGCGCCTCGAGCCCGTCACGAGCGGGGAGGTCATCTTCGAGGGCCGTGACCTGTCGAAGCTCTCTGGCACCGAGCTGCGCGGTCTGCGCCGCCGGATGCAGGTGATCTTTCAGGATCCCTACTCCTCGCTGAACCCTCGGATGACGGTCGGGCAGATCATCGCGGAGCCGCTCAGCGTGCACGGCATCGTGCCGGACCGCTCCGCGCGCGCGGCGCGGGTCCAGGAGCTGCTGCGACACGCCGGGCTGCTGCCGGCCATGGCCCGTCGCTACCCGCACGAGCTCTCCGGCGGCCAGCGGCAACGTGTCGGCATCGCCCGGGCGCTGGCCATGGAGCCGAGCCTGATCGTCTGCGACGAGCCGGTCTCGGCGCTCGACGTCTCGATCCAGGCCCAGATCATCAACCTGCTGGAAGAGCTCCAGGCCGAGTTCGGGCTGACGTACCTGTTCGTGGCCCACGACCTCTCGGTGGTGCGCCACATCTCCGACCGGGTGGCCGTCATGTACCTGGGCAAAATCGTGGAGATCACCGACCGCAAGTCGCTCTACGAGGACCCGCAACATCCGTATACGAAGGCCCTGCTCTCGGCCGTGCCCATCCCGGACCCGGCGGTGGAGGCCCAGCGCGAGCACGTGGTCCTGGGCGGGGAAGTGCCGAGCCCCCTGAATCCACCAGCCGGCTGTGTCTTCCACCCGCGCTGCCCGATCGCGGTGGCCGAGTGCCGGACGGTGCTGCCCCAGCTGCGAGAGATCAAGCCCGGCCACCACGCCGCCTGCATCCGGCTCTAGGAGGGTCCCCGAACCTTGACAGGAGGGACCAAGCGCCGTAAAGTAGCGAAACTCGGACGGAACCAGTACCCACCTTGACGGATTGATTCTTCAAAGGATCGGATCGCCCATCTCATCGGGGAGGTGGCCCATGCGCCATCGGAACATGTGGATCGTGTCGGCTCTCGTCGCTCTCACCCTCGCGGTGTCCGGCGGCTGGGGAGCATCGGCCGTCGCTCAGGACAAGCCACGCCAGGGCGGTGAGCTCATCTTCGTCGTACCGTCGGAGCCGCCCTCCTACGACGCGCACCAGGAGGAGACCTTCGGGCTGATCCATCCGACCGCCCCGCACTACAACACGCTGATGCGGGTGGATCCGTTCGACAAGACCGGGACGAAGCCGGTCGGCGACCTGGCCGAGTCCTGGACGATCTCCAAGGACGGCATGGTCTACACCTTCAAGCTCCGCAAGGGCGTGAAGTTCCACGACGGCAGCGAGATGACGTCGAAGGACGTCAAGGCCTCCTACGACCGGATCATCTTCCCGCCCGCCGGCATCAAGTCACTGCGCAAGGACTCCTACGCTTCGGTGGAGGTCGTCGAGGCGCCGGACCCGTACACGGTGCGCTTCCGCCTCAAGTACCCCGAGTCCTCGCTGCTCCTGAACCTCGCCTCGCCCTGGAACTGGATCTACAAGGCCGACATCCTGGCCAAGGACCAGCACTGGTACGAGACGCACGTGATGGGCACCGGGCCCTTCACCTTCGTCTCCCACGTCAAGGGCTCGGAGTGGATCGGCAAGCGCAATCCCAACTACTGGGACAAGGGCAAGCCCTACCTCGACGGCTACCGCGCGCTCTTCGTGAGCTCGTCCGCCCAGCAGGTCGCCGCGGTCCGGGCCGGTCGCGCCCACATCCAGTTCCGGAGCTTTAGCCCGCCCGAGCGGGACCAGCTGGTCTCGGCCCTCGGCGACAAGATCACGGTGCAGGAGAGCCCCTGGGACTGCCTGAACTTCGTCTCGATGCACCACGAGAAGAAGCCATTCGACGACAAGCGCGTGCGCCGCGCCCTGTCGCTGGCCCTCGATCGCTACGAGGGCTCCAAGAACCTCTCGAAGATCACGCTCGTGAAGGACGTGGGCGGCATCCAGGTGCCGGGCACCCCGTACGCGACGCCGCCGGCCGACCTCGAGAAGCTCGCGGGCTACGGTCACGACATTGCCGCAAACCGCGCCGAGGCCAAGCGGCTGCTCAAGGAAGCCGGGGTACCGGACGGCTTCTCGTTCACGTTCAAGAACCGCGGCATCCCGCACCCCTACGAGCCGCTGGGCATCTGGCTCATCGACCAGTGGCGGCAGATCGGCCTCAACGTCAAGCAGGAGATCGTCGAGGCTTCCGCCTATCACCCGATGCTCAAGCGGGGTGACTTCGAGGTGGCGATGGACTTTCAGTGCGGCTTCATCGTGGAGCCGGATCTGGACCTGGCGCGCTTCGTGAGCGACTCGGACGCGAACTACGGCAAGCACAAGGACAAGGAGATCGACGACCTTTACCGCAAGCAGTCTCGGGCGGTGGATCCGGAGGAGCGGAAGAAGTACGTCCGGGCCCTCGAGAAGCGGCTCCTCGACGAGGAGGCGCACGTGATCTACACGCTGCAGTGGCACCGAATCGTCGCCCACAGCTCCAAGGTCAAGGGGTGGACCATTACCCCCAGCCACTATCTGAACAACCAGCTGGACACAGTCTGGCTGACGGAGTAGTCGAGCCCACGAGGTCCGGGTCGCCGCTGGCCCGGACCTCGCGCCATCGTCGCCCATGTGGAAGTACCTGCTGAAGCGATTCCTCCTCATGTTCCCCACTCTCTTCGGGGTGGCGGTGGTGACCTTTTTCCTCATTCGCGTGATCCCGGGCGACGTGGTGGAGCTCCGGCTGGCCGGAGACCGCGGCTCGGTGTCGGACGATGTCCTCCGACAGGAGCGGGCGCGCTTCGGGCTGGACCAGCCGGTCTGGAAGCAGTTCGTGGTGTGGACGACGGGGGTCGCGCGGCTCGACTTCGGCACGTCGATGTGGACGGGCTCGCCGATCTGGGACGAGATCAAGCTCCGCTTCGCGCTGTCGCTGCAGGTGGCGCTGATGGCGACGGTGATCGCGGTCCTGCTGGCCCTGCCGCTCGGCGTGCTGGCCGCGCTGAAGCAGGACACGTGGGTCGACTACGCGGTGCGGATCTTCTCGATCGCGGGGTTGGCCTGTCCGTCGTTCTGGCTGGGCATCGTCTTCATCCTTGCGTTCCTGATCATCTTTCGGTGGCTGCCGCCGATGGTCTACACGCCTTTCTGGGTGAACCCCTGGCAGAACATGCTGCAGCTCATCTGGCCCGCCCTCGCGGTCGGGTACCGGTACTCGGCGGTGGCGACCCGCATGACCCGGTCGGCCATGCTCGAGGTGCTGCGTGAGGACTACGTGAGGACCGCCCGCGCCAAGGGCCTGGTGCAGCGGCTGATCCTGGTCCGCCACGCGCTCAAGAACGCGATGCTCCCGGTGGTGACGGTGATCGCGCTGGAGTTTGCCTTCCTCATCGGCGGTCTCGTGGTCACCGAGCAGGTCTTCAACCTCAACGGCATCGGGCTGCTTCTGGTCCAGGCCGTGGCCCATCGTGACTACACGCTGATCCAGGCTCTCGTGATGCTGGTGGCCGGAATCTTCATCATGGTGAACTTTCTGATGGACGCCATGTACGCCTGGCTGGATCCGCGCATCCGGTACCGCTAGCCCATGGCTATCACCACGCCGATCGATCAGGTGCCCGCGCAGGACGTCGAGGCGTCATCCGGCGCCCGCTGGTGGGGCGCGGTCCGGGACTTCGCGCGACGTCGCACGCTGGGCGCGATCGGCGCGCTGGTGGTGACCGGGATGATCGTGGTCGGGGTGTTCGCCGGGCTGCTGGCGCCGTATGATCCGCTCGCGGTCGACTTCGGCGCGATGCTGGCCGCGCCCAGCGCCTCGCACTGGCTGGGCACCGACGCCTTCGGGCGCGACGTGCTCTCCCGGCTGATCTACGGCTCGAGGACCGCCCTCCTGGTGGGTTTCGGCTCCGCGGTGCTCGGCGCCACCGTGGGCGCGGTCCTGGGGGTGGGGAGCGCCTACTTCGGCGGGCGCATCGACCTCCTGCTGCAGCGGTTCATGGACATCTTTCTGTCGTTTCCGCTGATCGTGCTGGCCCTCGCGCTGGTCGCGGTCCTCGGTAACAGCATCCCGAACGTGATCATGGCGATCACGGTCCCGATGATCCCGCGCGCTGCGCTCGTCATCCGCTCCTCCGCGCTGGCCATCCGCGAGATGCCCTACGTGGACGCGGCCCGGGCGGCCGGCTTCGGCCACGCCCGGATCATCCTGCGCCACATGCTCCCGAACGTGATGGCTCCTTACCTCATCATGCTGACCGCGTTCCTCAGCCAGGCGATCCTGGCCGAGGCCTCGCTGTCGTTCCTGGGCCTCGGCGTGCAGGAGCCGACCGCCGCGTGGGGTCTGATGCTGCGGGGGGCCGCGGTGGACTTCGCGGAGGCGGCCCCGTGGATGGCGCTGTTCCCGGGCCTGGCCATCAGCCTCGCCGTGTTCGCGTTCAATCTCTTCGGCGACTCGCTTCGCGACGCGCTCGACCCGAAGCTCCGCACCCTCTAGCCGACGGGTCAAACGCCTTGACACGTATCGGGCGAGTTGATACAAGTATTTGGGTTTCAAGGCGGTTTTCCCGGGTTACCGGTTAACAGGAGGCCGGAATGGCGTATATCATCGCTGAGCCCTGCATCAACGTGAAGGACAAGGCCTGCGTCGAGGTCTGCCCCGTGGACTGCATCTACGAGGGTGAGACCATGCTCTACATCCACCCGGATGAGTGCATCGACTGCGGGGCTTGCGAGCCCGTCTGCCCGGTGAAGGCGATCTTCGCGGAAGACGAGACACCAGCCAACTGGAAGAACTTCATCGAGCTGAACAAGCAGTTCTTCAAGGACAATCCAGGCGTCAAGCCGGCCACCAAGGCCTAGGCGAGCCGTCGCCCGCTCGTGGTACGGGGACCCGCAGGTGCGGGTCCCTTTTTTTGCCCACTGCGGCTCGTGCCCACGCGCGACGGCAGCCGCCGACGATGGCTGCACACGACCGGGTGCACGAGCGCCCGCCGTCCGCGCGGATACCGACGAGTGCCGATGGATCCGCCGCTTGGATCACCGAAATGCTCATCTGGCACAGGCCTTGCCGCGCTCTCGGCGCATGACAACCGCACTGATGCCCGCTCCCGAGCCCGCTCCGCGTCCGTCCCCGCCCCGCGTGCCGAAGGGTCTCTCCGGCTCGGCGGCGCTGCCCTCGGCGCCCGCCCGACCGCTGCCCGGCTTCCACGGCGCGGTCTCGGATTTCAAGCGTCGCCTGATCGAGGCCACGCTCACCCAGTCCGGCGGCAACCGCACGCGGGCCGCGCGGGCTCTGGGCCTCCAGCGCACGTACCTCCTGCGCCTCATCCGGGAGTTCGAGGTCCGCGTCCCGCCCGCGACGCTGCCGCCGCGGCGCGGGGAGGCGTTGACGCCACCGCCGCAAACACGTTGACACCCGGTCGCGCCCCGGTTTGAAATGGACGCGTGAGCGACGTGTGGATCGCCGGAGCGGGGATGACCCGCTTCGGCCGGCGCGACGAGAACCTGCCCGATCTCATGGCGGAGGCGGCCCTCATCGCCATGATCGACGCCGGCATCGAGCGGCCGGATGGGCTCGTGGTGGCCGCCATGAACCCCGAGGAGTTCACCGGCGAGGGCAACTTCGGCTCGCTGATCGGCACCCGGCTCGGCCTCTCGCACGTGCCGGCCCTGCGGGTGGAGACGGCCACCTCCTCGGGGGCGGCCGCGGTGTACGCAGCCTTCGCCGCGATCTCCGCAGGCCTTCATCGCTCAATCCTGGTGGTGGGCGGTGAGAAGATGACGCACTTGCCGACGCCGCGGGTCTCCGAGATCATCGGCCGCTCGATCGATCCCCACGAGAAGAGCTACGGCACCACGATGCCGGCGCTCGCCGGGCTCGTCACGCGCGCGGTCATGCAGCGGCGCGGCCTCGGACTCAGGGAGATCTCGCAGGTCGCGGTGAAGAACCACGCCCACGGTGCCCGCAATCCCTACGCGCACTTCCGGGAGCCGGTCACCCTGGAGATGGTGATGGAGAGCCGGCTGGTGGCCGACCCGCTGCGGCTCTTCCACTGCTGCCCAATCTCGGACGGCGGCGCCGCGATCCTGCTCACCGCGGAGCGCCGCGCGGTGCGCATCGCGGGCATCGGGCAGGGGGCCGACTCGATCGCGGTGCGCTACCGGACCGATCTCACCTCCTTCCGCGCCACCCAGGCCGCGGCGGAGGCTGCGTATCGCATGGCCGGTTTCGGGGCCGCGCGGGTCGAGGTCGCGGAGATCCACGATGCCTTCGCGCCCTTCGAGCTGATCTCGCTGGAGGACACCGGGCTGGTGCCGCCGGGCAAAGCTGGACGGGCCACCCTCGACGGCGAGACCGCCATCGGCGGGCGGCTCCCCGTGAACCCCTCCGGCGGGCTCAAGGCGCGAGGCCATCCGCTGGCCGCCACCGGCATCTCGCAGCTCGTCGAGCTGTGCTGGCAGCTGCGGGGCACCGCCGAGGGCCGACAGGTCAAGGCCCGCGTTGGCCTCGCCCAGTCCATCGGCGGGCTCGCCACCAACAACTGGGTGACGCTGGTCGAGGCCGCCCGCTGATGCCCGAGGAGCTGCGCGCCTCGCGCTGCCCGCGGTGCCGGCGCCTCGTGGTGCCGCCCGCCAGCCTCTGTCCCGACCACCCGGTCAAGATGGAGGCGGCGGCGCTGCCTCCGCTGGGCGAGGTGGTCTCGTTCACGACGCTGCACTCGCCGCCGGAAGGCTTTCGTGCTCCGCTGCACCTCGCCCTCGTCGAGCTGGAAGGGGGCGCGCGGCTCTTCTGCCACGGCGCCGCGACCGAGGGCGTGAAGATCGGCTCGCGGGTCTCGGTGGAAGCGGTCGATTCCGTGTTCTACTTCTCGCACATGGGATTCACGGATCGGGCGCGGCTGTTCTGGCGGCGCGCCGGCGCACGCGGCGAGCGGGTCGCCGCCATCGGCAAGAGCGTCGTCAAAGGCATGTGGAACAGGAGGCCCCGTGGCGAAGACTAAGATCCGCTCCCGCAAGACTGCAGCCCCGCGACCCGGTCCCAAGCCGGCCGGTCGCGCCGCCGCCCGGCCCCCGCTGCACGGCGTGCGCGTCATCGATCTCACCCGCGTCCTGGCCGGACCCTTCTGCGCGATGTCGCTCGGCGACATGGGCGCCGAGGTCATCAAGATCGAGGAGCCTGGCAAGGGCGACGACACCCGCGGCTGGCCGCCGTTCGTGAGCGGCGAGGCGACCTACTTCCTCTCGGTGAACCGGAACAAGAAGAGCCTCACGCTCAACATGAAGGCGCCCGAGGGGCAGGCGATCCTGAGGAAGCTGCTCGCCTCCGCCGACGTGGTGCTGGAGAACTTCCGTCCCGGCACCATGGAGCGCCTGGGCTTCGGCTACGAGACGCTGAGAAAGGTCAATCCCAAGCTGGTGTACTGCTCGATCTCGGGCTTCGGCGAGAGCGGGCCCGAGGCCCACCGGCCGGGTTACGATCTGATCGTGCAGGGCGAGTCGGGCGTCATGGACATCACCGGCTTCCCGGACGGCCCGCCGGTCAAGGTGGGCAACTCGATCGGCGATCTGGTGGCAGGCATGGCCGCCGCCCAGGGCATCACGCTGGCGCTGCTGAGCCGCGAGAAGACCGGCCGGGGCCAGAAGGTCGAGATCGGCATGCTCGACGTGATGGCCTCGCTGCTCACCTACCAGGCCGGGCTCTACTGGAACGCGGGCGGTCGCCCCGCGCGCCGCGGCAACGAGCATCCCTCGATCGTGCCGTACGAGGTGTTCAAGGCGAAGGACGTCTACATCACACTCGGGGTGGCCAACAACTCGCTGTGGGAGCGCACCTGCCGCGCGCTGGAGCGCGAGGATCTGATCCGGGATCCGCGCTTCGACACCGAGGCCAACCGGGTCGCGAACCGCAAGGTGCTGGTCCCGCTCCTGAACGAGATCCTGGGGGCGCGCCCGGCCGACGAGTGGCTCGCGCGCCTGGACCGAGCCGGCGTGCCCGCCGGGCGCATCAAGAGCGTGGCCGAGGTGTGCGAGAGCGCGCACCTGCGGGCGCGCGGGATGATGGTCTCGCTTCCGCACCCCAAGGCGGGGCCGATCACCGTGATGGGCGTGCCGGTGCGCCTGCACGACACGCCGGGGGCCGCCTCGGCGGCTCCGCCGCTGCTGGGCCAGCACACCGACGAGATCCTCACCGGGCTCCTGCGCATGCCCCGGGCGCGCGTCGAGGCGCTGCGCGCCGCCGGCGTCGTCTAGGAGCGCCGGGTGGGCCCCCTCGGGCTCGAGATCGGGCAGACCGCGCGGCGCACCCAGACCGTGACCTCTCAGGATGTTGAGCTATACGCGCGGCTCACCGGCGATCGCAACCCGCTCCACTTCGACGCCGACTTCGCGTCGCGCACGCGCTTCGGGCGCCTAGTGGCCCAGGGCGGCATCGCGGCCGGCATGCTGAACGCGCTGGTCGCCATGGACCTGCCGGGGCCCGGCACCGTGTTCATGAGTCAGTCGCTGAAGTACCTGGCCCCGACCTACCTGGGCGACACGCTCACCGCCGAGGTCTCCGTGCTGGCCCTGAAGCCGGACAAGCCGGTCTGCCAGCTCCGGGCCACGATCATCAATCAGGACGGCGTCGCCCTGCTCGAGGGCGAATGCTGGACCTACACACTGCGGCCGTCGTGAGAACGCCGGGCGGGCCGCGGCCGGATCACCACAGGCCGCGGATGAGCAGCCAGGCGCCGAGCCCGCCCAGGAAAGCCAGCACCGCGCGGTTGAACGTCCGCTGATCCAACCGGTCTTGCACGCGTAGCCCGAAAGCGAACCCCACCAGTCCCACCGCGGTCAAGACCAGCGACGGCCAGAGCAGTGCCCACGGGAGGAGGCCGTACCAGGTGACGGCGCCCAGCTGCACCGCCTTGTAGAAGAAGAACGTGAACGCCACCGACGAGACGAAGTCGTGCTTGCCGAGCCCGATCGCGTGGAAGTAGAGGACGAGCGCGGTGGCGGGGGCGTTGGTGACGCCGCCGATGACGCCCGCCACGAAGCCGGCCGGCGCCGAGAGCCAGGCCTCCCAGTGGGCGGGGACCTTCGGGGAGAGGCCGGAGGCGTTGAGGGCCACGAAGACCACGACGAAGAGGCCCAGGATCAACGTGGCCGCGCGCGGTGACAGCAGCGTCAGGACCCGGGTGCCGAGCACCACCCCGACCGCCCCCGAGACGAGCAGGATCCCGAAGCGACGCATCGTGACCAGGGGGGTCCCGCGCCGGACGAACTGGATGCCGTCCATCACGATGTTGGGAATGATCAGCACCACCACCGCGGTCTTCACGTCCGTGACTAGGCTCAGCAGCGGGGTGCCCAGCGCCGGGAAGCCGAAGCCGATGGCGCCCTTGATGAAGGCGGCCACCAGCACCACCGCTCCCATGACGGTCGGAATCACCGCCCGAGCATAACTTGACACCCGCCGGGAGCCGGCGGGATGATAACGCCCCTATGTCGCGCCAGATCAAGATCTACGATACGACGCTCCGCGACGGCACCCAGGGCGAGGGCGTGGCCTTCTCCATGGAGGACAAGGTCCGCATCGCCCAGCGTCTCGACGCCCTCGGCGTCCACTACATCGAGGGGGGCTGGCCCGGCTCCAACCCCAAGGACCTGCGTTTCTTCAAGCGGGTCCAGGGCGCGGTGTTCAAGACCGCCAAGATCAGCGCGTTCGGCGCCACCCGGCGACCCGGGGTGCGGCCGCGAGAGGACGGCAACCTCCAGGCGCTGGTCGAAGCGGGCCCGCCCGTCGTCACGATCTTCGGCAAGGCATGGGACTTCCACGTGACCTCGGCGCTGGGCACCACGCTCGAGGAGAACGTGGCGATGATCTCGGATTCGGTCGACTACCTCCTCAAGCACTTCGAGGAGGTCATCTACGATGCCGAGCACTTCTTCGACGGCTTCAAGCGCAACCCCGACTACGCGATGCGGACCCTGCTCGCCGCGGAGTCGGCGGGCGCGCACTGCCTCGTGCTCTGCGACACCAACGGGGGCAGCCTCCCCGGAGAAGTCTCCGCAATTATTCGGGAAGTCCGGAAGGCGGTGAAGCCGGAGACGCCGCTCGGCATCCACGTGCACAACGACACCGAGTGCGCGGTGGCCACCTCGCTGACCGCGGTGGACGAGGGCATCGGGCACGTGCAGGGCACGATCAACGGCTACGGCGAGCGCTGCGGCAACGCCAACCTGGTCTCGATCATCCCGAACCTCATGCTCAAGATGGGGCTCGACTGCATCCCGCGGACAAACCTCCGGGATCTTCGAGAAGTCTCGCGCCTGGTCTCCGAGCTGGCCAACCGCAAGCCCTGGACCGCGCAGCCCTATGTGGGCGACTCGGCCTTCGCCCACAAGGGCGGCATCCACGTCTCCGCGGTGCTCAAGCACCCCGAGACCTACGAGCACGTGGATCCGGACGCGGTGGGCAATCAGCGGCGGGTGCTGGTCTCCGAGCTGGCCGGGCAGTCCAACGTGCTCTGGAAGGCGAAGGAGTACGGGATCGACCTCGACAAGAACACCCCGGAGACCCGACGCATCCTCGAGATGCTCAAGCGTCTCGAGGACGAGGGCTTCCTGTTCGAGGGCGCCGAGGCCTCCTTCGAGCTCCTGATGGAGCGCGCACTCGGCAACCACCGGCCCTACTTCGAGCTGCAGGGCTATCGCGTGATCGTGGAGGAGGACGCGGGCGACGGCGAGCCGGTGGCAGAGGCCACCGTGCGGCTGCGCGTGAAGGGCATCGAGGAGCACACCGCGGCCGCCGGCAACGGCCCCGTGCACGCCCTCGATCACGCGCTCCGCAAGGCGCTCGAGGACTTCTACCCGAACCTGCGCGAGATGGCGCTTCTCGACTACAAGGTGCGCATCCTCGACGAGTCCAAGGCGACCGCGGCGAAGACCCGCGTGCTCATCACGTCCGGCGACGGGAACGACACGTGGGGGACCGTCGGTGTGGCCGACAACATCATCGAGGCCTCCTGGCAGGCGCTCGTTGATTCCATCGAATACAAGCTCCGCCGCGACGAGAAGCTGGGTAAGCGGTAGGGCCGGGGGTGGGCGGCCGGCGGGGGTGCGTTGGGGTCTCTGACCACGAGGCGCTTACTCGTTTTCGGCTGGTTGCAGTTCCCAATCTGTGAGATGAGGTTTCTGGCATCCCCGGGCGGGAACGGGTCACCCGGCCCCAACGCACCCCCGCCGGCCGCCCACCCCCGGCCCTACCGCTTCGGAGAGTCTTGATTCCGATGCCAAAGGTGATTCCGGCGAAGTTGATCGAGGATACGGCTCGCGAGTTGATGTCGCGGGCGGCGATCGACATCCCTGCTGACTATCGCGAGGGCGTGCGTCTCGCGCGCGACCGGGAACAGAATCGGCTCGCGCGGTTCGTGCTGGATCAGATGCTGGGGAACTGGGAGATCGCGTCGGCGGATCGGCGACCGATGTGCGCGGACACCGGGCTGCCGCGCTACTACGTGAAGCTGGGGAACGAGGCGATGGTCGAGGGCGGGCTCGTCGCCCTCGAGCGCGCGCTGCGCCGGGCGACCGCGGAGGCGACGCGGGCCATCCCGCTGCGGCCGAACCGGGTGCACCCGCTCACCCGGGAGGACCGCAACGACAACGTCGGCGTCCACGCGCCGGAGATCACCTACGCGGTGGAGCCGGGCGCCGACTGGATCGACGTCACCACCGTGCACAAGGGCGGCCTCTTCGGCAGCGACTACCGGATGCTGTTCCCGGGCGACGGCGTGGCCGGCATCAAGCGCTTCTTCGTCGACACCCTGATCGAGTCCGGCAAGCGGGGGCTCGCGTGCCAGCCCGCCATCGTGGGAGTGGGCATCGGCGGGGCCAAGGATACCTGCGTCCGGCTCGGGAAAGAAGCGGCGTGCCTACGCACAGTCGGCAGCCGCAATCCGGATCCGGCCGCGGCGGCGCTGGAGGACGAGCTCACCGCGCTCGGCAACTATATCGGGATCGGGGCCATGGGCTTCGCGGGCACCTCGATGGTGGTGGCCACGCACGTGGAGCTGGCCTACACGCACACCGGCGGCATGCCGATCGGCATCCACCAGTTCTGCCTGTCTTCACGGCGTGCCACCGCGCGGATCTGTCCCGACGGCCGGGTGGAGCTCCGGTCCGATCCGGCCTGGTTCACCGACTACTACCGTCGCGCCGGGATCGAGTGATGGGCGTCGCGATAGCCCGGCTCGACGACGTGGCCATGGACGAGGTACACCTCACCACGCCGGTCGGGGACGCCGCGATTCGGGCGCTGAAGCTCGGTGACGTCGTCTACCTGAGCGGCGCCCTCTACACCGCGCGCGAGGGCGTGTATCGCCAGGTGGTCGACAAGGGCGTGCCCTTCCCGGACGCGGTGCGGGCGCTGACCAACGTGAACTTCCACTGCTCCCCGGCGGCGGCCACTCGACCCGACGGTCGCCACGTGGTCGAGGCGGTGACCGCGACGGCCAGCTTCCGCTTCGGTAAGTCCATGGGCCCGTGGTTCGAGCGCTCGGGTGCCCGCGTCATCGTGGGTAAGGCCGGGCTCACCGAGCTCGCCTACCGCGAGTGGTTCGTGCCAAACCACGCAGTGTACCTGACCACCGTGGGCTACGGCATGGGCGCGGCCTACGGGCGCGGGATCACCCGGGTGCGCGAGGTGCACTGGCTGCGCGAGCTCGGTATCGCCCAGGCGCTCTGGGTGCTGGAGGTCGACCGCCTCGGCCCGTTCCTGGTGGAGGGCGACGCCGAGGGACGGAGCCTGTTCGCCCTCGCCAACCGCGAGATCAATCTCCGGATCGCCGAGGTCTACAAGACTCTGCCGCCGCCAGCCCTCTCCCGCTTCGGCGAGATCCTCTCTCGAACCGACGAAGTGGTCTAGGGCGGGGTCAGGTCTTACATTCCGACATTTTTTTGCCGGTGACCCGGGTACTCCGCGCGGAAGTGTCGGAATGTAAGACCTGACCCCAGGGCACCGTTCGACGAGTGTCACCGGCGTGGACATCGGGCGCCCGGTGCGCCGACCGGGCACGGTCAGCAAGTAGGTCGGTCCCGGCATCAAGCCGAGCCGGAGCAGAAGGCGGACGAGACGATTCGTCGCGCGGCGGCCGAGGCCCAGGCGGTACGTAGCGGCCAACGGCGCCGGTCCCTCACCCCGGTCCTCTCCCCGGATGGGAGAGGGGATCGCGGGCCCGATCGGCGGACTCGCGGGCGGCCGCGGAGAAGATGCCGCGGGTCATGAGCGCACGCGCTTCCTGCGCCCGGCGCTCGTAGATCTCGGCGCGCGCCGCGTGCGCGCCCGCGTGACCGGGCTCGGCCGCGGTGGCCCAGTCGATCAGGTGGCCCGCCAGTGCGAGCCGGCCCTCCGCGGCGAGGGCGCGGGCCCGCGCAACGAGGCCGTCGATGCTGCCCGCCAGCGTCAGGAGCTCGCGCCCGATCTCGGCCTCGGGCGCCGGCTTGAGGTGCGACGGCACGCCGTCGTACCAGCCACCGTAGAGCCGCCAGAGATTCCGCACCACGTACTCGGGCTCGTCGTAGACCGGCTGCAGGTACCGCCGCTCCGCCAGGTACGCCGGCGGCTTCACCTCGTGCACCACCTGCTCGAGCGTGGCGCCCGCGTTCATCAGCGCGAGCGTCTGGCTCACCAGCGACTCGAGCCACTCCGCGGTGTCGGTGAGCGCCTGCCGCACTCGCTCGCCGCCGAAGATCGGTGCGCCGTGCCCGGGGATGAGCAGGTCGGCCCCGCGCGCCGCCATTTCCCGCAGCGCCGCCGCCCACTCCGCGGCGTAGCGCTGGACCTTCTGAGGATTGCCCGCGTTGGGCGCGACCCAGATGAAGAGGTCACCCGTCCACAGGATGCGCCGCTCCGCCCACCACACCCAGGTCGCGTCGTCGGTCTCCCCGCGCGCGTGCTGAAGCTCCAGGGCCGCCTCGCCGGTCTCGAGACGCAGCGCCCGATCGTAGGCGGTGTCGGGATAGTCGTACTCGGTTGGCCACGACGCGGCGATGGAGAACTGCCGCGCGTTGATCAGGCCGTTGTAAGCCGAGGTCGCGCGATAACGATCGAAGCGGGCGGCCACGCTCCGGTGGCCGACGATCCGCGGCCGCGGCCAGCCCTTCTCGGCCGCCTCGGCCAGGAAGGGGGGGAGCCCGAACGCGTGGTCGGCGTGGCCGTGGGTGTAGATGGCGGCGTGCAGGGGTGCGGGATCGATGGCCCGCACCGAGGCGAAGGTCCTTGCGCGCGCGACGTAGTTGGCGGTGTCTACCAGCACGAGGCCGGCGCGGGTCCGCACCACCGTGACGTTGGCGAAGGCGTGGAGGAAGAAGACTCCGGGGGCGATCTCCTCCACCGCGCCGGTCGGCTTCCAGTACTCGCGTGGATCGATGCCACCCGACCAGCACCGCTCGGCCAGCTCGGCGATCGCGCCCATGACGGTGCCTAGCCTATCCTCATCTCAGGTGCGGCTCCAGATGTTCCGGCAGCGAGTCTCGGTCACCAGGCATGCGGAGAGGAACGCCATGAGCGCCAGCGCCAGGCACAGGGCGAAGGCGGCCCGGTAGGCGTCCGCCGAGTACACCCGGACGCCCGACACCACGGTGCCGTCCCAGAGCCGGTCGAGCACGAGCCCGGTCAGCCACTGGGTGAGGCCGAAGAAGAGGAACGCGGGCAGGTTGTGGAAGCCGAGCGCCAGGCCGACGTAGCGGGGGTCGTTCACCTCGCGGATGCACGCGAAGACCAGCACGACGACGCTGGCGCTCAGGCCGATGAGGAAGCACACCGGAGCCAGGAAGCCGGGGGGCAGCGGCGTGGTCGGTGCAACGAGGGGCAGCCAGGCGAGCACGTTCACCGCGGTGATCGTGACGAGCGGGAGTCGCCGCCGCTCCAGCACACGATCGGAGAGCCAGCCGATGAGGGGCGCGCCCACGAGCAGGCCCACCGCGGCCAGTGCCACGAGGTTGGCGGCCTGCACGCGTGGCAAGCCGTGGACCTGCATGATGTACGGAACGCCCCACAGCCCCACGAAGGCCGCGAAGCCACCGTAGATGCCGCCGGAGGTGAGCCCGGCCGTCCACGAGCGCGAGTTGACGACCACGTTCGGGATGCCGGCGAGCACCTCGCGCAGCCCGGGTCCGCGGCTCCGGGACGCTTCCACGGCGTCCCGATCGCCGGGCCGGTCGCGCCGGTCGCGCACGATCAGGAGGCAGGCGACGGCGAGCAGGGCGGTGACGGTGCCGATGCTCACGAACGCGCGCCGCCAGCCGATCTGCTCGACGAGCAGGGCGAGAGGGGTGGTGCCGGCCAGCGCGCCGAGCGAGCCCACGCTCTGGGCGGCGCCCGCGACGGTGGCGAACTCGTCGGTTCGGAACCACTCCGCGGCGAGCCGCAGCCCCGCGATCAGGAGCACCGAGGCGCCGAGGCCGACCAGCAGTCGGCCCGTGAACGCCACACCGAACCTCGGCGCCAGCCCGAACAGGATGGAGCCCGCGCCCATGCTGAGCCCGCCGACCGCCAGGGTGCGCCGGGGGCCCAGGAAGTCGGCCAGGCTGCCGCCGGGCAGGGCCATCGCCGCGAAGCAGTAGGGATAGATCGCGGAGAGCGTGCCGAGCGCAGCCGCCGAGACCGCGAAGGCGGCCATGAGGTCGCCCGCCACCACCACCGGGGCCACCCGGTGGAAATACGAAAGGAAGTAGAGCAGGGCCGGGACGACCAGGATGCTCCAGCGCGCCCCCGACACCTAGATGGCCTTGCGCTTCCGCCACTCTTCGATCTGCTGGCGATGCTCCCGATAGTGGTGCCGGCTGTTGAGGTCGACGATCTTGTAGGCGGTCTTGCCCGGCACGTATCGCTCGTCCGGCACCGAGGCCGCCGCCTGCATGAAGGCGGCGTGCGACGCCTCGAGCTCCTTCACGATGTCGGTGGTGGCGGTCGCCTTCCGGGCGTCGGCGAAGCGGGCATTCCAGGCGTCCACGTCGTCGTAGGAGACGCCGTCCGGGATGGGCCGCTCGCCCTTCTGCAAGCGGCCGAGCGCGGGCGCCATCTCGCGGTGCCAACCCGAGATGTGCGAGACGATGTCACGCGCTGCCCATGTGCCGAGCCACGCCTCGCGCATCTGCGGCTCGCTCAGGCCTGCGATCGCGCGCTTGAAGGCGGCGAACTCCGTCTCGGCTTCGCTCAGCAAGATCGCCTTCTCCGACATTGGCCTCCTCCTTGAGGCGGGGTCAGGTCTTACATTACGACATTTCCAGGCCAGTGGCCCGGTCCGCCGCGGTAGATGTCGTAATGTAAGACCTGACCCCGTGCTAGGTGGCGCCGCGGGGTGGGATGCGCTTGTAGAAGAGCAGCTCCCGGACGCCCTGGGGCAGGTTGTCGATGTGGCCGCTCGGCTGAAAGCCAAGCGCGGTGTGCATCTGGATCGAGACCGCGTTGGTCTCCTCGGTGGAGGAGAACAGGCGTGGGGTCGGGGAGACCGCCTCCACCGACTTGAAGAACTCCCGCGCGATGCCCTTGCGGCGAAAGTCCTCGCGCACCACCGTCAGGGTGACGAAGGTGCACTCGAACCAGTCGGCTCGGTAGGCGAGGAAGCCGACGATCTCGCCCTCCGCCTCGGCCACGATCAGGTGGTGACGCTCCAGATGCGACCGGATGAACGCACCGGCGCGCTCCTCGCCGATGACCTGGGCCGCGAGGGTCGTGCAGCCGACCGCATCCGCCACCCGCGGAAGCCGAATCTCGATCATGGACGTCCGGGCGCTCGCTCAACCGCGAGACACGAGTCGCGAGAAGGTTCGGCGACGCGATCCGGCCCCTAGTACGTGCCGGGACGGATCCGCTTGAACAACTCCTTGAGCCTGTCGGCGGTGAAGCCGGTGCTCTGGCAGACCGAGATGATCTCGCGCTCGTCGGCCTCCACCTTGGCGATCGCTTCCGGGATCTTCGCCGCGACGTCCTGGGGAATAGTGCAGACGCCGTGCTGGTCGCCGTGGACGAGATCGCCCGGCTTGATCCACACCCCGCCCACCTTCACCGGGATGCCGAAGTCCACCATGTGTACGTTGGCGTGCGAGACCGAGACGTGGGCTGCGCAGAACTGAAAGCCGAGCGCCCGCACCTCGTCGAGATCGCGCACCGAGCCGTCGGTGATCACCCCCACGCACCCGAGCGCGCGGTGGATGTTGGCCTGCACCTCGCCCCACTGGGCGCCCTGTCCGCGCGGATCGTCGAGGTCGTGGACCACGATCACGCGAGGGGCCGGGATGGTCAAGACATAGTCCCACCAGCCGTAGGTGCTGGCCCGGTGGCCCTCGATGGGTCCGGCTTCCGCGCGGATCAGGCAGGGCACCGCGTAGCCCACCATCGGGCCCATCTCGGGGAAGAGCGCCTTGATGTCGGAGGAGAGGTTGCCCTGCTCCCGCGGCCGCACCTTGAACGTCTCGATGGCGTTGGCGACGCTGGGGCTGGTGATCTTCTTGAGCGCCTCGATCTCTTGCGTGGTCAGCGGCACGATGTCCTCCCTCTGGGGTTGACGGCTGGGTCGCGTCAGATAGTGCCCTTTCGGCGCTGCGTCAGCAACTGCTCCAGCTCGGGGATGACCTGCTGGACACCGGTCAGGTTCGGATTGATGCGGAGCGCGCGGCGGAAGTAGGCGAGCGCCCGCTCGGGCTGGTCCAGGCGGAGGTAGATCTGCCCGTAGCCGGCCAGGGCCCCGAAGTGGGCCGGGTTGCGCTTGATGACCTCGTCGCAGTCCTTGAGCGACTTCTCGTTCTCGCCCATCAGGAAGTAGACGGTCGCGCGCTTGTTCCAGGCTTCCGCGAAGTCGGGCTTCTTCTGGATCACCTTCGAGAACGTCTCGACCGCGGCGGCCCCGTCACCGTTGTTCATCTGGTCGATTCCGACCTGCAGCAGGCTGTCCGCATCCGGATCGCCCGAGCGGCTCCAGACCTGCCAGACCGAGTTCTCGGCGAGCAGCCGCACCGCCTCGTCGTCGTCGCCCAGGGCTTCGAGCAGGAGCGGGGCGTCGCCCATGACGCCGAGCTCGCCGAGCCAGGCGGCGGCGCGTCGGCGCAGCTCTAGGTCCGGGCTCTTGATCTCGGCCACGACCTGCTCGCGGGTGAGGGGGATCTTTGTCGTGCTGGGGGTCTGGGCGGGCACGGCGGAGGCGAGCAGGCCCAGGGCCAGGCCGATCGACAGGCTCATCGTGGGAATCGTCGCGCGGCTCACGTGCGCCCTGCCAGCCTGAGGAACGCGTCCTCGTCAAGGGTGGTCACGCCGAGGCGCTTGGCGTCGTCGGCCTTGGAGCCGGCGTCCTCGCCCACGATCACGTAGTCGGTCTTCTTCGAGACCGAGCCGGTGACCCGGCCGCCCAGGCGGAGGATCAGGTCCTTGGCCTGGTCGCGGCTCATCGTCGCCAGGCCTCCGGTCAGCACGAGGACCTTGCCCTCGAGCGGGCGCGGGCCCTCGGTGTGGCCCTCCTCGGACATGGCCACGCCCGCCTCGGCCAGCCGCTCGATGGTGGCGCGGTTGCGCGGCTCGGCGAGGAAGGTGGTCACGGCCTGGGCGATCTGGGGCCCGATGCCGTAGATCTCGTTGACCTGCTCCGGGGTGGCCGCGAGCAGACGCTCCATGGTGCCGAAGCGGGCGGCCAGCAGCTGGGCGGCGCGCTCGCCCACCATGCGGATGCCGAGGGCGTTGAGCAGCCGGGTGAGCCCGCGGCTCTTCGAGGCGCCGATCGCCCGGTAAAGGTTCTGGGCCGACTTCTCGGCCATGCGATCCAGCTCGGCCAGCGTCTCGACCGAGAGGCCGTAGAGATCGGCGAAGTCGCGCACGAGGCCACGGTCCACGAGCTGGCGGATGATCACCTCGCCCAGCCCCTCGATGTCCATCGCCCGGCGCGAGCCCCAGTGGAAGAGGCGTTCCCGGAGCTGCGCCGGGCACGCGGTGTTCGTGCAGCGCCATACCGCCTCGCCCTCGACCCGCAGGGCCGCGCCTCCGCAGGCCGGGCAGTGGCTCGGCATGTGGAACGGCTCCGGTTCCGGGTGCGGCCGCTTCGACGTGACGACCTGGACCAGGTACGGGATGACGTCGCCGGCGCGCTCGATCAGCACGGTGTCGCCCACGCGCACGTCCTTGCGTCGGACCTCATCCTCGTTGTGCAGGCTCACGTTGGACACGGTGACGCCGGCCAGCTCCACTGGCTCGAGCTGCGCGGTCGGGGTGAGCGCGCCCGACTTGCCCACGTTGATCGTGATGCCGAGCACGCGGGTGGTCGCCTGGCGCGCCGCGAACTTGTAGGCGATGGCCCAGCGCGGGTGGTGGGCGGTCGCGCCGAGGCGCCGCTGCTGCTCGAGATCGTCCACCTTGACCACCACGCCGTCGGCGTCGTAGCCGAGGGTGTCGCGCTCGGCCTCGATCGTCCGGCAGTAGGCGGCGACCGCGTCCAGGTCCGCGCAGCGCTGGGAGCGCGGGTTGACCCGGAAGCCGCTCGCCTTCAGGGCCTCGAGCCGCTCCCACTGCGAGTGAAAGCCGGGCGGCTCGAGAACGCTCACGTGGTAAAGGAAGATCTCGAGCGGGCGCGAGGCGGTCACCGCCGGGTCCTTCTGGCGCACCGCACCTGCGGCCGCGTTGCGCGGGTTGGCGAAGACGGGCTGGCCGGCCTCCTCCAGGCCCGCGTTGAGACGGGCGAAGGCATCGCGCGGCATGTACACTTCGCCGCGGACTTCGAGCTTCGCGGCTCCCTTGAGCGGTCCGTGCAGCGTGGCCGGGATCGACTTGATCGTGCGCAGGTTCTGGGTGATGTCCTCGCCGATGCGCCCGTCGCCTCGCGTGGCCCCCCGCACGAAGCGCCCGCGGTCGTAGAGCAGAGCCACGCCGAGGCCGTCGATCTTGGGCTCGCAGATGTACCCAGGCATGATACTGGGCATCGTCCGCCCGATCCGCGTCTCGAATTCCTGCAGCTCCTCGATGCTCATCGCGTTGTCCAGGGAGAGCATGGCCACCAGGTGCTCGACGGGCGCGAAGGTCTCCGCCCTCCGCCCGCCCGGTCCCTGGGTCGGGCTGTCGGGCGTGATCAGGTCCGGGTGCGCCTCCTCGAGCGCCACCAGCTCGCGCCAGAGCCGGTCGTACTCGGCGTCGCTGATCTCCGGGCGGCTCTCCGCGTAGTAGAGATAGTTGTGGCGGTTGATCTCTCGGCGCAGCTCGTCGAGCCGCGCGCCCATGTCGGCCGGAGCGCTCATGATGGTGTCGAGGATAACAACCGGTCGGGAGACGCGCCAGCGATCCCCCGGTGAGGGGCCGCCGGCCCTACTGACCCTGAGGCGGGGCTGGAGGCGGAGGTGGCGGGGGCGGAGTCGCCGCCGGCTGGCGAGGCGCGCGCCGGATCGATTGCTCCAGCTCCGGTGTCACCTTCCGCATCTGATCGGTGATCCGCGCGGCTTCGAGGGCCGTCCCGATCACGCGGGGCGTGATGAGGAGGATCAGCTCGGTCTTCTCGATCTTGTCCTCGACCGAGCCGAAGAGGTATCCCAGGATCGGAATCTGGCTCAGCCACGGGATCCCGATGTGGATGCGGGTGCGCTTGTTCTGGATGAGCCCGCCCAGGATCAGGGTCTGAGAGTTGGCCAGCACGACCGAGGTCTCGGCCTCTCGCTTCCTGAAGCGCGGGGAGTTGATCGGGGGCGGCTCGTTCTCGCCGACCTCGTTGAATTCCTGCTTGACGTCGAGGGCGACGGTGCCCTGCTCGCCGATGCGCGGTGTGACGGTCAGGATGATGCCGGCGTCCTTGTACTCCACGGTCTGCGTGATCGAGTTGCCGGTGGTTCCCCCGGTGGCCACCGGCACCTGCTGGGAGGTCACGATGGGGACCGAGGTCGAGACATTGATGACGGCCTTCCGGTTCTCCGCCGTCATGATGGAGGGATTGGACAGCACGTTGACCTTGTTCTCGCTGGCCAGCGCGTTGAGCGCGGCCAGGAACTTGTCCGCGGCGAACGCAAAGACGTTGAAGCCGAGCGGGACGGCGCCCCCGAGGGGGATGAGGCCCTGGCTCGGGCGGCCGGGAAGCAGCCCCGACGGCGAGGAGCTGATCGTGACATTCCCGCTCCGGACGGCCCACTCGATGCCGAGCTTGGTGTCGTCGGTGAGCGTGACCTCCGCGGCCAGCACCTCGATGAGCACCTGACGCGGCATCTTGTCGAGCTTCTTGATGGTCTCCTCGATCTCCTTCCAGAGTCGCGGGTACGTGGTGACGATGATCGCGTTCGTGACCTCGTCGGCCACGAAGCGGATCTCCACGCCCGGCGGTGCGCCGTCGCCGGACACGCCGGGGAACCCGGGCAGGCCACCCGCCGCCCGGGGAGCGGCGGACGGGATCGCCGCGGGTGACGGAAGGGGGAACGGGGCGAGCGGCGGCGACGAGATCCGGCTCGCGTACGCCCCGGACACTCCGGAGATGCTCGTCGAGGTGGGCGGGTACTGCTGGGTGCCGGTGATGGCCGGACCTCGATCGCCCCGCCCGTAGATGGCGTCGAGCGTCGTGGCCAGGTCGCGCGCCTTGGTGTTCTCCGCGAAGTAGATGAAGACGCGCTGCCCACCGTAGAGGTCGACGTCCAGCCGCTCGACGAGCCGGCGAATGGTTTCCATGTCCTGCTTGCGCGCGTGGACGACGAGCGAGTTGGAGCGCCGCTCGGGCACGATCAGTGGGACGTCTCCGGCCGGCTGACCGGAAGCCGCCGGAGGCGGGGGCGCGCCGCCCGGCGGGACCGCGGGAAGTCCGGCGCCGATCGGCGCTCCGCCGAGCCGCCCACCGGCGAAGAGCTGGCCGATGAGCTGGGCGACCTCCTGCGCGTCGGCATGCTTGAGCGGGATGATCTGCAGCTCGTTGAGGGCGACCTCGATGTCGACCAGCGCGAGCATACCGAGGAGGCGGCGGACATTCGCGGCGGTATCGGTGATGATCAGCAGGTTCGTCTCCCGGTGAGCCGCGATGCCGCCCTGGGCGGGGACGAACGGTCGGAGCAGGGCCACCGCGTCCTGGGCGTTGACGAACTGAAGGGGCACCACCTGCGTCACCATCTCGTCGGCGGGGATCCCGGGATCGATCGCACGGCCGACGACGGTCCTCACCGGCATCTGCGGGGCGCCTTCGCGGGGGACGATGCGGTAGAGATTCCCGGACCGGACAGCGGCCAGGCCGTTGGCATCGAGGATGGTGAGCAGCACGCCGAAGATGTCCTCGCGCGAGATCTTCCCGATGGTCTGGACGGTGATCTTGCGTCCGCGCGCCCCCGGCGCGAGCACGTAGTTGAAGCCCACGATCTCCGCCGCCGCCTGGACGACCACCTCGATGTCGGCGTTGTCGAAGTTGAGCACGAGCTGCCGGCCGGGCCCCCGCGGTGTCGGAGCCGGCGGCGGCGTTTCCGCACCCGCGATCGGCGAGGCGGCGGGCGGCACGGGCACGGTGGGGGTGGGCGCTGCTTCCGACGGCGGCCGCGCCGCCTCGGCTCTCACGGGCGCGTCGGGCGATGGCGGCGCGGCAGGACCCGGTGAAGGCGAGCCGAGCGGATTCGGCGGAGCCGCCGGCTCCGTGGTCACCTCGATCCTCGGTCGAGCCGGGTCGGCGGGCTGGTTGCCGGCTGCCGACCCACCCGACCGCGGCGCGGCGGAGGCACAGCCGGCCACGAACCACGCGAGCAGGAGCCAGGACACGGTCCGGCGAGGACGGATCATCGATCTCTCCCGCCCGGGACCGGGGCGAGCGCGGGCGGGACCTGGGATGGCAGCGGGAGCGCGGCCGGAGCCACCGTGGCGGCGGGCGGAGCGATGGCGGGCGGCGGCTGAGCAACGCCGCCCCCGGCCAGGGCCGGCGAGGAGACTGCCCCCACTGCCACGGGGGCCACCGGCTCGGCCGGCTTGGGCTTCGACGGATCCTTCAGAAGCACCTCGATCGGTCCTTCGGCGCGCGCGATGACGACTCGGTCCGGGCCGATCGATTCCAGACGACCGCCCGCGATGGTATCGCCGACGGCGTACCCGAAAGTTCGCTTGAGCAGTGGGTCCTCGAGGTAGGCGCGGCTCTTCGCCCCGTCCATCACCACGCCGTGGAGCACCGGCCTCGGGCCGGAGGTGGCGGCCACGGGACCCGCCGGCGACCCTTCGGATCGGCTCGGGCTGAAGAGGTTCTTTGCCGCGATGACCCCGTAGGCCGCGGGCGCCGGCGCCGGCAACGTGGGCGGCGCGTTCTTGGCGGTCGACACCACGCGAGGTGCCGGCGGGAGGGGAAGCGGGCGCGGGGCGAGCAGCTCGCGGGCCAGCCCGATGGCCAGCGCGCTGCCGACGAGGGCCAGGAGCACGTTCAACGCCAGGAGCCGTCGCGACACGGGCTAGTCGTCCTGGGGGACCGAGGCCTTGGGGTCGGCGCTCGCCGGCTTCGCGCCCGGGAGGAGATAGCCGGCGACCGTCAGCGTGGTCACCAGATCGCGCGGCTGCCCGGCCGCGGCCAGGCGGATCCTGACGTCCTTCAGGGCGAGGAGGCGGTCGGTGTGCTCCAGCCGCGCGAGCGCGGTGACCGTGTCGCGGATGCTGCCGACGATGGCCAGCTCGATCGAGATCTCCTGCAGGCCCTGGAGATCCGACGGGGGCAGGACGCGCTCGCTGCGCACCTCCACGCTGGCGCCGGGCAGGGAGTCCTTCACGAGCTTCTGCAGCTCTGATGCGGCGAGCGGCGGCGTCGGCCCCCGCAGCAGACGGGCGGATTCCGTGTCGAGCCGCGCGGTGAGGGCGGTCAGCTCCTCGGCGAGCCGCGGGCGCTGGGCCACCAGCAGCCGGCGCCGCTCGAGCGTCGCCTCGCGCGGCGGCACGGAGGCGTCGGCAGCGCGCGAGCGGGTCAGCAGCGGCTCGACCACGACGAGATAGCCGCCGACGACGAGCGCGACGACCACGCCGGCCCCGACGATCTTCCGCTCGCGCGCGCTGAGGGTCGCCATGTCAGCGGGTCCCCGTCGAGTCCGGGACGGCCTCCCACGCGGCCCGGATCCGGAACTGCTCCTTGTTCTGGGTCTTGGTCACGGGCGAGGTGAATTCCACGCGCTCGAGGCGCGGGGAGGCCTCGAGGAGGGGAATGAGGGTGCTGGCCGCGTCGGCCTGGCCCGTCAGCTCGACGCCCTGACGATCCATCGTGAGCGACTGCAGCCACACGCCCGCGGGCAGGGTCTCGGTCAGCTCGCGCAGCGCGGGCAGTGCCGGGACGCGGCTGGCCTGCGCGAGCTCGAGCGCTGACAGCACGCGCCGCGTCCGGGCCAGGTCGGCGACCAGGGCGTCGACGGCCCTGGCCTCCAGCTCGAGGCGTCGGGTCTCCTCGGTCACGCGCCCCACGTAGCGCTCGGTCCGGATCACGTGGGCGAGGACGAGGCCGAGCCCCAGGAGCGCGGTGACCAGCATCGCACCAGCGGTGACGAGCTGCGCCCGCGAGGGTGTGAAGGGCCGCGCGGTCACCGGCAGGAGGTTCAGGGCCGGCCGGCCCGGGGTGGCCGCCAACGCGAGGGCCAGCAGGGCCGCACCGTTCCGGTGCACGGGCAGCGCGGCGACGAGCGGCGCGAAGGCCGGGGCGAAGGGCGGGGGCGAGACGCGGACGGCCAGCGATCGGCCCAGCTCGGGCTCAGAGCCGGGCGCCTCGTCGCCGGACAGCCAGACCTCGTCGATGGCGCTCCAGCGCGCGAGGGGGACGCTTCGCTTGATCTCGCGAACGAGGTCCGGCGAGTCGCCCGCAGGCACCTGGCGGCTCGCGAGGAGCGTGCGGCCGTCGAGGAGGAGCAGATCGGCCGCACCGTCGTGGCGGTGAACCCAGACCGTGTGTCGAGCGGGCAGCCCGCGCGGGAGGAGCCCGGTCAGCGCGTGGCCGGCCACCCTCAGGGAGCCCGGGCGCGCCACTCCCGAGACGAGGGCGCGCGCGCGCTCCACGCTGCGCCCCTCCGTCGCGGCCAGCAGCACGCGCCGCGGCGCAGGCGGCGGGCTCGGCAGCTCGACCCAGTCGAACCGCGCCTCCTCCGGGGGAAACGGCAGATGATGCTCGAGGTCGAACTCGAGCATCCGGGCCACGTCGCCCTGGCCGGTGCGCGGCAGCTCGATCGCCTTCACCACCGCGCGGCGCCGGTCGAGGCCAAGGTGGGCACGGCCGCCGCCGAGGCCGCGCGACCGGAGCTCGGCGGCGAGCGTCGCCCCCGGATCCTCCGCCTCCTCGACGACGAAGTGCTCGAGGCGGCGCGCGCGCCGGAAGGCGGCCACGGTGAGCCGGGTGTCCTCGATGAAGATGCCGATGCGCGCGAGGATCATTCGCTGTCTCCCGCACGCCACGAGACGATGGTGGCCTCGAGTGGCGCGTTCGCGCGACCGCGCTGGACCACCGCGACGATCCGGCGGCGCGACTGCCCGGCCACCCGGCCTTCCGCGTCGATCCGGAAGACGCTGCTCCCCACCGTGAGGCCGCGGCCGGCGAAGCGTGCCGGCACACTGGGATACGGGCCGCGCGCCCGATGCTGCACCACGTCCGTGATCTCGGCATCCGAGAGGCCGAACGCCTTCAGGACGGCGGGGGCCGCGGTGTTGATGTTCACGGAGCCCACCGCCATCGCGGTGACCAGATCACCCAGCCCCGGCCGGTCGGCCGCGCCGAAGTACAGCTCGGGCGTGACGCCGCGGATCTGGAGCAGCTCGGCGGCATCCTGGAGGTTGCCGTTGCGGGCACGGTACGGGACGGGCAGCTTGAGGTAGAAGTCGCTCTCGGCGCCGTGCAGGCGGTGGAGGTCGTTGGCGTCGCGCCAGTCCTGGAGCGAGTCGGTGATGACGTCGCGCTGGTCCCGATCGACGGCAAGCGCGGCCAGCAGACGATCCAGCCGCGCTGGCGCGGCGCCGTTGATGCCGAGGCGTCCCCCCTCGTCGGCGATGCGGTAGGAGAACTCGCCGGCGCCGAGGGCCACGCGGTGGCGGGGCAGGGCGGGAAGCCGCGTGGGGGTCGTCTGCCCGGGCAGCGCCCGGTAGAAGACGACCTGCCCCTCGTCGTCGAGCGCGACGACCTGCGATGGGCTCGTGATCTCGCGGAGCGCCTGCTGCACGCCGGCTTCGGCCAGGTGCTGCGCCACGACGCCGTCGCGGTAGACGCGGACCATCGAGGCCTCGAGGCGTGCCGAGACGGCGAACTCGATGACGATGACCGCCAGCAGCGTCAACACCAGCAGCACCGCGAGCAGGACGAAGCCTCGCTCGCCGCTCATGGCGTCGTGGCCCGGATGGCCACCGTCAGCCGCCGCTCGGCCTGCCGGCGCGTGCCGGCCGCGGTGACGAGCGTGATCTCCACGGCGCGCGGCAGGCCGTCCTCGCGGGTCATGTCCCACTCCTCCTGCCAGGCGGTCGACTCCTCGCCCAGATAGCGGAAGCGCAGGGCGCTCGTCTCGCGATCGACCAGGACCGGCGCGAGCCGGTCCACCGCGATCCGATCGGGCAGGACCTGCTGGCGGACGGTCAGACCCGCCGGCTCGCTCGACAGGCTGACGAGCGTGAAGGCGATCGGTGCCGCGGCCGGGAATGGCGGCGACAGGGTGGCGAACGTGAGGCGATCCGGCCGGCCCTCGAAGAGGATGTGCGGCTCCTGCTGGTCCGAGTCCACCGGGCCGGGCCGGTACGGGAAGGCGCCGCCCAGCGCCTGCTCGAGCAGCACGACGACGCTCCGCGCATGGTCGATCCGCGCCGCGCGCTCCTCGCCCCGGGTCCACGCGGCCAGACCCACCCGGAGGCCCCCGAAGGCGATCACGAGCACGGCGCCGGCGATGCCGAGGGCCAGCAGCAGCTCGAGCAGCGTGAAGCCTTCTCCCGCTGGCTTCGGGGTGGCGGGCGGGCGGGCGCCGCCTCTCATTGGCGAAGCTCGTCGGCGACCACCCGCCGGCTCGCCAGCTCGAGGGTCCGGTCGTGGCCCCACCGCACGGCCACCGATAGCTGATAGAGGTGAAGCCGCGGGCCGGCGCCGGGCGTCAGCTCCTCGGGGACGGGGACGAGCGCCACCCGCCGCTCCCACTGGAACCTGCCCTCCTGGCCGGCTTCGACGCCCTCCCGGAGCGCCTCCGGGGCACGCGCCAGCCGCTCGGCCACCGCCACCGCCTGCTGGTAGTCGTCGGCGAGGCCGAGCAGGCGCAGCCCCTGGGAGGACAGCTTCATCAAGGCGACGATGGCGAGCCCCAGGATGGTCAGGGCCACCAGCACCTCGAGCAGCGTGAACCCTCGGGCGCTCGTCACGGCCGCGCCGTGGTCACGCGTCCGGTCAGCGCGTCCACCGTGATGACGTAGGGGTGCGCCCCGGCGCCTTCGATCATGAGGCGTCCGCCGCTCGACATCCCGTGGGGGAGGAAGGTGACCCGCCGGAGGGTCGGGTCCGCGGCGATGCGGAGCAGTGGCGAGATGGCACGGCTGGACAGAGTGCCGTCCTCGCGCGCGGGCCGCCGCAGCACGAGGGCGTGCGCCTCGCCGTCGATGACGACCTCGAGCCGCTGCCCGCGCGAGACGGCCTGCTCGCGGGCGGAGCGAAGGAAGCCCGCCACCGCTCCGACCTCCGCGCGCACCCGTACGCCCTCGACCGTACGGGCGACGCCGGGCGCGACCACGGCTGCGGCGACCGCGAGCACCGCGAGCACGACCAGCAGCTCCATCAGCGAGTAGCCCTTCACTTCGTCTCCCACGAGCCCACGTCGCTGTTCTCGCCGTCGCCGCCGGGGGCGCCGTCGGCGCCGTAGGTCCAGATGTCGTAGTCGCCGTGATCGCCCGGGCAGCACTTGTACTGGTAGGGGCGCCCCCACGGATCGGCCGGCACCGCCGGCTTCTTCAGGTAGGGGCCGTTCCAGCTGGCCAGGCTGGGATTCTGTACCAGCGCCTGCAGCCCGGCGCCGGCCGGCGGATAGGCGCCGATGTCGAGGCGATACTGATCGAGCGCCGCGCCGAAGAGCTCGATCTGGGCTCTCGCGGCGGCCTGCTTGCTCTGCCCGACGCGACCGAAGAGCCGCGGCCCCACCAGGCCCGCGATGAGGCCCAGGATGATGATCACAACCAGCAGCTCGATCAACGAGAAGCCACGCTGGTCGCGCAGGTGCCGCCTCGCCGGGCCCAGCCATCTCATAGCGGGAGGTCGGTGACCGAGAGAATGGCCAGCAGCATGGCGACCACGATGAAGCCCACCACCAGGCCCATCACCAGGATGATGCACGGCTCCGCCAGGGCGATCAGCCGCTTGACGAGCTTCCGGGTGTCGGCCTCGAGGGATGCGGCCACCTGGAGCAGCGTCTCGTCGAGTCGCCCCGTCTCCTCGCCCACCCGCACCATGTGAACGGCCAGGGGCGGGAAGGCGCCCGCCTCGGCCATGGGCCGGGCGAGCCCGGCGCCTCGCCGCGCGCCGTCGCCCAGGCTCTCGACGGCGGTGGCCAGCACCCGGTTGCCGAGCATGTCCCGGACCACGGCGAGAGCCGGGATCATGGCCACTCCGCTCCGCAGCAGCGTGCCGAGGATGCGCGTGAAGCGCGCCACCTCGGTCTTGACGATGGCCTCGCCCGCGATCGGTAGGCGCAGCAGGAGGCGATCGGCGGCGAGCCGCCCGCGCGGCGTGGCGAGCGTCATGCGGCCGGCCAGCCCGCCGCCCACCGCGATCAGGGCGAACAGCCACCAGTAGTCGTGGATGGCTCGGCTCGTCTCGATGAGGATGAGCGTGGGCAGCGGGATCGTCGCTCCCAGGTCCTTGAAGATGGTGGCGAACCGCGGGATCACGAAGGCCATGAGAAAGACTACCGCCGCCGCGCCCACGCCGGTGAGGAGCGCGGGGTAGATGAGCGCGGAGGCGAGCGCGTCGCGGAATTCCTGCGACTCCTCGAGAAAGCCGGCCAGCCGGCGCAGCGTGGTCTCGAGCACGCTTCCCTTCTCGCCGGCGCGGACCATGTTGATGTAGAGGCGCGAGAAGGGGCGCGGATGGTGCCGCCCGAGGGCGTCGGCGAGCGAGCTGCCGCCGCGGACGCTCCGCAGCACGTCGCCCATGATGGCGCGCAGCCGCGCGGTCGGCGCCAGCTCGGCCTGGATGGCCAGCGCGCGGTCGAGCGGCAGCCCGGCCTCGACCAGGGTGGCGAGCTGCTGCGTCAGCGAGACCAGGTCCCGGCCCGCGACCCGGCCCACGCCCGTCTCCGGCCACGGCAGGCCGAGGGGCGCGCGCCGCTGGCCGCGCGGGTCGATGCGGATCGGGAAGTAGGCGTCGCGCTTGAGGCGCTCGGCGACGGCGTGGGCGTCCGGCGCCTCCATGACCCCATCGATCGTCTGCCCACCGCGATCGGCGGCCCGGTACGCGAAGACCGTCATGCTAGGCGTCCTCCTGGGTGACCCGCAGGATCTCGGCGACCGTGGTCAGCCCCGTACCCGCCTTGACCCACGCGTCTTCCCGCAGCGTGACCATGCCCTGGGCCACCGCGTGCCGCCGGATCTCGCCGCCGGGCGCCTTTCGCACGATCAGGCCCCGCGTCTCGTCGGTGATCCGGAACAGCTCGTAGATGCCCATGCGCCCGCGGTAACCGGTGCCCCGGCACTCCTCGCAGCCCTTGCCCCGGAACAGCTCCACCCCGGCGTGGTCGCTCACTCCCAGCGCCAGCAGCTCGGCCGGATCGGGATTGTCGGGCGCGCGGCAGGCCGGGCAGATGCGGCGCACGAGCCGCTGGGCGAGCACGCCGCTGAGCACCGAGGAGACCAGGTAGGGCTCGCAGCCCATATCTTGAAGTCGGGTCACGGCGCCGGGCGCGTCGTTGGTGTGGAGCGTGGAGAAGACGAGGTGCCCGGTGAGCGCGGCCTGGATGGCGATCTCCGCGGTCTCGAGATCGCGGATCTCGCCGACCATGATCACGTCGGGATCCTGGCGCACGATGTGGCGCAGCCCGGCCGCGAAGGAGAGTCCGATCTTGGGCCGTACCGGGATCTGGTTGACGCCCTTGAGCTGGTACTCCACCGGGTCCTCGACCGTGATGATCTTGAGATCCGGCCGGTTGATCTTGTCGAGCGCCGCGTAGAGCGTGGTGGTCTTGCCGGAGCCGGTGGGGCCGGTGACCAGCACGATGCCGTGAGGCCGGTGGATCAAGCCCTCGAAGGCCCGCGCGGTCTTCGGCGCGAAGCCCAGGCCGTCGAACGGCATGAACACGGAGGATCGATCCAGCAGCCGCATGACGATCGACTCGCCGTGGATGGTGGGCACGGTGGAGACCCGGATGTCCACGCGCCGGCCGCCGGGCGAGGTGACCCGGATGCGCCCGTCCTGGGGCAGCCGGCGCTCGGCGATGTCGAGCTCGGCCATGATCTTGATGCGCGAGGTCAGGGCGGCCTGGAGCCGCCGGGGCGGTGCCTCCTGATCGTAGAGCAGCCCATCGACCCGGTAGCGGACGCGGAGGCTGTCCTCGAAGGGCTCGATGTGGATATCGGAGGCGCCCGCCCCGAGCGCTTCCTCGATGAGGAGGTTGACGAGGCGGACGACCGGCGCCTCGAAGGCCATGTCGCGGAGATGATTGACGTCGGCTTCGGCTCCCTCGCCCGATTCGCCGTCCCGCGCCGCGATGCCCTCCACGATCTTCTGCAGGGCGGTGCTCGCTCCGTAGGCGCGCTCGAGCGCCTCGAGGATCGCGGGGGCCGGCGCCGCGCGGAGGTGCACGGTGAGCCCCAGGCGTTGCCGGAGCTCGTCGAGGAGGACGGGATCGTCGGGCGCAGCCGCCGCCACCGTGATCGTCGATCCGTCGATCGCGATCGGGCAGGCGACCTGCTGGCGAAGGTACTTGAGCGGGAGCTCCTTGAGGACGGGCGGAGCCGACGGCAAATCCTCGGCGGAAAGGGGCGGTGGATCGACGCGATCGTGTTCCATGGTGGCGGATTATGTTGTTCGCGGTGAGAGAGCGTCAATGGCCACAAGATGTCGACAGCGTGTCGAAAAGGTGACGACATCCCGGCGAGCCGAATCCGGGGTCAACGGTTGTGGCGATCCGGGCGGATCGGGGTATTGCTGAGCCCCGCGAGCTCGAGTACGGTCCGCACATACGCGCGAGTCTCGGGAAACGGAGGGATCCCGTGGTGCGTGTCGACGGCCACCTCGCCGGCATTGTAGGCGGCGAGGGCCATCGGCACGTTGCCGCGATACCGATCGAGCAGATAGCGCAGATGCCGGATGCCGCCGTCGAGGTTCTCGCGCGCATCGAAGGGGTCCGCCACGCCGAGTGCGGCCGCCGTCCGGGGCATGAGCTGCATCAATCCCGCGGCTCCCCTGGGTGAGCGAGCCGACGGATCGAAGGCCGACTCCGCGCGCACCACCGCTTCCACCAGCGCGGCACTCAGGCCGTGGCGACGCGAGATCTCCTGGATGTCCGCGGCGAAGCCCGGGCGACGCCGATAGCGCGGATCCTCGGGGACGTTGGTGAGGTGGACGACGCCGTCCTCGTCCTGCCATCGAGCGGCGCCGCCCGCCGCGGCGGGAGCGGGTGCCCCGCCCCACGCCGCGATCAGGCCGACCAGCAGGACTCGCGCCACTCGTCGGAGACGCATGCCGGCAGAGCCCCGCACTCACGGCACGACCGCGGCGGCGTTGGTGAAGACCCGCCCGATCTCGGCGAGGCCGTCGGCGACCGTCGCGCCGGCGGTGCAGCTTGCGGTAACGCCCGACTGCCGCACGTCGGCGAACGGGACGATGGTCGAGCGGGCGTTTGCGGCCGCCGGGTAGGGCAGTGACTGCAGGGGCCCGTGATCCATCCCGACCAGGAACTGGTTGTTGGGCGCGTCCCAGATGAGCTGCAGCCGCACCTTCTGCCCGAGCGCCACCGGGTCCGGGAAGTCGACCGCCGCCTCCGTGGTCGCCCCGCCCGCCCCGCAGGCGGCGTCGATGCAATGGTAGAGACGACCCTGCACCCGCAGCACGCCGACGGCGTCCGGCGAGTCGGAGGCGCGGACGACCTGGACGCGAGCCACGTAGTCCCCGAGCAGGCTGCCCGGCACCGGAGGCACGGGGCCATCGCTGAAGCGGTTCAGCGAGATCGCGGCGGCTCGGATGATGGAGGGCGCCGGGTTCGCGGCACATCCGGTGACCTCGACGCGCTCGACCTTCAGCTCGGCCTCGAGCTGCGTGACGGAGGTCGGGAGGGCGAGAAACGCGCGGTTGTGCTGGAGCTGGACCCCGGCGTCGGCGTCCGTCCGGCCCTCGCTCCGCAGGTGCATCGAGAGCTTGTGCCCCTGCACGGCGCGGCGGAACTCCGGCATCGAGTCCATGAAGCCGTTCCAGCGGTCGCCGCGCATGTGATCGGCGCCGCGCCAGTCCTCGTACAGAGTGAACGGTTCCACGGCCTGCGTCCGACCTGGGCCGATCAAGGCGAGCCCACCGAGGATCAGCGCACCCAGCAACGTGGATCGTGTCCGCGTCATCATCACCTGCTCCTTTCGCGCGCGCCGGCCGGCGCCGGTCAGGGTCACGGGATCACCGCCGAGGGATTCGTCCGCACCACGCCGATCTCGACGTCGGCGTCGACCACACCGGCCTGGCCGAGGCAGCTCACCGCCGAGCTGAAGACCGAGATGTTGGCGAAGGGAGATCGTGCCGGGGCCTGGTTCAATCCCGCCGGATACGCGAGCGACATGTCGGGCCCGTTGTTGACCCCGCCCACGAACCGATTGTTCGCCTCGTCCCAGATCAGCCGGACCCGCACCTTGTCACCCACGTAGACGAAGGTCGGGAGCGCGACGAAGGCGTCCGGGAGCGAATGGGCCGCGGAGCAGGCAGGATTGTCGCACCGGAAGATCGCGAGATGCACCTGGAGGGCCCCCGGCGGATCGTTCAAGCCCGAGGACCTGAACAGTCGGATGCGGCCGAAGTGGTCGCCCGTCGCGTCGCCGGGCAGTCCCGGGGTGCCGTCGTTGAACTTGTTCAAGGTCACCTGGACCGGCATAACGGAGGACGCGACGGGGTTGGCGGGGCATCCTACGAGCTCGAGGTTCTTGACCCGGGTCTCGACGTCGAACCGGGTGACGTCGAGCGGCCGGGCCGCGGCCAGGATGAGCTCGGCGCCGGCGCCGCCGGCGTTCGAGGCGTTGCTGGCTTCACGGCGCAGCCGAAGATGCGCGCGATGGCCCTGCTGCTCCTTCTGCGTGTCCTGGGCCGGATTGGCCAGTCCGCGCCACCGGTCACCACGGATCTGATCGGTGGTGGTCCAGTCTTCGTAGATCGCGAAGCCGTCGGTGTCTCGCCGCGCCTCGGCCACGAGCGCGCCGAGCGCGAGGATGGCGAAGGCACTGCCGATGATCGTGAGTCTCATTGAGCGTGTCCTCCTCTGAGCGGGGGCTGGCGTGCCGGAGCGGGTCATGGGATCGGCGCCTGGTGTGCGACGCCGAAGGGCACGTCGTTCGTGTAGATGCCGTCGAGGCCGAGCGACTCCAGGAAGTCCCACTCGGCCGCATTGGTCGCGGTGAAGCCGAGGGCCTTCAGATCGAGGCCGTGCAGCGCATCGACGAACGAGGCCCCGGCGGATTGGAGGAAGAAGAGATCGGCCTCGACGAGGTGCGCCTGCACGGCCAGGGCGGTCGAGATCGCCTCGTCCACGGATCGGTAGCCGGGGAGGCGGTAGATGGGCCCGATCTCGGCCCACTGCAGTCCGAGATCGAGCGCCTTGTTGACGAGCGTGACCGGATAGCCCAGGAGCGCCTCGATTTCGGCTTCGGTCAGGAACTGCAATCCGCTCAAGGAGAGGATCCGCACGATCCTGGGTGCGTGGTCGGCGGCCAGGGAGAGGAGCGCAGGGGAGAACGAGGTGTACATCACCTGATCCGCCATGTCAGCTCGGCGGACGACCCGGCTCACCGCGGCGACGATCGCTCGGTCCTGCCGATCGTGCGGGTCACAGAGCGGAGCCGCCGCCTTCAGCTCGATGATGACGAGGCCGCGCAGCGGGTCCGATGCCTGGTTGAGCTTCCGTGCCTGCTCGAGTGCTTTCTCGAGGCTCGGGACGTATGGCAGACGCTGCTGCAGCTCGTCCAGGGACAGCCGGTTGAGGCAGGTGAAGTCGGACAGGAAGTCGTCGTGGAAGACGGCCACCCTCCCGTCGCGGGTGAGCTGGACGTCGATCTCCACGACGCTGGCGCCGGCCTTGAAGCCGCGCCGGATCGCGGCGACCGTGTTCTCGATGGGGCGGGACGGATCCTCGGCGAGGTTGTCGCCGAAGCCCCGGTGCGCGATGGCGAACGGCCGCACGTCCAGCGCGAGCAGGTCCTCCACCGTCGCCTGGGGGTGCTGGTGGGCATCGACCGGATGGATGCCCACGGTGATCGAGGCGAGCACGATGAACGCGACGGCCCGGATCCTCTTCATGGCGTGACCTCCTGGGGACACTGCCAACAAGGCGCGTGCCAGCCGCGAGCATCCGAGATTTCGGGGAGTTGGCCATGGGCACCACCGCGGTGGTTCGGTGGTGGTGGTGCAGGGGCCACTCGTCGAGTCGACCGTTACGCACCCGTTCCCTCCTACAGATGAGTGTGGTTCGATGCGCCGAATCTCGGTGAGGGAGCCGAGATCACGCCCTCGGCTCCCTCACGGGGCAGGCCTGCCGGGCGTGGCGCATGTCACCCACGGTCGGCAGCGTCCGATCTCAGCTCAGCGGTTCTTGTCCAGGCGGTACGTCCCGGTCCAGGTGTAGTTGGGTCCGCCGTCATATGTGACTTGGAAGGCGGCATGGAACCCCCGCAGTGTCCCGGTCCCCTCCCAGAAGGAGCACGTTCCGACTTGACCAAGGAGGCTGCAATAGCCGGTCGCTCTGTTGCCGCGCCCGGTGTTGATGATGACCACGCTGCTGGTGTAGTCAGGATCGCTGATCTCGGGCCCCCAGTAGAAGACCTTGGTGCCCGCCGGGATCGCCGAGAAGTTCGAATCGGTGATGGTGCAGAAGCTGGGGACGTTGCCGGTGAATTCGTGGCACTCCTTGTTTATGAGTATGGGATGAGGGCTGTCGGCCGCCGCTGGCAGCGATGGAGCGAGGAGCGCGAGGGCAAACATGGTGCCGGTAACCACGAGTAGACTGCTGACTGAGCGCATCTGTTACCTCCTTCAGATCAGGGTGGTTGGTTCGAGAGGACCGTCTGCGGGCACTCCGGCCGCGCTTACTGCTCGGTGCCTCGCAGGATGTCCAGCGTGCCCTGGAAGCAATCGGTGGTGATGTTGTCGTGCTTGCACCGGATCTGCGTGTACTCTCCCTCCACCAGATTGCCCTTCAGCCATCCATCCGTGACGATGCCGATGATCACCGCCTTGAGATCGAGCTGCGTGATGTAGACGTGGGCGGTGAAGGAGTTGATCCGGCCATTGAAGTGGTAGAAGGCCTCGATGAAGGTGGGGGAGCCGGTGGCGCCCTGCTGGAAGCTGAGGATCTCCCCCGCGTACGTGCCGCGGCCGACGTCGCCTCCGACCACGCCGGCGATGTTCGGGTACGTGGTGATCCATTTCGTGAAGGTGTTCTCGGCGTTTCGGCGGACGCGCTCGTCAGCCCCCCAGGCGTCTCGCGGCCCGAGTGACGGGGTCGTGAACGCGACGCTCGCGGCCAGCGCGAGGGCCACAAACGCAGCGATTCCCTTGAATCTCATGGCTGCTCCTTTCCAGTGGTGTTCAGGTGTTTGTCGTGACCGTTCCGGCGCTGCGCGCCTCCCCTGATCTCCGAGGGATGCGTAAAGCGTTCCAGCCGTCGCCCGCGGTGGCGTGGGCTGCCGTCTCGAGTCGTGCCGCGGACTTGCGAGCCGCGACCGGACCGCGGCCGCCTGATCACCTGCTCAGACTGTTCGAAAATCTGAGCAGTGACTTGAGCAAGCGCGTAGGCTAGCCGCGGCTATGGAAGAGCTGGCTGAACTGCTTGGAGAGAGCCCGGCCATCAACGCCCTCCGGGGGAAGCTGGGCCAGCTCCTGGAGCGCCAGCCGGCGGGCCGACGTCTTCCCGCGATCCTGATCCAGGGCGAAACCGGCACCGGCAAGGGGCTCGTCGCCCGGCTCGTGCATCGTATGGGGCCGCGGAAGGCCGGCCCTTTCGTGGACATCAATTGCCCGGCGATCCCCGAGACGCTGATCGAGGCCGAGCTGTTCGGCTACGAGCGGGGCGCGTTCACCGACGCGCGCCAAGCCAAGCCCGGCCTCCTTCAAACCGCGCACCGGGGCACGCTCTTCCTCGACGAGGTCGGCCTGTTGCCCGAATCGGCCCAGGCCAAGCTCCTCACCGTCATCGAGGAGCGCGTCGTCCGCCGCCTCGGCAGCACCCGGCCGGAGGCGGTGGACGTCTGCTTCATCAGTGCGACGAACACCGACCTCCAGGCGGCTCTCCGCGCCCGGCGCTTCCGGGAGGACCTCTACCACCGGCTGGCGGTGATCACGTTCAGCATACCCGCGCTGCGGGAACGGGGACGTGACGTGCTCCTCCTGGCCGAGCGGTTCCTCGGCCGAGCCTGCGTCGACTATGGACTGGCGCCCAAAACCCTGAGTGAGCAGGCGCAGGCTCGCCTGCTCGCCTATCCCTGGCCGGGCAATGTCCGCGAGCTCGCCAACGTCATGGAGCGCGCGGCGCTCTTCGCCGACTCTCCCGTGGTCACCGGAGCGATGCTGGAGCCGCTGTCGGCGGACGGGCCCCATCCGGCAGTCCCGGCCCCCGGTGCGAATGCCGGTCCGGTCACGCCGGAGGAGGCGATGCGGCAGCATCTCCTGGGTGTGCTGGAGCAGAGCGCGGGGAACATCTCGCATGCCGCGGCCCGGCTGGGCATCGCGCGCAACACGCTCTACGCCCGCCTCGAGAAGTACGGCGTGCGCGGCCATCGTCTTCCTCCCCGCCGCCCCGGCCGGCCCGAGACCGTTCCGGCCCCGGCTTCCACGAGTACGTGGATTCAATGGGAACGTCGGGACATCACGCTGCTCCGCGCAACTCTCGTCGAGCCGGACGGGGACGAGGCCGGCTCAGACACGAGCCGGGCCCTCGAAGGCGTGATCGACAAGCTGCAGACGTTCGGCGGCCGCATCGAAGGGCTGACCCCAACCGCCGTCGCGGCCTCGTTCGGCGTCGATCGGGTCGACGATGCCCCGCGGCGCGCGGCCCACGCCGCGATGGCCATTCACAATGGGGCCGCGCGCGCCCGTGAAGGCACGGGCCGGGTGCCGGGGATCAAGATCGGCATCCACGTCGCTCCGCTGCTCGTCGGCCGCTCGGCGACCCGGATCGACATCGACGCGGACGTCCAGCGCGCGCACGGGCCGCTCCTCGATCAGCTCCTGCAGACCATCGGCGCGGACGAGACGGTGGCGAGCGCGGCCGCGGCCCCCTTCCTGGAGCGCCGGTTCGAGCTCGTCCCGATCGACGGAGAAGCCGGGGGCGCGGACCGGGCCTATCGTCTCACCGGGCAAGAACGCCGGGGGTTGGGGCTGTGGGGAGCGATGACGCAGTTCGTGGGGCGTCACGACGAGCTCGCCGTCTTGCGGGGCTGCATTGCCGCGGCCGGGCATGGGCGCGGCCAGCTCGTGGCCGTCGTCGGGGAGCCCGGGGTGGGTAAGTCGCGCCTCCTGTGGGAAGTGACCCACTCGGCGCATGTCGGCGGCTGGCTCGTGCTGGAAGTGGGCGCGGTCCCTTACGGCAAGACCACACCCTATCTCCCCGTAATCGATCTGCTCAAGGCCTACTGCGGGATTGCCGAGCGCGATGATCAGCGCACCACCCGCGAGAAGGTCATCGGTAAGCTCCTCGCCCTGGACCCGGGGTTCAAGGTCGCCCTGCCCGTGTTCCTGACCCTGCTCGACGTCCCGGTGGACGACGCGGAATGGCAGGCGCTCGATCCGGCCGGGCGGCGGCGGCGGACCCTGGAGACCGTCACGCGTCTCTTGCTGCATGAGAGCCAGGCGCAGCCGCTGGCGCTGGTGTTCGAGGATCTGCAGTGGATCGACGGCGAGACGCAGGCGCTCCTCGATAACCTGGTCGAGAGCCTCCCCAGTGCGCGTCTCATGCTGCTCGTCAGCCATCGGTCCGAGTATGCGCACGGCTGGGGAAGCCAGACCTCCTACACCCGGCTCCGCATCGACCCGCTGCCACGGGAAGGTGCCGAAGCGTTGCTCGATGCGCTCCTCGGGAACGACCCAGGCTTGGACACGCTCAAGCGACTCCTGATCGAGCGCACTGAGGGCAATCCGCTCTTCGTCGAGGAGAGCGTCCGCGCGCTGGTCGAGACGGGTGCATTGACGGGCGAGCGAGGGAAGTACCGGCTGGCGCACGACCTGCCCGCGATCCACGTGCCCGGCACGGTGCAGGCCATCTTGACCGCGCGCATCGACCGTCTGCCGCCGGACGAGAAGCGGCTCCTCGAGATTGCCGCGGTCATCGGGAAGGACTTCCCCCTGGCCCTCCTCCTGGCGGTGGCGGACGGGAAGGAAGGGACGATCCGTCGCGGGCTGGGCCATCTTCAGACGGCCGAGTTCCTCTACGAGACGTGCCTCTTCCCCGATGTCGAGTACACCTTCAAGCACGCGCTCACCCATGAGGTGGCCTACGGGAGCCTCCTCGACGGGCGGCGCCGCGACCTCCACGCCCGGATCGTGGAGACCATCGAGCGCCTCTACGGTGATCGCCTCGGCGAGCAGACCGAGCGGCTTGCCCATCACGCGGTCTGTGGCGAGGTGCGGGAGAAGGCGGTGTCTTATCTCAGGCAGGCCGGACTCAGGGCGACCGCGCGATCGGCGCTCCAGGAAGCCCGGGTTTGGTTCGATCAGGCGCTGGGCGTCCTCGCGGCACTGCCCGAGAGTCGGTCCACGCTGGAGCAGGCCTTCGAGATCCGTCTCGAGGTCCGGCCGGTGCTGAACCTGCTCGGTGAGGTCCGGCGGACGCTGGAGTGCCTGCGCGAGGCCGAGACCCTCGCCGAGGAGCTGGACGACGACCGCCGGCGTGGGCATGTCTATAGGTTCATGACGAACGTCCACGCGCTACTCGGCGAGCCGGACAAGGCCCTTGTGTCTGGCGCGCGGGCGCTGACGATCGCGGGGCGCCTCGGGGACCTGAGGCTCCGCATCCAGACCACGACGTATCTCGAGCAGACGCACTACTATCAGGGCGAGTACGCACGCGCGGTCGACCTGGCCACCGATAACCTGGCAGCGCTGCCCGCGGACTGGGTCTCCGAGCGATCCGGAACCGTCATGCCGACAGCGCTGTACGATCGCCTCTGGCTCGTCTACAGCCTCGGCGAACTCGGCAGATTCGTCGAGGGAGCCTCGCGCGCGGCCGAGTTGCTGCTGCTCGCCAAAACAACGCAGCACACGTTTGCGGTCAGTGAGGCCCACATCGCCCCGAGCAGACTCTATCTCCGCAAGGGTGACTGGGCGAAGGCGGGCTCACTGGTCGAGCAGGGGATCGCGGTGCTCCGGACAGGGAACACCGTTCTCAATCTTCCCGGTGCGCTCGCGGACTCGGCCTGGATCCTCGCGCAAGTCGGCGAGGCGGGCGAGGCGACGGCCCGGATCCGGGAGAGCGAGCGACTCTTCGAGTGTCAAGCGACGCAGAGAGTCGTCCTCCTGCCCTACATCTCGCTGGCGCGTGCCGCTCTACTGCTCGACCGGCTCGACGAGGCGCAGAGTCTCGGCGAACGTGCGGTCAGGTATACTCCGTCTCGCCACGGCGTCAGAGCCAATGCGCTGCACCTGCTCGCCGATGTCGCGACCCATCCCGCCAGGTTCGACGCCGAGACCGGCGAGGTGCACTACCGCCAGGCGCTGGCACTGGCCGAGCCGCGCGGCATGCGGCCCCTTATCGCCCACTGCCATCTGGGCCTCGGCAGGCTCTACCGGCGCTGCGGCCGATGCGAGGAAGCGCACGAACACCTCACAACCGCGACGACGCTATACCGCGACATGGACATGCGATTCTGGCTAGAGGAGGCGGAGGCCGCGATGAAGGACTCGGCATGACCAGCGGTCCGCGCCTCGGAAGGGTTCGCCCCCCACGCGTATCCGGGCCGATGCGCTTGAACGGCTCGAGCGGTTGAGGTAGATAGACGATGTGAGCCCAGCCGACGACGAGGATCTGCGCGCGATCTTGTCCGAGCGGTTCGCCCGAATGGACGAACAGTTCGGGCGCGTGAACGAACAGCTCGGGCGCATGGACGAGCAGTTCAGGCGCGTGGACGAGCAGTTCGGGCGCGTGAACGAACAGTTCACCCGGATCGATCGCCGGTTCGAGGTGCTCATGTTCGAGCTCGACCGACGCTTCACGCGCCAGGACGAGCGGATCGCCGCCTTCCAGGCCGAGGTGGACGAGCGCTTTCGTGAGGTCTTCGGCCATTTCGACGAGGTCTACGGGCGCCTGGAGAGACTCGAGCAAGAGTACTATGCGATGTCCCAGCAGCTGCGTCGGATCGAGGTGGCGCTGACCGACGAGAGTGGGCGGCGGACGATTCTCGAGCGCGACCTGGCCGCGCTCAAGGAGCACGTCGGTCGGCTGCAGCAGCGGATCGCCGAGATGGAGCGGCGGCTGGGCGCCTAGCGCGCCTGCTGCTTGATGTTCGCGGTCTCCACCAGCGCCAGGACACGGTCGTGGTCCTCGCCGTTGGGCACGCGCTTCGTTGAGCTTCCGAGCATGCTCCAGCGCGGCCTCGAGACTCGGGACGAAGGTCAGCGCGCCGGGGGAAGCACCACTGCGAGACGGGCGGCGAGGGCCTCCGTTCGCCGGACGTGGTAGGGGACGGCGAGCGCCACGAAGATGTCACGCGCCTGGCGCAGGTGAAGCGCGGCCTGGCGACGACGACCCTGGGCGTGGTAGACCGCGGCGAGGTCGAGCTCGGTACACGCCATCTCGTAACGGGAGTGGATGGAGCCGAAGGTCTCGAGGGCCAGGTCGAGCCAGTCGGCGGCCTCGGTCAGGGAGTTGCGGCCCTGCGAGATCCGGCCCAGGGAATGCTGAGCCCAGCCGCGGACGACCGCGATGCCGGCGTCGGTTCCGATCTGGAGCGCGCGGCCGGCGTACTCGAGCGCCCGCTCGAGATCGCCCTTGGCCCGGAAGGCCTCGGCCAGGAACGCGCCGAACCAGCCCTGGAGAGCCCGGTAGCCCCACTGCGCGAACAGCTTCACCGAGCCCTCGAGGAGCGGGATCGCCTGGTCCGTCTCGCCCTTCTGGGCGTGGGCGAAGCCCAGCCAGCCGGCCGCGATCGCGCGGTTCAGCGGATCCGGCGCGCGGTCGAGGGCCCGCCGGCACTCCTCGATGCCCTGATCCAGCTCGCCGATCACGGCGTGAAGGATCCCGGCCCCCCACGCGGCGAGCGTGCGCTGGCGAGGATCGCCGGTGGCCTCGGCGATCGCGTTCGCCTGCTCGAGCGACTCGAACGCGCGCGCGAACTCGCCGATCTGAGCGTGGTTGAGGGCGACGACCCAGTGCGCGTTGGCCAGCCACCACCGCTCGCGCGTGCGCTGGAGCAGATGGACCGCCCGCCGCCCGTCCTCGATGCCCTCCGCGGCTCGGCCCGAGACCGGGGCGTCCTGCGCGCGGAGACAGTAGGCCTTGCCCTTCAGCACGTCGTCTCCGTAACGGTCGGCCTCGTCGATGGCGAGCTGCGCGTGCTCGGCGGCCCGCTGGTGATCGGCGAGGAAGCTGTAGGCGCGGCCAAGCATGAAGTGGTACTCACCGGCGAGGGTGGGGTCCTTCAGATGCTCGAGCGCGCCCCGCTCCGGCAGGAGCAGATCGAGCAGCTCCTGGGTCCGGCCCAGGGGGAAGAGGGACGAGGCCTGCCAGAGCACGAGCTCGAGCCGGCGCCGGTCCCGATCCTGGATCGGGAG
>Ga0335085_10000912_pt1 | contig 72147 bp, 68 predicted proteins | sample Lox_Sample_45_FD_206712 | JGI IMG/M metagenome (GOLD analysis project Ga0335085, IMG submission 206712) | Soil microbial communities from Loxahatchee National Wildlife Refuge, Florida, United States - Lox_Sample_4.5 | ecosystem: Environmental > Terrestrial > Soil > Wetlands | place: USA... | reverse complement strand
ATCTTTTGCCCGGTACGCCGACCTATGCTTACGATAGAAATGGGAACGTATTTATCAGCTACGGCAACAAATATTTCATCTTGGGTGATAATCGCCAGAACAGCATGGATAGCCGGGTCTTCGGCGCTGTGCCACGCAATGATATTCTTGGTAAAGTGGTTGAGTAGCGCCTAGCCCCCTGTTTTAAATCCCTTGGCAGTTAATTTCCCAGCTTGCGTACGAAACGCTGGTTGTTAGGCTGTCAACCATGATTGATACATCAGTTGACGCAGACAAATACGGCCAAATTGCCGAATTTGGCCGTCGCGTGCTCGACGGTGGAACTGTCACCCGCGACGAGGCGCTGGGACTGTTCCACTTGGAATCATCCGCTGCCATTTTTGATCTGTTGTCGTGGGCGAATCGGATTCGCGAACATTTCAAGGGCAACAAAATTCATCTTTGTTCCGTCGTCAACGCCAAGGCCGGTGCGTGTTCCGAGAACTGCAGTTTTTGCGCGCAATCCTCCTTCTACCAAACCGGTTCGCCCAGATACGGATTCGTGGATCCCGAACCGGTTCAGGAAGCCGCCGAGGAAGCAAAAAAAAACGGGGTGACCGCCATTGGACTTGTTGCCGCGTGGAAAGGTTTAAATGAAGGCCCAATGCTGGACGAAGTCTGTGAACGTGTTCGCGAATTGAAGGCCGGCGGCAAAACACGTCCCGACGTCTCATTGGGCATCATCAAAAGCCAGCGGGTGGCCGACTGCCTGAAGGAGGCGGGAGTCGAATGTTATGGCCATAACCTTGAGAGTTCGCGCCGTTTTTTTCCACAGACCTGCACCACCCACACTTATGACGACCGGCTTGAAACCATTGGCTATTTGAAAAGGGCCGGCATCAAAATCTGCTCCGGCGGCATCATCGGCATGGGCGAGACGCGCGAAGACCGTTGCGATCTTGCGTTTACGCTCCGTGAGATCGGCGCGAGCGTTGTGCCTATCAATATTCTTAATCCGATTCCCGGCACGCCGTTTGAAAAGCATCCGCCGCTGCCGGTCATGGAAATTTTGAAGACCATTGCCTGCTTCCGATTTATTCTGCCGCGCCAGGAAATCATGATTGCGGGCGGGCGTACGGTGAACCTGCGCGATGCGCAAAGCATGATCTTCATGGCCGGTGCCAGCGCCCTAATGGTCGGTAATTATCTTACCACACTTAACCAGCCGGTGGAAAAGGATTTGCAGATGCTCAAAGAGCTTGGTCTCGACCCAACTTGGGATAAATACGGTTTTAGTGATCAAGAAGAAAATGGCTGCGGCTGCCGAAAGACAAACTGCGAAACGGATAACGCTGTGGCGTAACACCATTTGTGGGAGTGGGGACCTGTTCGGGCGCTTTCTCATCCGAGGTATGTTGGAGGGTTTGATGACAAAAGAAGAAAAGAAACTTCAACAATTTGCCGGGAATCCAGAGAACGTCGAGATCCTTTGCTCTTGCCAGCAGCCAACAATACAAGAATGCGACTACCTTGCGTGGTTGAAATCCATTTTGACGCGGGCAATTATTTACGGTAGGGTTAAAATAATAGTCGAATGATCTTCCGCCCCTTTAGGTCGAAACTGTGGCCGCTTCTGGCTTTTGCGGTCGTGGTGATGACGTCATCCAGTGAAGCTCAAAGATCAGCCACAAACGACTGGCAACCCATTATCTTTTCATCGCCAGACAATACGGAAATCTCCTCCAATTTGTTGTTGCCTTCCACCCCATCGTCGCCTTCCCTGGATTTTCAGGGCGGGCTTCGCGCATTTCAAGGCGCGTCGCCGGGAGCCGACTTCGATAGTCCGCCTTTTCCCGCCGGGCCGGGACCAATGCCGAATCAAGTGCGGCGATTTCAAAAATCGTCCGACGACAGGAGTTGGGAATTCATGACGCCAGCTGAAATCATGGGGGTGGCGCCAGGTCAAATTGTCCAAAATCAGAAGAGTGACGGGAACAGTGACCAAGGGAGCCTGACACCCATGGAACGCTACTTGATAGGAAAAAACCCAGGCGCTGAATTTCAGGCCAATTCGTCCGACAATGTGTCCTCGCGACGGAACTTTTTGAATAATGGAAACGGCCAGACAAATGACATCCTTTCCGGTTTGTTCGGCAGCGGTTTGGAGAATTTGGGATCTCCCAGTGTTTTCAACCGGAATTGGAACACCGCGCTGAATAATAATTCGTTTACCAGTCCCAATGAAGATTCGAGTTGGTCGCAATTGTTTGGTTCTCCGGCACCGACGCCAGCTCCCAATCAAGAACAACAGGAGGCGAACATGGTTCAGTTCATGCAGTTGCTTAACCCGGGTTCGACGCCTGCCACGGCAGCAACTACTGCGCCGGACGAGACAACCTCTCTCAAAGCGCAAACGGTCTTGTCGGATTCCGATTCCACCCAACCATTGGCCGATCCGATTGGCGCCTCATTTGTTCCCTTGAGCAGTGGAATAAACAAGCCGACCGGCTCGGCACCGTTGCCTTCGATCACCCGGCAAGCCAGCGCCCAGCCAGTGACTCCGCCCTCTTGGGCGCCACAGCCGCCACCGTGGCTGTCACCCACACCACGGCCGTTTTCCACTCCCTAGTGACCTGTTAAAAATCCCTTCTTTTGTAGCGGGCGGCCTGAGCCGCTCAAATTCCCGCGGAAATTTCCTGCAAAGTCAAAGCCAGCTCACGTCGGCTGCCATTCTTAAAGGGTTGCTGGAATTAATTCTGAGGACTGCTGCCCAAATTAATGCGCCGAGGTCATGACTAGGACCTGCTCCAGTGTGGAAACGCCTTCCCGCGCCCGATCCAGCGCGACCATCCGCAACGTGCGCATACCCTGGCTGATGGCCATTTTGCCCAACTCCCGCGTATTGGCGCGCGCGATGATGAGCTTGCGGATTTGATCGGTGACGGTCATGGCTTCAATGACCGCGAGCCGCCCGCTGTAACCGGAATTTTTGCAACGATCGCAACCGCGCCCGCGGAGAAGCTGAGCACCATTAAGCGTGGCGGGATCAATGCCCAGGTCTTCAAACATCTTTGGAGGATACACCACCGGCTCCTTGCAATACGAACAGATACGGCGGATAAGGCGTTGGGCACACGAAAGAATGACGGATGAGGAAATAAGAAACGGTGCAATGCCCATATCATCGAGGCGCGCGATGGCGCCGGGTGCGTCGTTGCAGTGCATGGTGCTGAGCACTTGGTGACCGGTGAGGGCGGCCTCAATGGCAATCTCGGCGGTTTCAGTGTCGCGGATTTCACCAATCATGACGATGTCCGGGTCTTGGCGGAGGATGGAGCGCAGCGCGCTGGCGAACGTGAGGCCGATTTCCTTTTTGGTCGGCACTTGATTGATACCGGGCACTTGGAACTCCACCGGGTCTTCGACGGTGACGATGTTCCACTGCGGACTGTTCAGTTCGTTGAGCGCGGAATAGAGCGTGGTGGTTTTGCCGGAACCGGTCGGGCCGGTGACCAGAATCAATCCGTGCGGCGCGTCAATGGCGGCCTTGAGTTGTTTAAAGGTTTCAACGTCCAGCCCCAATTTGTCAACGCTGGCGGAGAGGTTGGTTTTGTCGAGCACGCGCAGCACGATTTTTTCGCCATGCACGGTGGGCAATACCGAAACCCGCAGGTCGAAATCCTTGCCGCTCACACGCACCCGCATGCGCCCGTCTTGCGGTAATCGCCGTTCGGCGATGTCGAGGCTGCTCATGATTTTGAACCGCGACGCCAGCGCCAGTTGCATTTGTTTGGGCGGCGGCGTGGCGTCAATCAACACGCCGTCAACGCGGTAACGCAGGCGCATCGTCTTCTCGAACGGTTCCAGATGCACGTCGCTGGCGCGGTCCTTGATGGCTTGGACGATAATGAGGTTGGCAAGCTTGATAACGGGCGCCTCGCCGCTGGAGGCCGTGAGCTGGTCGAGGTTGACTTCTTCGAGGGCTTCCGTAACGGTTTCGACAGAGGCATCCTCGTCGCTTTCGCGCTGTTTCTCGGCATCCAGAATGATGTCTTCGATTGAACTGCCTTTGGCCGAATCAATCGCGGTCAACTTGTCCTCAATGGCTTTCTCCGAGGCAATGAGTGGCGCGATTTCCAGGCGCGTGAGGCGCTTGACGTCGTCAATGGCGAGGACGTTCAACGGGTCGGCCATCGCCAGAAACAATTTGTTTTCCAGCCGCGAAATGGGGACCACCTTGTAATTATGCGCGGCATCCCGCGGGAGCAAATCGGCAATTTCAAGTGGAATGGTCAGGCGGGCGAGGTTAACGGATGGCACGTTCAGGACGCGTCCCATGGAAACGGTCAAGTCCTGCTCGGTGACATAAGCTTTTTCGACGATCAACTTGACGAGGCGCGTGCCTCCCTTCCGCTGCTGCTCCAGCAGCGTTTCCACTTGCTGGTGTGTCAGCAAGCCGTCTTCGACGAGGGCGTCGGCAATCCGTTCTCCAAATGATTTAACTTTGGTCATGGTTTAACGGAAGGCTTTGCGGATGTTTTGTATCAGTTCGCCCGGCGACGCCATGTACCAGAGCAACCGATTGGTTGTGGTTTCGCCCAGTTCCTTGGCCGCCTGTTGATTGAATGGATTCGCCGTCGCCACCAAAATAGACTTGCTCATCCGATCGAAAGGCAGCACACACCACCGGCGGCAAATGGCCAGCGGAAAGCCGCGCGCCAATTCAATGTCCACTTCATACTTTTCCAAAGGCAGGTAGGCCAGCCGCGATTTATCGGACAGAAGCTTGAGTGACTTCTCCACCGGCAAAACACCTTTTTCCGAAAGTGTATGAATGAACGGTTCGGCCACATCCGCCGGCGACTGGGCCAAATCCGGTGGTCGCCAGCACAAATCGAAATCTCCCGCGTTGATGACACGGCCTTCAACAAAAACCTTGCGCATCGCCTTGCGGCCATCATCCACTTCGTCCGCCGCCGCGCGCATTTTTTTTCTGAATCTCGCCGTATCGGAAGAGGACGTCAACGACGTCGGCTCCACGCCGGCGATTTGTTGAACCGCCACGTTGTTGGCCTTGTCCTCGATTTGCTTGAGCGCGGCCTGCACGTCGGTGTCGTTCGGGCGGCGTTGTAAAACTGTCTCGTATTCCAGAATCGCCGAGGAAAGCTGTCCCATTTGGAGGTAAGCCTGCGCGATGCGTTTGGACGTGCTGATGACTTCCTGCTCGCGGCCGAGCTTGGTGTAGGCTTCCTTGAGAATTTCCAATGATTGGCAATCGTTTGGCTGGGATTGCACAATAACCTCAAACATCTCAATTGTCTGCTGCAATTGAGCTTCTTCGCTTGCATTTAACGTCGCTGTAGCCATGCCTCGAAATCCGCCACCGTCACTCTCACCCAACACATGCGGTAAGAACAAATTTTCAGCAATTTTCCTGCCACCTTGACGATGACCGCCGCAAAGCCCTGCCAGCCAAAGTCCCATGCCAAAACGTTCCGCGAATCACTTTTGCGGTTTATGTCCCCGCGTTCTCATGCTAATAAATCGCGGTGGAACAGCCGATGCCAGCCATGACGCCTGCACCCGGCGAACGCCTGGTGCGCTTCGTTGGCGACCACGTTCGTTTCACCTTGCGCCACACACCCGGCACCCGGCAGGGGTTATTGCGCACCAACCTCGGCCGCGGGGCCGGGCTGCGCCGTGAAATCATTGCCGCCCACGCTGGCGGGGCCGGCCATGCCGGCGCTTCATGGCGCGATGTGCCCATGCAGAAAAACGGCGACGTTTGGGAGATAGAACTGCCGCTTGCCGAGGTCGGTTTCTTCAAAGCCAAACCCTACCTGCTCGACGCCAAAGGCTGGCAGCGCTGGCCTGAAGGCTCCGATGTTGGCATCAGTGTTCACCCCAATTTTTATCGCACGGCCAATACCATCTATTGCGCCTTCACCCGGCTGTTTGGAACGACGCGCACCGAGACGGTCGCCGTGGATCCACAACTAAATTTTCAACTCAGCCCCTTCGACTCGCAAGGTTACACCGTCATCCCACCCTCCGGAAAATTGCGCGATCTGACACGGCAGTTGCCCCACATCGTGCAAACGCTCGGGTGCCGCATCCTGCATTTGCTGCCGGTGCATCCGGTGCCAACCACTTACGCGCGGTTCGGACGGTTCGGCAGTCCCTACGCCGCGCTGGATTTGACCGCGGTCAATCCGGCCCTAGCCGAATTCGACCACCGCACCACCGCCATTGACCAGTTTTGCGAACTCACCGCTGCCGTCCATGCGCTTGACGCGCGGGTGTTCCTCGATATTGTCATCAACCACACCGGCTGGGGCGCGGTGTTGCAGGAAAATCATCCTGATTTCTTTCTGCGGAATCCCGACGGAACCTTTGCCAGCCCGGGTGCCTGGGGCGTCACTTGGGGCGACCTCGTTGAGTTGAAACAGGAGGAGGTCGCGCTCTGGGATATCATTGCCGACGCGTTGCTGATTTGGTGCCGGCGCGGGGTGGACGGTTTTCGGTGTGACGCCGGTTACAAAATTCCCCAGCCTGCCTGGCAATACATCATTGCCCGGATTCAGGAGGAATTTCCCGAAACCATCTTCCTGCTCGAGGGCTTGGGCGGTTCCTGGGAAGCCACCGAGAACCTGCTTACCGAGGGCGGAATGCAATGGGCTTACTCCGAACTGTTTCAGAATTATTCCGGACCGGAAGTGGCCAATTACCTCGACTACGCCTTGCGCCAAAGCGCGCGGGTCGGGCTTTACGTGCATTACAGTGAAACGCACGACAACGACCGCCTCGCCAAGCGTGGTCGCGCGTGGTCGCTATTGCGAAACCGCCTCTGCGCGCTGACGAGCGTGAGCGGCGGGTTTGGTTTCACCTGTGGAGTGGAATGGCTGGCCACCGAAAAAATCAGGGTTCACGATTCCACCGGACTGTGTTGGGACAATCCCGACAATATCGTCCCCGAGCTTGTGCAATTAAATCAATTACTCGCCGACCATCCCTGTTTTTTCGACGGCGCAAAGCTCACGCGTCTCAGCCCGAACGATTCGGTCGTTTACGCCCTTCTGCGAGAATCCGCCGAAGGCAAGGACTCCGTGCTGGTGCTGGCCAACACGAATGTTGAAAGGGAAAACTCGCTCACGCTTTCCGGGCTCGACTTCCAATTTGAATTGCTGGGGCAACCGCTGCCGAAAATTGCCGTGGCTGGCAACGAAACGACGTTTATGCTCGCGGCAGGCGCGTGCCATTGCCTTGCGTCGGTGGCGACACCACAAGGTCTCAGCGGCGACACTTATCGCCGCGCCCGTGCCCAATTTGCCTGGGCGCTTGAAGCATTGAACAAAGTTGTTCCCGCCGAAGTCCTTGACGATTTTGATTGGCGCCAGCTCGCAGAAGAAGTGGAGCGTTCGCCGGAAAATTTTCTAGCCGCCGCCGCCGAATTTGCCGCGCGCGGCACAAAAACTCCGCTGGTCCAATTGCTGGCCAGATGCAAATCGCGGCAATTTTTCCCGCGTGTCGTCGTATGGACGTTGCTCGACCATCGCCGGATTACACTTGTGCCGTCTGATCACTGGCTGTTGATTGAAGATGCAACGCCATTCCGCGCCACGCTGGAGGTGCAAGGTGAGAAGGAGGGGATGCAGATCGGGCACGTCCAATCCATTGCCACTCGCAACGGCCACGTCGCTTGCTTTGCTCCGCGTGAAAAGGCCGCGGGGGCTGAATTAATCCTGGAGCGTTATGCCGCAACTTCCCTGAAAATCTCCGCCGCGATTCGTTTCCTTCCGGCAACTCCGAAATTCGAAATCCGAACTCCGAAACCGGAGGACCTCGTTCTTTTGACCAACGGCATCGGCGGCATGGCGCGCCTATGCGTGGATCTGGGCCGCGTGAATTCCAAGTACGATTGTGCGCTCGGCGCCAATCTGCATCCGAGCGTACCGGTGGATCGCCACGTTTTCGTCAAACGCATCCGCGCCTGGGTGAATGCCGACGGTTTTCTCTCGCCGCTTGACGCGAAAAATCTGTCGTCGTTCGAAGCCGGTCGCCCGGTGGTGTGGCACTTTGTGGCCAACGCCGGCGATGGCCGCACTGTCGAAATCGAACTGCGCGCCGAAATGATCGAAGGCAAAAACACAACGGTTTTTCACTTCAGTCGCCCCACCGCCGAACGCGCCAGCGGCAAGCAACTGCCCGCCAATGCGGACGTGCGATTGACGGTGCGGTTTGACATTGAAGATCGAAACTTCCATTGGGAAACCAGGCGCAACAACGGTGCGGATTATCATTTTTCGGCCAACATACACGAACTTCCAACCCAAGACCCGAAATCCAAGGCTCCAATCGGTTTTGCCTTCACACCCGCACCCGACCGCCAACTGCGCGTCTGCGCGGATGGTGGTGAGTATCATCCGCAGCCGGAGTGGTGTGAAAATATTCCGCATCCGGTCGAACAAAGTCGCGGTCAAACCGGCAGCGGCGACGCTTACAGTCCAGGCTGGTTTGAACTGCCGCTGCCCAAAGGCGCGAGCGTTACACTCATTGCAACGGCTGAAAAGGGTGCCGGAGTTCGAGCTTTCGCCTGCGACGCCAACTCGCTGAAGCATGAAGGCCGGCACACTGAACATTCCGGGACCCCATTCGAAAAACGGCTCCTGTGGGCCGCGAGGCAATTTGTCGTGCGGCGGGATGAGGGCAAGACAGTCGTTGCCGGTTATCCCTGGTTTCTGGATTGGGGGCGGGACACGCTCATTTGCGCGCGTGGCTTGCTCGCCGCCGGAATGGCGGAAGACGTCCGGCAAATCCTGCTCACGTTCGCCAGATTTGAAAAGGACGGCATCCTACCCAACGCGATTTACGGCGACAACGCCTCGAACCGCGATACCACCGACGCGCCACTGTGGTTCGCAATCGCGTGTGAAGAGATGGCCCGAATCAAGCCGGATTTCTATTCCGAAACGGTTGTGCCAACGAACCGAACCATCCGCGAAATCCTGGAAAGCATCGCGGTGAATTACACCAAAGGCACGCCTAACGGCATTCACATGGACGCGGATTCAGCGCTGATTTGGAGTCCCAGCCATTTCACGTGGATGGATACGAATCATCCCGCCGGCACGGCGCGAGAAGGTTATCCGGTTGAAATCCAGTCGCTTTGGATTCGTCTGCTCCGCCAGCTTGAAAGCAGGGCCAGAGACAGCGATGGCAAAAAATGGCGTGACTTGGCCGACCGCGCGGTAGAATCGTTGGGAAAACTTTTCTGGTTGGACGGCAAGGGCTGGTTCGCCGACGTGCTGTTGGCCGGATCACGCGTCATTGCCCGGGATGCCACCCCCAGCGACGCGCTCCGCAACAACTGTCTCTTCCCCATGAGCCTCGGCCTTGTGGCCGGTGAACGCGCAAAACGCTGCGTCGCGGCCGTACAGAAATATCTGGTCGTGCCCGGCGCCCTGCGCTCGCTCGCGCCGCTGCCGGTGTCCGTGCCCCTGCCGGTTTACGGCAACAATGGCCAGCTATTAAATAATCCCCCCGAGCCGTATTGGCCGCGTTATGAAGGGGACGAGGATACGCGCCGCAAACCGGCCTATCATAATGGCACGGCATGGACGTGGACGTTTCCTCACTTTTGTGAAGCGTTGGCACGCGTGTGGGATTTTGCGCCTGAGGCCGTGGCAACGGCAAAGGCGTATTTGGGCAGCATGGAAAATTTGATGAATGAAGGCTGCCTTGGCCAGATTCCTGAAATTCTGGACGGTGACGCGCCGCATACGCAGCGCGGTTGCGACGCGCAGGCGTGGGGCGTGACGGAAGCAGCGCGCGTTTGGAAGTTGTTAAACGAATCTGGTCGTTAAAGTCGTTGCCAAGCGGCGGCGCGTGGGCAGAATAAGCGCATGAATTTCCGCGAGAAAATCATCCCGTGGGACAAATTGCCGGAATGGCGCGCCGCGTTTCGTGCAACCGGCAAAAAGCTTGTTGTCACTAACGGCTGCTTTGACATTTTGCACCTTGGCCACGCTGCTTATCTCGAATCCGCGCGCAATCTTGGAGACGCCCTGCTTGTCGGTGTCAACGGTGATGACGCGGCGCGACAATTGAAAGGTCCCGGCCGGCCAGTGAATGCGGAATCGGACCGCGCTGCCATTTTGGCGGCGTTGGCCTGCGTGGATGGCGTTTGCATTTTTGCGGAAAAAAAGGCGACCAAATTTTTGGAACGGGCGCGGCCGGATGTTTACGTCAAAGGCGGTGATTATACTCTGGACACGCTGAATCAGGAGGAGCGCCGAACGGTCGAGCAGGCCGGTGGAAAAATTGTGATTATTCCCCTGGTGCCGGGCAAATCCACGACGGCGTTGTTGGAAAAAATATCGCGGTTGTGAAAATTTTGGTCATTTCCCTCGCAGGCATCGGTGACACGCTTATCGCGACCCCGTTCATCCACGAACTGCGGGAAAATTTTCCCGATGCCGGGATTGACGCATTGGTGCGCTGGCCCGGCTCAAAAGATTTTTTGGAAAATAACCCGCATCTCAATTGCGTTTATCAGAAGAATCTCGTCCAGGTCGGCAAACCGGAGGCATTACGGTTCCTCCTCGCGTTGCGAAGCAAGCACTACGACGTGTCCATCAACACCCATCCGCAAAGCCAGATGCTTTATCGCCTCGTGGCCCGTGTCATCGGCGCGCCCACACGCATCAGCCACGAGTACGAATGTTGCGGCCGGCTTGACCGCTGGTTGGTCAACAAAACGCTGCCGCAGGATTATTCGAGACATTCCATCGAAAACAATTTCGACGTGCTGCCGTTGCTGGGCGCGAAAATTAGATTGCCGTCGCATGAGATGGAAATTTTTCTGAAGCCGGATGAGGAAAAATGGGCGGACGAACTTTTGGCCAAAAACAAACTTGCCGGCAGGAAAATTCTTGGCGTTCATGTCGGCTCCGGCAGCACAAAAAACCTGCCGCTCAAGCGCTGGCCATTGAAAAATTATGCGGGATTGGTTCGACGGCTGAACCGGGAACGTCCGGACATCCGCGTTTTGCTTTTCGGCGGACCCGACGAAATGAAGGATCATCCGGTCGTACTGGCGCAATCCAATCGTGATTTGACCATGGAAGCCAAACCTCAAAATTTCCGGCAAACAGCGGCATTGATGAAGCGATGCAGCGCGTTCTTGAGCGTGGACACGGTGCTGATGCACCTCGTTGCGGCGATGAAGGTGCCCAATCAAATCGTCATCGAAGCGCCGACGCTGAACGCGACGAATCTGCCCTACGGCAATCCATTCACGCTGATAAAAAATCCGGTCGTGGCCGGACGGAATCTGGATTATTACCGCTACGATGGCGGCGATATCAAAGGCACTCGCGAGGAATTGCTGGCGTGCATGGCATCCATCAAAATTGAAGACGTTTTTGAAACAGTGACCAGGCTGATTTAAAGACTTACAAAGAGAATCCCGCTGCCTTGGCGTCGGCGGCAAAGGTTTTGACCGTGTCCAGCGACATTTCCGGCAAGCCTTTCCCGACCAGTTTCATCGCTTTGTTCAGAATATCATGCGGTACGGTGACAATTTTGCATCCGCACTCCTCCGCCTGAAAGATGTTCAAAACTTCACGGACACTGGCCCAAAGCAATTCGGCCTGCGGCAGACCGGCCAGGATTTGATTCGCCTTGCGCATGTGCGGCATTGGGTCCTGGCCAACATCGGCGATGCGGCCGGCGAACACAGAAACCACGGCGGGTATGTTGGGATTGAGCGCTTTCGCCACGCCGGCCACCTGTTCCTCGGTGAACATGGCGGTGATATTGAGCTTCACGCCTTCACGGGCCAGTTCACTCACCAACGGCAATGAAGATTCGCCGCGGGTGTTGGTAATGGGAATCTTGACATAAACATTTTTCGCCCAGTCCTTGATTTTCAGCGCCTGCCGCCGCATTTCGGAAAACTCGTCGGAAAAAACCTCAAAGGAAATCGGCTTCTCGGTGATGCTTTTCAAAATGTCGCGGGCGAACGCCTCGTACTCATGCACTCCGGCCTTGCGCATGAGCGAGGGATTGGTGGTCATGCCTTTGACAAGCGGATTTGCATTCAACTGGAGCATTCCGGCTTTGTCCGCGCCATCGGCGAAAATCTTTACTTTGAGGCTGGCTAGGTTTTTCATGTTGGCTGGAAACATAAGACAATCAGGCGAATCTTCAACTTAATTTCCCATCAGCCAGAATAATTTCCGCCGCTTCCAGCAGGTTTTTAGCATGGAAATCGGGGGCGTGCTTCAATTCTTCGGAATAACCACGATCAATGAAGATTGTCCGGCAACCGGCTGCGTGGCCGCAATCCACGTCCCGCCAGCGGTCACCGACCATCCAGCTTTGCGCGAGGTCAATGTTTAATTCGTTCGCGGCCCGGAGCAACATGCCCGGTTTGGGCTTGCGACAGTCACAATTCGACAATCCCTTACCCGGGTGAAAACAAACCTCAACCTGGTCCAACGGCAATTGTCGGCGCATTTCGGCGTGGATTGCTTCAACTGCTTCCTGTTTTAAAGTGCCACGGCCGACATCGGGCTGGTTGGTCGCCACAACCAGCAAAAAACCGGCCTGTTTCAAACGCCGGCAAGACTCCGGTATTTCAGGATAAATTTCAAATTCGTCGAGTTTCGATGGAGCGAATGGCTTGTTCTCACGAACCAAAGTGCGGTTGATAACTCCATCGCGGTCAAGAAAAACAGCGCGATTCATTTCGTAGATTCCCACTTGGTTTGGGCCAACTTGAGCTTCGGATGGGAAACGAACAAGTGCCAGATGACCGCCTGAAACGCCTCGCTGTGCGGCGTGACATGAGTTGGATTCACCGTCGGCACAATCACACAAGCCGTTGCCTCCTTGGCGGTATAACCGCCGTCGCGGCCGACCACCCCAATCACGGAGGCCCCAACTTTTTTGGCCAGTTGAACGGCGCTGACCAGATTCGGGCTGACGTTTTTCTCCAAATTGCCGCCACCAACGGAAAAAATCAGCAGGCCGTCCTTGGCGCTGAAACGGCTGCCCTTGAGCCATTCGGCGAAGATTGTCACCCAACCTTCATCATTCGTGCGAGCAGTCAATTCGCAAACATTGTCCGTCGGCGCGTAAGCCTCAAAGCCGCAAATTTTCCGAAAATCATTCACGGCGTGGCTGGCGTTGCCCGCGCTGCCGCCAACACCAAGAATAAACAAACGCCCGCCGCGTTCGCGCACATGCGCCAATTCGTCGGCCGCTTTTTCGATGGCGTCGGCGTTCAGTTGCGCGACAACTTTTTGGACTTCATCGAGGAATTCTTTTGCAAAGCTCATGGCGATTTTGATTGTAACAGCAATTCCAGTTCCGCCAAGCCCGCAGGCGAGCCGATTTCATAAAAGCGTTCGCGTACCTCATAACCGGCCAGTTGCTTTTCGTGGACGAGTTTGCCCATGACTTCAGCTAAATCGAACGGTTGGCCTGAAGCGTAGGAGTCGAAAACCGGCGCTCTAAACAAGCTCAGGCCGTAATCAATATGTTGCATTTGCGGCGAGCGACTCTTTTTGTCATAGACCACAATTTCGCCGTCGCGGAACACGACGTTGCTGGTGTCATATTTGCCTTCGTTGCGATAAACCGTCATGCAACCGAGTTTGCCGCTGCGGCGGAAAGATTCCGCGATAGGGCGATACTCCACCGGTAAATAGGAATCACCATAGAGCACGAAAAATTCGTCACCGAGCAACGGCAACGCGCGCTTAACCGCGCCGCCGGTGCCGAGCAATTTAGGGCCGCCCGCCTTCGCTTCGCTTTGGCGCGGCGAGTCAAAAGAATAGTCAAGCCGCATGCCTAGCGCCGAGCCGTCGCCAAACTCGCGCTGAATCATCTCGCCCAGATAACCAACGCACAGCACCACACGATGGATGCCGCATGAACGCAGCAATGCAAGCTGGTGCGCCAGAAAAGGTTTCCCTGCAACCGGCACAAGCGACTTGGGGATTTTTTCGGTGATGGGCCGAAGCCGCGTCGCGAGTCCGCCCGCGAGAACGGCGACGGGAATGTTGAACGGCGCGCTCACGAGGTGACAAGTTTCGTACCCTCGAAATCAAAACGGAACCGGACTTCCTTGAGGCCGGCTTGGTGCATTGCGTGACGCAATTTCGCCTTGTCCTCGGCGTAAAAGATGAGAAAACCACCACCACCAGCGCCGATGAGTTTGCCCCCCAGCGCGCCGTTGGCCATCGCCAGATCATACCACTCATTGATTTTTGGATTGCTCATGCCGCCGCTGCGCTGTTTTTTGCGTTGCCAGTGAACGTCCATCAGTCGCGCAAATTCGGGCAGATTTCCAGATTCAAGGGCGCGCTGGCTTTGCAGGCCGAGGTCTTTGACAAAATGCAGATTTTCAATCATCGCCGCATCGGACTGTTTCGACTTCTGATCCTGTTCCTTCAAGATGGCTGAGGCCGACCGGGAGTAGCCCGTAAAGAACAACAGTAAATTGTCTTCCAGATTATCACGGGTTTCGTCAGAGATTTTCAGCGGCCACGCTTCGACTTTGCCATCGGGCAAAAATTTGAAACACGTAATGCCTCCGTAAGCGGCAATGTATTGGTCTTGCTTGCCAATAGGTTCTTTCAGGCGATTAAGTTCAATGTCACATGCCTGTGCGGCCAGTTCGGCGGAATGAACCAGATTCTTTTGGCAGGCGTGAAGCGCCTTGAGTAGCGCCGTGGTAAAACTGCCGGATGAACCCAGACCTGTGCCGGCCGGAATATCGGCCATAGACGCCAGTTCCAGTCCACAGCCGTTCATTCCGAGCATGGCGAAGGCCTCACGAATGATTGGATGTTCAACCTTGCCGGCGTCAGCCACGCGTTCGAGGCGCGAATATTTCACAATCAGATCCGGCGTAAAATTATCGTGCAACGTGATATAGACATATTTGTCAATCGCCGCAGCGATAAGAAAGCCGCCAAATTTCTCGTAATAGGACGGCAAATCCGTGCCGCCGCCACCGAGGGTGACGCGAAGTGGAGAGCGTGCGATGATCATCTCGATTGAGAGGCTTATGCCTGGGTCTTTAGGATTTAAAGTTTTGGCAATGCGGAGTCAAAGTTAAAACCATTCTCCCGGTAAATTTTTTCGACAATTTGGAGCGTGGTCTTTACCTCTTTCAATCCTACCTCGGATTTTCGGTTCCATTGAATATCCTTTTCAAACTCCGCCAGTTCTATCTGCCAGGATTCATCCGGACCTGGAAATTCATACAATTTTGTTTCGGGCGGCCCCATCTCCGGTTTCATTTGATAATGGAAGAGTTTTTCGACGCCGTAACTACGGCCAAGACCTTCAATGTGCAGTTTGGCGTCGCGTCCGTAGATTTCGAATGAGAAAAGGTTTTTCCATTCGGTGCAACTGACGTGCAGCCAGGCTGTCTGGCCCTTGGCGGTGCGCAGACTCAAAAACGCATTGTCGTCCACCGGCATCTTCCAAAAGTAAGTTGTTGCGTGGCCTTCAATGGTTTTGAAATCACCAAGAAACCAGCGTGCCAGGTCAATCAAATGAATCCCCTGGTCAATCAATTCACCTCCCCCGGAAAGTTTGGGGTTGGCGCGCCATTCCTGGTCATAACCGACACGCCCGCCATGGCCGTAGCGCGCGCGGATGAACATCAATTCACCCGCCACGCCGGACTCGAGGATTTCCTGTGCTTTGATAAACGCGGGATGGTAACGATGGTTAAAACCAACACGGACGCAAACATTATGTTTGTCTGCCAGCGCGATCAATTCGTCAATCTGTTGAACCGCGATGCCCGCCGGCTTTTCCACAAGCACGGGTTTGCCCGCGCGTATCGCCGCGGCGGAGACTTCTGCCAGCGCGGAATTGATGGTCGCCACAACCACCGCGTCCACTCGCGGATCAGCGACGGCCTGTTTGAAATCGGCCGTGGCGTGTCCAGCATTGGCCAATTTTACCAGTTCTTCAGCACGGGCAAGGTTTGTGTCACAGGCAACGGCGAGTTTTGAACCCTCCGGCAAGCCGGCCAGCCGCTTCTTTCCGATCAATCCGCAACCGATAACGGCGTAATTCATTGGCCCCCCCAATCCTTTCCCCGATCTTTCGGCATGACGCGGCGCAAAGTGTATATGTCACTGCACAAATCCGCCTTGCGTTCCGGGAGTTTATCCCAGGCGTCCCATTGCGCACTGATGAGCTTTCCGCTGATGCCGTCGCTTTTTGCCGACAGCAAAAATTCCACAAGGCCCAGGACTTTTCCCAGCTTCCCGGAATTGTCGCGCGAAAGTTTGCCGGCGGATTCAAATTCTTCTTGCCCGGCCAATTTTTCACCGCGGGCCAGGATCTCCTCGGTCATGCGGGTAAAAATGGCCCCGGGCGCGACTGCATTAATATCGAGTGGCAGTTGTTCCCATTCGGCGGCCAGCGTTTCCACCAGCCGCACCACGCCGGTTTTCGAAACGCCGTACGCCGCAAAATTCGGGCGCGGACTCGTCGAACCGCCGCCGGAGAAGCATATTACTTTCCCCCGACGACGTGTCATGCGAAGTAGTTGATAAAATGCGCGAACAGAAAAAAACGTACCATCAAGGTTAACCGCCAATGCCGAACGCCAGGCGGTCGGATCAACTTCCATCGCGGGACCGATGGGCTCCTGGATTCCAGCGCAACAAATTAGTCCATCCATACTCGTCCATTTCAACATGATTTTTTGAGCACAGTTTTGCAGTGCGCTCCAGTCAGAAACGTCGCACTGAAAACTGAAGGCGTCCTGTGGCGAGCGCGCGAGGCGACAGACCTCGTGACCACGTTTTGCCAGCGATTCCGCGAGGAACCGGCCAATGCCGCTGCTGCTGCCGGTAATGACGAGGTTCATCGGCGTTGAAGCACCCATTGGTTCTGCTGAAGCCATTGCAAAGTGCGTACGACGCCTTGCTCGATGGTGAGCGCGGTTTTCCAACCGGTGGCGCGGATTTTTTGAGTGTCGAGAAAAATGAACGGATTGTCCCCAATCCAACCCTTTTTGCCGCCGGAATATTCGAGTTTGGGTTTGAGGCCGAGCGTCTGGACCATAAAGCGGATGGAGTCGTTGACCTGGACGTATTCATCAGTGCCGAGGTTGTAAATCTCAACGTGGTGCTTTGCCTTCCGGGCGGTTTGCATTTGAATCACGTGCAGCATGGCATCCACACAATCACCGATGTAAAGGTATGATTTGCGTTGGGTGCCGTCGCCCAAAACTTTCAAGTGGTCCGGATGCTCAAGCAACTGGTGGTAAAAATCGAAGACATGTCCGTGTGTATAGCGTTCCCCCAAAATGGAAACGAAACGAAAAATGTACCCTTCAAAACCAAAACCCTCGCAATAGGATTGAATCAGGCATTCGCCGGCCACTTTCGAGCTGGCGTAAAGCGAGGTTTGAATCGGGAACGGCGCGTTTTCGGGTGTGGGGATCATCTCCGCCTCGCCATAAACGCTGCCGGTGGAACTGAAAGCGATGCCTTTTATGCCGTTGGCTCGCATGGCTTCGAGTACGTTAAAGGTGGCGATGGTGTTTTGCTGCAAATCCCTTGACGGATGTTCGAGGCCGAAGCGAACATCGGCGTTGGCGGCAAGATGAAAAACAAAATCGCAACCGGCCATTGCTTGAGTCAGGGCGTTGAGGTCAAGGTTATCACCACGAATCAGTCTGAATTTCGGATTGGTCTGCGTTGATTTAAGAAATTCCTGCTGGCCGGTGGAAAAATTGTCCCAGCCAACGACCATTTTGCCGTCGCCCAGAAGCCGGTCAACAAGATTGCTGCCAATGAAACCGGCCGCGCCGGTGACAAAAACTCTTTCCATGATTGGGCGTGAAGGTTAACACGAACACGCGGGATTCGCCAGTGTTTTTACAAGCCGCGGCGGTTTGCCACGCATCGTCCTGTGGAGATTTCCCAAAAGAAAGACAGGAAGCGCTCTGGCATTCCTTGACAGCCGCCGCCGCGCTTTTTAGCGTTCGCGGCAGTGAATTTCAAAAAACGTTGGTCCCAAAATTTCTGCGCATGAAAAATGTCTGGCGCAGCAGCATCATTTTCACGGCGATCAGTTTTCTGACCAGCCTCATCTTTTATCTTTTCCAAATGAGCGTCAGCCGGCAATTTCACAACGCGCCGGGCGAATTCGGGTTGATGAACAATACCATCACATTCATCGGTTTCCTCAGTCTTCCCCTGGCCATTGCGACGCAGGCAGTCACGCACTACATCGCGCGTTTTCATTTCGATGGCGACGATGTGCGCCTTCATGGCCTTCTGGCCGGTTGCCGCAAATTTCTTTTCCAAATCACGGTCGTAGGTTCGATCATCGCTGTCGTACTCGTCAGGCCGGTGGGCGTTTTTTTTCATATTTCGCGGACCAGCCTCACACTCATCGCGCTTGTTTGCGTGCTGGGCGGGCTTTGGGCGTCGTATGTGACAGCTCTTTGCCAGGGACTGGGCTGGTTCAAGCGACTGGCTTTAATCGGATTGTTGGGCGCGACCGCGCGGGTCTTGTTTGGCTGGCCGACAACGCACTTTCATCCCGTCGCCGATTGGGGCGTTCTCGCATCGGTAGCGATGCTGTTGCCCAATTTAATCCTGTTTTTATGGCGCAAGGAATTTCCCCGCCGAACCGAAGTGGCGGTTTCTCCGTGGACTTCGGAGTTTGTCCAATTTCTCATAGTCAGCGCCGCGTATGTGATTGGTTGGAATCTTTTTTATCAAGGGGACAACCTCGTGGCGCAACGGTATTTTTCCGAGGTTGATCGCGATACCTACTCGGTGGCCGAAAAATTGGCCGTGGCTCTGCCAACCGCAGTGGGGCCGCTTCTCATTGTTTTGTTCACCCACCGTTCCAGCCGTCGTCAAGACGATGCCCGGCTGGAACAATTGAAACTGGCCGGTCTTTATGCCGTCGGCCTGGTTTCCGGGGCCGTTTGCCTTTTCCTGTTGCGAAATTTTTGCGTGCATCTTTTGAATCCCAAGACTCCGGAAGCCGCCGCGATGATTGGCCGGCTGTCCCTGACCATGGTTTTCGTCGGGCTGATGCAATTGCTCGGCACCTGGTCCCTTGCCAGCCGTTGGATGAAAATCTCGCTGCTCTACGGCGTGCTGGGCCTCGGTTATTGGCTGGCCTTGTTTTGGCACGGGAAAACACCGGCCGCGCTCTTGCAGATCATGCCGGTGGCCGCCGGCATTGCGTTTGGCGTGATGTTTTCTGTATGGTTTATCGCCATGCGCCAGAACAAATCCATCGAACAAAGCTGATTGGAATTTGGCCATGCTTCATACGTAAGCCCTCCCTGCTCTCCAAGCGGTTACACCGCGCGGCAAGAAACTGAACTTCAGCAGAGCAGGTTGGCTTCAAAATTGACATTCCCCGAATACTCATTAATTTGCCACGCTGACATGAACGTAATTAAACTCATTGGACTTCGATGATCTTTAAAAGGTAATCCATCGCCATTCCTATGAATTTAATTTTGACCTCCATATATGGCTTAAGCGCGGAACGAGTTGAGCCTTTTTTTAAATCGTTAAGAATGTCCGGCTATGCGGACAAGATTGTGGTTTTTACCAACCAAATTTCTCCCGAGTGCCGGGCGATGCTGGGCGAGTATCAGGCACAGATAGTTGACTTTGAATCCCTCGGCTTGCAACTGGCCTATGCCAGCCTGTCCAAGCGCCTGGCATCGGCGCCTAAAGCCATATATCGGGCTTATTTCAAGCATCCCCACGACGTCAGATGTTTGATCGTCAATTGCTGGCGGTTCTTTGGCATCCGGGATTTTCTTTCAAACCTGGAGGTAAAACCCAAGTTCGTGCTGCTGGCCGATGTCCGGGATGTGGTCTTTCAAGGCAATCCGGTTGAATACGTCTTCCAGCCGGGGCTTTCTGTGGCTTCAGAATGCGTTCGCGGAACCATTGGCCAATCACAGGGCAATGCAAAATGGCTTTGGGAAGTAGCCGGCTGGCGCGAGATGCGGCGCCTGGCCGGCCGCACTCCCATTTGTTCCGGGACAATCGCGGCGGACCATGACACGGTGATGAAATACTTGTGTCTCATGACCGAACACATGAAGCGGAGCTATTTTTGGGGATTGTTTGACGCCATTGACCAGGGACTGCACAATTACTTTATCCATAACCAAATGATCGAACCGTTGCATATTTTCACCAATTGGAACGGACCGTTTCTGACCTTGGACAGCGAGGTGGTGCTGCCCAAAAACAAAAATCGCGACGGTTATTTGTGTAATGAAGATGGCTCCGTGATTCCCATTGTCCATCAATACGACCGCGTCAAAAACTTGTTCCAGTCCGGCGAGCCGCGGCCCGACTGCTGGAAATTTTTAAAAAACACGGCACTGTGAAACCTTCCGCCCCTTTCCGTCGGTATGAGTGACGCAAAGAAATTTGATTTCGCTGTCGCCTACCGCGTGTTCTACAAGATGGGGCGGCCGCCGAACTTTCCGGAGTTTGGCGGTGACAAGTTTCTGCTGACCAAAGTAGCGTTCCACTCCTTCAAGCGTGCCATCAGTCCGTTCAAGGTGAAGTTGTGGGTGCTGCTGGGAGATTGTCCGCCGAAGTATGAAACATTTTTTCGCGCAGAATGGCCGGATGTTGAAGTTGTCTATGACATCAACAAGACGAACCACGACACGTTTCGGGAGCAATACAACATCCTGAGTGAGCAGCGAGACAGCGAGCTTTGCTGCTTATTGGAAGATGACTATTTCTACCTGCCAGAGGCATTTACTGAGATCTTTGACCTGTTCAAAAACCATCCGGAGGTTGACTTCGCATCGCCCTACGACCACGCGGAAAACTATCAACCGTTCAAAAAAATGACGTGGAAAACCATTGCCACAAACCGGCTGCCATTTTGGAGAATCGTGCCCGATACAACCAGCACGCTCGTTGCCAGAAAAGATGCATTGGTTGCCTGCCGAATTCCCATGCGGTCATTCGGAAGACCGCACTCAAAACTGTGCCCCTTCATCGTGCATGACCGGGGCAAGTGGATGGCCATTACCAAGTTTCAGATGTTCAACCCCCTCTATTTCTTGAAATGTCTGCTTTGGCAATCGCCCTTCACAGCGTGGTGTTGGCTTACTGCCTGGGTGTTTTGTGGACTGCACATTTTGTTCCACCGCAAACGGAATTTATGGCAGCCGATACCGGGTCTGGCCACTCATCTGGTTGACTCGACAGCATTATTGCCGCCCGGTTATGATTGGCATGAAATCATCGGCAAGGCGGTCAAAACTGAACCTGCTGGCAGATCATGATCTACTTGACCCTGTACAATTCTCCATTTGCCGGAGGTGGAGTAGAGCAGGTGGTTAGAAAATTGGTTGACGCTTTTTCTACTTCCTTCAAGGAGGATTTATGCTTGATATGCAGTGACCCGGGGCGCGGGAAGGAATTCCAATATGGCGGCGTAAAATGCATCAATCTGAAGGCCCCTCGTTTCGGTCTTCTGGACAAACTTTTTTCCATGGATCGCTATCTTTACAGTCACCGGATCTACACGTTTTTGAAGGCTGCGGCAAAAAGAGGTGACGTGATAAACATTCACGGCATTGAGTACGCCCTCTTTCCCAGCTTGCTGCGTAATCGGATACCGGCCGACATAAAACTCATCGTTACTGCGCATGGATCCAATTTTGATTCAATCACCCGTTATCTGGTGCGTGGGATGCCTTGGAAACTATGGTATATCAAAGGATTCTACTTTTTCTATCGCTGGCTTGTTTTCCTGATGGAAAAGCTGACCTGTCGCCGTGTTGATTACTTTACGTTCATCACCAAATATATTCAGACTTGCTACGCGACATACTATCACGTCAGCAATGCAAAGGGCTGCGTGATTTACAACGGCATGTCTCGATTAGAAGGCAAGCAGCGGCAGCCGAAGAAGGGCTCACAGTTTACTGCACTCATCGTAGGCTCGACCGTTTACAAAAAGGGGCTGGATCACGCTGAGGCCATCATCAAGCGGCTACGCCAACAAGGCGTGGACGTGTCACTTACAGCAATCGGATTCCCCGGCCACCTGCGCGTCCCGCCGGAAAATATGGCCACGTACTATCAGAAAGCGGATTTTCTCCTTTTACCCAGCCGGTGCGAGGGCTTTCCATTGACGGTGCTGGAAGCTTTGCAGCACCGCCTGCCCGTCGTGGTCAGTCAGGCCTGCGCTTTTGATGAGATTCCGGGGCATGATAACCTAGGCGTGGTCGTGAGCAATTTCGATCACAACCAATGGGCCGACGCCATACGCAAAAACATAACGGAACTCAATCAATACAATCATTTTGTTGATAATCTCAATAAGTTAGACCTTGGCGCATTTGATTGGAGTAAAATTGCTCCTGCCTACGAACAGATTTTAAAAATTTAACGACGGAGGAATTTGGCAACGGCCTCCGTCCGCGTGCGCACCTGTAATTTTTCGTAAATCCGGCGGATGTAGGTGTGGACGGTTTCGTAGCTGATAGCGAGTTTGTCGGCGATTTCCTTGTACATCAGTCCCTGGCTCAACAGGTCGAGCACCTGCTGTTCGCGCTCGGAAAGATTTTCGGTGGGCGTCGCTGTGGCGGCGGTTTTTTGAAAGGACTGCACCACCTTGCGCGCAATGTGCATCGTCATGGGGGAACCGCCGCGATGCACTTCCTGAATGGCTTCCAGCAGTTCCTTGCTGGAGGTGCGCTTGAGCATGTAACCGCTCGCGCCGGCCGTCAGCGCGTTGTATATATTTTCCGTGTCTTCATAGACCGTGAGCATCATCACTTGGGTTTGCGGCAGGATCTGCTTCAATTGCCGCACGCATTCCACGCCGTTCATACCGGGTAGGTTGATGTCCATCAGCACCACATCGGGGCGGATCTGCGGCAATTTCTTCAGCGCGTCCTCGGCATTCGCATAATCGCTGACGCAACGGAAGCCGTCGGCGCGGTTAATCACCCGCGCCAGCGTACCCCGCAGTTGGTCGTTGTCTTCCACGATGGAAACGGAAACGGGCATGGTTCAATTTGTCCAGTTCGCGCATTTCAACTTCGGAACGCGGGAAAAATGTCTTGTGTCGTTTGTCACCAGCACCGCCTGGAGCGCCAGAGCGTGCGCGGCTATAAGCAAATCCATCGCGCCGATCGCTGTTCCTGCCGACCCTAAAAACTGACGGACGATGCCATAACTTTCAGCGCAGGCAGCAGCATCAAAGTCGAAATGAACGAACGGGGTCAGAATCTTCCGCACGGCGGCGATCTCCATTTCGTAATCGCCAGAATGGCGCGCACCGTATTCCAATTCCGCGACGGTGATGGCAGACAAACCGATTTCGTGGCCGAGCGATTGCTGCCTTTGGCATTGTGCCGCGATTTTTCGGGCCAGCCCGAACCGGTCCCGCTGAAGAGCATTTTTAGGCGCGGCCATTTTCAGTCCGCGTGCCATGTAAATAAGCGTGTCGGTGTCGAGCAGATAAATCATTTCCAGCGGCGTTTTTCGAGCGGCGGCTGAACGCGTCTGGCCATGAAGTGGTCCGATAATTCGCGGCAGCCCTCCTCGAAGATTTCCCACGGATCACGTTCCACCACGGTGAAACCGCTTGAGGTTTTTTTCAGGAAAACCTCGCTGGCACGAACGCGGAACTTCTTTGGAAGCCGGATGGCCTGGCTGCGTCCATTCATAAATACTTTGGCGGCGGTCATAAATGGTCTATATCACATGGTATATTCCAAATCAAGCTGTTTTTCGCAACAATGGCACGCTAAGCCGCACAATGGTTCCGCCTTTGGCGCCGCCGGAAATGGAAAATCCGCCGTGAATTTCTTCCATCCGTTTGCGCATGTTGCGCAGACCGTTTCTGGTTTGGGCCGCATTTATATCCATGCCAGCGATACCGCGCCCGTCATCTTCAATTTCCAAGATAAAATTGTCAGGCTGCAAGCGCAACCGAATCCGGGCTTCTGCGGCTTGGGCATGCTTGACGACGTTGTTGACTGCTTCCTTGAAGGCAAGAAAAACATTGTGGCGGACTTCCGGCGGGATGACGGCCGCTGGCAATTGCGGCGGCACCTCGGCACGGTAACGCAATCCGGCCACGGCCAGATATTCCTGCGCGTATTTGCAGGCGTAGGTAATCAGGCCGTCCAGCGTGTCGTTGGAAGGGTTGACCGCCCAGACGATTTCGTCGAGCGAGTGCGTGGTGTCGCGTGCGGTCTGGGAAATTTGCTGCGCGTGCGACACAACCTCTTCCGCGGAATTTTTATCGGTTTCCACCATTTCGCCCAACAGCGCTACCTGAGTAAGATTGGCACCCAGTTGGTCGTGCAGGTCGCGGGCGATGCGGAAACGCTCCTTTTCCAGCGCTTCCTGTTGCTTGAGCGCCTGCAATTGGCGTTGCAATTTTTGCGTGGAAAGATAACGTACCACGGCGGCGATGACGCCGAGAATGCCCAGGATAACCGCCGCGCGAAACCACCAGGTCTGCCAAAATTGTGGCTGCACTGTCACGGCCAGCAAGCTGCCGGTCTTGTTCCAGACGCCGTCTTCATTACAGGCTTCGACGTGAAAACGATAATCGCCGGGCGGCAGTTTGTTGTAAAACGCCACACGAGTGTCGCCTGCTTCTGTCCAGGCGGTTTCGTGCCCTTCCAAACGGTATTTGAACCGCACTTCATTCGGAGCAGAAAAATCCAAAGCGGTATAATGTATCTCCAGCCGATCGCGACCGGGCGGAATGACAATGGATTGCTGCCAGGTCGAGTCGAGGTGGTTGGTCTTTTGCTCCTGACCATCCACCAACACGGATTCAATCATGACCAGCGGCGGTTGCAGGTTGGGTTTGATCTTCGTGGGATGTACATACGCCAGGCCTTTGGTGGTGGGGAACCATAGTCTGCCGTCGCCCGTGCGACCCGCGGCCGGTTGTGAACCGCTGGAACATTCGCGCGTCGGCAGGCCGTCGGCCTTTCCGTAAATTCGACAGGAGGAAAAATCCATCACCCCGTTGGTGGAATTACCCAGGAGTTCTTTTGGAATTCGCATCAACCCCAGATTGGAGCCGATCCATAAATCACCCTCGTCGTCCTCGATGATGTAACTGATGCTGTTGCTGACGAGGCCATCGCGCTTAGAGTAGCGCGTCCATTTTCCCTGATGAAATCGAGCCAAGCCGTGGCCTGAGGTGCCTACCCACAAATTGTCGTCTTTATCCACATAAAGGCAGGAAATGTCTTCGCCGGGCAGACCATTTTCCGATTCCCGATAGGAAATAAACTTGCCGTCTTTGAAACAGTTCAAGCCGCCAGCTTCGGTTCCGATCCATAGGTTTCCCACGGCATCTTCCGCAATCGCAGTAATCGCATTTCCCGACAAGCCGGCATTGGTCGTATACATTTTCCAATCCTGCCCGTTCCAATGGCCCAAGCCACCGGGTGTGCCCGCCCAGAGTTGCCCTTTGCGATCCTCGAACAAAACCGAAATTTGCGGGCCGAGAATTCCCGCGTCGGGCACAAACTGAAAACGGTTGGTTACAAACTGAAATAGTCCCTCATCCCGTGTTCCCACCCAGACCCGTTGTTGATGGTCCACCAGCACGGTCCAAGCGTCTTGGAGGGGGCCTACGTGAAAGTAGTGGACGGAATTTGTTTGCCAGCAAGCTGCGCCCGGAGCGCCAAACACCACCCACAAATTGCCGTGCGCATCCTTGGACAGCGATTGAACGTTCCAGGGATGAAGTCCATCTGGTGTATTGAAAATTTTTCTTTTGATTCGATCCAATCCGCCGCCGTCCGTTCCCACCCAAAGATTTCCCTCGTGATCAAGACACACCGAAAGAACGTACGCGGATGACAGTCCTTGTGCCGTCGAAATTTGCCAGTATTTGCCTCCCGCATCGTACCAAAAAACGCCCGCACCCAGCGTGCCGACAATCAGATTACCGTCCTTGTCCTCACACGCGCAAGTGACGACCTGATTGGTCCACGGGTACGGCCCCAAATTTTTTTCGAGTTGAGTGGAACCCCATTTTTGGACCTGGCCATTAATCAACCGCCAGGTTCCGCCGCGCCGGCTGGTCAAGATGTAATCGAGCCGCTGCGCCCGAATCAGTTGTTCGATGGCAAACGCGGGCGGGCTGAAATTGGCGGGCCGAAATGAAAACATGCCCCAGTCTTCCCCGATCCAAAGCGGGCCGGATTTTTCCGCAACAATCATCCGGTAAACCGCTGGCGTCTTGAAATTGAAATCCCAGATATCCATCTTCCCATTTTGATAGCGCCCTAAATGGGCGTCCGCAGTATAAAGCCATACCGCTCCAGTCGAATCCTCGCAAACCGACACCAGCCGCCCTTCATGGCCGCTGCGGCCAATGGTGAAATTTTTAATCCTGCCATCTTTTTCCAACGCCACTCCGCCGGCATCCGTCCCAATCCAAAGATTCGTGTGGCTATCCTCAAATAGATAAACAATCCGGTCATTGTTCAATCCGGGCGTTTTGTTTTCGTCGAAAACGGTGAAATGAATACCATCAAAGCGCACCAGGCCGTTGAGAGTACCCAGCCAAAGATAGCCGTCCTTGGTTTGAATCACGGACACGACCGCGCTGCCTGGCAGTCCCTGCTCTGTGCCCCAGGCATCCACGATGAAGGGCGATTCAGGTTGGTCTGCCCGGCCTGCCATTGCCGGAAGAATGAGGGCAAAAACGCAAAGCAACAGCCCCGCGAATCGAAACAGCCAGCGTTTCTTCGGCATGTTTGATTTTTCGAACTATCCGGCCCGATGTAAAGCTGTTTGCGAGGGATATAAGTAGTTGAAGCCGAAGTGAAAATTTATTCAAAAACCACTTGTCACGGCTGCATGATGGGTTAGGTTTCCCCAGCCCAATGAGAACTGGGCGCTTCGGCGGGTGTTGGCGATGTAAACTCGTGTGTGATCGCCGCGCCCGCCGTTTCATTTCTGGATCCAATGGACGATTGCCGGTTCCAATGGTTTGCCGACTTCCACCTGTGCATGACACAAATAGGAAATCAAGAAATCCCGCGAACATACCTGCCCGCGGGATTTCGGTTTACTGACCGTTAATTAACGCTCACGTCAATCTGTTTTGGTTTAGCTTCCTCGGCCTTGGGCAACGTGACGGTGAGCACACCATCCTTGTAAACAGCCTTCACCTTGTCCGCTGCAACAGGCGCGGGAAGTGCCAGCGCGCGCTGGAATTTCCCATAAAAACACTCCTGCCGATGGACTTCGGTGCCTTCGCTGATCTTTTCCCCTTTGCGTTCTCCGGAGATGACGAGCGCGTCATCCTGAAGCGAAACGGCGATGTCTTCGCGCTTGAGACCGGGCACTTCCACGCGGATGGTGAAATTGTCCTTGTCCTCATGCACGTCGAGCGCGGGTGCCCAGCCGGTCAACGGCGACTCAAACAGGCGGTCCAGTTCATCTTGCAAGTTCGACAGCCGTCCGAAGCTCGGCCAAGCCAATCCAGGCCTTTGATATTGTATCAGTTTCATAATTGTCCTTTCCTTAAATTGATTTGTCTTAGCATGGAACAATTTAGCTTCAACAATGCCAATAGTTAAATAACAATCACATTATGCTTATAGAAAACATGTTAGGGTAAATTTTAAAGATTCAGCCGTGTGTGAACTTAGGGTCATTGTGGCTCCAATCAAGCATTCAGGCGCGGTTTTAATGCCAAAACGACTCATCGTGAGACAAGGAAAAAGCCTCCCACAAAATCGTCGGAGGCTTTGAAAAAAGATCTAGCGAATTAATCGAACGCGTGGCCGGCGCAGCAAAGGACATCTTTGATTTTGTGCCGGACCAAGTCCTTTACTTTGTTACGGGCCGGACCAAGGAATTTACGCGGATCAAACTCTTTTGGATTCTCGGACAAAACCTTGCGGAAGGCCGCGGTCATGGCCAGGCGGAGATCGGTGTCAATGTTGACCTTGGTGCAACCGGTTCGGCGCGCCACTTCGATGTCGGCTTCCGGCACGCCTTGAGCATCAGGCATTTTGCCGCCGTATTTGTTGATTTCCGCGACAAGGTCCTGGGGAACGCTGGAAGCGCCGTGCAACACCAGCGGATAATCGCCGAGACCCGCGTCCATAAGCGCCTTTTTAATGGCTTTCAACCGTTCCAAGTCAAGGTGCTGCTCGCCCTTGAACTTGTAAGCGCCATGGGAATTGCCGATGGCCACCGCGAGCGAATCGCAGCCGCATTCCTTGACGAATTTTACCGCTTCGTCGGGATGCGTGTAATGGCCGCCGTGGGAAAAGCCGCCGCCCGCCTCGCCTTCGTCGAACTGCGCGCCGACGAGCTGGCCGAGTTCCGATTCCACCACACAATTGTACTTGTGGGCGTACTCGACGACTTTCCTGGTGATTTCGACGTTTTTCTCGAAAGGTTCGTGGCTGGCGTCAATCATCACGCTGGTGAAACCCTCGTCAATGCAGTCCTTGCACAACTCAAACGTATCGCCATGGTCCAGATGCACCGCGATTGGAATCGTGGAGAGACTGACGGCTGCCTCAATAAGTTTTTTGAGATAGACCGGGTTGGCATACTGACGCGCGCCCTTGGAGATTTGGAGCATCACCGGTGCCTTTTCTTCCTCGCACGCTTCGATGATGGCCTGAAGCAATTCCATGTTGTTGACGTTGAAGGCGCCCAGCGCGTACTTGCCTTTCAGCGCCTTCGCAAAAAGTTCTCTGGTATGTGTTAATGGCATACGGTTTTATCGTTGAATTAAACTCGAATTTTCCCAATAGGCCCCAATCATAGACGAATTGACTCAAAAGGAAATAAAAATTATCTCCCAAAAAATCATTCACCGTCTAATAAATTTCTTTGCGCCTTAGCGTGTTTGAGCAAAAAATCCGGCGTGCAAGCGCATTTTCTCCTCGGCCCCGCCGGCAGCGGCAAGACATTCCGCTGCCTGGCCGACATCCGCGCCGAGTTGAACAAACACCCCGAAGGCCCGCCGCTGATTCTCGTCGCCCCCAAACAGGCTACCTTCCAACTTGAGCGGCAATTGCTTTCCGGCAGTGAGTTGTCCGGGTACGCACGGTTGCACGTTTTTTCCTTCGACCGGCTGGCGCGGTTCGTTTTAGAAAAACTATCGGTTCCACCTCCTCGCCAATTGAACGAGGAAGGCCGGGTCATGGTGTTGCGGGCGCTGTTGCTCCGGCACGAGAAGGAACTGAAGTTGTTCCATTGGAGCGCGCGGCGTCCGGGTTTTGCGCAGCAACTCAGCCAATTGCTCGGCGAGCTGCAACAGCATCAGCTCACGCCTGCGAAGCTTCGCGCGCTGGCCGGCCATTTTGAGGAACGCCCCGAATTCCAGGACAAACTGAGCGATCTCGTGCTGCTCGCCGACGCCTATGCAAGCTGGCTGGCCGGGCGCAAATTGCAGGACGCCAACCGCCTGCTCGACACGGCGGCGGACACACTCCGTAACCAATTCAAAATTGAAAATTCGAAATTAAAAATTGAAAGCTTGTGGCTTGACGGTTTTGCTGAAATGACGCCGCAGGAACTGGATTTTCTCGCCGCCATTTTGCCGCACTGCAATCAAGCCACCTTGGCATTCTGCCTTGAAACCGCTCCGGAAACTGATGCAAAACCCTCCTGGCTCTCCCTCTGGTCCGCCATCGGCCGAACGTATCAACAATGCCGTCAACGGACGGAAAATATTCCGAACGTCGAGATCAGCGTCGAACGGCTCAGACGCAAGGCAACGAAAAACCGATTCGTTGGAAATTCCACGTTGCGGCATTTGGAGCAAAACTGGCCGGACACGGCGGGAGGCAATTCTCATAAATCGGCCATCGGCCATCGGCCATCGGCAATTTCCTTGAACGCCTGTGCCAATCCTGAGGCCGAAGCGGTTTTTGCCGCGCGAGAGATTCTGCGTTTTGTCCGTGGCGGCGGACGTTTCCGCGATGCCGCCATTCTGGTCCGGAAACTCGACGATTATCACAAACCGCTGGCGCGCGTTTTTCGTCGTTATGAAATTCCATTCTTCCTGGACCAGCGCGAATCGGTTGCCCATCACCCGTTGGCCGAATTGACCCGCAGCTCGTTGCGCACGCTGGCTTTTGATTGGCAGCCTGACGATTGGTTTGCCGCGCTCAAGGCCGGATTCTCGCCTGTGGATGAAACTGAAATTGACCGGCTCGAAAACGTTGCTTTGGAATTCGGCTGGCACGGCGCCAAATGGCTCGAACCGATTCAAATTCCGGATGATTCCGGCCTGGCCAAATCGCTCGAACGTTTGCGTCAAAAAATTCTGCCGCCGTTTGAAACATTCGCCGCGCAACTGGCGCGATGCAGGAATCGGCCGTCCGGCGCGCAGCTTGCCGAAGTGCTGCGCGAATTATGGGACGAACTTGGCGTGGAAAAAGCCCTAGGCCGCTGGACCGCAGCCGACGCCAACCAACCGGCAACCCGCAACCGGCGACCGGCAATCCACTCCACTGTTTGGGAACAAATGAATGCCTGGCTCGACAACGTCACGCTTGCGTTTGCAGGCGAAGTGTTGCCGTTGCGGGAATGGCTGCCGATTTTGGAATCGGGATTGTCGAATTTGACCATTGGCGTGGTTCCACCCGCGTTGGATCAGGTGCTCATCGGCGCGGTGGATCGCGCGCGGAATCCGGATTTGAAATTGGCGCTCGTGCTGGGTGTCAACGAGGGGATTTTTCCCGCCACGCCCGCGGCGCCGCCGATTTTGACCCACGCCGACCGCGAAGAATTGGAACAGCACAACATCTCGCTCGGTTCGAATCTACGCGAACAACTCGCCCGCGAACGTTATCTCGGTTATATCGCCTGCACCCGGGCCGGTGAAAAGCTGGCCGTGGCTTTTTCGCGCCACAACGCCGACGGCAAATCGCTGAACCCTTCATCGCTCGTCACGCATTTGCGGGCGCTGTTTCCCGAATTACAGATCGAGGAATTTGATGCCGACACAGATTGGCATGAAGCGGAACACATAAGCGAACTCGTGAAACCGCTTGTGGAATTAAATTCCCCTCACCCGGCCTTCGGCCACCCTCTGCCCGCTGGACGGGGAGAGAGGCGCGATAAAAATTGGTCCCAACTCCTTGAACTCCCGGCGCTGAAGTCACTCGTCGAAAGTTTGGCGGGATTGCGCGAGTCGGATCCAAAGGAAAATCTTTCGCCGGACCAGGCTGCGGCCATTTACGGTTCCACGCTGCAAACCTCGGTCAGCCGCTTGGAGGAATTTGCCCAATGCCCGTTCCGATTTTTTGTTCATTCCGGTCTGCGGGCCGAAGAACGGAAAATTTTTGAACTGGATGCGCGCGAACGCGGCAGTTTTCAGCACGAGGTTCTCAAGCTATTTCACGAGCAACTGGCGGCCGAACAGAAACGCTGGCGCAACCTCACGCCGGCACAGGCGCGGGAGCGTGTTGGAAAAATTGCCGCCGAACTGGCACCCGGCTATCGCGACGGTTTGCTGCGCGCTGATGACCGGGGCCGGTTCACGGCCCGCGTGCTGGCCGGGTCATTGCAGGATTTCGTTGAAATGCTGGTGATATGGATGCGCGGACAATACCAATTCGACCCGGTGGCGGCTGAACTCGAATTTGGATTCAGTGCAAAAGGCGCGCCGGCCTGGGAAATTGATCTCGGCAACGGCCATCGGCTGGCGCTGCGCGGACGAATTGATCGGATTGATTTATGGCGCGAAAACGATGAGAAGGCGTGGTGCGTCGTCATGGATTACAAGTCCGGTCGCCGAAAGCTTGATAACATTTTGGTTGAGCACGGTGTGCAATTACAGTTGCTGGGTTACCTTGCGGCGTTGCGACGCTGGCCCAATCCCCATGGATTGTTGGGAGTAGAACGATTGGTGCCCGCCGGTGTTTTTTACGTGAACTTGGGCGGCAAATACGACAGCGGTGCCACGCGCGCCGAGGCGCTGGCCGGCGCGGATGAAGCACGATGTCTGGCCTACCGTCACACGGGACGTTTCAGCGTGGACGCGTTGCCAAAACTCGACAGCCGTTCCGGCGTGGAAGCCGGTGATCAATTCAATTATCGCCGGAAGAACGACGGATCATTGCACAAAGGTTCGACCGAGGCACTCCCGCGCGCGGAATTTGAGGCGTTGTTGGATCGTGTGGAATCGCAGTTGACGGAAATGGGCCGCGCGATTTTTTCCGGCGCGGCGTCGGTGGATCCGTATCGAAAAGGCGCCGAGACGGCGTGCCGGTATTGCGATTATAGTGGAGTGTGCCGGATTGATCCTTGGACGCACCGGTATCGCGTCTTGCGCGCACCGCCAAGAGAAGCGGAAGCATGACATTGCGGGGCAAATCCGATCCAGGCTGGTCGGCCCTCGTCGCCGAATGGAAGGCTGCTCAAGTTCGTCTGCGCCAAAAAATGATTGCAACGCCGCTGGAACCGTTGCCGCAATTTGTCGCCGGGGCGGATTGCGCGTTTTCCACCGACAAACAAACCATCTTCGCCGCCGCCGTGGTTTATGACTGCGAAACGCAGCGTATCATTGAAGTGGCGCACGCGACACGGCCGGCGGAATTTCCCTATGTCCCGACTTTTCTAAGCTTTCGTGAAGGTCCGGCCATCAAGCAGGCAATCGCCGCGCTGAAGCACGAATTCGGCGCCATTCTGTTTGATGGCCAGGGTTTCGCGCACCCGCGGCGATGCGGCATCGCGTCGCAGCTGGCGATTGAACTGGACCGGCCCGCCGTCGGCGTCGGCAAAAGCCGGTTGATTGGAATCTTTGGCAAATTGGCGCAGAACGCCGGCGCGACCACACCGCTCATGGATGGCGGCGAGCAAATTGGAGTTGTCTTACGAACGCAGAAAAGTATCCGGCCGGTTTTTGTGAGCATCGGCCATCGCGTGGATTTGGTGTCCGCCATCAAGCTGGTTATGGCCTGTTGCACCCGCTATCGCATTCCCGAACCGACACGCCACGCGGACATTGAAGTGGCGAAATTGAAACGCGCTAGTGATACTCCTGCAACGTCTTCACGCCGTAGCCGGATTTCTTGAGCGCGGCGATGCCGCGCGCGGCGGCCTGGGCGCCGCTCAAAGTCGTCATGATGGCCGTGCCGGTGTAAATGGCCGTGGTGCGGATTTTCACCTCGTCCTCGCGCGGCGCCGCGCCACTGGGCGTGTTGATGGCCAGTTGAATTTCCTTGTTCTTGAGCAGGTCAATGACGTTCGGACGGCCTTCAAGCAGCTTGGGCACGCGTTGAACTTTCAGCCCCGCCTTTTCCAAAACCGCCGCCGTACCCGTGGTGGCCACGAGTTCAAATCCCAGATCGGCAAACTGTTTTGCCACCGCGGCCACGTGCTTTTTATGCGCGTCACTCACGCTGATGAACACTTTCCCGCCCAACGGCAGCGGCGAACCCGCGGCCATCTGCGACTTCGCGTAGGCGATGCCGCGGTCGGCGTCCAAGCCCATGACTTCGCCGGTGGAACGCATTTCCGGCGAGAGTAAAATGTCCTGTCCGTGAAAACGGTTGAACGGGAAAACCGATTCCTTTACCGCCCAATACTTTGGCTGAAGCTCCTTCGTGAATTCCAGTTCCTTCAAGGTTTTTCCCGCCATGACCTTGGCGGCGAGCTTGGCCAGCGGCGCGCCGATGGCCTTGCTCACAAAGGGCACGGTGCGCGACGCCCGCGGGTTCACCTCCAGCACAAAAACCTTTTCGTCCTTCACGGCATATTGCACGTTCATGAGGCCGACAACCTTCAACTCGCGCGCCATCGCGTGCGTGTGTTTGCGGATGGTTTCAATGACTTTTTTGGAAAGCGTGTGCGGCGGCAGCACCATTGCCGCGTCGCCGGAATGAACCCCGGCGAACTCGATGTGTTCAAGAATGCCGCCGATGACAATCGTTCCGTCGTCCGGGTTTTTGAATTGCCCGACGTCCGCGATGCAATCCACGTCCACTTCCGTCGCGTCTTCGAGAAATTTATCCACGAGCACCGGGCGTTCCGGCGAAGCTTCGACGGCAAAACGCATGTAATGCTGTAGCTCGGTGTCGGAATAAACAATCTGCATGGCGCGGCCGCCGAGCACGAAGGACGGGCGGACGAGCACCGGATACTTCAGCTTCTTGGCGACCGCGAGCGCTTCTTCGACATTCGTTGCCAGGCCGTTGGGCGGCTGGGGAATTTTCAACTTGTCGAGCATCGCGGCAAAGAACTTGCGGTCCTCGGCGGTTTCAATGCTTTGCGGCGAGGTGCCGATGATGTTGACGCCGTTTTTTTGGAGACCGAGCGCGAGGTTCAGCGGCGTCTGGCCGCCGAATTGCGCAATGACGCCCCAACACCCTTCGCGCTCGTAAATATGCAGCACGTCTTCGAGCGTCAGCGGCTCAAAAAACAGCTTGTCGCTCGTGTCATAATCGGTCGAGACGGTTTCCGGATTCGAGTTGACCATGATGGTCTCGAAGCCATCTTCCTTGAGCGCAAACGCGGCGTGGACGCAGCAATAATCGAATTCGATTCCCTGGCCGATTCGGTTCGGACCGCCGCCGAGAATCATCACTTTCTTTTTCGACGTTCTCTTGACCTCGTCATCCCCGCGGTCGTAAGTGGAATAATAATACGGCGTGTAAGCTTCGAACTCGGCGGCGCAGGTGTCCACCAGCCGGTAACTGGGCACGAGATTCAGCTTCTTCCGCAAGGCGCGGATTTCATCCTCCGTTTGGCCGGTCAAATGGGCAATCTGCCGGTCGGAAAACCCCAACCCTTTGGCTTTAACCAGCAATTCAGAATTTAATGGCGGCATCGGCATGAGTAGTAAGCCTCAAAAATTTCCGAGTGTCGAGTGAGTAGTGAATCCGCTTGCTGACGGCGCTGCTTTGAGTTACGAAGGGCGTCAATGAAACGAATCGGGTGCGCGCTGGCATGGGTCTTGTTGTTCGCTCCATATTTCGTTCTCGCGCAAATTGATCCGGTCCGGCGCGACCTGATTCAGCTCGGTTACAATCAACCGGTCGAGGGCCATGCGCCGTTCGCCGGTTACGCCTTTTATTATCACAACCAGCCGGACTTTCTACGAACCAATCTAACGTTGCGCCTGGCGCTGGCGCCGGTGTATCTCGATTCCGAACTCGGTTTCGTCAACGGCCTGGGGCCGAACACGGATTTTGCCGTCGGGCTGGCTGGCGGCGGGTTTGCCGATAGTTACGACGAAATCCGCGGCGGAACATATTATCCAGGCGAATCCTTTGATGGACACGGTGCTGAAATATCCGCGAGCGTGTATCATTTGTTCAATCCTGCCAGCGAGATTCCGCTGAATTTCGTTTTACGCGGCACGGCGCATTATTCGGTCTATGCCGCCAACGACGGCACCGCGCCGGGTTTCCGGGCGCCCGATGACCACGGCACCTTCAGCGTGCGCACCGGCTTGCGGTGGGGCGGCGTCGAACCAACACTTTTCCCGGCGCTGGCAATGGAATTATCCGCCTGGTACGAGGGCCAGTTGCGCACCGACATCGGGACCTACGGTTTCAACGGCGACCGCAAACTCAATCAGCAATCGCATTTGTTCTGGTGCGAAGCGGCGTTGGCGTACACGTTGCCCAAAAGCCAGCAGAATTTTTACGTGCGCCTGACCGCCGGGACGAGCATTGACGCCGACCGTTTCAGCGCCTACCGCTTGGGCGGATTTCTGCCGTTGGTGTCGGAATTTCCGCTGTCACTGCCGGGCTATTATTTTCAGGAAATCAGCGCCCGGAATTTTGTGTTGGGCAACCTGAATTATCTCTTGCCGCTGGATTCCCAAAAATGTTGGAACCTGGATCTGAACGCGTCCACCGCCTTCGTGGATTACCTGCCCGGCGAAGGCCAACCCGGCAACCGGCTCACCGGCGTGGGCGGCGGCATCTTGTATCATACGCCATCCAACCGGTTGAAGATCGTCGCCGGCTGCGGTTACGGCGTGGACGCCATTCGTTCACACGGTCGCGGCGCCGAAAGCGTCGGCATCCTGGTTCAATGGGATTTGGGCCGCATGCACAGCAAGACATTCAATACGCCCAATCAATTGCATTGGCGCGGCTGGCAATGGCTGTTCGGCAGTTAAAATCACTTGCACGCGGCGGCCTGGCCTGCTTCATTATCCATCGGGTGTGCGCATATGGTGGAATTGGCAGACACGCTACTTTGAGGTGGTAGTGGGGCAACCCGTGCAGGTTCAAGTCCTGCTATGCGCACCAGATTTTTCCTTCAACTTCAGAATTTCCCCGCGCAATCGGTGTGCCAGTTCCTTGCGGTCGCCAATCCGGGAAGAAAACTGTCTGAAACGGACGGTGGCTCGCACGCGGCGTTTGCTTAACAAATTCAGCATGTGCGGGAAAAAAGTGTGGTCGCCCCAATAACAGACCTCGTTACGGGCATCGCCGTCGTCAATTTCGTAATGAATCCAGCCAACCGCCAGCGGCCACACCGGATTGGTCGCCGGTTCCAACAAGGATGACTTGAAGGGCAGGATGTCTTGTCCGTTCGAACTGGTTCCTTCTGGAAACAAAACTACCAGTGCGCCCTGTTTTAATGCGGTCGTAATTTCATCATTTACTTCACCAACTTGAAATCGCCGCTCGCGATTTACAAACACAGTCCCGCCCAGGACGGCAAGCTGGCCGAAAACCGGCCAGAATTTCACATCATGCTTGGAGACAAACACTGCCGGTGTGAGGGACGAGAGCACCAGGACATCGAGATAGCTCAGGTGATTGCTGATGAGCAATCCGCGCGAAGGAACCGGGCCGGCCGTCTGCGTTTCAAATTGGAAAAGGCGCAACACGCGCCGCGAAGCGCGCTGGAGCCATGGGGCGCGAACCGTCGGCTTGTCGTCAGGCCGGCAAAACGCGCAACGAAACAAATAGTCCAGCAGGGCCACCAGGATCGCGGCGGCCAGCCGGAGCAGCCGCGTGATGACGCGGAGCGGATGGCGGCGCAATCCATTCATACGCGGATTTCAAATGCAATGACTGCGATGGTCAATCCCGAAACGTTTACAGCCCGCGGGTTTGCACATTGGCCGGATTATTTTTTACAGCGTGCGGCAAGAAATTTCTCGGCGTATTTGCCCAGCAAATCCGCCTCCAGATTCACCGCGTCGCCGACTTTGCGCTCGCGCAGTGCCGTCACCTCGAACGTGTGCGGAATGATCCAGATGCGGAAACTCTTTTTCTGCACTCCGGCCACGGTCAGACTGATGCCGTCCACGGCGATCGAGCCTTTGTGGATGACATAACGCATCACCCCCGGCGGCGCGGCGAGGTCGAGCACGTGATCCTGTCCGGCGCGTTCCCAGCGGATGATTTTGCCAAGGCCGTCAATGTGGCCGGTGACGAAATGCCCGCCGAACTCACCGTCCGCTCGCAGGGGCCGCTCCAGATTCACGAGCGAACCCGGTTTGGCGAACTGGAGATTGGTAAGCCGCCACGTTTCCCGGAGCAAATCGAATCGAACGAATTTGAACTTGCCGCGCGCGGAAACTTTTATCGCCGTCAAGCAACAGCCGTTGACCGCCAGGCTGCCGCCGACTTTCAAGCCGCGTCCGGTCGCGCTGGCGCGCACGGTCAACTCGACGGATTTCGCCGTTGGATGAATCCGCTCGACGATTCCCGCTTCTTCAACAATGCCTGTGAACATTTACACCAACTTAACGGTGGGGCGATGCTCCGTCGAGCCGTGTTTACGCCACCGCGCCGTCATCATCAAGTCTCCGTCAATTTTTCTCCATTCCACCTCGCGCAATTGAAGTGATTCCTTCAAGCTTTTGGCTCCTTCGCCCGCGACGGCCTTGAGCGAATCGCATCCACCGAGAATTTTCGGCGCGTAAAAGAACACCACGCGCTGCGCCAACCCGCCGAGCAAGAATGACGCATTTACTTCGCCGCCGCCTTCGACCAGCAGGTTAGTGACGTTTTCCGAGCCGAGTTTTCTGAGCAACCAAGCTAAGTCAATCCGGTAGGGCGAAGCTAACGACGAGCCGGCTCGCGAGGACACTCGCCCCACCTTGATAACAGGTGCATGCACTACATTCACTCGTTTGGCCAGTGCCGCGACGCGAATCTTCGATGCGTGCTGGCTCACGACGATTGTCGTCAGCGCCGCGAATTCATCGCACACCACTTTCGCTGTCAACGGCGTCCATGCCAGCGAATCCAGAACGATGCGCCTTAACGTTCGATGTTGGATGTTCGATGTTGGATGTTCGATGTTTCCTTTGGAATGCTGGTTCACACGAAACGTCAGTCTTGGATCATCCGCCAGAATCGTGTTGATGCCGACCAGAATGGCGTCCGCTCCTTGCCGTAATTTCATTCCGTATTCGCGTGCCTTTTTACCTGTGATCCATTTTGATTCGCCGCGAGCCGTGGCGATTTTGCCGTCCAGCGTCATCGCTGCCTTTACGGTGACAAACGGTGTGCGATGAACAATCCAATGGTTGAACGCTTCGTTGAGCCGTTTACATTCGTCGGCAAGTTTGGTAGGGACGGCACGCCGCGCCGGTCCTTGCGGACGGCCACCAATGTCATCGCGCTGCGATGACCCTACCACCTCAATCCCGGCGCGCCGCAAAATTTTGAACGCTCGCCCGGAATGTTTCGGATTCGGGTCCGTCGTGCCCACGACCACACGTTTAATTCCAGCGGTGATGATAGCCTCCGTGCAAGGCGGCGTGCGCCCATGCGTGCTGCATGGTTCGAGCGTTACATACAACGTCGCGCCTTTGGGATTGTGCCCGCGTTTTTGTGCGTCTTGGAGCGCCCCGATTTCCGCATGGGACAGACCCGCGCGCCGATGCCAGCCGCGCCCGATGATTTTACCGCGCTTCACCAAAACCGCGCCGACCATCGGATTTGGCGAAGTGGTGCCGCAGCCGCGCCGGGCCAGCCGGAGGGCGAGCCGCATGAAATTTGTGTCAGACGAACTCATTTCACCGTGATTTTGTAAACGATGGCGAAATCATTCGGCTTATTTTTCGGTTGGGTGATGACCAGCGCGTCGGTGGTTTGTTTCCATTTGATTTTTTCCCGGCTGCCGAGCAGTTCAATCCCGTGAATCCTTCCGTCAAGCAATTTGGCCGATTTGCCGAGCGATTTAATGCTCGCGCCATTGGTCGGCCAGCCCAGTTCAATGGCATAAAGCGTATTGCTTTTCACCGTGAACCGGAAATCCGCCGACGTGAACGGCTTGCCCTTGCCTTCATTGAAGCCCTGGTCTCTCAACTTCGCGCCCGCCGACGCCGGCCCCTCGCCAAATACCTTCCACGGGCGCGTGTCGAAAATACATTCCCGGTTCACGTCCATCCAATCGGCGATGCCTTCGACGATGGCTACTTCCTGGTCGTCAATCGTCCCGTCCCCGCGCACGGGAACACTGAGCAGCAGATTGCCATTTTTGCTCACGACATCCGCCAGGGTCTGGATGACGGTCTTGGCGGTTTTGTAACCGTGCCGCCGATAGATCGCCCGGTCGTAATGCCAGTTACCCAGGCAGGTGTCCGTCTGCCAGGGCAGCGGCTCGATTTCGTTCGCCTGCCCGCGTTCGATGTCCCAGACCATGCACTGGCGCTGGTCGGGCTTCAGAACCTTCCCAAACAACACACCGTCGTCGTTGGTCCCGTGCCACTGGTTGTTGAGGTTGTAGAAGTTCGCGGCCAATTTCAGCCCCGCGTCGCTGATCGGCCACAACGGCAGCGCCGTGTCATCAAAGTAAATCAGGTCGGGATGATATTTTTCGATGAGGTCCATCGTGCGATTGTAATATTTGTTGCAATAAGCCTCGTCCGGAATGCTCGCACCATTATCCCAGTCCCAACGATTGAAGATCGAAGTCGCCTTTTCATAATTCGGGCTGGGGGGGTGGTTTTGCGCGTACAAATCCTGAGGATCCAATCCATCCCACCATTTCCCCTTGCCATCGGCCTTGGTGAGTTTGCCGTCAAAATCCTGTGCCGGCTCATACCACGTCCAGGCGTGCGACGCATGGACGCTCACGCCGAAATAGAGGCCATACTTCCGTGCCGCCTTGGCCCAGCCGCTGATGAGGTCCTTGCGCGGTCCCACGTTCATAGAATTCCACGGCTGATACTTGGAATCCCAATTGTCAAAGTTGTCGTGGTGATTGGCCAGCGCCATAAAATATTGCGCCCCGGCGCGTTTGTAGAGCGCCAGCAGCTTGTCCGGGTCCCAGTTCTGGGCCTTCCATTCGTGGATCACGTCCTTGAACCCAAAAACCTTTGGCGAACCATAATGAGCGAGATGGAACCGGTACTGCGGGGTGTTGGTGAAATACATCAACCGCGCGTACCAATCGCCGTCCTCCGGCTCGCATTGCGGTCCCCAATGCGCCCAGATGCCGAACTTCGCGTCGCGGAACCATTCGGGACACTGGTATTGCTTCAGCGAATCCCAAGTCGGCGCGAATTTGCCGGGCACCATCGGTTCGCCGGCGGTGCTCACCACACGAAAGACAGCGTTTGTGCCGGCGGCGTGACCTGTTCCAGTTGGCTGCATAAGAATCACAGCGACAACGATGGCAAACCTTGGAAAGGGATTAATTTTCATGCGTGAACAGTCTCCAAACTTGATCAATATTTGTCGAGGAAATCACGCCCGCCCGAGGACGCGCTTCACTTCTTCCGGCTTGGTTCAAATTCAACCGGGTGTTTCATTCCTCAAACAACGCTTGCGCGAATTGTTTGGCGTCGAACGGCTGTAAATCGTCCGCCTGCTCACCGAGACCGACGAATTTGATGGGCAGACCAAGCTCCTTCTGAATCGCCACGACCATGCCGCCTTTGCTCGTGCCATCCAATTTGGTGACCACGAGGCCGGTGAGCGGCACAGCCTTGTTGAATTCGCGCGCCTGGTTCAGCGCGTTCATGCCAGTGGTCGCGTCGAGCACCAGCAACACTTCGTGCGGCGCGCCGGGCAGTTGTTTGCCGATGACGCGGTGCAGTTTCTGCAATTCCTGCATCAGGTTATGTTTCGTGTGCAGCCGGCCAGCGGTGTCAATGAAGAGGTAATCCGCCTTGCGCGATTGCGCGGCGGTGACGGCGTCGTGCGCCACGGACGCCGCGTCCGCGCCATAAGCGCCGGCGATGACCTCGACCTTCAAGCGTTGCCCCCACAATTTGATCTGCTCGATAGCGGCGGCGCGGAACGTGTCGCACGCGGCCAACAATGCGGTTTTCTCTTGCTCTTGAATCAAATGCGCGAGCTTGGCCGAGGTGGTGGTCTTGCCGGTGCCGTTGACGCCGACCACGGAAACCACGGTCGGGCCGTGCGGCGCTTGGCGCAATTCGGCTCTGTTTGCGTTTAGACTTTTCTCTACCTCGGCGCGAGCGATGGTAAACACGTCCAGGTCCGCGCCGCCTTGGGTTTCATAGGCGTGTTTGACGGCGCTGACGATTTGCGTGGTGATGGCCAAGCCGAGATCGGCGGCAATGAGCGCGGCCTCCAGTTCTTCGAGCGTGGCCGTGTCGAGTTTCGGCGACCGCGTGACGATGCGTTTGATTTCATGCGCCAGCTTGCTGTGTGTTTTTTGCAGGCCGGCTTTAAATTTTTGAAAGAGTCCCATTTGAATTTAACCACGGATGGATACGGATGGACACGGATGGGAAAAAACAGAATCCGCGAATTGCGCGAATGGGCGCGAATTTTTGGAGATTAACTTGAATTCCCGAAAATTCTTGAAATTCGCAGACAACAATCCGTGTTTATCTGTGTCCATCCGTGGTTGAAAATTTTCGTTCTTCAACTTTTGCTTTCAATTTCTCGACATGCTTGTGGGGCAGCTTGACGGTGCCGATGAGCGGTTTGCCCTTGCTGAAACCGTGGCAATCGGAACCGCCGGTGATGAGCAGATGATATTTGTCGGCCATTTCCAGGTAACGTTCAGAAGTGATGGTCGAGTGCTTCGTGTGAAAACATTCGATGCCGTCCAGTCCTGCCTCGACCAAAACCGGGATCACGTCGTCGGTGCGGTTCAATCCGGGGTGCGCCATGACGGCAACTCCGCCGGCTCGATGAATAAGTTCGATGGCTTCGAGCGCGGACATCTTGGCCTTGGGCACCCACGCCGGCCGGTTCTTTTTCAAAAATCGCTCGAATGCTTCATCCAGATTCGCAACCAGTCCGGCCTTCACCAACGCGCGCGCGACATGCGGGCGGCCGGGTGATTTGCAGTTCGCCAGCGCAAAAACGGTTTCAACTTTCAGCGGTACGTTCAGGCTGTTGAGGCGCGCGACCATTTCGCGGATGCGATCCTGTCGGACAGACTGAAACCGGCCGATGTCGGACAGGAATTTCTCGTTTTCCGTGTCCATGTAATAACCGAGCAGATGAATTTCGGTGTCGTTGTGCTCGGCGGTCAGTTCGGTGCCGGGAATGAAATCAATGCCCGCCGCCTCACACGCCGCAGCCATGCGCGGACAACCTTCCACCGAATCATGGTCCGTGAGCGCCAGCGCCGCGAACCCGAGCCGGTGGCCGTGACCGACCAATTCCTCCGGCGAAAACGTTCCATCGGAAAAATACGTGTGCAGATGTAAGTCCGCGAATTTCATTTCACAATCCTCGCCGGACGCAGCACCTCGCCTTTGATCTTGTCGAGGATACCATTGACGAACTTGCCGCTGTCCTGCGTGGAAAATTTTTTGGCGACGTCCACCGCTTCGTTGATGCTGACCACCGGTGGAATGTCTTCCCGGTACAGCATCTCATAAATAGCCAGCCGCATGATGTTGCGGTCCACCGTGGCGATGCGGTGAAATTCCCAATTCTTCGCGTGGCTCTTGATTTTTTCGTCAATCGCGTCGCGGTGCTCGAGGACGCCACGGATGAGCGGGTCGGCGAACAGGCGCGTCTCGGCCTCCTCGGCGGTCGGCGGCGGCAACTCATGGGGCTGGCCCCAGGTTGCGGGGCCTTTTTCCTCGGCGATGGCCGCAGCGCGCTGCGTCTGCCAAAATTCCTCCAGCGCCCGGTCCAAATCCTCCGGCGGATTCAGGTCGTGCTGAAACAGAAACTGGACGGCGCGTTCGCGCGCCTCGCGGCGTTTGCCCATAATCGAATTCTAATCGCAAAAGGCTAAAGGCTAAAGCCCAAAGTCAAACAATGCCAATGCTCACGGCTTTGGACATTGGACTTTGGGCTTTGAACCATTACATTTCGCCCATGAGCCAGGTCACCAAACTGCTGCACACGCGTTACCGTGTGAATGATTTGGAGCGCACGGTAAAATTCTACCGCGACGTTCTGGGCCTTCAGGAAGTCCGCCGCCACAAATCGCCGCGCGGCTCGGAACTGGTTTTTCTCAAGGTGCCGGGGAGCGCCGAGGAAATTGAAATCTGCCATTTTCCCAGCAGCGATCCGGTTCAGGTGCAACCGGACTTGACGCATCTGGCTTTTGAAGTGGACAGTCTGGATGAATTTGCAAAACACCTGGCCAAGCACGGTATGAAATACTCCGACGGCCCGACGACGAGTTCGAGCGGCACAACGTTCGCCTTCATTGACGCGCCCGAAGGCTACGAAATCGAGCTGATTCAGAAAGGCAAAGGCGGGCGCTGAAAACTGTAACGGCGGTCTGTGACCGCCGCCTTTGGAAGGAATATCGAACATCGGCGCTCACAGAGCGCCGCTTCATTCACAAAAAACATGAGCGTATTAATCGTCGGTTCCACTGCGTTGGATTCCATCAAAACTCCGAAGGCCGAAAACCCGCGTTTGCTGGGCGGTTCGGCCAGCCACGCCGCCGTTGCCGCGAGCTTTTTCAGCCCGGTCAAACTGGTCGGCGTCATCGGCGAAGATTTTCCCAGGAAATATCTCCAGCTTTATCACCGGCACAAGATTGATCTCGAAGGCTTGCAGGTTTTGCCCGGCAAAACGTTTCATTGGTCGGGCGAGTACGAGTTGAACATGAACAACCGGCGCACGCTGCTGACCGAACTGGGCGTGTTTGAAACCTTTACGCCCACACTGCCGGAATCGCACCGGGACGCGCAATTTGTCCTGCTGGCGAACATCGCGCCCGCGCTTCAGCACCGCGTGCTCGACCAGATGCGCCGTCTGAAATTCGTCGTGGCCGACACAATGGACCTGTGGCTGAACATCGCGCTGCCGGACTTGCTGCGGCTGCTCAAGCGCATTGACGGCTTTGTGCTGAACGACAGCGAGGCGCACCAGTTGACCAAGGAAGACAACGTCTTTAATGCGTTGAAGAAGATTCACAGACTGGGGCCGAAATACGTCATCATCAAAAAAGGTTCGCACGGCTCGATTCTGTCAGGGCCGCGCGGTCATTTCATCTGCCCGGCGTATCCGCTGCACAAGGTCGTGGACCCGACCGGCGCGGGCGACTCGTTCGTGGGCGGCATGATGGGTTGGCTCGCGACGGCGCGCGGCTCGATTGACGACAATTTCCGGCGCGCGATGATTCACGGCAGCGTGGTGGCGTCATTTTGTTGCGAAGGTTTCGGCCTGACGAAGACCACGAAAATCAAACGGCGCGACATTGACCGGCGGGTGAAGGAATTGGAAAAGCTGACGAGCTTTTAGATCGTGTCTGCAAGCCGGCATGGGAGTGAATAGTCAGGACGTTAGCCAGGTTCCTGAAAATGGCGTCAGCGCAAAGTGCCCAATTTTAAGGGTAATTTGCACAATGCGCTAATGACAGGAAGCTGGGTTTTTCATATAGTAATCACAGTCGTAATAATGCAACAACGTAACATTCAATCAGACTTATCTTTATGAAACTCACAATCAAGGCTATTGTATTCACTTGCGCCAGCTTGTTAACCATCGGCTCGGCCGCCCAAGGCCAAACTTTGCTCAATGTAAAGATCGGAGCCACAACCCTTAATGGTGGTGCGGATGGCGTTTACCAGGAGGGAGCTGCTGTTCTCGGTTCGGCAAGTTCCTGGTGGAATGAATACGCCTATGTCTCCAGCACGCCCTATCAGGTGTCGGTGGTGGACAACTTTGATGCCGCCATTGCCGGGGTTACTCTGACCGTGCAGAACTCCGGCGGTACCGGCACCAAGGCAACTTCCGGCACCAATCCTGGTTTCCTGTTTGGGAGCATGCCTTATCAGAATGCCGGCGGCGTGTTCACCATCTCGCTCACCGGCCTCTCGGCGAACACCCAGTATGAATTCATCGGCTACGCCGCAAGAACCAGTTCGTCAGCCGGCGCGTCTTGGGCCGTCACCACGGGAACGTTTGACTCGGGCACAACCTTGAATGACGGAACGAGCATGGACATCACCACCGGCGTGGGCAAATCGTATTCCGACTTCCTCGCGACGACCGATGGCAGCGGGAACCTGACCATTACCGACTCGGGCAATCCCGGTACTTCCATCACCGTGCTGGCCGGGTTCCAGTTGCAGAGCGTCATCAATGTGCCGGAACCGGGTGTAGGGGCGCTGTTGCTCGGCGGCTGCGGACTGTTGTTCGCTTGTCGGCGCTTCCGGATTAGCCGGGCCAGCTAGGCTTGTTTGTTTTGTTCGGCTTTTAACGCCGATGACGAAGGGGTTGGCCCTGAGTCATCGGCGTTTTTCGTGAAAAAGTGAGGCGGTGTTGAAGTTGACAATTTCCGGCGCACAGGTCATAATCTGCGCACTGTTCCGGTATTTTGAATGCCAATTCTTCGTAATTCACTTTTGAGTTTCTTTCAATCTGGAAACATATTCTTTTTCTACACCTTCGCCACGACTTTTAAACGCGGCACATCGAAAGTAAATCCGATTTTATTTGTCTCGCTTCAACAGAAATCCCGCCAGCGCTTCGAGTGCGATGGCTTTGCCCTTGAAGGTTTTCAGTGCGGCAAAGGCTTTAGCCGTGAGTTGCTCGGCAATTTTTCGGGATTTTTCCAAACCGACAATGGCCGGATAGGTCGCCTTTTGCGCCGCCGTGTCTTTGCCCGCCGTCTTGCCGAGCTGCTCGCTGGTCTGCGTTACGTCGAGGATGTCGTCAATCACCTGAAACGCGAGGCCAACGTGATAACCGAAATCCGTGAGCGCTTTAAGTTGCGCGGGTGTGCAGTTGGCGCTCATGCCGCCGAGCCGCACGGAACAGCACAGCAGCGCGGAGGTCTTGCGCTCGTGAATGTAACGCAGTTCGTTTGCAGAAATTTTTTTGCCTTCGCCTTCCAAATCTGCCACCTGCCCGGCCACGAGTTGCAACGAGCCGGCCGCTTTGGCGATTTCCAGAATCAAATCGCGTTGCGGATACCGCGGCCAGCCTTTGGCTTGCGCGGCAATTTCAAACGCCTGCGTCAACAGCGCATCGCCGGCGAGCACGGCGATGCCGTCGCCGAAGACCTTGTGGTTGGTGGGCTTGCCGCGCCGGAAATCGTCGTTGTCCATCGCCGGCAAATCATCGTGAATGAGCGAATAGGTGTGGATGCATTCAACGGCGCACGCGAGCGGTAGGGCATCGGATTCGCGTCCGCCGCAGGCTTGCGCGGCGGCCAGACATAGTGCGGGGCGCATCCGCTTGCCGCCGGCAAAGAGCGAGTAACGCATCGCCCGGTGAATGGTCACAGGCTTGGTCTTTTCGGACGGCAGAAATTTGTCGAGCGCCCGATTAACGAGTTGGGTGCGCGTGGCTAAAAAACTTTCCAAATCAAATCCATTCACGGCGGAAAATCGCTTTTTTACTTCCGACATGTTTGTATTTTAAGAAAAAGTCCGGCGCGGGCAAGCTACGGGTTTTAGATGCGGATTTATAATTTTCATTGGTAGAGACGCCGCCGCGGCGTCTGCGGACATCCCGGTGGGATGTCCCTACCATTTCACCGGCCAATCAACTGCATCATGTGTTCGGGATAACGCGGGCCGGCCGCAACGCCGATGGGCGCGACTTCGGCGATTTGTTTCGAATCGCCGGGGGTCAGTTCAATGTTTATCGCCGCGACATTTTCTTCGAGATATTTCCGGCGCTTGGTGCCGGGAATGGGAACAATGTCTCCGCCCTGGGCCAGCACCCACGCGAGTGCGAGTTGCGCCGGCGTGCAATGTTTTTGGGCCGCCAACTCCTCGATGCGTTTGACGAGGTCGAGATTGCGCTGGAAATTTTCACCCTGAAATCGCGGGGAGTGGCGGCGGTAATCGTCGGCGGACAGGTCGTCAAATTTTTTGAACCGGCCGGTGAGAAAACCGCGTCCGAGCGGGCTGTAGGCAACCAGACCGATGCCCAGTTCACGGCACGTCGGCAGGATTTTGTCCTCGGGATCGCGGGTCCACAGGGAATATTCGTTTTGCAACGCGGTGATGGGATGGACGGCATGGGCGCGGCGAATGGTTTGCGGGCCGGCCTCGGACAGACCAAGGTAACGCACTTTGCCTTCCTTCACCAGTTGCGCCATCGCGCCGACGGTTTCTTCGATGGGCGTGTCCGGGTCCACGCGATGCTGGTAATACAGATCAATCGTGTCCACCTTCAACCGGCGCAGGCTGCTTTCGCAGGAGGAGCGGACGTAATCGGGCTTTCCGCTGACACTACGGACGTTGGGCCTTTTGGCATCACGGACGATGCCGAATTTGGTGGCAATGATCAGCCCCTCGCGCCGGCCCTGAATGGCGCGCCCGACGAGTTCCTCATTAAGAAACGGCCCGTACATGTCCGCGGTATCGAGGAACGTCACGCCCAAATCCAGCGCGCGATGGATGGTGGCGATGGATTCCTGGTCATCGCGCCCGCTGTAAAATTCCGACATGCCCATGCAGCCCAGGCCCAGAGTGGAAACGACCAATCCTTGTTTTCCCAATTTGCGCGTTTTCATTGTTTGCTCCATTTCATCCAATTTGCCCGCAAAATAGCATCAAATTCAATTTCGCCAAAGGCTCAAAATTTTCTTATTGCGTATATTGGCGGAGCGGATACGCTTTCCCGCTTACTTTTTGGACCAAAATATTGTGAACGCTGAACTCTGCAAGAAAGCTGCCGAAAAGGTCGGCAACCCAAATGTCCTCGTCAATCTTATCTCGCGCCGCGTGCGCCAGCTTAATTCCGGTGGCGGCGGTCTGAGCCGTCCGCTCGTTGCCAACACGACAAATCTGGGCGCGGCAGACATTGCGCTCCGTGAAATCCTCGAGGAAAAAATAGGTTGGGAAATGCCCGAGCCAGTCGAATTGGTCCGCCCGCAGGCCAAGAAGCGCCGGAAACGCTAAGTGCCCGGTGCGTCCGATTTTTGCAGCCAGAGGGTGTCCCTCTGGCTGTTGCTTTTTAATCCGTGAAATCCGCGTCATCTGCGGTTAGATTTTTCCCATGGCCGACATCGTGACCAACCACAAGGCGCGGCGTGATTACCACGTTCTTGAAACCTTCGAGGCGGGTATCGTGCTGCACGGCACGGAGGTCAAATCGCTGCGCGCGGGCAAGGGTCAGATTGCCGACGCTTTCGCGCGCGTGGAAAAGGACGAGGTCTGGCTCTACAACGCGCACATTGACGAATACTCACACGGCAATCTTCAGAATCATCAGCCGAAAGCGCCGCGCAAATTGCTGCTGCATAAATCGGAAATCAGAAAATTATTCGGCCTCGCCGCGGTGAAGGGCAATGCCCTGGTTCCGCTGGCGTTTTACTGGAAGAATGGAAAAGTAAAAGTTTCGCTTGGTGTTGGCAAAGGCAAGCAGCAGTTCGACAAGCGCGAGGATTTGAAGCAGCGCGAATCCGCCCGGGAACTCAAACGCGCCCAGATGCACCGGTTCAAGGGGAAATAAAAAGCGAGGCTGGATAGCCTCGCTTCCATTCGAAATTCGATTAGCTTCAAGCCTTGGCCGCTTCGGGCTTCTTCCAATTCCGTTTCGGCGCCTTGATGACGAGACCCTTTTTTAGGGCGCTGGCAGCGACGCGAATGTAGCGCACTTCACCGTTGGGCAACTGCGCCTTGACGCGCTGCAAATTCGGCAGGAACCGGCGCTTGGTGATGGCGGTGATGTGCGTGCCGATGCCGCCCTGTTTCTTCGGTTTGCCACTGCGCCAGATGATGCTGCCCTTGCGCGGTCCTTTGCCGGTCAATTCACAAATGCGTGCCATAAATTCTAATTAATTAAGGAACCCGAAGCATAGTCACAAAAGGCCGGATGGCAAGCACTATTTCGGAAGGAGTTCGTAGAAAAACGATATTCGAACCGGAAACATTCAATCTACTAACACTCAATATCGGCCACATTACCAGTCAGTTCAAATTAATTTTTTTACTAAAAGTTAGAAGTGTTTGATGAAAATTTGACCCGGTTGGGCGATATTAAACCGGGATGAGTGAGTGGTCACCACCGTCCCGCTCTTATGAAAACGAGCTTGAGTCAAATCAGAAGTTGGGTGGCCGTGACAAGCGCGACATTCGCAGGGCTGTTCGTCTTTTCGGCTGCATGTCTGGTTGTTCCCCCAACGTTTGCCGTGGAGCCGGTGGTTATTACGTTGCCGGCGGGTGTGACGGACACTGGGATCCAGCAGGCGTTGGACACCCTGCCGGATAGTGGCGGGGAAGTGGTCCTGCCGCCTGGAGTTTTTGAAGTTCGCCAACCTATCGTGTTGCAGCATGATCATCAGACCTTGCTCGGTTCTGGGGCTGCGACGGTTCTTCGTTTAGCGGACAACGCCAATTGCCCGGTCATCATCATGGGTGAGCCGGTCAATAATCCACAACGGACCATCCGGGACCTGCGCCTCAGCGACCTTTTTATTGATGGGAATCGTGAGCACCAACAACGCGAACTGTGGCAGTTGCGCGGCGAAGGTTCGGATATCCGCAATAACGGAATCACGGTACAGAACGTCAGTGATTCGGTGGTGAAGCACGTGACCTGTGCCCGGTGCCGGTCAGGAGGCTTGGTTACCACGCTGGGTGTGCGGCGGCTGACGGTAGAGGATTTTACGGCGTTTGATAATGAGTTTGACGGTTTGGCCTGCTATCAAACGGAGGACAGTCTGTTCACGAAGCTTGATTTGTACAACAACCCCGGCGCTGGCATATCACTCGACCTGGATTTCAATAACAACGTCATCAGCAATGCCGTCTTGCTCGCAAACGACCTGGGCATTTTCATGCGGGCGAGTTCCAACGATCATTTCTATAACGTTTCCATCCGCGACAGTCACCACTACGGAGTCTTCATGGCGCATTCCGAGACGCTGACCCTCCGCGGCTGGCGACCGGTTCCCGGGACCGAGTGTGTCCGCAACTCCTTTACCAACCTGATTGCCAACAATTGCGGCAGCGCGGCTTTTCGGGTTAATGACACCACCTGCACCAACAATGTCATCATCGGAGCCCAGTTTCATAATGGCGTTCAAGCCGGGCTTTCCCTGGTCCGGCCGGGTTTGGTGGTTGTACAATAATTCCGATTCTCTTCCCGCCAGTCTGTTTTGTCGTGGGGCGGCCAAGTCAAGTCATGTCGTCCGATCGTTGTTTAACACGCAATTTTTTTGTTTGCGCTAAAAACTTTTCGCGACGCCGGCAAATTTTGAATTTGGGGTTGGCATTCGTGCGAACAATTGTATCGTGGGGCAACGCGGAACTTTTCAGAGTTCACCTATGAATAGAAAAAAACAACCCAAACCGTCCGGGCCTGTTTCCCGTTTCATACAAAATCACTTCCGGCATTTCAACGCCGCCACGCTGGTGGACGCCGCACAAGCCTACCGTGCGCATCTCAACACCGGCGGGCACATGATGGTCAGTCTTGCGGGCGCCATGAGCACGGCTGAACTCGGGCTGTCCCTGGCCGAGATGATCCGCCGCGACAAGGTGCATCTGATTACCTGCACCGGCGCAAATCTCGAAGAGGACGTGTTCAACCTGGTGGCGCATGATTATTACGAACGGGTGCCACATTACCGGCATCTGACGCCGCGGGAGGAGGGGAAACTGCTCAAGCGCCATCTCAATCGCGTGACTGACACGTGCATCCCGGAAAATGAGGCGATGCGCCGCATTGAAGAGGGCATGCTGGAGGTCTGGATTGCCGCCGAACAAAAGGGAGAACGTCGTTTCCCGCATGAATTTTTTTACCAGATCCTCCGCAGCGGCAAATATCGGAAACACTATCAAATTGATCCCAAGGATTCGTGGATGCTGGCTGCGTGTAAAAAAAACCTGCCCATCGTCGTGCCGGGCTGGGAGGACTCGACCATCGGCAACATGTACGCTGCCGCTCTCATTCGCGGCACCTTGAAAAATATCCACACCGTCCGCACCGGCGTTGAATACATGACGTGGCTGGCGGGTTTTTACACCCGCGCGACGAAGAAAAATTCATTCGGCATGTTTCAGATTGGCGGCGGCATCGCCGGTGATTTTCCGATTTGCGTCGTGCCAATGCTGCATCAGGACCTGGGTTGCAAGAATGTGCCGCTCTGGGGCTACTTTTGCCAGATCAGCGATTCAACCACGAGCTACGGCAGTTATTCCGGCGCGGTGCCCAATGAGAAAATCACCTGGGGCAAGCTGGGCAAGAACACGCCCAGTTTCATCATCGAATCCGACGCTACCATCGTCGCACCGCTCATTTTTGCGTGCGTGCTGGGATGGTGAGACGGAGGCGGATCGCGCCTGCCATTTCTTCAATAAACGCTTGTAAGGAAAAAAATTTTCAGACAAAGTGCCGCGCCAAAAACGTTCCGCCATGCTGGAATTTAAAAACAAAATCCTGTTCGTCGGCTACGGCGCCGTGGCCCAATGCGCCCTGCCCATCCTGTTCAAGCACCTCAAGACCCCGGCCTCCAACATCACGGTCATGGATTTCGAGGATCGGCGCGGCGCGTTGTCGCCGTGGCTCAAGCGCGGCGTGAAGTTCGCGCGCAAACGCGTGACGCGCGAAAACATGGGCACGCTGCTGGGCAAATATCTTTCCGCGGGCGACGTGCTGATTGATCTGGCGTGGAATATTGACTGCTGCGAAATCCTCCAATGGTGCCATGACCGCGGCGTGCTTTACGTCAACACGTCGGTCGAGTTGTGGGATCCGTATGAAAATTCCAAAGGCGCGCCGCCGCAGAAGATGACGCTCTACTGGCGGCACATGAACATCCGCCGCATGATTGCCAAATGGCCGCAGCCCGGCCCGTCAGCGGTGCTGGAGCACGGCGCGAATCCGGGATTGATTTCGCACTTCACCAAGCAGGGCTTGATTGACATCGGCAAACGCGCCGTCAAGGACAAAAAAATCACCGGGCGCGCGGCGGAAGAAATCCAGCAGTTGATTGCCGACGGAAAATTCAACCGGCTGGCCATGAAGCTCGGCATTAAGGTGATTCATTGCAGCGAACGCGACACGCAAATTACCGACCGGCCGAAGGAAGTGGATGAATTTGCCAATACCTGGAGCGTCGAAGGCTTCCGCGAAGAAGGCACGACGACCGCTGAGATGGGCTGGGGCACGCATGAGAAGCAACTGCCGGCGCTGGCGCACGAGCACGCCGACGGGCCGCGCAACCAGATTTGCCTCGCGCGCATGGGCATTAACACTTGGGTGCGTTCGTGGGTGCCGGATTATTGCATCCACGGCATGGTCGTGCGCCACGGCGAGGCGTTCACGATTTCCGACCGGCTGACGGTCTGGGAAAGCGGCAAGGCGGTTTATCGTCCGACGGTCCATTATGCGTATTGCCCGGCGGACGTGGCCATCGCGTCGTTGAACGAACTGCGCGGCTACGATTATCAATTGCAGGCGAAGGCGCGCATTTTGAACGACGAAATCACCAGCGGCTCGGACATCCTCGGCGCGCTGCTGATGGGCCACGCCTACAATTCGTGGTGGGTCGGCAGCGACTTGAGTATCGAAGAATCGCGCCGGCTCGTGCCGCACCAGAACGCGACCACGATGCAAGTGGCAATTTCCGTTATCGCCGCCGCGATGTGGATGATTGAAAATCCGGCGCGCGGTGTCCTGGTACCGGACGATTTGCCGCACGATTACGTTTTGAAAATTTCCAAGCCATATCTCGGCCGATGGATTTCCAAGCCGTCGGACTGGACGCCGCTAAAGCATCGGACTAACGCCTTCAACGATTACAGCAAGCCGGATTTGGATCCGACCGACCCGTGGCAGTTCAAGAATTTTCTCCTCGCCAACGGAGAATAAACGGCCAGTCGCCGCGAACAAATGGCCTCCTGCTTTGCCGGCTGCCCGGTCTTGTCGTGCGCCAAAAACGACTGGAAAAAGCCTTAACCGAGAAAGTGAAGAACCGGTTTAAGAAAGTGGAACTTTGAATGCCATGGATCAGTTAAAATCCAGCGTCGCTCCGGCTAACGAGGCTGACCTTCCGGCCATTTCCAAACTGGCGGGCGTCATCTGGCGGGCGTGTTATCCGGGCATCATCACCCACGAGCAGATTGATTACATGCTGGCGCGGATGTATGCGCTGGACACCATGCGCGAGGAGATTCGTTGCCAACGCATTCGTTATGACCTTCTGCTGGTGGACGGCAAACCGGGCGGGTTTGCGTCCTACGGCCCCACATCCGAGCCGGGTTTGATGAAGCTGCACAAGCTTTACCTGTTGCCGGTACTGCAAGGTCGCGGGCTGGGCAGCCGCCTGTTGCAGCACGTCGAGCGCGAAGTCCACGCCGCCGGAGCACATCGCCTGGTGCTTTCTGTGAACAAGCGCAATGCCAGGGCCATTGCCACCTACCAACGAAACGGCTTTGTCATCGCCGAGTCCGTGGTCACGAACATCGGCGGCGGATTCGTCATGGATGATTGCATCATGGCGAAGGAATTTTGAGACGACAGAGCCGGCAAGATGCCAGCGCTCCCGGGTCTGCTGACATTAAGGAGTTTCGCCCAGCGGAATAGGCGCCTTGATAACCGGACCGCTCGCTGGCGGCCGGGTGGTCCCGGAATATTTTCCGTGATAAGCGACCAGGAAGTAAATGATCACGACGCCAACTCCCATGGTCACTCCATTCCAAAACAACGGCCATTCGGTGCCGTTGGGTTGTGTGCAGGCGTTGAACCACCAACCGGTGCCGAGATAACCGACGAGGTTGCCAACGCCGTTGGTCATCAACGCCATCATGGCCTGTGCCCGTGCCCGCCATTCGGGTCCCACACGTTCGTTGATGTAAATCTGGGCCGTGATGAAGTACAAGGTGAACGACAAACCGTGCAGGCTGGTGCCGGCAAGGACCCAAAACCTGCCATTTGCTGCGCATAAAATAAAACGCAATAGACCAAAGCCAAGCCCGGCCATGAAAATCCATTTCAACCGCCACTTCAGGAACAAACCCGCCAGCGAAAACATGGCGATCAATTCCGTGGTTTGCGCCAGCGTCATCCAGGCGGACATGTGCCGAAAGCCAAGTTGCTGTAGGTGCAGCGGCGTGAACGGATAGAACGCCGCCAGCGGAATGCTGAATAACGCCGCGGTAATAAAGACCGCGCGATGGTCGCGGTTTTTCAACAGGACCAGCGCGTCCCAGCCAAGCCGTTCCAGCAGGGTCGGGTGTCCGGTGGATTTTGGTGGAGGCACACTGGGCAGCAGAAAAGTGAAAGCGGCCAGTGCCAGCCAGGTGGCTGCGCAGGTGTATTCCGACAGTGTGGAAGCGTCGGCATTCAACGCGCTGACCAGCCAGCAGCCAGCCATCCAGCCCACGGTCGCTCCCGCGCGAATCGGCCCGAATTGGCGTTCGGAATTCTGCAAGCGCGAGAAAACAATGGCGCTCACAATGCTGCCTGTGGGCGCGGCGCAGAGCGCGTAGATTTGAACCAGCAGCAGCACCAGTCCCGGCGACCAGCCGGATTTGATGCTCCAGGCGGCGAGTGACATGGTGGCTGCGCTCGCCACGGCTAGCCCGCGCAATACCGCGACCGGCGAAGCATGGCGATCCGCCATCGCGCCAAAAATCAGCGGTGAAACGAAGGCGGCCAGGGCGGAGGTGGCAAAGGCGTAAGGCGCGACGTCTTCCAAGCTGTGAGCCTTGAACACCATACTCAAGGGCACCATCCAGATGCCGACGGCCATGGACTGAAGGAAGAACAGGACCGTCAATTCACCGTACTCCGTCCAACGGATGGTTCTCACGCGTAAAATTCCTTGGCCAGCAACCCCGTCAGCCGGTGCACGGCCAATTGCAGTTCGGCCAGACGGTCAAATTGTGATTCCGCCAGTTTGCCGTTTTCGGCGTCGCGTTGGCAGCGTTGAAACCGGCGGCTCAGTGGTGCCTGAACGTTGTTAAAACCGAGTTCAGCCAACAGCTTTTCGACTTTGCCGGCCAACTCTCGCGCCTTGCGGATTTGACGCAAGGCCTCTTCGGTTGTGATCGCGCCCTCGCGCACGCCGAGGAGCTGGCGGCACTCAAATTTCCGGCAGCGCCCCGGGCGTTCGGCATAGATGGCGCAGGCGCACGTGGCGGCGTTGAAAGCGGGACACGGCTGCGGGACGCGCGAGCGCTTGCCGTTGAAAAGCGGCGAAGCGTCGCCCGGCTCGGGCCGGACGTCGGCAAAGAGGACTCCGTTGCAACATAGCCCGCATTGCAGGCACAAGGTGTCAATGAACTTGTCCATCGTCGAAATATGACTACGCCATCCTACAGAGGACGGGCCCAAACGGCAATAAAGTCGAGGCTTCTCTTGGATTCGCCAGCCATCATTTCTGGAACCACGCCTTGACATGAGGCGTTTCAATGCTAATCTCGGCGCTCCGTCAAACGGAGTTTTCCCGCGCAGAAGGCGCGAATCAAATTTGATTTATGAAACGCCAATATCAACCATCGAAAATCCGGCGCAAGCGGCAGCATGGATTTCTCGCCCGCAAATCCACCAAGAGCGGCCGCGCCACACTGCGCAACCGCCGCCGCGTGGGGCGCAAACGCCTGACGCCCGTTTAATCCCGTACGCATGGCCGCCCCGTCTCCAGACGCCAGACGCCTGCAACTGCGCCGCGCGGCGCGGCTCCGGCAGCAGCGCGATTTTGCGCGCGTGCGGCAGGAAGGACAGCGGCTCGCGCTGGGCTGTCTCGTCGCCAACTGGCATTCATTGCCGGAAGGCGCGGCTCCGCGGTTGGGGGTCGTTACGAGCCGCAAAATCGGCGGCGCGGTGGTGCGCAGCCGGGCGCGGCGGTTGCTGCGCGAAAGTTTCCGGCAGCACCAGAATGAGTTTGCGCAACCAGTCGAACTTGTGCTCGTGGCGCGCAATTCCATCGCCGGGAAAAAATTTGCCGATGTCGAAAAGGATTTTTTGACGACGCTGCGGCGGGCGGGCTTGTTGAAAACAGCATGAATCTGGCGCAATACATTTTGATTTTTGCCATCCGGCTGTATCGCTGGACGGTTTCGCCTGCGCTATTTTTTTTGTTCGGTTCCACCGGCGGTTGTCGTTTTACACCGAGTTGTTCGCAATACGCGACGGACGCCATTCGTTCGCAAGGCGCGTTGGCCGGGGGTTGGCTGGCGGCCAAACGGATTTGCCGCTGCCATCCGTGGGGTGGTTGCGGGCATGATCCGGCGCCCGAGAAGGAATTCAGAATTTAGCCATGGACCGCACCGGCATCATTGTTGTTTCCCTCTGCATCGTCCTCCTGGGCGTGTGGTTTGTTGAGGAACAGAGGTCTGCGTCCGAGTGGGCCCGGTCGCACCCGGTTACCAATGAGGTGGTTACGGCCCAAACCCAAACTGCAACCGCAAGTTCAAATGCCGCGCCGGTCACACCCGCCGCGCCAACGGCCACCACCACCTCGGCCGCGGTTCCGGCTTTGCCCCTCGATACCAACGCTCCCGAACAAACGATTGTGCTCACCAATGCGCACGCGCGTTACATATTTACGTCGTGCGGCGGCGGGTTGAAATCGGTCGAGTTGCTGGATTACCCCGAAACCGTTTCGCCGCGTTGGAAGAACGAAATGGCCACCAACGCCGTGGCGACATTAAACATGCGCGCGCCCGTGCCGGTAATGGCCATCCTGGGCGAATCGAGTTTGATCGGCGACGGCCATTTCACCCTGACGAAAACTGACGACGGCGTTCGCGCGGAAAAAGCCTTCACCAATGGTTTGCGCATCGTGAAGGAATTTCACATTGGCGCGGATTATCTGGTAAACGTGAAAGTATGGCTGGAAAACACGTCCGCCGAATCGCTGCCGTTGCCGACGCAGGAATGGGTGGTCGGCACGGCGACGCCGATGGGGCCGGACGACAACGGTTACAATGTCGGGACGATGTGGTATAATGGCGCGAAGGACGAACAGATCAGCCTGTCCTATTTCAGCACCAACACCACGTTCTTGTTTTTCTTCCCCCGTACGCCCAAAGCCGAATATCGTGAGGGCACGAGCAACGTGGTTTGGGCGGCGGCACACAATCAATTTTTTACACTGCTGGCCATGCCCAAACAGCCGGCGGTGCAAGTCATGGCGCGCCCGGTTTATTTGCCGCCATTTCCTGGCGTCGAGCAAATGCCCGGCGCTCCACCCTCCGAGGGCATCCTGACCGCCTTGATTTATCCGGCTCAAACCCTTGGAACCAACCAGGTGATTGAACGCCAGATCGTTCTTTTTGCGGGGCCCAAGGAATACCGGGTGCTGGCGCGCATCGGCGAGAAATTCAACAATCACGCCGATCTCGTGATGAATTACGGCGGCATTTGGGGGTTTTTCGCCAAGGCGCTGCTGGTGGGCATGAACTGGCTGCATGATGTGACCAGACTGGGTTACGGCTGGGTCATCGTGCTGTTTACGGTTATCATCAAAGTGGTGTTCTGGCCTTTAATGGCCAAGAGCACGCGTTCGATGAAGAAGATGCAAGCGCTCGCGCCGGAGGTGAACGCGCTGAAGCAAAAATACAAGGACGATCCGCAAAAGTTCACGCAGAAACAAATGGAGCTTTGGAAAAAGCACAAGGTCAGCCCGATTAGCGGTTGTCTGCCGATGCTGATTCAAATGCCCGTGTTCATCGGCTTTTTTACAATGATTCGCAGCGCGATTGAATTGCGCGGCGCGCATTTCCTGTGGGTGGCGGATTTGTCGAAGCCCGACACGCTGTTCATGATTCCAGGGCTGACGTTTATTCCGTTTATCAGCACGCCGACAGGTTTGCCGTTCAACTTGTTGCCGTTGTTGATGGGCGCGGCCATGCTCTGGCAATCGCACCTACAGCCACCGTCACCTGGCATGGACCCCGGCCAGGCGAAAATCATGCGTTACCTGCCGCTGATCTTTCTGCTTTTCCTCTACAACTATTCTTCGGGCTTGACGCTATACTGGACGGTCAACAATCTTCTGACCATTGCGCAGACAAAACTCACGAAAATGAACCAGACTCCGGTTGCTCCCGGCGCTGTTCCGGCATTGACTCCACCGCCGAAAAAGAAAAAATAACAGCGCACGACGTTATTTTAATTTGTCACTTTATGCCTGCTCAACCTAAAGAAACGCTGGAAAAAATTCTGGAATCCCTTGGTTTTCCGGCAACGGTCGAGGAACACAAACTGGAGGAAGGACTCCTGCTGGAAGTCAAAACCGAAGATCCCGGACGGCTCATCGGCCGCCAGGGACAAACGCTTTCGGACCTGCAATACATTACCAACCGCCTGCTCTTCCAGCAGGACACGACCGCGCCCAAAGTGATGGTGGACGTGGGCGGCTATCGCTCGCAGGCGCGCGAAGCGCTCGTGAAGAAGGCCAAGAACGCCGCGGAAAAAGTCCGGCGTTGGGGCGACACGGTGGAACTGGAGCCGATGACGGCGTTTGACCGCCGCGTGGTGCATCAGGCGCTCAAGGACGACCCCGACGTGGAAACCCACAGCGTCGAGGTCGAAGGCTCGGAAAAGAAAGCCATCCTCCTCCGGCCCAGACACTGAAAGGCGTCTTTGCCGTTGCAGCGGCGGTCTGTGACCGCCGCATATTTTTCGGAAAATAAAACAAGTGCGGCGCTCATAGAGCGCCGCTACCGAGATTAGCGAGCGGCGTTACTGGCCAATGATGTTCAGTTTGAACTGCGGCGAAACGGCATTGCCACTTGTGGCTCCCTTGCCTAGATCGTTGTAAAGATAATCAAATTTGTAGCGATACGTAACACCGTCAGCCCCGGTCGGCACGGGCACAAAGCCTTCCCAGCGATTGGTCATCAGCGGCGTTGGGCGCATGTCATAGAGCTGGCCGTTGGCGAGCACATAGGGGTGGATGGAGTCCCATCGCAACGACTGCTGTTGCGAGTTAAAGGCGACTTCCACGGGGTAAAGGTTGTTGGCATTGCGTGGTTGTTCCAGCGGCGTCAGATTGGTAAACGTCGAGGCGCAACCCGTCAGCAACAACACGGGCAGGACCGGCAAAATTTTCTTCCACATAGTGCGGCCAGCTTTACACGAGTGCGCCGGATTTGTAAAGTTGGATTTAGCACTTGAATCGCCTTCATTTTCTTGGATATTTTCCAGTCGCATGAATTCCCCAAGCCAAACTTCGTCGGGCTTTCGTAATTATCGTTGGATTATTTGTGGACTGCTGTTTTTCTCGACCACCTTTAACTACTTGGACCGGCAGGTCATCAGTTATCTGAAGGACTATATCTTCTGTGTGCCGGTGGATCAAGGCGGGTTTGGCTGGTCCAACACGCAGTTTTCCTTTTTGACTTCGTTCTTCACCGGATTTTATGCCGGCATGACGCTCATGGTCGGTTGGGTCATTGACCGAATCGGCACGAAGCTGGGATTGGCTTTGTCCCTGATTTTCTGGTCAATCTGCGGCATTGTTAACGCTTGGGTTGGACGGTTATTGGTGTCGCACATCATCATCCGCAGCGCGTTTGCCGTGGGCGAAGCGGGCAACTTTCCCGCCTCGATCAAAACGGTCGCCGAATGGTTTCCCAAGCGCGAACGCGCCCTGGCCACGGGCATCTTCAACGCCGGTTCGAATTCCGGCGCCATGATAGCCGCGCTGGTTGTTCCGTTGATCCTGATTAGCTTCAATCACGAGCTTGGTTGGAAGATGGCATTCATTCTCACGGGGGCGTCAGGTTTCATCTGGCTGTTTTTCTGGTTCTGGCTCTATGACACGCCGCAAAAACAAAAACGGCTTTCCAAGGCGGAATACGATTACATTCACATTGACGACGAAGCCAGCACCGCGGATGTCAATGGCGACGCGGCGAAGTTTTCCTGGTGGCGGCTCTTTAGCTACCGCCAGGGTTGGGCGTTCTTTTTCGGCAAATTCATGACGGACGGCATCTGGTGGTTTTATCTGTTCTGGCTGCCGGATTACTTGCACAAGCAGTTTCACATGACCACGGCGCAGGTCATGTGGCCGACGTTCATCGTGTATGGCATTTCCATCATCGGCAGTATTTATGGTGGGAGCATTCCGCTGACGCTGATCAAAAAAGGGATGCCGGTCTATCGGGCGCGCATGACGGCGATGTTCCTCATTGCCCTCGCGCCGCTGGCGGTTTTGCTGACGCAATATTTCGGCGATGTCAGCCGGTTTGGAGGCATGGCCGCGACGCTGGCAATTGCCACGATCAGCATCGGAGCGGCGGCGCATCAGGCGTGGTCGGCGAACCTGTTCACGACGGTTTCCGACATGTTCCCGAAGAAAACCATCGCTTCGGTCACCGGCATTGGCACCACGGCCGGCGGCATCGGCGGCGTGACGGTGCAACTGTTGGCGGGCCGGTTGACGGACATTTTCAAACAAAACCCGCAAACCGCCTATCTATTCATGTTCGTCGTCTGCGCCTTTTGTTATCTCATTGCCTGGGGTATCATGAAAGCACTCGTGCCACGACACAAACCGATTACCGATCTGTAATTGAGGTAATTTTGAGTTTTGAATTTTTAATTTTGAGTTGAAAAATCAGCGTTCGATTTCCTGCTCAAAACTCAAAACTTAAAATTAAAACCTGCTTAAATCGTCATTGCATCGAATCCACCGTCCACGACCAGTTCGGCGCCGGTGATGAAGCTGCCTGCATCCGAGGCCAGCAGCAACGCCGCGCCGACCAATTCATGCGCCTCGCCAAAACGTTTCATCGGCGTTTTCGCCATGATTTGCGCCACACGGTCGGGACTCAGCACCTTCCGGTTTTGTTCCGCCGGGAAAAAGCCGGGCACTAGAATGTTCACGCGTACGCCCTGCGTCGCCCATTCGCGCGCCAGGTTTTTGGAGATATTATGCACCGCCGCCTTCGAGGCTGAATAGGTAAACACGCGCGAAAGCGGATTCAGCCCCGATGCCGAGCCGACGTTGATGATGCTGCCCGAACCGCGTTCGACCATGTGCTTGCCGAAAATCTGGCAGGCCAGCATCAGACCCTTCAAATTCACCGTGAGAATGCGGTCTATTTCGTCCTCCGGGATGTCGAAAAACGGCGTGGGCGAATTCACGCCCGCGCCATTGACCAGGACATCCACGTGATTGAATTTGGCACCCACGTCCGCCAGCAGCTTCTGCAATCCAGCCTTGGAAGTCGTGTCGCATGGAAAGAACTCGGCCTTGCCGCCATCTTTTGAGATTTTATCGAGCCGTTTCTGCGCCTTGGCCGCGTCACGGCCAACGAGCGCCACCGTCGCGCCCGCTGCTGCCAGACCTTCGGCAATCGCGCCGCACAATTCGCCCGTGCCGCCAATAACAACGGCGACCTTGGCTTTGAGTGAAAATAATTCAGTTGGTGTTTTCATGATTTAATTAATAATTGAAACCTCGTATAACTCGGCCCTCCGATCCGTGATTTTACCGTTGCACGCGCGCGCTGCCGCCTTTCATCAGTTTTTCCACTTCGTTTTTCGACGCCATCGTGGTATCGCCCGGTGTCGTCATGGCCAGCGCGCCGTGCGCTGCGCCGTAATCCACCGCTTTCTGCGGGTCGCTGGTGGTCATCAGACCGTAAATCAGGCCGCTGGCAAAGCTGTCGCCGCCGCCGACTCGATCCAGGATTTCGAGGTCGGGATATTTCTTTGATTCGTAGAATTTCCCGTCCATCCAACAAATCGCGCCCCAATCGTTGCGGGTTGCCGTCTTCGCGGCGCGCAGTGTTGTGGCGGTGGCCTTGAAATTCGGGAAGGTTTTCACTGCCGTTTCAATCATTTTCTTGAACGCACCCACGTCAATGTGCAACAGGTGTTCGTCCGCGCCAGCAACCTCGAAACCGAGGCAGGCAGTGAAATCTTCCTCATTGCCAATCATCACGTCCACGTATTTGGCGATTTCCTTGTTGACCTCCTGCGCGCGTTTCTGGCCACCGATGGATTTCCAAAGCGAGGGACGGTAATTCAAATCGTAGCTGACGATGGTGCCATGTTGCTTGGCCTTCTTGACTGCCTCGATGACGAGTTGCGGGGTGCTGTCGCTCAACGCGGCGAAAATGCCGCCCGTGTGCAACCAGCGCACACCGACCTTGCCAAAGATGTGGTCCCAATCGAAATCGCCGGGCTTGAGCTGGCTGGCGGCGGAATTGCCGCGGTCGGGAATGCCCACCGCGCCGCGCACGCCGTAACCGCGCTCGGTGAAATTCAGCCCGTTGCGCACGGTGCGGCCCACGCCGTCAAACGGCACCCACTTGATGAAGTCCGTGTCCACACCGCCCTGCAAAATAAAATCCTCCAGCAGCCGGCCGACGTCGTTTTCGGCGAACGCGGTGGCCACAGCGGTCTTGAAACCGAAGCACCGGCGCAAGCCGCGCGCGACGTTGTATTCGCCGCCGCCTTCCCAAACCTTGAATTCACGGGCGCAGCGGATGCGGGTCTCGCCCGGGTCCAGCCGCAGCATGATTTCGCCGAGTGAAATTTGGTCGTATTTGCAGGAGGATTTGTCGCGTAATTGAATGCTCATGGTTTTTTTGAATTGTAGTTAAGAACAGGTCACACACTCAAATTGTATTGACTCGCCGTTTGATTTAGGCGATCCTATTGCCGGACTGGGATTTCCCGGTCGGTGGGCGTGTCTGGCTTTGCCGGATGCGCTCATTTTGTTTTACGGAAAAGTTTTGAACCCGCCAAATGGCGTTCCGGCATAAAAATGTTTTCGCACGATGTTGAATGCCGGATTTGGTTTCTTCCAATCCAAAATGTGCCGTGCGCAAGGATACGCGCACAAATCAGCCATTTGGATGCCGCCAACATTGTCCCGTTTCGACCGAAATACGATTGAGAAGTTCAGCGTCTTGAAATCTTCAGCTTTCACAAAACGCGTGCCACGGGAAAGAATTCGCAAGAACGCCAGTTCCAAACTCTTGTCTTCTTGTTTTCCGCGCGCCTCTGCCACGATTGGCAATTGGAATTCTTTTTCTCCCCAAAGAAAATATAACACCCGCTCCAGCGTGAACTCCAAGGCGAGTTCATACGGGTTTGCTGCGTGAATGCCATATTTTTCCTGATGCTTCACTTTTTGGATGCCGGTGACGAACAGGGTGAAAGGAATGGTCTCCACCAACTCATTGATGTCTGCGACAAACTGCTGTCGCTTTTGTGGGTGATGCAAAAATAAAAACGGCCCGACTTGCTTGCGGATTTCCCGGCTGTGCAGATTCACGCCTTCATGAATCCAATACTTGAGTTTCAGCGCTCCCAGTTTTGGGATGAGTCGTTCCGCATAAATCTTGCGTTCGAAAATCACCAGCGCCAGCACGAACAGTGGGAAATCCTGATCAATCTTTTCCATCGAGTGATCACCGCACTCGTCCAGGAAACCGATAAATTTGGATTCGCCGCCGATATTGTTCATGGCCGTTGGCAAATTTCAAACCTGCGCCGTCTTGAATTCCGCCATGTTCCACGGCGTTTCGCCGACTTCCTTGGCGAGATGATTTAGCTCCTCAATCTCCGCCTTGGTGAACAGCAGGCCGCCATGCTTCTTGGAAAGCTCGCCGTTCCGCGCTTCCGGCTGGCCGGGCAGCAGGCACTTCTCGTTGCCGTGGCCAAGAATGTCAGCGATGATTGCCTTGACGTTTTGCACCTGCGTGCGGCCTTTCGCGTAATCGTTGCCTTTGAGCGCATCAGGATGGATGACTTGGAAGAAAAATGTCGAGGCGCGTTTTTCCTTCGCGTCGCCAAGCGAGGTTCCGCGGATTTGCGGCAGGCCGCCGCCGATATAACCCGCGTAAAGTTCGTCAATCAAACCGAGGCCGTAGCCCTTGTGCTGGCCGAACGGCAGCAACGCGACGGCCTTGTTCGGGTCGGTCGTTTCCTTGCCATCGGCATCCACGGCACAGCCGGGTGGAAGCTGTTTGCCTTCGCGTTTCATCACCTGCACGCGGCCCATCGCCACGGTGGAGGTCGCCCAATCAATCACGATGGGAAAACCAATCGCGTCCTGTGTCGGGAACGCCCACGAATGCGGGTTGGTGCCCATCGTCGGCGTCTTGCCGCCGAACGGCACGACTTCGGACGTGGCCGACGTGCAATTGGTGTAGGCGATGTAGCCCTTGAGCGCGGCGTCCATCACGTAGCCGCCGCCCCAGAGATAATGCGTCGCGTTGTCCACGCTTACCATGCCGACGCCGAATTTGTCGGCGAGCTTCATGCAGGTGTCCATCGCCTCGTAAGCCACGGCTTGGCCGAGCTTGAAATGCGCGTTCCAGATTTCGGCGGCGGCGAAGCGCGACGGCAGCTTCTCGATTTTCGCGCCGGGCTTCCAGCGGCCGACCTTGCTGCCGAACAATTCGTCGAGGTGCAGCGCCTTGATGGCGTTGTGCGTGCGGATGCCGTAATACGAAGCGATGGAACAAAACCGCGCGCCGGCGGCGGCCTCGTCGGCGGTGTAGCCGCGCGCCAAATACGCCTTCTTCACGAGCGCGTCATGTTTTTCCTTGGAAACGATGTAATAGGTTTCGAGCATAGAAATTTAGAAATGCCGATTTTGAATGCAGCAAGCGATGTATCAAACCACTTTCTTCACCGGCACTTCGGGATTGACCTGCGCGATGGGTTTTTCGCCGTTCATCGCGAGGGTGAGATTCTTTACAGAGGTTGTCGCCTGGCGCACCACGCTTTCGTATGTGCGCGACGCAATGTGCGGCGTGCAAACGACGTTCGGCAGTTTGAGCAGCGGATGGTCGGCCGGCGGCGGTTCCTTGTCCAGCACGTCCGTGCCGTAACCGCCAACCCGCCCGGACTTCAACGCGTCCACCATGTCCGACGTGTGAACGATTTCGCCGCGCGCGCAGTTCAAAATCAAAACGCCCTTTTTCATTTTGGCGAACGACTTGGCGTTGATCATATCGCGCGTTTCCGGTGTGAGGTTCGTGTGCAACGAAATGTAATCGCTCGCGGCAAAAATCTCGTCGAGTGTCGTCGCGCGCTTTACGCCGTGTTCCTTCGCGAATTTTTCGTCCCAATAAATGTCGAAGCCGATAATTTTCATGCCGAACGCCTTGGCGCGGATGGCGACTTCCTTGCCGATGCGGCCCAGGCCAACAATGCCGATGGTTTTATCCAGCACTTCGTGGCCGGTCTTGCGTTTCCATTCGCCCCGGCGGCTGGCGTCCACGCCATAGAGAAAATTTTGCTCCAGCGCCAGGAGCAGGAGAAACGTATGCTCGGCGACTGTGGTGTGGTTGACGCCGGGCGTGTAGAGCACGGGAATGCCGAATTCAGTCGCCGATTTCACGTCAATCTTGTCCACGCCGATGCCGTACTTGCTGATGACTCTGAGTTTCGGGCGCGCCTTTTCCAACACCTTGCGCGTGATGGCGTCGTCGCCGCAGATGTAGCCTTCCGCGTCGCCGACGAGCGCGAGCGTGTCGGCTTCATTGAGCGGGCCGCGGGCGCGGACGATTTCCCAGCCGGTTTGGGCGAGCAAATCGTGGTGCGCGCCGGGGGTGTCTTGAAAGGAAGTGGTCGTGAGTAAAATTTTCATGTGAATCAGGGTATAAAAAATCAGCCTCCGTTTCAATCACGGAGGCTAATAAAAAAGCGCCGCTGATTTTGAAAATTCTGCACTCAACCCACGCCCAGTTCAGAATAAGCCATGGAGTTCAACCGCGATTGCGCGTGCTTGGACATGCCGGTAAAAAGGAGGGAAACATGGTAGCCGACATGCTTATTACCGGAACAAGCGATGACCACCCCGCTGCACTGGATGGGGCTTTCGTCGTGGGCCGATTGCAGGCCAATTGTCATTTCCGCCCATAGATTGAACGGCACCGGGCTGCGAAATTCAACGCCGCTTTTGTGGATGACAACCGCGTCCGGGGAAAGCTCCAAGCGGGTTTGCCGCGCTTCGACGGTGATTTGTTGGTGAAACGAATTAACGTTTCCGAATTGTCTGGCACTCATAAAGTCACGTTAAATTAACACGGGAATTGCAAACGTCAAATTAGCGCCTGCAATCCGCTAAATTACAACTTCTACCACTCGATGACGGCCGCGCCCCACGTCAGGCCGGCCCCAAAAACCACCAGCAGGACCAAATCGCCCCGATGGACTTTTCCCGAGGCCACGGCTTCGTCCAGGGCAATGGCCACCGAGGCCGCGGAGGTATTGCCGTAGCGGTCCAAATTGATAAACATTTGCTCCGGGGTTGCGCCGAGGCGTTCGCCCACCACGTCAATGATGCGGCGGTTGGCCTGATGCGGAATGACGCATTTGATTTTGGCAATATCCAGCTCACAACGGCGCAATGCCTCCTGCGCCGCCGTGCACATGGCCTGCACGGCATTTTTGAAGGTCTCGCGCCCCTCCATTTGCAGGTAATGGCGTTTCGCCAGCACGGTTTCCATGGTGGCGGGACAACGGCTGCCACCGCCGGGCATGTAGAGCAAATTTGATTTTTCTCCGTCGGCGCCCATCACCGCAGTCAACAAACCATGGGCATTGGGACGGTTTTGCAGGACCGCCGCGCCCGCGCCATCGCCGAAAAGAACACAGGTGTTGCGGTCCTTCCAATTCACAATCGAAGAAAGCTTTTCCGCCCCGATGACGAGCACTGTGTCGTAGGTCCGTGACATGATGAATTGCTGCCCGATTTCCAAACCGTAAATGAAACCCGAGCAGGCCGCTTCCAAATCGAAGGCCGCCGCGCGCCGCGCGCCGAGTTTCTGTTGCACCAGGCACGCCGTGGCGGGAAACGGCATGTCCGGGGTGATGGTCGCCACAGCAATGAGGTCAAGTTGTTCGGCGGTGACGCTGGCCATTTTCATCGCGCGTTGCGCCGCTTTCACCGCCATGTCCGACGTGAACTCATTCTTCGCCGCCACCCGCCGCTCCTTGATGCCGGTGCGCGTGGTGATCCATTCATCCGAGGTATCCACCATTTTCTCCAAATCCGCGTTGGTCAGAATTTTGGCCGGCACATACGAGCCAACGCCGCTGATCGAACAGGTGCGTCCTTGAAAATTAAACCGGGCGCGCGGGTTTTTGAATTTTGGGCTCATGCGGAAACGGCAGTATTGGGATTATCGTCGCCATTCAATTTCTGATTTGCCCGCGCGATTTCGCGGGCGATGATTTCATTGATGCGATGCTGGAGCGCTTCAGCCGTGACGTACAACGCGCTGGCAACGGCGCGTTCGCGCGCCGAACCGTGCGCCTTGAAAACCAATCCATTGAAGCCGAGCAGCGGCGCGCCGCCATAAACCTCCGGATCCATCCGTTTGCGAATGGCCTGAAACGCGCCTTTCGCGAGAAACGCGCCAATTTGCCGCTGGGCCGAGTTCATCAGCTCGCGCTTGAGCATGGAGAACATGGCGACGGCGAGGCTCTCGGAAGTTTTCAAAACGATGTTGCCGATAAAACCGTCGCACACCACCACGTCCACATGATCCTTGAACAAATCATGTCCTTCCACGTTTCCAATGAAATTTAAATCCAGCCGGTGACAGAGTTTGAAGGCTTCGAGCGTCAATTCGTTGCCTTTGGAATCCTCCCGGCCGATGCTTAAAACCCCCACGCGGGGATTTTTACGCCGCAGCACTTCGCGCGAATAGATGCTGCCCATCACGGCGAATTGCGCCAGGTGAATGGGTTTGCATTCCACATTCGCTCCGGCGTCGAGCAGGACAAATTCATTTCCCTGGCGGGGAATGACGGTGGCAATGCAGCCGCGTTCCACACCGGGGATGCGACCGACTTTGAGTGTCGCCGCGGCAAAGATGCCGCCGGTGTTCCCGAGCGAAACCAAGGCGTCGGCTTTGCCCTCGCGGACTAATTCGGCGGCGCGCGCAATCGAACTGTCGCGTTTTTTGCGAAGCGCGCTGGCAGGTTTATCCTCCATTTCGACGACCTCGCTGGTGTGGATGACGCGCACGCGATGATCGCGAAAACCCCGGGCAGGCAGGGCGGCATGAATGTTGGCCTGATTGCCAACAAGGTAGAGGGCGGTGATTTTTTTGTTGCCCTCCAGTGCCCGGCGGGCGCCTTCAATGACGACGCCGCACCCGTGGTCGCCGCCCATGACATCCACTGCAATTCGCATGGCGAAAGGTTTAAGTTTTGAATTTTTAGTTTCGAGTCAGAAAAAACCGAATGCCGATTTGTTTCAGCTCAAAATCCAAAACCAAAATTAACAATTTCACGTGCCGGCCGTGACGCTCAATACCTGCCGGCCTTTATAGTAGCCACACGCCGGGCAAACCCGGTGCGGCACGTAAGGCGCGGCGCATTGCGGGCAGGTGCTGAGTTGCGGCAGCGTCAACACACTGTTGTAAGCGCGGCGCATGCGTTGCCGGCTGCGGGATGGTTTGCGTTTTGGGACACCCATAAATAAAAATTTACAATTTCAGTTTATCCAATTCGGCCCACGCGGACGGGGCAATTTCGTCAGCGTTTTTGCGGGCCTTGCCAGTCTTTGTTTTCAATCCGCCACAATCCGGTTTACACAGCGGATGCCGCGGAAATTCCAAAAGCATATCCTCACGCACAAAAGGCGTCAAGTCCACACAATCGTTGTTTGCCATTACCGCGTCCTCGCCTTCAAACGGCAAATGGCACGTCCACGCCTTTAGCTCCAGCCCGCGGGTGAAGGGCTTCAGACACCGCACACAATGACATTCGAGGGCAATCTCCAACGAACCGCGAACCAACAAACCGCCCTCCATCTTTTGCACTTCAATGTCGTATTGCAACGGCGCGGCCGCGCGAATCATCTCATCGCCCGTCTCGATATCCAGTTCGGCCACGGGCAGTTCGCCGCGCAACGATACGTTGTGCTCCTCCAAATGGCGCAAATTGACAGTCAGCGGCATAATTTGCTTCGTTCATGTTTTTTTTGCCCCTGGGAACTTTTTGGCCAGGGCGGTTCGCACGTGAGCGGGCACAAACGCGCTCACGTCGCCGCCCAGCCGCGCGATCTCCTTCACAATGCGCGAGCTTAAAAACGTGTAAGTGTCCTTTGGCGTCATGAAAATGGTTTCGATGTTTTCGTTCAGCTTGCGGTTCATCAGCGCCAGTTGAAATTCAAATTCAAAGTCCGACACCGCGCGCAGCCCGCGTACAATCGCCCGCGCCTTCCGGCCCAAGACGTACTCGATGAGCAGGCCGTCAAACGTGTCAGCTTCGACGCCCGGCAGATGGCGCACCGCTTGTTTCACCAGGGCGAGCCGTTCGTCCGGCGTGAACAACGGGTGTTTATCCTCGCTTTTCGCCACGGCCACAACAATGCGGTCAAACAGTTTTGCCGCGCGCTGAATCACGTCCAAATGACCATTGGTCAGCGGATCAAAACTGCCGGGATAAATCGCCGTGCGCATCAACCTCACTTTAGCACGCGCGGTAAAATTTACGAGAAAGAAAAAATCACTTTGTCTCCGGCGCCTGCCACGGCACTTCGTAAACCCTCACCGGATTTAGGAAACCCTTGGGCGTGACGGGAGACATTTCCACACAAGTCGCGGCAAGCGCCGGGTCAACACGCAGCAAATGGTTGTAAGTCGCGTGGCTGATGATAATACGACCGCTGCCGGAAACACCTTCGAGCCGGCTGGCCAAGTTCACTTCGCGGCCAAAAATAGTGTAATTCAAAATGTGCGCGTCCGAACCCATTAAACCGACGGCCACAAGACCGGTGTTGATGCCCGTGCCCAGTTGCAACGCGGTGTGCAGTGGCAGTGGCGGGAGGCCGCCGGATAGACGCTTCTGATTCAGGATTTCGCGCCCGGCATTTTCCGCCAGGCGTTTTTGGTTCAACTCATGAACGGCCTGTTGCGTGTCAATCGCCGCGTGCACGCAGGCCAGCGCATGTTTTTCGTTCGGTGTCGGCGCGCCCCAGAACGCCATAACGCAGTCCCCGATATATTTGTCCAGAGTGCCTCCATGTTTTTTTACCGCGTCGGCGACGACAGAGAGGTAGAGGTTTACGGTGTTGAGCATTTCATGGGCTGATTCGTCGAAATACGCCTCCGTTGTCGGGTTATCGAAATGATGTTCACGGGCGAATTTCGCCACGCTCTCCTGGGTTTCGTCCGTCATCGCGGTGAAACCACGAATGTCCGCAAAAAACACGGTCGCTTCACGGCGTGCGCCGCCCAGTGAAAGTTTTTTGGCGCCAAGCAATTCGTTCACCACGTCGGGTGAAACGATTTTGGAAAAGACCGATTTGACGCGGCGCTGCTCGCGCTCCTCGAATGCCACCCGATAGGTAACCAGACTCAAATGTTCGACCAGCACCGCTCCCAGGACCGGAAACACCAGCGGCAACCAGTAATGAAATTTAACGAACGCGAAGAACCCAACGGCCACATAGGCTACCAGCAATAACAAAACCGCCAACGAGGCCGTTACCGCGCGCAATTGCCAGGTGAGAAGCGCTGTCAGCACGCCCAGCAAGACAATGAGCGCCAGTTCCGCGTCCAGTGGCGTGCGGCGGATGAATTGGCCGGTGATGATGGAATTGGCGACGTTCCAATGTTTGCTGACCAGCAACGTGTCCTTTTCCAGCGGCGTCGCGCCGCGGTCGGTGAGGTTATTGCCCTGTGCCGCAGAGCCGACCACAACCAGCTTGCCCCGAAAGGTGTCGCTGAGTCCATTGGTTTTGCCCAGCAGCCGCTCATTGTCCTGCAAAAGCAGGTTCTCAATGGGGGCGCGGGTGATATGCGGATCGTTCGGTTTTAAGCGCCAGTCCACGTAAAAATAACCCCGGGAATCCACCGGAATGACACGCACTGGACCGTTGGTGCCGTGCAGGGTGATTCGGCCTGCTGCCAAATCCACGTCGGCATGAGCGAGATCCAATTTCAATTCCTGCGCCGCGAGAACAATGCCCATGTGCCAGACGCGTTCAGTGGTGAACGCTTTGGCTTTCGACGGCATGCCGGCCGGCAGTTTGTCGCCCACGAAATCAGTCGTATCAAAATTGTTCTCCGCATCCACGGGTACTTCCACGACGTTGGTCGTTCCAGCTTGGGGCAGAATAATTTTGCCGGGCGCGAAGGTTGCATCTGCCAGATCCAAATTAAATTCGCTCGCAGCCTTTTGAAACAACGGATTCCAAAGACGGTAAATCCGGAAGGCTTTGACGCGTCGGAGCACGCCATCGGAATCTTTCTCCGTAGTGATGTCCCCGAGCGCCAGCGCGTTGGTGGCAAACAGGCTGGGCGGTATCAAATCAGGCGTGGCCGCGAGGATGACATTGCCGGCCCGTCGGCATTGCAACGCGAGAAAAGCATCGGAATCAATTAGACGCCCATCGGCCATTTGCACAGGCGGGTGGTCTGGCCTTAGTTCACCGAATTGCACATCGAAGGCAACAGCCTTGGCACCCTGCTCCGAAAGTTCCTCGACAAGCCGGCCAAAGACCTGGCGCGGCCAGTCTAGCCCGAAACGGTATCCGAGGCTGCCGTTTTGCACGGCCTTGATGCTGGAATCTTCAATGGCAACGAAAGCGAGATTGGTTGCTATGGGTGCCGGAAAATTCAAGGCCGCCCGTATGCGCAAGTCGTAGGTTTTCCACTCCACCTGTTCAAGAAAGTCCGGATGCAGCAAACGAACGGCGCAAACAAGCAGAAGCACGGCCACGGCCAAAAGAGCCGGAGTTCGTTGGATGGGTTTAAACTGCACCCCGCCGAATTAAACGAAAAACCAGAGCAACTCAAGGCTGCTCTGGTTTTTGCATCGCAAAGTGAAGCTTACTTTCCAGTGGTTGGCGAGCAATACACCTGAGCTATGTTTGGAACACCGGAGCTGGTGGCAGGAGTAATACTTTGCACATA
>Ga0335085_10000911_pt1 | contig 72155 bp, 51 predicted proteins | sample Lox_Sample_45_FD_206712 | JGI IMG/M metagenome (GOLD analysis project Ga0335085, IMG submission 206712) | Soil microbial communities from Loxahatchee National Wildlife Refuge, Florida, United States - Lox_Sample_4.5 | ecosystem: Environmental > Terrestrial > Soil > Wetlands | place: USA... | reverse complement strand
TGTCGGTAAACCCGGTCGCGGGCGAAAGCGCCAGGCCCGTATTCGAATACAGGCTGATGGTGTTGTTGCCGTTCACCACCCACACCTGCCCGTTGCCGTCGATGGCGATGGCCGTGGGCGCGTTGAGCCCGCCCGTGCCGGAACTGATCGTATGCAGCGATGTGCCCGCCTGGCTGGTCGCTTCCAGCAGCGTCGATCCTGATCCGACCGTCCAGACGTTGCCGCTGTTGTCGATGGCCACTGCCAGGTTCGCCCCCGGATCGGCGCTCGACGTGATCCCGTAGCCGTTGCCGGCCAGCTCGCTCGTGCCCCCGCTGCCGTTGACGATCCAGACGCTCTCGCTGCTCACGGTCAACACCAGCGGACCGGACTGCGCCGAGCTGTACACGGCTGTATTGGTGGGCGTGAAGCTGGCCGTGATGTTGTAGCCGCCTGCCGCCAGCGTTGCCGTGCCGCCCGTGATGTCGATCGCTGACCCGCCTCCGGTCGGCGTGGCCGAGTACGCGAAGCTGCCGCTCACGTCGCCGGCGCTGGCCGTCAGAACGTTGCCGCCCGCGCTGCCAAAGAGGATCGTCGTCGCCGGAGTCCAGCTGATGCCGGGCATCGTCAAACTCACCGTCACCTGCGTCCCAGCCGTGCCTGTCGAACTGCTGTATGTCGAAGAGCTCCCGCTGTCCGGCGTGTAGGTCGCCGTGAACGTGTAAATGCCTGCCGCCAGAGTCTGCGCTGGAATCGTGATCGTCGCAGAGCCTGCGGTCAACGTCGACGGCGGCGACGCGTAGCTGCCTCCGCTCACCGTCACCGTCCCCGTCGGCGTCGGCGTCCCCGATACCGTCACCTGCACCCCCAACGTCTGCGTCGTCGTCACGCTCGATACCTGCGGCAATACCGTCACCGGCGGAGCAGGGGCGATGACATTGAGAGTTGCAAATCCGGTGACTGTTCCGCCGCAGGTGACCGAATAGTTAAACGTGCCTAACGCGCTCGGCGTGATTGTCGCGGAGTTACTAAATATTCCGCCGGAGATCGATCCAACTCCAGGCGATGACCAGGTGCCGGCTCCGGATTGGTTTGCCTGCACGAATGGATAGCATTGCTGGCTGGAGAGAGAGAAGGCGTTGGGAACCTGCCAAGTGAGCGTCGCCGGGCTGCCAAGATGAATGGTTGATGCGGCGAAATTCAACTGGACGGGCAGCGGAAGCGAAACAGGAGGCTGGATCTGGAAAAACTCGCCATAACCACTTCCGCCGGTTGGCGAGGTTCCATACATGTTGCCGTCGCTGCCCTGGATCAACCACGTGGGAGTATCCGCGTTATTGAGCGAGGCATATGATGAGATTCCGCCTGCCGCCAATGTGAAGACTTCGCTGGATGCCGATCCGACGCCGCTCGCGCCGTAGAGATTGCCGTCAGCCGCGAAGATGAGGCCAGCCTCGGTCGCGCTGCCATCGTTTGTTCCTGTGAAGCTATATAAGGTATTCAGCGTGCCGGATGAACCAGCAGTGGCCGGAGGACTGAATTTGAATACCGAGCTGACTTCGAAGGCAGGATCGCCATTAAAATCGGTGCCGCTGCAGTTCGGATTTGGCGAATAGGTGCTGCCGAGCGCGCAGCCGGGAGGGATAGTGCCGTAAACATTTCCGCTGCTGTCCATCGTCAGCGCAATGGGGAGCGCCGAGTAGCTCCATTGACTGCCTCCTACCGGAAACCGCGATCCGGATTGAACAACAATCGTTTCGGGCAGAATGCGCTTGGGAGACTCGGCCGGCAGCGGTACTCGTTTGTCGGCAACCACAGCAGCGGCGAAGCAGGTGTTGTCTCCAAAATCGCACAGTTCGGCGATGTTCTTTTCGTTGATATTGACTACGAAAACGCCTCCGCAGCCGAACCCTCCGTTGTTGTTTGCCGGACAAGGTGTTGTCGGCGACGGTGGTGTGTCTGGCGGTTGCGGTGTGATGTTCGTGTCCCCGCCCATTTGCGTCGTTCCGTAGAGTGTGTCATCGCCACTCTGGATAAGGGAGTTCGGGTAAGCCAGGCTGAAATTTGGACTGAACGTGTGAGGAAGCGTGGCAATGGTTGTTGGCGTCACTGCTGTACTGCCGTTTGGAACGAAGTCGAAGACGGAGCCGAAGATGTTATAGCCGGACGAATCGACACTGAAACTGCAATTATTGCAAGCCAGTGTGGTGCCAAAGATGACTTCAGGCTTCGACGCTGTGGCGCCGAGTATCAGCGTGCCCGGAGATGCTCCGTCAGTGCCGCCGATGAAAGTGTAGAGCGGGTTCAATGTGACCGGAGCCGACTGCGAAGGCGTGAATTCAAAGATTGCTCCGCATGTAAGCGAATTACCTTGCGCATCAAGGCAGCACGGCGCGGGATCGCCGGAATTTGGATCGGTGCATATATTCAACGCCGTGGAATTTGGATTTGATGTTGGGGAGTCGGGGCCTCCGATGAGAGTCGACACATAAATGTTGCCATCCTGTCCCTGAATGAGGCTGCTCGGAATGCCGCCGTCTGCGCCGCCCGTGAAGCTGTGCAGCACAGTTTCCCCGCTGGAGTTGATCTCGAAGATCGTGCCGCATCCGTCGGGCTGGCCGGCATTGTTCGAGCAGTTCGCGCCACCTGCGCCTCCGAAGGAAGTAATGCCGTAGAAGTTGCCATCCCTGGCTTGAATCACCATGGTTGGGCCGTTGCCGTCGGTTCCGCCCGCGAATCTGTATATTGTTGACGCAGTCTGCGCCGCGGACACTGCTGCCATTGCGGACGCTGTAAGTCCAAAGCATAAATACACCCTGATCCACTTCATGGGTCACCGATCGGATGGATATAGAAAGCCTCTTGCTCTATGAAGCAGGGGAACCTTGGGGGGCTTAACTCTGTTTGGGGGGACTCGAGTTGCGTGGAGAATACCAGAGGGCTCGATGCCTTGCAACAGATTTCTGCGACCACGGCCCAGCGGCCAGATTGATCCTGCAAGATTCGGTGTCCATCAATCATTGCCAGTTGCCGGTGAGCACAAACGGAGCCCAATAGTAGGGGTGAGCATAGCCTGAAGATGCGGCCTTCTTGCCTGACTCGCTCTCGACTGTGAGGATGCCTCGCCGGCTCGCATCCGATTGAGGCATATCTTTGCCGTGCAGCAAGTCAAGTTCGGCTTGCCTCAGCGCTTCGGCCTTGCCGAGTGCTCCCCCCGAGCCGACCCATCGCCGGTAGAAGTCCTCCATCAAAAAGCTGGTGCTCATATCATCCACGCTCCAGAGCGAAGAGATGACAGACTCTGCGCCTTTCTCAAGTGCGACTTCTCCGATGCTTTCCATCACGACGCCATTCTCCCGTTGATCGGCTTCGACGGCTTCGCACTTCTTCACGGTGACGGAGGTTCCGCTAGATTCGAAACAAAGATTTCGCTTATTGGCGGCACCGGTTTCACACGCCGAAAGAGTGAGTAGCTTTGTGCCTTCGAGATGCAAATCGCGGCTTTTCTCGAAGTCGGCCATGGAGTACTTAAATCCCGCCTGATCCTGATCCTTGCCCCCGAGAAGCAGGAAGGAGAGGTCATCGTTTCCGGCCTGCAGCACAAAATGAGTGGCGATGTGGACAACGGCTTGCGCTTTCAAATCGTCTTCCATCGCTTTTCTTGTGAATTGCCCATCCACAAGAATCGTTCCCGGCATTACTCCATGCGATTTCGGCACCGCCGGGTCCGACACGACCGAATTCAATTCTTCTCTCACGTTGGCTAGGGCGCCAAGTTCATCGAAGTATTTGCGGCTCACCCCCATGGCGATAGCCTCGGCTCCCTTCAATTCCGGGGTTCTCCCGATGGTGCGCGTCAGCGGCGTAAAGTTCACAACGCTGTAATCGTCGAGCACGTAGTGTTGTGTTTGCGGATTGAGCAGAGCACCAATAGGGATGTAACGCAGCGATCCATCCAGATACCACACAAGTGTCTTCGCGCCCGTCGCTGCCAGGTCTCTCTGAATCGGCCCCATGATTATCTTGAACAATTCCTGCGCGGACTCCGCAGGATTGGCATCGCGATTCTTGAGAAGACTGAGGAATTGCCGGCATTTTGCGTCCAGATCGCCTTGTGCGATCGAATAAGAGCTTGCGAATCTGCCGGCATGGCTGACGACCATCACACTGTAGTGATCCGTCCCCTCGAGTGTGTAAACCGCAGCAACCCTGTGATCCCCGGCGATCAGGCTCTCCAGTAGCGACTCCGCGCCCGTTGCGTTCTCTGCGGCGATCGGCGGGCCCTCCAGAGATTCCAATTGCCGATAAAGACCCTCAAGAAACATATTGAACTTGGACTGTGCGATACGGAATGCTGATCGCGCCCGGGCAATTGTGGACATCTGCCGTGGTTTGGCGTTTTCGGTTGCATGCAGTGCCTTATCCAAACCGGCAAGATGATTGAGTTGGCCGTCGAATTGAGTTTCAAGCGGCGCCTCGCGCAGACTGCGAGTCAGAGGCTGGCCCAAAGCGCTCGGCTGCTGCCCAACGTAGTCGGAATACTGTTGGATCTTGAGCAGGTCAAGAACCTGCTGCGCTTCGATAAGCCTTCCCTGGTCGATAAGAATCTCGGCCAATGTCCGGTAGGTCGCCGATTTCTTTTGCAGAAACGAACTGGTCAGGTCATCGCTCATGACGCCCATACTCCTGCGAAGTGACTGAAACCGGTCGACCGCCCTCTTCCCGAAGAAAATGGCCACGTTTGGCTGATGATGGGCGCGAAAGTGGTCCATCAATGAAGAGTCGACCTCTCCCTCCAAATCGTCGAGTTCATACTCCCTCGCCATACGAACCGCTTGAAAGTAATGCGGAAGCGCATCGGCCTCTTCCAGTTCCCCGATGCCCCAGGCCGAATAGGCCGGCGTCGTCAGGTCCCCAGCCTTGGGAGCCAGTCGAGCCGCTGTATTGTAATAAGTGCGCGCGTCAGCGCTGTGGTGCAGGTCAGCCTCGACGGCGCCCAGGTTGTTTAAGATCATTACCTGCCACGACAGATCTTTTGAATGTTCTACAGTTGGCAACACCTGCTGGTACGTTTGCAGAGCTTCGGACGGCAACCCGGCATCGCGGTAGACACCTGCGATCGCACCCAGAGTTTCGGCTTCGGATTCGACATCGCCCGCCTGGTTCTTGATTTGCAGCGACTGTTTGAACAAGGTGAGCGCCTGGCCGAGGTCTCCGAGCTCCCAATGAAAATATCCAAGCTGATGCAGCACTTCCGCTTCTGAAGTGTGGTCGCCTACCTGGCTGGTGAGTATTGCGGCGTCATTGAAATGATCAAGTGCGTTATGGATCTGGCCCCGGTTGAGTTCGAGCGTGGCCAGATTGGCAAGCGTGTCTTCTTTTTCGCGGCAATCCTGAATGCGGTCTTCAATGGATAACGCCTCTCGATAGAGGTCAAATGAACTTCCGGAGTCCTGCAATGCCGCGCCTTCATCGTTCAGAATCATTGCCTGGGCTTTCAGGTCATTTGCCTGCTGGCTGAGAGGCAGCGCTTTTTCGAAGTAAGTCGCCGAATCTTTTGGGGAACTGCGATAAACCGCTTCCCCCTGGGCGCGCATCGCCGATGCTACAGCGGCCCGGTCTCTCGCCTTGGCACTAATCTTCAGCGCCTCCGTCGCATCGGTTAGCGCGACATCAGACTGACCCACTTGCGTGAGAGCATCTGCTGTCAGCGTAAGCACCCGCGCTCTCATGCGGCTATCCTTCGCCAGCGGCAGAGCGCTTCGCAACGAAGGAAGGGCCAGCCTATACTCTCCGGACCGCTCGTAGAGCTCCCCGAGAAGGATGAGCGCTCTAGCCTCATTCTCCCGATCGACCGACATTCTAAAGCTCGCCACGGCCGATTTCACTTCAGCGATATCTTCGTTCGACGGAGCATGACAGTCATTCGGAACGATGCGGGCGAATAGCGAGCTTGGATCGCCGCTTGCGGATGCGGGAGAAGAACCCTGAGCTACTGTATTCGAGCACGCTCCCAATACGAGGAGAGAGAGCGCGGCATAGATGCCCGCGCAAATGCTGCTTTCCATGTTGCCTGTGGCGCACATCAAAGGACGGCGGATCAGCATAGTCTCTGGTCCTCGGTTGGGGTCGGGCGAACCGCTGATGGGAGAATTCCGTTGGGGCGCCCTGCCGACTGGAAGAAGACGGCAACTGGAAGCAGATTGTAGCCGAAACCAAAGCCGCGTTGCCAGAGAAGCCCAGCAAGCGGCAAGTCCGCCGAATAAATCCCGCGGCAGTTTGTACAAGTGCAGTCAGCCAGCGACAATTGCCGCCACGAATACGATGAGGGGCCGTCGCGTGAATTCGCCAGCAACTCGTTACACGCCGGTCTTTTGCTTAAGCCGGTCATGAGCGCTGGCGGCGGCCGGCTCTGCGGGGAATTTGCGGCGGAGGATGGCTGCGGAGAGAAGAGTGATGAGGAAGCCGACGGGCAGCGGCTCAATGAAGGTATATGCCATGTTGACCAATGGGTTCTGATAAAGCCGCTGTGAGCGTTGAATGGCAGCGACCTGCGCAGCGGTCGTTGCGGGATCAAGTCCTGAGGACTGGATTTTGTGAATCTGCGCGGCCCAGTAGCTGTCCATGAAGTGGGGCATGAAGTTGAAGTAGAGAATCTCCCACATGGCGACGTAACAGACGCAGGTAATGAGGGCGATGAGGATGCCGCAGGCGAATGCCCGGCCGAAGGAAATTTGACCCCCGAGGTTGTTGTCACGGTAGCTGCGGATACCAAAGTAAATCAGCAAGAACGACGCCACCATCATGGTGTAGCCGAGGAGCATGCTGTGGCCCGAGCCGATCCTGTTGGCAAGGAGAAGCGAGCCGCCCATCAGGACGGAGATCATCAGGCCGGAAATCAGGCCGAAGGTGAGAACGGTTTTCTTCATGGGAGGCTCCTTTGCGCGTGACGATGGAGTCACAATGCGATGGAACGGGGCCGGAAGTCGTCATCCTTTTGGATGATTTTAGCGGAATGGAGTGAAAATCATACTTTTGCGTAATGCGGTCACGGCAGGAGACCTAGCTCCTTGCCGCGCTGGACTGCCTGGGTGCGCCGGACAGCTCCGAGCTTGTCGAAGGCACGGGCGCAATGTGTCTTGACGGTGTTTTCTGAAACGAAAAGCTGAGTGGCGATCTCGCGGTTACTGAAGCCGCGGGCGACCAAGGTGAGGATTTCGAGCTCGCGCGCCGTAATGCCAAGTGTCTGCTGACTGGCCGTGTTGGGAGCGAAAGGGGCCAGGCCGGGAACCCAAAGGCCACCGGGTTCTGCGGAGACGGGCACTTCCTTGACTACAACAGTTTCGCGGATGGCCTCGCGCCTGCGCGTGATTCGAAGACCAAGCCAGATTCCAAATGCTGCGAAGAGGATGGCGACGAGCCCGCTGTAAAGCTCGACCGAGTGCTCGATGACGACGAAACGATACTCGGTGTATTGGAGCGTGACGACGAGGAAGCCGCCTACAAGACCGAAGATGAGAACGTGTCGCCTCATGGTGGGGATGTGAAGGAGTATATCGGAGACAGTGAGGCGCCGGTTTCACTGACCGGCAAACAGCAGCGGCGCGGAGTGACGCCTGGGCGCTCCCGCGATCAGAAGCACCTAGCCCGGATCGGACCTTTACCGGGTAACATCATGATCTACTTGCAGAATCATTCGCGGCGTCGAGGAGGCAGCTCGTATCTCGGCGCTATGCCGACCTGAGAAGGCAGGTCAGCTTGTCCAGCGACAATTGCCACAACCTTCTGTGCCATAAATATTCCTCGTGCGATGCAAGCCGTGTATGAGAAAGCTCCAGGATGCTGCTGCCAAAATTGCCGCGAATCCTGAAATCCACCACGCTGCCTTCATCGGAGCGGGGGCTCGCGTTCTTCCAGGCGAACCGCAATTTGCGCAGGTGGCAAAAAAGATACGAACTGCTGATGCTCGCGATGACGTTGCCTGCGCGCCAATGATCCAGCCGAAAGCCGTTCTCCGCCTCCGACGCGATAAGCACCGACCCAGGCTGTTGCTCCGGCATGCAGACCCAGGCTTCCAGATACTCGGGAACCGTCAGCGCCTGGCTGATCCTCTGGGCATCCGCATGAACAACTTTCGACATGAAGATCGACCAATCCGTCTGCTGCGCGCGTTCAGTGTAAAGATAATCTTCCACCTCAAGCTGCGGGGAAGCCGCATGTGTCGCCATGGATCGTTAACCTCTATTACGGGGCGTTGCAAGATATCCACCACAACGCTCGGTCTCGCTCAAATGTGTGATGGACTCACCCGATCCGGTGACGAATGCCAGCGGGCGAGAGCCAACCGTACCGTTGCAATTTGAAGTTCCTCTTCGGCGAAGTTCCATTCTTCCCTGTTTCGGGAATTTGGACGTTTCAAAATTCCAAACCAGGGATTGAGGGGCGAAATTCACTCTATCTGTGACGAAATGCTCCATTACGCCCTCTGAATGCCCATCGCTGAAAGGGCAAAGTCCCTGTGCAACCGATGCGATCTCCACGAAACTGGATGCTCTCTGCGAGTTGCGTTATCAGAGCGATCGTCCGCAGCAAATGCTACGACTTGTGAAGCCTGTCCCCGAGGAGCGAGCGATAACTTCGGCCCATCGCAACCTTGTGTCCGCTGTCCAGGATGACAACTGAATCACCGTTCGCTTCCCTGCGCACTTCTTTCACGTATTTCAGATTCACGATGAAGGAGCGGTGCACGCGCAGGAACCCGCGCGGGTCCAGCCGATCCTGCAGATGCGCCATTGTCTCGCGAAGAAGGTGCGTCTCCGTGGCCGTGCAAAGCCGCACGTAATTCCCCTCCGCTCCGATCCACCGGATGTCTGAGACGGGCAGAAAAAGGATGCTGCCGCGCGACTTGAAGATGATTCGATTTGTATACAAATGCACGGCTGGACCGGCGCCATTCCCCTGGCTTTGGCTCTGCGCCTGGCTTCCCGCCTGTTCGCGCACCCTCTGTATCGCGCCCCGGAGTCTCTCGCGGGTAAAGGGCTTCAAAAGGTAATCAACAGCGTTCACCTCAAAGGCTCGTACAGCATATTGATCGTAGGCCGTGGTAAATATAATGCGCGGCACCGGCAGGTCAGGCTCATCCGTCAAGGCCCCTACAACATCAAAGCCATCCATCCCGGGCATATGGATATCAAGGAACAATAGCTCCGGCTTGACAGCGCGCACCAGTTCAATTGCCTCCAATGCCGTTGCCGATTCGCCCACGATCTCAACGTCATTCTCGTCTCGAAGCAATTGCCGCAGCTTCTGCCGCGCCAGCACTTCATCATCTGCAATCACTGCGTGAATCATCACACTCCGAACCTCGTTACGCTTTCAAGTGAGCTTACCGAAAACTGCAGCGGGAAAAGAACTGACACCTCAACATGGGTTTGGTCGGCCTCGCTGATTGAAAACGCGCAGTCCTCTCCGTAGTGCAATTGCAGCCGATTTCTTACATTGGTCAGCCCCACGCCGTGTCCCTCCGATTGCTCTTGCCCCTCCGTCCGCAAGCCAAGCCCGGTATTCGTCACCCTGGTCAATACTTGTTCTCCGCTCTTTGAGATTTCGATTGAAAGTTCACCGTCCCGGTCCAGTTTTGAGAGTCCGTGGACGTATGCGTTTTCAACGATCGGTTGTAAAAACATCGCGGGGACAAGCGCGTCGTGCAATTCAGGGTCCACGGAGAGCTTCCGCGCCACCCTTCCGATGTATCGCTGATCCTGCATCGCGAGATACGTCTCGATGAATTCGATCTCGTCGTGCAGCGGGATGAGCTGTACATCTCTGCGCTCCAATGTCATACGAAGCAGGCTGCTCAATTGTTCCAGCATGGCATCGGCGGCATCGATATCAATCCTCATGAGGCTCGAAATGCTGTTCATCGTGTTGAAAAGAAAGTGCGGATTCAGCTGCATTCGCAATGCCGCGATCTGCGCATTGGCCAATTGCGTTGCAAGATGTGCCGCCACAATCTCCTTTTCGCGAAATCGCTGATAGTAGCCATATCCCCGAAAGAAGAAGAAGGAGCACCAGAAGATAGCCATGCTCTCAACCAGGTCCCCTTTAAAATTGAGTGCCACACGCGCCCAATAGTGCATGGGAGGGCGGTCGATGGGGATACGGGGGAAACAACTGACCCAGATCATTTCTTCAATCAAGCAGGTAACCAGACTTACAGGGAGGACAATCGTCAACATGCGCAGCGCGCTGGTCTTTTCGATGAAGGATCGAAAGAGCCGCCAATACACCCAGCAGATCACTCCCCAGAGGAAGTACTGCAGTCCCCACGACTCAAAGACCAGCGCAGTCCGGATTCTGTAGCCCTCGCGGTGCAGGTTCAGCCATTCCTGCCCGGCAAACAGGGTTCCGAGAAGAGTAAAAGCGGCTACCAGGACAACGGGGTGCATCAGAATCGGCCGCTTTGGCAAACTCTGGAACCACCCGAGCTTTTGAGTGCTCTCCCCGGTTCGGCCTTGTTTGGTCACGAGTCTCCCTTCTGCCGTTTACGTCTAAAGCCCTTGCGGGTGTCCCATTTAGCATCAGGCCATGAAGTTCCGCGTCAAGCCGGCGAGGGAGCATCTCGTGGATGCACGAGAAGCGTTACTTCACGATCTAATCACGCTCACCGTGCGCGTCACTGAGATCCTCGTCCTCATTCCATGTCGGGAGTAGCTGCAAGGCATGTCCGCCGTCTGCGGGAAGCGCGAAAGCATACGCGGGGAACCTGTTTCGATTGTCACTCTCTTTACTGATGAATTCAAGCACAACCCGGTGGTGCTGGTACCACGCCGCTGCCTTCGAGTCCAGATCCGCAGTCTGTGCTGCACCGATTTTCGCGGAAAGAATTCGAAGATCATTCGCGAGCTTCTTCTCCGCTTCCTCACCCCCCTGTAGAGCAGCGACCCGGAAATGAAAATACGCTTCCTCCGCATTCTGGGGCACTCCATTGCCGTCACGGGCAAGCACTCCTAACACTTCCGACGATTTCCAAATTCCGGCCCGAGCAGACTCGTTCAAGAGATCTGTTGTTTCGTGGGACGACTTTGCCAATTCCGGGTTCCTGGCAAGCAGTAAACCGAGGGCATACATCGCCGGAACGCTGCCCGCCGCCGCTGAATGACGCAGAAGCCCTGCCGCGGCGTGAAGGTCGTGCACATGATCTTTCCCGCTAAAGAGCATCTGGCCGAGTTCAAACTCTGCCTGGGGATTGTGAAGTTTGGCGCCCTTTCGATACCACCGTTCTGCCTCTTGCTGATCCAGCGGAACACCCAACCCGTGGTAATACATGTTCCCCAGGTCGCAGGCGCCCTGTCCGCTGCCTTCGTTTGCCGCTTCGCGAAAGAGTTGTGCAGCCAGTGAGATGTTCTGCGGCACGCCGGTACCCCATAGATAGAGCATCCCGAGGTTTGTCTTCGCATCGGCCAATCCGTCGGCAGCGGCCAGACTGTACCAATGCTGGGCGAGGGCTGGGTCTTTGGCGACGCCGATCCCCGTCTCGTACAGGTATCCCATCGCGAGTTGGGCGTGGGGATTACCCGCGTCTGCTGCCTTTTCAAGCCAATGAGCTGACGTCGCGGCATCCTGTGCCACGCCTCGTCCACTCATATACTGATCGGCAAGCTTCAATTCCTGATCGACTGAATGTGGTTGCCGCGGCGTATTCGCAGTGGAAACATCTGGCTCGCCGGCTGGACTGGCGAATCCACTCGGCAGCAAAGCCAGGAATCCGCCCAGTGCCAGAACAGAAATGACAAATCGACTGTGTCTGCAGCTTCTCAAGTTCTGCATGTTTTCTCTCCTATGGGGAATAGTGGCCGGAACCATCGTCTGCAAAAAGCTCAACACAGATGCAGATTTGCCGGTGTAGACTTCCCAGCATGTAGAAGGTTATATGCAGTCAACTCGCTTCGCCCCTCAATTCACCAACTTGGAAAGTCCTCACAAAATGGTTTTAGAACGTTTGGTCACTGGGACGATGCAGTTGATCACAAAATCACGAATCGGAGAATTTGTGGCGGCGAACGGCCGCCAAGAACCAGCCAAAGCTTTCACTAGTCGCCGGTTTTGAGTCGCCGCAATCGCCGCAGACAAAAAAACGCGGGCGGCAGAGAACTGGCTCGATGCGCCTCTGCCGTCCGCTGGATTGTAAACTGCGTTCTGCGAATAGCTTTGCTTCCCAACGCATGCAACTCAGAAGATGACCTTCCCTCCCAATATGACAAACCTGTTTCCTGAAGGAGTCGCCGGGGAAAAGCTGTTGGAGCTGTTCTCGGCGTTGCTGGTAAAGTTGCTCGCTCCCACGAAGGCATTTCCTGGTCCAAGAAACATTTGGTTGAGCGCGTTGTAAGCCGCCATGGAGAGCTGAATGTGAACCCGCTCATTGATGGGAAACGTCTTGAACACCGACAAATCCAGATCGCTGTACGCCTGCCCACGAAGAAGGCTTCTGGCTGAGCCCGGATACGGATTGTTGACGCTCTTCGCATAAGCCTGGTTGTTGATGATCCAGTGAGATGACGCAGGATTCACGGCCGTGCCCTGCAGGTAGTTCCCGTTCGAATCGAAGCCATCGCTGCCGTAAACGACATACTTCGGCGTGCCGGGGACCGGCCCATTGGAACTATTCACGTACGGATTGAGATAGGCGACAGTGTTGATGGGCGCCTTCGGATTGGACAGCACCAACCGGCAGGTGTCAACGCCGATAACATTTGCATTGAATGCCCCATCACAGAAGCTGCTGTCGCCGGTGTTTGCATCGAGTGTGATCGGCTGATACGGGGTGTAGGCCTGCCCGCTGCGGAATCGGTAGACGCCACTCAACTGGAAACCATTTGCGACGCGCTTGAGGAACCCCTCACTTTTGAAGAAGTTGGGCACGTCATATGTAAAACCGAGCCCAAGGGCATTCGGGAAGTCATTGCCGCCGATGCCGCGCTCGCCAGCGCCTGGGTTCAGCGGATCCTGAGGAAATGCGATCGTGCTGCCGCCTGCGCCGGTGCTGCGGAATGCGTCAGTCGCGTTGTCGATGTTCTTGCTGAACGTATAGGAAACGGTCGAAGTCAGACCATGATAGTTTTGCGTGGTGAGATTCAGTTCCAGAGCATTGTATTTGGCCCAGCCGCCATTGGCAGTCTTGGCAAGATTTCCATAATTGCAGTTGGGTCGGCCATAGCTATCGGCATTTGGATCCTTGCAAAGCGACAATCCAGCATAAAAATTCGGAAAGGCCGTGGCCACCGGAAGCAGGTAGGGGTTGGCATCGAGCGACTGGAAGTCGTCGGTGGTCTTTGAGCCAACGTAACGTATCTCTCCCACTACGGCCGGGCCGACTTGATGTTGAATGCCAAGCGTCCAGGTTTGCACGTAGGGCGTACGGAAATTGGGCGGGACGGTATCCTCAACATCCTGGCCAGGATCACCGCCCGTAGGCAACGACGCCAGATTGAGCGCGCGGTAGTCCGCATTGAGGATTGAGCCGCTTGAGGGAACACAGGCATTGGCGCCGCAGAGAAACGCGCCAAGATTCGTTACCGGCGCACCATCGGCTACCAGCGTAATGATGTTATAGAACGACGGATTCGCGTTAATCGCGTAGCCGCCGCTGACAACCAACTTCTTGTCGAAAGCCGGATTCCACGCGAAGCCGATGCGAGGCTCGAAGTTGGTATAGACCTGCGCGACCTGGTTCACGGTGCGATCGCTGAGAGGTAATGAAGTATCCCAAAACGCGGTGCTGGCCTTGGACTCGCGAGTCACGGTTTGATTGTGAAGCTCATTGACTGCCTGACCAAAGAACTCCCAGCGCACCCCGAGATGAAGCGTCAAAGTCGGAAACGTCTTCCAGTCATCCTGAAAATACGCTGCGGCATCAGGTTCCTTGAACGGAACGACGATGTTGCCGTTCGCCAGGTAGGCGAAACTCGACGCTCCGCCGAGCCCGGCACTGGGTGCTCCCAGCAGATTGCTGAGAGTTCCGTAGATCGAATAGCCGTCGTAGTAGAAGATTCCTGTGATTGGAGTGTTCTGATAATCGAACTCTCCTCCAAAGAAGAGCGTTTGCGCGCCTCGGGTCCAGGTGGCATTGTTCTGTATTTGAGTTACTTTGACGACTCGGCCTTGCGGGAAGAGGTAGTCTCCACCGAAACTCAAGTCGTCACTGCCGCCATTGAAGCTCATGTCGGCTGGGCACGCGCCGAAATTCGTGAGTACGCAATTTGGAAAAGACCCCGCTTCAAAAGGAACCTTTGCTTCCTGGTAGCTATAGCGAAGCTGGTCGACGAATCGGGTGTTGAAAGAATGCGTCCAGTCGGCTCCGACGGAGTGACTGACTGCCGGCACTGCCGCCCAATCTCCGGAAGCGATCGGATTTGATCCACCGGTTAGACCAAACGTCGGTTGGTAGTAGTAACGCAAAAAGAGGTGATCTTTCTCCTCAGGCTGCCAGTCCAGGCGCACCAGTTCTTCCTGATCGTTTGCGGGGAGGGCGATCGAGCGCGTGACGCCTTGCTCTTCGACCATGGCCGTCTTGCCGGAGGCATCGGTAATGGGCTCGAGACAAACGCCGGCTGACGAACAGGTGTCCGTGGAGGGAAACAGGCTGGAAGGCACCGGGATCGGCTGAGGATTGCCTGCCTTGATCGAGTAAGGCCCATACCTGAGGAGCGCAGCCGCACCGGGATTGCCAGAGAATACCGATTGTATTGTTGTGAGTCCCGTAGCGTCGGGAGTGAGAAAGGGTAGAGACTGCGATGGCGTTACGCCCGTGCGCGTCCTGTCCCAATAGGTGCTGAAGAAGAAGAACAGCTTGCTGTTCCAAATCGGCCCGCCGATTGTTGCGCCTGCGCGATTTTCGACATAGCGCGGAAGTACAGGAGCTGCGCATCCGGTCGACGGACTTTGCCCGGGAGCGCAAAAGCCTAAGATGGGGTTCTTTTCAGAATTCGTCAGCGAGCTGAGGAATTGCCCCTCGTAAAGATCGAAGGCACTGCCATGGAATTGGTTGGTCCCGGACTTGGTGATGTAGTTCTCGATCGCGCCCGCATTGCGGCCATACTGAGCGCTGTAATTATTGGTGATGATCTGGAGCTGCGCGATGGCATCCTGATTACCAAAAAAGATCTGTGGTCCGGCAATGTCGTTGTCGTTGTTGGACTGGCCGTCAATCTCAAAATTGTTATACCGCCCGCTCTGGCCGTTGACCGAGTAGTTGTCCCCGTTGGAATTGGAAAAATCGTCCCCGCTGAGGCCGCCGGTGCTCACCACTCCGGGGATTATCTCTGCCAGCGTATCGAACCCATTATTCAAAGGCAGAGATTGCATCGATTTCGAATCAAACGTCGTTGTCACCTGGGAATCAGTCGTCTCCAGCAATGCAGCGGTTGAACCGTTCACCTCGATCTGTTCGTTTGTGCCGATGTGCAGTGCGATCGTGTTCAGGTTGGTTGTAGCGCCTGACTGCACGGTCACATTGCTGACTGTTTCGTTTGAGAATCCCTGGGCACTAATGACGAGTTTGTAGGTTCCAACCGGAACCGCGAGGAATTTGAAAGTCCCATCGCCGGCCGACTTCGTGCTGAGGTTCAGCCCTGTGGTATCACTTTTCAGCTGCACCTGGCTGCCGGATACGACCGCGCCGGACGGATCGGTCACAGTTCCCTGCACCGTACCCGTAGTGATGCCTTGGCCAACAGAAAGCGCGGTGGCGCCAAGGATGATGCAGCCCAGGATCAAATTCTTAACGATTCGCACGTCAATATCCTCCAAAGTTGTACGCTGCGATGCAGTGCTTTTCTGGTGGCCGCATTTTGTCGCCGCGTGGGGAATTGGGGAATTGTGCGAAGCGGAGTTCGTCCCGGCCTTTGGTGCTTATATCGACTGCGAGGCTGCGCGTCCCTTCCCAACCGCCTCCCGCGTCACTTTCCGCGAACTCCACTGCACACAATCGTTGTCACTGGCCAAGCAACCAACTCCATGCATGCTCAGTTCCTATTGCCGAGATTCGGGCACGATTGTGACGAGAAGTGCGAAAGCAGGGGCGAAAGGACGAATTGGAGATTCCGGCGGCTCCTCGACAGGCACCGCGCCTTCAGTAGACTGGAAATTTGTATGCGGATGACAATTCAAACTATTGCAATCTGGAAGCGGTGACGGACGGCCAATATTGAGTGACGAAAAGCATCCCATCGTGGCCAGCCGCAGCGAAACACCGCAAATCTCTCTTGCCGGATCAAATTCAACTATGAAAGCTTGTAGGCTGCTAATGTGAATGCGAGGTTGCATTTGCGCCAATTTGGGGCGTTCAGTACGCCTGCCTGAAGAGCGGGACTACCGCGGCTTCAGTGGTGCTATTGCTTCTAGGTGCTTTATGGCAGCCAAAGTAATTGGTAGGTAGTGCCGTACAGTTGTTGATGAAGCGCACTGAGCAACCCCGCTTCCGCTTGTGATTCGGCGCGAGGAACGGGAAGCGGCGCCGCCTGAAGACTGTTCCCATGCGTACACCAATTTCGTCTTTAGGAAAGCATTCGCCAGGTCTCCAGGCACGGGATTCATTTAGCGAGGCGGGTCAGCCGGCCGAAATCTCCAACCTCCTGCAGCACAGCTTTCCGGGCGGGTCACCCAAGCCCTGCAGGGTGCTTCTCCCTTCGAGATCGATGATCAGGATCGCTTAGACATTTGAATACTTCTTGCAAAGCATCTGAATCTCACGAACCAGTTTCGGCACGCCAGTGGCGGCAGGCAGGCTATCGGGAAAACTGGCTTCATACTCTGCGGACACATAGCCTTGATGCCCGGCGTTGGCAAAGATCCGCCATACGCGGTCCATATCCACTGGAGTGCCATCGTAAAATCGATCGCGAATGTGGATATTGGTCGCGTACGGGATACATGCCGCAATCTGCGCGTAGGCGTCCTGAGCTGGCGTGGGGATGAAGTTTGTCATGTCGAGGTTGATACCAGCATGAGGCGAATTGACGCGCTGCATAATCTCCAGACACGTGTCCGCGGTTTGCGTGATGCCCTCGTGGTCTTCAACCCCAAGCATGATGCCCTTCTGGCCGGAATAGTCGCACGCCGGCTTCATGCATTCGACCACCCAATCAATCGCGTTCTGCGTGGTCGATCCAGCCGGCAGCTTTCCAGCGAAGATTCTCAAATGAGACGCCCCCAGCTCGTCTGTCACATCAATCCACTTCTTGATCTGCTTCAGGCTTTCGGCGCGATTTGCAGCGTCAGCCTGAACCATGCTGACTCCACAAGCCGCTCCGGAGAAAGCCAGCCCATGTTTGTATGCCAGTTGGCGAAGGCTATGCAGATACTCCGGCTCAGTTGACTTCAGGTAATAGACCGTGATGTCCACGGCCACTAGGCGCAGTTCAACTGCCTTCAGAATGAAATCTTCCAGCGTCATTCCACCGTGACGAAGCTCCTGGTTGTAGGAGTACGCACAACATCCCGGGAGCAACCTGGCCTGACTGGATTTGTCCGCACTGTTGCCGTTTTGCGTTGCAGCTGCGTGCACTGCAGCAGCACTCGTCCCCGAGCCTGCTAATGCGCCGAAACCAACGGTCTTTACAAATTCGCGGCGAGTCACCATGTTGATTTTGTCTCCTGCATTACGAATCTCTGCGCGTTATGACGCTCGAAGCATCTGCACTATCCTGCAGGCAGTGCTTGTAGCTTAAAGGTGCGGCTCCCAGCCGGACTCATACTCGCGCGCCCAATGAGCCATGGCCGGCGGATCGTTTTCGACTTTGCCGTTCTCCACGTTGAGCCGCAACCCCCGGTTCAACTCCCAGGAGATATTTGAAAGCTGAAGCATTGTGACCACGATATTGCCTTGGGAAACCGGGGCATTGAGTTTTTCGCCACTTCGGATGGCTGCGATCAGATTGGCAAAGTGGGCATGCGTCGCAACATCGCCTCCATGTTTGTCAAAGAACTGGCTCTGATCGTCGCTGAATATGCCGGTTCGCTCTCCTTCAACGTCGAAGACCTCATAGCCGCTGCCACCGTCGCCATAAATAAACACGGAGCCGGTTGTGCCGGTTACGACTAATCCAGTTTTCAGGCCCATGTACTTGGTTCCGCTGCACGATTTTCCTTCCCACGAAATCATCTTATCCCCGTAATCAAAGTTCGTGACAAGCGTATCGTAAAACTGCCAATCGTCCTTGAACTGATATCGCCCGCCTGTTGCAGTCACGCTGTTGGGATAGTCGACTCCCAGAGCCCAGCGGCAAAGGTCGATGCTGTGCGTCCCGTTGTTCAACGCCTCGCCGGTTCCCCAGTGTTTGAACCAGTGCCAGTTATAAGGATGAATGTTATCCATGTATGGTTTCCGAGGCGCAGGCCCCTGCCATAGATCCCAGTTCAGTTGCGGCGGGACCGGCACTGGCTTGCCCGTACCGATCGACTTTCTTGAGTTCAAGTACCAACCCTTGGCGAAATAGGGCCTTCCGATCAGACCATTATGAATTTTGTCCACGGCTTCGATCGTTCGCCCGCATGAGCGCTGCTGCGTGCCCTGCTGCACATGCTTTTGATATTTCTGTTGCGCCTGCACCAGGAGCGCCCCCTCAGCAGGATTGTGGCTGCACGGCTTTTCAACATAGACGTGCTTGCCCGCCTCGAGAGCGGCGATCGCCAACGGCGTATGCCAGTGGTCGGGAGTCGCGATGGTGACGGCGTCTACATCTTTTTGCGCAAGTACGTGGCGAAAATCCTTTTCGTTCGCGGGCGCATAGCCTAATTCCTGTTCAGCGGCAGCCGCAAACTTGGCGAGGATACTGCTATCCACATCGCACACATGGGACACTCGTGCGGAGTCTTTGTTCGCGATCAGCGCTGCAAGATGTGCATAGCCGCGCGATCGCAGTCCGCAGATTGCAAAGTTGAGCCGATCATTCGAGCCCAGAATCTGGCCGTAGCTCTTCGCGCTTGAACTGATGGCCATGCCCGCAGTCCCTGCCGCAAGGCTATCGAGAAACTCACGACGTGTAATCATTTTGTCCTCTCTTCGTGCCAAAACATCATACTTCGCCGTACTAAGGATTCTGGAAACAAACGCAAACCCGCATCATGTGCGCACTTTCTCAATACTTATGCCCGGCCCTCTGCTTCCGATTCGTCACTGCGCGGCCGGACCAACAACAGCACACTTACTGTTGCAAAGAGGGGTAACAGGCCCGCGGCGACAAATGCAGGCCGATAGGAATACCGATCGACAAGCACACCTACCACCAGAGTAAAGACCGTGCCAGCCAGCCCTGCCGCCAGCCCACTCAGTCCCGTGACGGTGGCGACAACATCCTCGGGAAACAGGTCGGAAGGTAGCGTCAGGCCCATCGTTGACCAACTCGCATAACCCCAGAGAGCGAAACAGATCAAAGCCAATGCGACATACACATTGTGGGTGCTGACCGCGGGAATACCGGCCAGGATCGGCAGACAACTGATTACGCATATCCATTTGCGAGCGCGGATCACGGCGATACCGTGCTGAATGCAGTACCCGGAAACCAGACCGCCCGTGAAATTTCCCAAATCGGCTGCGATAAATGGCAGCCACGCAAACATGGCAATCCTTTGCAGGCTGAACCCGCGCGCATCGCTCAGGTATTGGGGCAACCAGAATACGTAAAACCACCAGATCGGGTCGGTAAGTGCCCGGCCCAAAACGATGCCCCACACGTTTCTATCCCACACCAGGGACAGCATACGGAGCTTGTCAGGCCGGGTTGAGATGCGGGGCGCGTCCTGACCAGCCCGGATCAGGGCAGACTCGGCCGCCGTTACCCTCGGATGACGATCGAGCGGGTGAAAGACACGCAACCAGACAGCAAGCCAAATGAAGCCTAGCCCTCCTGAGAAGAAGAAGGCCCAACGCCAGCCCAGCGCCAATGCGATGATCGGAATGACCACCGCCGCCACCGCGCCTCCTACACTGGAGCCGCTATCGAAGATGGCCACGGCAAGCCCACGTTCCTCCCGAGGAAACCAGTCCGCAACGGCCTTGCTGGCTCCCGGCCAGTTCAACCCTTCCCCAATCCCCAGGAGGAATCGAGAGGATGCAAACCCAAATGCCGAGGTAGCGAAGCCGGTAACGATATTGACGAGCGACCAGAAGATCACAGCAATCGCTAACCCAATCCGTGTTCCAACTATGTCAAGGAGGATGCCGCCCAGGAGCCATGTAACCGCATAGGAAATCTGAAAGGCGCCTAGAATCCTGGATAACTCGGTATGACTGAGATGGAATTGTGCAGTAATCTGCGGTGACAGCACTGAGAAAGTTTGGCGGCTAATATAGTTGATTGTCGTGGAGAAGAAAAGAGTCCATACGATCCACCAGCGCACTCGGCCTGGACTATGAGGCCGAGTCGACTTGTCGACGTGCTCCGCAGTGTCTACGTGATTCATCGTGCTACGGATCTTCCCATCTATCGCTACGGCATTCTCGTACTGGATCTGACGGGGGGATGAAGACTCACTTCAAATCTGTTGCGGAATCTACGTCCAAATAAATCGTCACGTCTGGATGATTGCGAAGGATCGTGGAAGGACAATTGGTTGTGATGGGTTCTTCCAGGGTACGGCGGACCACTGCAGCCTTGCGGCTGCCGGGAACTGAACAAATGAGTTTCGGGATGCGGAACAGCGTCGGAATCGTCAGCGTGATAGCCCGTTGCGGCACATCTTGCAGCGTCTTGAACCAACCCTCTGCAACCTGTTGCCGACGGCATACATCATCCAGAGTAACAACCTTCATGGCTTCCGGGTCGTCAAATCTCGCCTCAGAAGGATCGTTGAAAGCCAGGTGCCCATTTTCGCCAATCCCGAGCAGACAGAGTTGTGGATCTGCAGAGTTAAGCAATCGGATGTACTCGTGGCAATACGAATCCACATTCTCGGTGTTGCCGTCGATGGCGAAAAACTCGCGCATGGTCACGCGTCCGGTCAGCTGCTCGTGCAGGTAGCGGCGAAACGACGCCGGATGGTCTTCACTGAGTCCAATGTATTCGTCCATGTGAAAACCCTGCACACGTTCCCACGGTAAATCGGGAATCGAGGTCAGTGCATGAAGCGTGTCGAGTTGAGAGGCTCCGGTCGCGAAGATCACTCCGATTCCACTCCGCAATCGATCCAGCCGGCGAAGCTCTTCCGCAGCAGCGCGAGCCGCGGCAGCGCCCGCCGTTTTCTTGTCGGGATGAATCTCAATCTTGATTCTGCCTGACTTAAAGTGCGTGTAGTTACGATTCGGCGCCTTCATAGACTTCCTGGTCTGCCGGACATTTCGCGTCTTATTGCTTGTTGATGTTGCGTGTGCTGATGGGATTGAAGTGGAGGCATCTGGGCCGACCGCAGCAACGTTCGTATCTTAGCCTATAGGTTCTGCTACGGCCTGGACCAGTCGTAAAACCAGCTCCCAACGTGGTTGAATCTGTCTCGCCTCACTTACCTCCGACACTGCGAGCCCTTCAGCGCCTGGCGCAGGCGACCGGTTCGAAGCTCACGATTCGATTTGAGCCTTCCCATGCAGAACGTACAGCAGGTTAGCTACTATATGGGGAAGTTGACCGTCGCCAGAATGCCATATGGCGGTCGGCTGCGATTCCACTATGTTTCCCGACCTGGTTCGTGGCGTTCACTTGTTGTTGCTCGGCTTGAGTTTGGCAGCGGTTTCTCTGTGCCAGTCGGCCCCGAACGGTCTCAGTGGAGTCGTGTCAAATAGGGAGGCTCGCAAGGCAGCCTCGTATATTGAGGAAGCGACAGTGCCGGCGGGTTTCAGCGCCACGGAATTCAGCGTTCGTATATCAGTTGGAGCGGATGGCGCCGTAAAGCATGTTTCGAACCCTCACTCGCTTCCAGCCCCAGTGTTTGACGGCGCAGCGGGTTCCACCCCGTAGCTCAGATGGCCCCCGGCCCTCGATGGGCCGGATCGCATTTCGCCCAGCAGTTTCTGCAAACTGCTGCTATCGGAATCCCGTAAAATCAAAAGAAGTGGCCCCGTAGCTCAGATGGATAGAGCAGCAGTTTCCTAAACTGCGTGTCGGCTGTTCGAATCAGCCCGGGGTCACCATTTTCCGTAGCTCAGTTGGCCCCAGGCCCGGATGGGCCGGGTTGCGAATCGCCCAGCAGTTTTCTGAACTGCCTACGGCTGTTCGAATCAGCCCGGGGTCATCATCTCTATTCAGCTGCTGTGCGGCTTCTAGGCAGCCTCTATGGAGCGTGGCGATCTGCATGACTGCCTCCTCATTGCAGCCAGTATGAATCGCAGATCTAATAGTCACGGCATCCGTCGGCTCAAATCCCCCGCCACTATCGCCGGCGTGAGGGGATGTGAGACGCCAGTTTGTACCGTGGAACCTTGAAGCCCGTGACCTAATCCGGCTTATGTGTCTTGACCCATAGAGCGGCGGAACTTGCAACAGCCATCAAAAAGAAAAGCATTGCCCCGTCAAGAAAGCTCTTACCGGAAAGCTGCATTTGCCAAATGAACCTTGATACTGACGGTGATCCCCAAACTCCAATCATTGCAAGTCCGCGTTCAATCACTGCAATGACTGTGCAGGCAATTCCAATCCAATAAGCGATAATAGCCAGTTTCTTTTCCATCTCGTTCTCCCTCTTATCAACTGTCAAAGAGAAACTCAGACCATCGGTTCCTGTTCTTCAGAACATGCAAACTTTGAGCGAGATCTCTGGTCGCCCCTTGTACCAACTACTCCACTCGGCAGTGCGGTCTGCAAATCTCCAAATCCGGGATGCCGAAATGCTACGCTTGGGCCGTGAACGGGTCAATCCTCCCTAGGCTGACTTGCCTTTGTTGCGTATCTAAATCTGCACGTGGGACTTGGAAGTTGTGATCACTGTCGATTAGGCCTGCTTCAGTTACAGCCCGGGGATTCCCATTTAGAATTCTCTTTTTACTCGTATCGGCTGCGATTCCGCCGTCTCGATTGGCGACCCTTATCGGCAGATTTTTGACTTCGCACGCCGCTCGCGCTATAAACATTCATGTCATGGAAGCTGCTTCCATGACATCACTGCGGCCGCTACGCGCTGCTGCTCAACTCACAACCGCAATCGCCAGGATGCTCGGGAAGGCGGTGAAACTCCGCCACTGCCCCGCAACTGTGAGCGCACCTGCTTCCATCTCCGTCCTTTGGAAAGCGTTGGAAACAGGCAGGATTTTCAGCCATCGCACATCCTTATATATAAAGATGTGCTCATCAAGCCACTTAAGTTGAATCATTTTGGTTTGGCTTTGGGAAGGCTGCTGAAAACAGCGCAAGTCAGGAGACCGGTCCGAGGCGTACCCAACCGCTTTCGCGTTCCGAGGGGAACGAAGGAGCTACATGCCGATTTCCAATCTCTTGCGCACAGTTTTTGGCAGCGTCCTCGCGAGATTCACCGCACGATTTCTCGCTCCAGCCTTCGCCATATTCTTCGTAGTTCTATCCGCCGCTCTCGCTTCGGCCGCCTCTATCCGCGGCATAGTCACAGACGCAACCGGCGCCAAGGTCACCGGCGCCAGCATCTCGCTTTTCAGCAATGGCCAGGTCATCGGGTCGGCAGTCTCGTCCTCCGACGGCAGTTTTCAGATCCTCACCGGCTCCAGCGGCCACTTCTTTCTGGTGGTCGCCGCCAAGAGCTTCCGCCAACTGCAAACGCCCGACTTCTATGCCGGCCAGTTCGATTCCGTCGAGCGCAACATCATTCTTGAACCGGCATGGGTGCACGAGTCCATCGTCGTCACGGCCACCGGGATGCCCACGCCCCAGCCGCAAACCAGCTCCGCAACGAGCGTCATCGGCCAACTCGATCTCGCGCTGCGCGATAGTCTCGTGAGCGATTTGCGCCTTATCCCCGGCGCGTTCGTCGTGCAAACCGGCCAGCGCGGCAGCCAGGCGTCGCTCTTTGTTCGCGGCGGTGATTCCGACGACAACAAGATCCTCATCGACGGCGTTGATGCCGGCGACCTCGGCGGCCGCTTTGATTTCGGCCCACTCTCCACCACTGGTATTGAGAGCGCCGAAGTCTATCGCGGACCCGATTCCAATCTCTATGGCGCAGGCGCCGACTCAAGTGTTGTCAGCCTTACTACGCCGCACGGCACCACCAGCTTCCCTTCCCTGCTCTTTCAAGGCGACGCCGGCAGTTTCTCAACTTCTCGTGAGCAATTTGAGGTAGCCGGCACTCACAGAAAGATTGACTATCTCGGCGCCTATAGCTGGCTGCAGACCGGCAACAACCTCCCGCGTGATCAGGCTCATCTCGCCACAGCCGTAGCCAACCTCGGCATTTCGCTCAGTGCTGCGACGCAAATTCGTGGCACGCTGCATTACGGCGTGGCTTCAACCGGGGTTCCCGGCGCCTGGGACTTTTATTACGTTGCCGACGATGCCACGCAAAAGGATCAGGACCTTTTTGCCAGCGGTTCCATTGAAAATCAGACCACGCCAGGCTTTCACCAGACTGCGCGATACGGACTCACGCGTAAACGCGAACAATACATGCAATGGGCTCCTGAAGGCGAGTGTATCCCCGCCGGCTCGTGCGGCACTCCTGGGGTCACACCTACCTACACGGGCGGGAACTTCTTCGGCCAGACCTTTACCATTCACGGCGCCAATGGCTACACCGTCAATGGCCCGGCCCTGCTTGATTACAGCTGGATCAACGGCGAGAACTACCCGCACAGGAATCAACTCGTCTCAAATCGCGATGCGCTCGTGTACCACGGCGAACTCACCATCACGCCGCATCTTTCTGCTCTTGCTGGGTTTCAGTTTGAAGACGAACGCGGCGCCGATCCCGGCGGCTTTTATCCGTCTGTCGGGCGCACCAATTACGACTACATCGCCGCCGTGCATGGTGACTTTCAAACCCGCTTCTTCTACTCTCTCGGCGGCAGCCTCGAACATTATTCGCTCTTCGGGACGCAAACTACTCCTCGCGCCGGAGTCTCGTATTACGTAATTCGTCCGCGCAGCGGCATCTTCAGCGGCACGCGCGTTCTGTTTAATTTTGGCGATGCGGTGCGCGAGCCGGGGCTGACCGACCAGTTCTATTCGCTCTACAACTTCATTCAAACCTGCGGCGGCGTCGTTCAACCCTGCAACGGCCCAGCCACCATCCAGCAGTACGGCATTGCACCGCTGGCCGCACCGCAAGTCCGCACCTACGAAGGCGGCGCGGAGCAGTACTTTCTGTCGCAGCGCGTCATTTTCCGCAGCAGCTTCTTTCACAACGAATTCGGCCGCCAGATTGAATACGTTGGCTATAACCTGGTTCCACTATTGCTGCCCAGCCTGACCACGCAGCTACAACAGCAACTCATGACCACTCTGCAGCAAGACGGCGCCTACGAGCTAAGCATTAACAGCGAAGCTTATCGAGCTCTCGGCATCGAGACCAGTGTCGAAAGCGGCATCGGCCGCAACATCTTTTTGCGCGGCGGCTACACCTACCTCGACGCAGTCGTGCAGCGCTCGTTCACAAACAACGACGCCGCTCTGCTCGGCCCCATCCCAACCTATAACAACGTCCCCAACGGCATTCCGATTGGCTCCGATTCTCCTCTTCAGGGTGCTCGTCCCTTTCGTCGCGCGCCCCACACGGGCTACTTCACCGCCACTTACTCCGCAAAGCGGTTCACGGGCGTCTTCACTTCCGCCTTCGCCAGCCGGTCCGATGACTCCGACTTCCTCGCCTTCGACGATATGAATGGCGGCAACAGCCTCCTACTGCCCAATCGCAACCTCGATTTCGGCTATGCCAAGCTGGATATAGGCGGCAGCTTTCAACTGCGCAGCTGGGTCGACGTCTATGCTCAGGCTGAAAATCTAACCAACAACGAGCACATTGCTCCAATTGGCTATCAAAGCCTGCCCTTCAACGTCCGCGTGGGCTTGCGCCTTCGCTGGGGCCCCGGCAGCGGCCACTAACGAGGGCCAGTTTGCGCGGCCATAGCGCCTGAGGCCGCAAAAGTTGACTGGCCGCGCTCATTTTCTTAATCGAATCTTTATAGGCGGCCCGGCATCCTAGAGCAGGGCCGCGCATTCTGGTTCTTCCTGTCGGCTTCGCGTGCTTTCTCCTGAAATCTCCTGCTTCCGTCTTTGTCTTCATTTTTTCTCTTGGCAAATCCGCCTCCGGCATGGAAACTATTCGAATCAGCTTGACGCCGGTCGCACGGCTTCCCCCAAAATTTGCAGTCTGTTCAAGAAGCACGTCTGAAGCTGGTAGAGGGCCCCGGCAGCCATATCGCCTTTCGCAAGACATTCTTTGCCAGTCACCGCGTTCGGCAGCACGATGGCCCGTTGCGGCGGGCTTCGTAAAGTTCGTGGCCTTGGGATTCTGCGGCGTTCGATCCGCCGCAGCCCGTAATTCTCTGTCAACGCAAGCTCAAAAGAAATCGTTAAGCGAGGAAACTATGCTTCCGTTTACGTGGAGAAGTGTCGCCCGTCATGGCCTGCTCGCGTTGGCCGCCTGCTGTCTTTGCCTTCCCGGTATTGCGCAACAAACTCTCGGCTCGTTAAACGGCACTGTTCTCGATCCTTCAGGAGCTGCCGTCGCCGGCGCCATCGTCACCGTCACTGATGCCGCGATCAACGTCACGCAGACCACGACGACGCATAAAACCGGCTTCTTCCAGATCTTCAATCTGCCCATCGGCACCTATGCTCTAACGGTCACCGAGCAGGGTTTCCAAAAGGAGCAGCTATCCGGCATCAGTGTTCGTGAGGCGCAAGCCGCTACGGTCAATGTCACGCTTCGGGTTGGCCGGACTACCGAATCCGTGGAAGTCGTCGCCAATCCGTTGCTCAATAACACCGACGCCACCAACGGCTACACCATGGACACGCAGCAGATCGCTGCCACGCCGCTTGCCACAGGCAGCTTCACGCAGCTCGCTCTTCTTTCGCCAGGCACAAGCGCCGAATTGCTCAGCGGGCTCACTACCAACTCTGGCCTGGGCAATCAAAACATCCAGGCCAATGGCCAGCGCGCCACTTCAAATACCATGCAGGTGAATGGCGTCGACGTGACCAACATCTTCACCGGCATGACCTCCAGCGGCCTCACTTCGCAACGCTTCAACTTCAATATTGGTGCGGGCAGCACTTCGGCATCCTCATCCGCGGGCGCCGGACCCGTCGGCGGCGCATCGCTTGAAGGCGCGTCTCCCTACGGCTCTGCCGGCAACAGCCTCCCCTCACCTCCGCCCGAAACCATCGACGAGCTCCGCGTCAACACATCCATGTACGACGCTCAGCAAGGAGCCACTGCGGGCGCGCAGATTGACGTCAATACACTCTCCGGCACCAACAACCTGCACGGCCAGGCATATGGCGACTTCGCTGATGGCGCGTGGAATGCATCGCCCTACTTCTTCAATCAGCAATATCAGCTCAGCCAGCAGGGCGTGGGGGCCTTCCCCGCTTCTCTTGTTCATCCCTACCTCAATCGCTGGACCCTCGGCGCTACGCTCGGTGGACCCATCAAAAAAGACAAACTCTTCTTCTTCCTTTCCTACCAGCGCATGTCCAGCACCGATCAATCCACAGGCCTCTCGCAGATGACGGTTCCGTCGGGCCTGACGAACGATCGCAGCGTCGCCGGTCTCGACGCAGCCGCGGTGAGTTATCAGGGAGGAGGAACCTATACAAAAGCCATCGATCCTATTGCTATGGCGCTGATGAACGCCAAGCTGCCCGACGGCTCGCTCCTCATTCCCTCCGCTCAAAGCACTCAGCCATATGCCTTCGGTGTACCCAACGTCACTCTCGTCAACAATGCGCTCATGACATCCGATCAGGCCAACGGATCGATTGACTGGAATGTCAGCAGCAAAGATCGCCTCTCGACCAAGTACTACTACCAGAACGACCCCACGACGCTGCCGTACGATTTCTCGCAGACTGGAGGCTTCCCGGTCACGCAAAGCAACGGCTCGCAGGTGGTTGCCCTCGACAATACCATCGCCGTCAGTCCCTCTTTTAACTGGGAGCAGCGCCTGGGCTTGTTCCGTCAGTCGTCCTATAGCTATTTCGCGCAGACACTGCAGAACGGCAGCGGTCCGCAAAACTTTGGCATCAACGGCGCTACCGCTCCTCCTGCAACGGGCAAGGGCCCCTTCTTTCAGCCCACGCTGCCCGGCCTGCTGTTGAAAAGCTTTGCCAGCAACCAGCTCGACTCGCCCGGCCTCAAAGTGGGTCCCTACAGCTCATTTGCCGACATGGGCTTCTACCAAAACCGGCTAAACCCTTCTACCAACATCATCTGGGTTAAGGGCAGCCATACGATTGTGGCCGGCGGCGGCTACAGTTACACGCAGTTGAATATCGAAAACAACCGCAATGGCGTTGAGCAGGTTACGGCCTCGAACTTCCCTGCGTTCCTGGGGGGCTCAGTACATGCCTCGAGCGTGATTGAATCCATCGATCCTGCTACAGGCAAGAACAACGGTAACCGCTACTATCGCACCAACGAGCTCGACGGCTACCTGCAGGACAAATGGCAGATGAAGAACAACCTCAGTATCACGCTCGGCGTGCGCTACGACTATCACGGCGGCATGACTGAGAAATACGGCAACTTCTTCAACTTCGATCCCAAGCTCTTTAACGTGACAAGCTCCACAGGCGGAGTCACGCCCGGCGCAACCTGGACCGTGAACAACGCCGGCTTCATCATTGCCGGGAACAACAAGACGCACCCGACTTCCGGCGTCAGCGCTTCCACTCTCACCGGCCGCCAATGGGGCATTTCGCCGCGCGTAGGCTTCGCCTGGTCGCCCGGTCGCGATCACGGCAACTTCGTCGTGCGTGGCGCCGGCGGCATTTATTACGATCGCGGCGAGTACTTTGTCTATCTCTCGCAACCCGCCGGCTCAGGCTACGGAGGTCCCTTCGGCGTTACTGAATCCGCGCCGCTGGTCTCCTATGTCGTCGGACAGGGCAAAACACTTGAGGATCCCATAGGCGCGGGCTTCAGCGCTACTGGAAACCCCGCCTACACGCCGCCAAGCTCCGATCCCTCCACCATCAATAAGGCGCTCCAAAACACGCTCAATGCGTACACCGGCACGCCTTCGGGATTCGACGCCGCCTTTGGGCCGAATTGCGGCGGCGTCCAGAATCAGGAAGATTACACAGCTTGCCCCGACGCGCTCAACTTTGGCACTTACGACCGCGCCAACACGCTGCCTTACACCATCAATTACTCGCTCGACATCCAGTGGCAGCCCAGTTCCCGCACCGTCATCGATCTCGGCTATGTCGGCAATCGCGGCCGCCACGCGGTCGTTCCCATTCCCTTCAACGCGCCTGTCATCGCCACGCCGAGCAATCCCATCTGGGGGCAGACGGCGAGCTACGGATTCGAAGTACTCAACCAGAATCAGTGCGGCTCAAAATATTGCGACTACGCACCCATCGCCGGCGAGCCATGGAACACTGAAGACGGCGGAAACACCGACTTCCGTGTTCCCTATATCGGCTTCAGTCCCAATGCATCGTTCTACAAAACTGCGGGCAACTCCGCATACGACGCTCTTCAGGCGCACATCGATAAACAAATGTCGAACAATTACATGCTGGGCGCCAGCTATACCTGGAGCCATACTCTCGATGAGCAGAGCGATCTTGGCCTCTTCTTTACCGGCGACGATCCCAGCAATCTGCGCAACTCCTGGGCCTCATCCGACTTCGACCGCACCAGCGTCTTCAGCGCCTACTTTCAGGTCAACGTCCCCAATGCGGCCAAGGCCCACACGCTTGCCGCGCAATTCACGAATGATTGGAGCTTCAACGGCACCGCCATTCTGCAAAGCGGCGAACCCTACTCGCTGTACGAATTCTATGGCGCGGTGGGCAGCATCAAATTCGGCGACTACCCAACTCTCATGAACCCCATCCTCGGCGTCAAGAATCCTGCCAACCCCAAGCAGGCCTACACGGGCAACAATGGCGCCAGGCGCGGCTCGGGTGGCAGCTACATTCCCGCGATCGATCCTTCGCAAATCGCCATCAACTATCTCCAGCCCGGACAGGATGGCATCCCTGTTTCCACCGGAACCGATCCACAGGATATCTACGAAACCGACTTCGCGCCTCCGCAGCGCAATATCTTCCGCCAGTCGCCGCAAAAGCAAATCAATATTTCGTTGCGCAAGCAATTCAAAATATCGGAGCGCTTCAACCTGCAGTACGAGCTCAACGCCTTCAACATCTTCAACACCACCAGTCTCGATGTTCCGATGAATCAGGGGCAGATCCGCCAGAACTCAGCCTGCTCCACTACAGCTGTTCAACAAGGCATCGCCAACGACCAGAACTGCCAGCCCGGCGCCTACTATTACGTCAACTACGGCCAGATTGTCACCAGCCCCAACCCGGCCGATCAGCAATCTGCCAGGACCAATCTCGATCAGTTGCCCTACACCACGGGTTCAGGCAAAGGACTTTCTATCCCCACCGTGATTCCCACGGGCCAGCTCACGTGCATCGCGAGCGGGTCGATCCAGACCGCGGGCGGTACCGGCTGCCCCAACAATTCTGCCAACTTCGGTTCCGTCTACAACACCATCGGCAGCAATCGTATGATCACGATGGGCTTTCACATCACCTATTGAACTGCCTGCCGAATGCAGCTTCGAAAGGGCTCCTCCGGGAGCCCTTTTTCGATGGCCGCCAATTTTTTTGCGATCGTTCTGCACTGGCGTCGCTTGTTCCCTTCCCGTATTTGCCTCATTTTCCACAGCTTGTATCGTGCCCCACAGTTTCCTGCTATTTCCGCCCGGTTTTCCCCCTTTCTGCCCCTTGGAATTTACTGTTCCACTGTCCTACAATGGCCTCTCCGGAGAGATTGCCGTAACCCTGCGATGCTTGCATCGACAGGAATTTCACTACGCGGATTTCGCGTGGCTGAATCACATGACGGTCGCAGTTGTGCGTCCGCTGCGTTGCCCGGTTGCTATCGTGCGTTGCATGAAGCCTCCGCGCAACGGCTGGCGTTGGGTGCCTCCGCTAGGTTTGCTTAGTTTGATTTGAACGTTGTTTTGTGAGGGCATGACAGCAAAGTCGCGGAACTGATCGCCAGGCTATCGATCTCCCCATCCATCTGCCCGGTGCACGCCCGGACCTTCCATGGCCGGGACGGCATGATCCCTTCTCACATTGCTTCATTGCGTTTTTATCGAATCTTCATCGAGGGTTTGTAAGCTTGCCTTTAACGAAGAATCGCTGCGAAGGGAGTCCCTTGGCTGTCTGTTCGGCCTTAAGGGGAATTGTCTCGGCAACCGTTTTTTCGTCACATTGCCCGTTGCGCGCACCGCGCGGCGGGCGTGTCGGCAATACTGGGGGAATTTCACGTATCAGATCGTTGACGCAAAACAGTCACTTTGGAGGACAGTTATGACATTTCACCGCATCGGCCTCGCTGTTCGTTGCCTGGCTCTTTTCATCCTTGCTGCGTGCCTGGGCTCGCTATCCATCAGCGCGCAGTCGACAACCCAGGGAGCCATTTCCGGAACCGTCCTCGACTCTTCCGGGGCTGCAATTCCTGGAGCGACGATCAGTATTCAGAACACGGCCACGGGCTTTACAGTGACTCTCGCCGCCGATAGCAGCGGCTTCTATAAGGCCCCACTGCTTGAGCCTGGCACCTATTCCGTATCGGTGACTGCTCCCAACTTTGCCCACTATCGCGCCGACAACGTCATCGTCACTGTCGGCCAGGTCACCAACATTGAGCCGCACCTGGCCATTGCCTCGTCGTCGGCTGAAGTCGTGGTGACTGAGCAAGCCCCGGTCATGAATCTCGAATCGCCCGACTTTTCGAGCACTCTGAACCAGACCGCGATGCAAAACGTGCCCATCAACAATCGGCGCTGGTCAAGCTTGGCTATGTCCACTCCTGGCGTCGTCTCGGATGCCAATGGATACGGTCTTGTCAGTGTTCGCGGTATCAGCACTCTACTCAACAACGTCGAGATCGACGGCGCCGACGACAATCAGGCATTCTTTGCTGAAGAGCGCGGGCGCACTCGCGAAGCATACTCGACATCGGGCAATGCCGTGCGCGAGTTCGCCGTCAACACCGGCGTCTACTCCGCGGAATATGGCCGCGCTGCCGGCGGCGTCATCACCTCCGTCACCAAGAGCGGCACCAACCAGCTCCACGGCCAGGCATATTTCTACGACAAGCAGAGCAACTGGGCGGGCTACAACAACTACACGACAATTCAGACGACCAGCGGCTCCAAGCACATCAAGCCTGAAGACTTGCGCAAGATCTACGGCTTTACAGCCGGCGGCCCGCTCATCAAGGACAAGCTTTTCTGGATCTATACCTACGACCAGCACACACACGTATTCCCGGTTGTCGGCATTCCCTACAATCCGGCCAACTTCTATACCATGCCTCAGGCGTCCGGGGTAACTTGCAACCTGACCCCTGCCACTCCGACCGCAGCTGGAAACGGCTACGTGAGCGCTGATTCCTATTCGGGAAGCAATGCCACCAATCAGAAGACCATCGATGCCGCGACCTGCACCCTTGCAGCTCGCCAGGGAATCACTTATGCTCAAGCGGTCCAGGATTGGGCCGCGCTCATCAACGGTGGCACATTGCACAACGGCCTGACGGACCTCGGCCTCAACTCCGCACTTGGCCAGGTGTCGCGCTTCGGCTATCAGGAGATCAACACTCCCAAGCTCGACTGGCAGTTGAACCAGAAACAGCATGTCAGCGTGCTCTTCCACCGCCTGCGCTGGGATTCCCCCGGCGGCGTGCAGACCTCGGCGTCGGACAACTACTCACGCGACGCGCAGGGCAACGACTTCGTCAAGCTCGACTACGGTGTTGCGAAACTGACCAGCCTCATCTCTGCCAACATCAGTAACGAGGTGCTCTACCAGTACGGCCGTGAGCTCGACTACGAGACCCAACAGGTATACACCCCCTACACTCTAGCCAACTATAACGACAAGAGCGGCAACATTCCTTATGTCCAGATTGGCGCTTCGTCTTCCGGCTGGGGCTTTAATTCAGGTTCACCCTACTACTCGTATCGGCCAGACTATCCGCTCGAGAACAAATGGCAGATTGGTGACATCCTTTACTGGAATAAGGGCAGCCACAGCTTCAAGTTTGGCGTGGACATGGTCCACAACTACGACTTCCAGAACAACCTCTATGAAGGCAACGGCGACTATGTCTATCAGTACATCGGGCCATATCTCAACGACCTGATGAACTTGAAAAACGGCATCAACCCGGCCACCAATAACAACGGCTGCGATACCACCTCATCGCAGTCCGCAGCCAGCGCCACCAGCAAGGCGGTCGCGGGTTACCCTTGCTACCAGAACTTCTACCAGGGGTTTGGCGCGCCATCGTACTCGATCAATACTCTCGATGCAGGCGTGTTCGCGCAGGACAACTGGAAGGTAACGCCGCGATTGACACTTGAGGTTGGCGTCCGTTATGACCACGAGACCATCCCGTCGCCCGATTCCGCTCTCACATCTGCGACTGGCACTTTCGTCCCTCTCGCTGTACAAAGCAATCATCCCAGCGACAACTTTGATCTGGGACCACGCGTGGGCTTCTCGTACGACTTGTTCGGTGGCGGCAAAACGGTCGTGCGTGGCGGCTACGGCCTCTACTACGGCCGCATCACCAACGGCAGCATCCTGCAGGTGCTCTTCAACACCGGCAGTCCGAAAGCACAGTACACCACCAACTTCAAGAACAATCCCACCGTCACCGGGTTTACGCAGGGACCGCTATTGCCGAGCATCACTTCCGGCGGTTCGACAACTGCCAAGCCTTCCACCTACTTCTTCTCGCCCAACCTGAAACTTCCTGAGGTCAGCGAATTCGACCTTCTCGTTCAGCAGGGCGTTGGCAAAGGCACAGTGGTGGCCCTCAGCTACCTCGGCTCCGTGGGCCGTAGGCTACCCAACTTCCTCGACGTGAACATCAATCCCTCGAGCCTCACGGCCAAGACCCTCAATGTCGTAGACACGACCGGCAAGGGCCCGATCCCTGGCTCTGCAAGTCCGGGCACGCCGATTACTGTGAATGTCTACACCGCCTACGGGAACACCGGCCTCCTGGGTTCGGCAGCCAGCAACTTCCAGGGAGTTGGCGAGTTCCTCAGCAACGTCAACTCCAACTACAACGCGATGGTGATCGAAGTGCAGAATCGCACATTGAAATCCATCACCTTCGACGCGAACTACACCTGGTCGCACGCGCTGGATTATTCGCAGAACGCGTACACCCAGGGTTCTACGTCCGGAGCCTGGTACGATCCCTACGGCAACTACCAGCTCAACTACGGCAACTCCAACTTCAACACACCCAACCGCTTTGTGGCTTGGGCGGTTTACAACCTGCCCAATCTTCATGGCGGAAACCCGTTGAAGTGGATCGTGAATGATTGGAGCCTGAACGATAGCTTCCAGATGCAGAATGGCTTGCCCTACTCGGCCGGCATGAGCGGAACCATCAGCGGTGCCGTAGGCAGCGGCTGGATCGGCTCGGGCGCAGGTCCTTCGATCATTCCGGGGTACGTCGGCGTCAACACCTTCAAGTACCCTCGCCGCATCGTCGACGACGTCCGTTTGCAGAAGTCCGTGGTGTTCGAGGACAACTTCACGCACATTCACAGCGTGGACCTCATCGCCAACGCCTTCAACGTGGCCAACCACCAGAACATCACGGCGCTTGGCACAACGCAGTATTCGCTGTCCGGATCTACGCTGACCTACCTGGGCGGAGGAGGGACCTTCCAGCAAGTTACCAATTCCAACAGCGCCAGCTTCCTTCTCACTCCGCGTCAAATTGAGATTGCGGCTCGCATCAATTTCTAAATTGCGTTTGCACTTTTCCACAACGCGGCAACTTCGGTTGCCGCGTTTTTCTTTCCGGCTTTAGACCCAAATACGTACTGCCGCATGCCATCTCCCCGTAATATCACCAGGTTACGTCTGATAACGAAAGTTTCACATTGCAAATGTCAATTTCTCCACATCAAATCGATTATTACCTTAGTGCACGAAAGAGATAGTTACTGTTGAAAAATAAGCACAAATTCCGCTACATTTGTTTCCTCCCTCAATTCTTTTTAGGGGAGCTCCGTTGGCTCATATCCCCTGAGGTGCATGCATGACTTGCCCACATTGCCAATCTGTCGCCGTCTCTCTTGTACCGGCAGAAATTCGGCTCTATCGCAATAGCCCCCGCACGCTAAGCCATCCTCCCATGACGCCCTCGCCTGATATCCGCGTCTGCCTTGATTGCGGCTGGTCTGAGTTCGTTATTCCACAAGCATGGCTTTCTGCCGGCTGGTTGCGTTCGCTGCGACCTGAGCCGGTCACTGCAGAGACCCGCGTCGCGCCGCCTGACGCACGTCCAGTCATCGTCATGTAGTGCGGCGACAATTCGTTTGCTCTGCCGTGAGCGCATTCATTCCGGCGCTTCATTTTCGAGTCGCGATCGCATCGTCGTTTTGTGCACAAACACAAAAACCTCCAGGCAAATCTGGAGGCTTTTCTCTGCAGATTTTTGCGGCGCTACAGCAGTTTCAGAGATGGTGTATCAGCCTTCAAGGCACTCGAGTCGGCATGACCCCCAGGGAGCGACGGCCTTCGCGATCGTATTGACCGGACACTGTATCTCTGAAACTGCTCTGAAAAGTTGCGAAGTTGCACTCCGCCGCAGACCGTGGCATCCTTCTTGTCGATTCCTCTCAAGGAGAATGATGTGAGCCGAACAAAAAGCGGTCTTTCTGGGAGCCGTCTGTTTCTTTGCGGTTCTCTGTTTGCCTGGGCAACAAACAACTACACCGGATCATGCAGGCAATGTGCCGTCGGCGAATCCGCTCGCCGATTTAAGCCCCGAAAATCGTGCCCTCTTTGACGCCGTTCGAGACGCGGCCCAACACGGGCGCGATGCCGATGCGCTCGCCGACGGCCGCAAGCTGCTTTCTGCTCTCAATCCGGGCTCTCCTCTCGCCGGCTTCATCACCCAACTTACGGCAGGAGCGGCCATCGAGACTGGCGAGACGAGCTACGCTTTGACGCTCATCAAACCTTTTGCCGAAGCCCACCCGAAGGACTGGCACGCTGCAGCATTGTTGGCGCGCGCCTACGCGGAGACCGGCGAGAAGGCACTGCGCGACCGGCAGATCGCCCATGTGCTCGAGTTGCATCAGCAGACTGAAGACCCTGATTTTGCCAAACTGCACGTCTTCCCGATCCAAAAGGTGAAGCTTCACTCAGGCTACGCAGTTTTTCTTTATCCCTTCGAACCGCTGAAGCCTTACAACACCTATCTGGTCGCACTAATCTATACAAGCGACGGCAGGTTAGATCATCGCCTGGAACTCGGAAGCGAAGATGCAGACCAGGCTTTCTTCAAATCCAGGAAGCCTGGCGAGCGGCGCTTCTCCATCGACTCTTACCAAAAGAACGAGAAAAATGAAAACTTGCCCGAGACGCAGGCTCTGTATGGATTCATCGATGGTGTTTTCGACTACGACCGGATGCGGGACCTGATGGTGAAGGTGGCAAACGGCGAGAAATTGTCACCCAGTTGAAGAAGCTTAGAAGATGCAAAAAGGCCTCTAGCTTTCGCCGGAGGCCTTCTCAGTTTCGTGGGAACCAGGTTGCCGTGGGCTCCAGAACCGGTACCAGGTGTTTTCCAATCCCTAATCCCTAGTCCCTAAGTCCCTGTTTTCTTGTTCCGTCGGTCCTTTGTTCCCTTGTTCCCTGTTTTTAGTACATGCCTTCCATGCCGCCGCCGTGGCCGGCCGGTGCCGGAGCCTTCGGCTCAGGCAGCTCGACAACCAACGCCTCGGTAGTCAGCAGCAATGCCGCGATCGAAGCCGCATTCTGCAGCGCCGTGCGCGTCACCTTGGTGGGATCGATGACGCCGGCTTTCACCAGGTCCTCGAACTTTCCGGTAAGCGCGTTGTAGCCAAAGTGGCTCTCCTTCGATTCCAGAACCTTGGCCGCAACCACTGCGCCTTCCTCGCCGGCATTGGCCACAATCTGGCGCAACGGCTCTTCCAATGCCCGAAGAACAATTTGTGCGCCGGTCTTCTCGTCGCCTTCGAGCGTCCCGATCAGCTTTTCAACCGCCGGCATCACACGAACCAGCGCCACGCCGCCGCCCGGAACGATTCCCTCTTCCACAGCCGCGCGCGTTGCGTGTAGTGCATCCTCCACGCGAGCCTTCTTCTCCTTCAGCTCGGTCTCGGTAGCTGCGCCCACCTTGATGATCGCCACGCCGCCTACGAGCTTGGCCAGCCGCTCCTGCAGCTTCTCCTTGTCGTAGTCGCTGGTGGTCTTCTCAATTTGCGAGCGGATCTCCTTCACGCGTCCCTCGATGTCGCTCGCCTTGCCTGCGCCGTCAACAATCGTGGTGTTGTCCTTGTCGATGGTCACGCGCTTCGCCTTGCCCAGGTCCTCGAGCTTCACGCCTTCCAGCTTGATGCCCAGGTCTTCGGTGATCGCCTTGCCGCCAGTCAGGATCGCGATGTCGCCCAGGATGGCCTTGCGCCGATCGCCGAATCCGGGAGCCTTCACTGCCGCAACATTCAGCGTGCCGCGCAGCTTGTTCACCACCAAAGTCGCCAGCGCTTCGCCTTCCACGTCTTCCGCGATGATCAGCAACGGCTTGCCGCCGCGCGCAACCTGCTCCAGCAGAGGCAGCAGATCTTTCATGGCGCTGATCTTCTTCTCATAGATCAGGATGTACGGATCGTCCAGAACCGCTTCCAGCCGCTCCGCGTCCGTCACAAAGTACGGGCTGAGATAGCCGCGATCGAACTGCATGCCGTCCACAGTCTCCAGGCCGGTGTGCATCGTCTTCGACTCTTCAATCGTGATCACGCCGTCCTTGCCAACAACCTTCACTGCCTCGGCAATGATTGCGCCAATCTCTTCGTCGCCATTGGCCGAGATGGTGCCCACCTGCGCCACCGATCCCTCGTTTACTGGCTTCGACAGCTTTCCAAGCGCGCCGTCCTGCTGCCATTTTCCATCCTTGTCGCGCGAGCCGATCACGGCGGTCACGGCCTTCTCAATGCCGCGCTTCAGGGCCGTCGGATTCGCGCCTGCCGCCACCGTCTTCACGCCTTCGCGGAAGATCGATTGCGCCAGCACTGTTGCGGTCGTCGTACCGTCGCCGGCCACATCGCTGGTCTTCGAGGCAACCTCGCGCACAAGCTGCGCGCCCACGTTCTCCAGCGGATCCTTCAGGTCAATCTCTTTCGCCACCGTCACGCCGTCTTTAGTGATGGTGGGCGAGCCAAATTTCTTCTCAATCACAACGTTGCGCCCCTTGGGGCCCAGCGTCGCCTTCACGGCGTCTGCCAGCGTGTTCACGCCGCGCAAAATCGCCTGCCGGGAATCCTCACCGTGCAATATCTGCTTTGCCATTGCTCTCTCCTAAGTGAGCTACTAGCTTCTAGCTGCTAGCCTCTTGCTGCATGTGCGCAGCTTGAAATTTGTGTCCAGTTCACCATTGGCGCTTCTAGCTAGTAGCTGAAAGCTAATAGCTAGAAGCTGCATTCCTACTTCTTCACAATGCCGAGTACTTCTTCCTCGCGCATGATCAGAAACTCTTCGCCGTCAATCTTGATCTCGGTGCCCGAATACTTGCCGAACAAGATCTTGTCTCCGGCCTTCACGTCCAGCGGAAATACCTTGCCTTCGTCGTTCGACTTGCCTTTGCCCACGGAGATCACTTCACCCTCCTGGGGCTTCTCCTTCGCGCTGTCGGGGATGATAATCCCCCCGCGAATCGTTTCAGTCTCTTCCACTCGCCGAACCAAAATGCGGTCGTGGAGCGGAGTGAACGTCGTCGTCTTGGCTGCTGTTGCCATTGCTTCGCTTCTCCTTATCGCGCGAGTCGGAGTTCGCCGCTCACGCGGGTTTCTGTGGGTTTCAAAACTAAAGGCTGGGAAGGCTTCCATTTCCTGACCCGCCGCTCATTCGGCGAATCGGACAAGCACCTCAACCAACGGTGTGCTAGCAGTCTCGCCCTCCAATTGCTAAAGATAGGAGACGAGGCTCAGTTTGTCAAGTGGATTTCCGATGAAATCTTAGTGAATTACACTCATATTATCTAATATTGATAATGAAGTACTTACCTCACCGGCCATGCAACCACGCCACCAGCACCACCACTTCATTCAACAGAAAAATCGTACCAAACACTTCCTTATTATGTCGTGCCAGCCAGACGGGCATATAGATATCGAAGTCGGGCGACCGATCCTCTGTGTATCTCGCAGCCCAATCCGTCATGGGGCATCGCAAGCCATTCAGCAATAGGATCGCGCACTCCGCCCAAATCACAATGCTCAGTATTGCCGCCAGCCCGAATCGCCCCATCCAGGCCAGCAGAGGCAACACAAGGATGCATCCGGCCAAAAAAGCCCATACCAATGTGTGCGCCACCTTGATCGCCACCAGCGTTCGGCTTCCTCGAGCAGACGGCTTCACCACCGCGCCATCCATCCTGCTGCTCCCCATTTCCCCGCATGCAAAGTCTATCCGATCGATGGCAAATCTCGCCGCCAACCCGCTTTCGACTGCCCCAGGTAGAAACGCTAAAATAATGTCCATGTCTCACCCTTCGCTCCACCGATGCTGCGCTCTCCTGGCCTCTCTCGGCCTTCTCGCAGGTTCCGTTGCACTCAGCGCTCAAAACGACAATCAGCGACGCGGCCGCAAGTACAAAGCGCCGCCGCCCGCAGCGCGCATTGAAGTCACCATCCTCAAGGCCGACAACCGCAAACCCATCTCCGACGCGCATGTCATCTTCCATCCCATCGAAGGCGACAAAGACAAGGGCTATCTCGAGCTGAAGACCAACGAAGACGGCAAAGCCGTCATCGATGTGCTTCCCATCGGCGACACCGTTCGCCTCCAGGTCATCGCCAACGGCTTCCAGACCTACGGCGGCGACTACCAGGTCGACCGGTCCAGGCTCGCGTGGGAGGTTTGTCTCAGGCGCCCCACCAGTCAATTTTCGATCTACAAGAACCACCCCACCACTGCCGGCACTTCCACGTGTCCTGAGCAAAGCACGAGCACCGCTCCCGCCAATAGCAACGGATCCGGCAATGCCTCTGCCGCAGGTAGTCCTTCGACTCCCTCGCAAAATGCGGCTCCGCCGCCTGACAAAGCCACCAGCCCTTCCAATGAATCGGAGGCTGAGCCCAACGGCAGCCCATCACAGCCCCACTCCAATTGAGTCTTGTGACCTCCGCGTTTCCTCTCGCCGGCAAAACCGCCCTTGTAACGGGCGGCGCCAGGCGCATTGGCCGCGCCATTGCAATCTCTCTAGCCCATGCGGGCGCCGATGTCGCCATCACCTGGAACACGTCGCAAATTGAAGCATCGCAGACCGCCGCTGAGATCGCTGCCCTCGGCCGGCGCTCGCTTGCCACACAATGCGACGTTCGCTCCGAATCTTCTGTCCGTGCGGCAATCTCCGCCGTCACCTCAGCCTTCGGCCGTCTCGATATCCTCGTCAACAACGCCGCCGTCTTTGCCTCCGCCGCGCTCGAGAGCCTCACGCTCGATCAGTGGGATGCGGTCTTCGACACCAACACCCGCGGCCCTTTCCTCGTCGCTCGCGAAGCGCTCCCGCTCCTTCGCGCCGCGCACGGCCGCATCGTCAACATCGGTTCGCTCGGCGGCATCCGCGCCTGGGCCGGCCACGCGCACTACTGCGCCTCAAAGGCCGCCCTGCACATGCTCACGCAGGCTATGGCCAAGGCTTTCGCGCCCGACATCAGCGTCAACTGCGTTGCCCCCGGCTGGATTGAAATCAACGATTCAGTGAACGAAGCTGAGCGGATGGCACAGCCCGAAGTGGGGTCAGAGTCGGTTGCCCCGCCCTCTCCGGCGCCTTCTGCCGGAAGGGTGGGATCAGAGTCCGCACGATTCGCCGCGAAAACCCCCATGGGCCGCAACGGCGCAGCCGGCGATGTCGCTCAGGCGGTCCTCTTTTTCTGCACCGGCCCCGACTTCATTACCGGCCAGATCCTCGCCGTTGATGGCGGTCTCACTCTCACTTAGCGCCCCACCAGCCGTCTCCAGAACCCTTTCTTCTTCTCACCGGCCTCATCCCGCACGCCTTTGCCCCCGCGCCCTCGCCTCGGCCTTTCTCCTCGATCTCCTGGCGAAAACCTGAACGGCTCCCACTCCCACAATCCCTGCGGCTCGGGCTGCTGCGGCCACTCCGCGCCCTGTACCGCCGCCTGTGGATTGCTCACGCACAACCGTCGCGCCGTCTCCTCGCCCTGCCGCTGCGCTACGTACTCATATGCCTGCTTCATGTGCGGAGGCCGCCACAACGGCCGGTGTCCGTCGCTCGCCAGAAAGTGGATCCAGTTCCGCTCGAGCAGCTCATTCGCAAACGCCTCTTCTGCCTTCCCGAACCGCCCGTACAGAGAACCCGCCGTCACCTGCACAAGGCACCCATGCCGCATCCACTCGCCTAGCAACTCCGGCTTCCGCAGCACCGCCGTATATCGCTCGGGGTGCGTCACAATCAGCCGGTACCCCACAGACTGCAAGCGAAACAGCGCTTCATTCACGCTCGGAGGAATCACCATGTCAGGAAACTCGATCAGCAGGTATCCTTTGCCGTCGATCGAGTAGCGCAGCGGATGCATCACTGCTTCCACCACGTTGTCAGCCGTCAAGTGAAAGTCGCATCCCAGGCTCAGCTCCACCACGCCTTTCAGATGCTCCTTCAGCTCCGCAAAACGTTCTTCCACCAGCCTCGTTTTATAGGGGAATTCGTCGCTCGCGTGCGGCGTGCAGACAATGCGCGTTACGCCATCGTGCGCCGCCGCGTGCGCCATGTTCAGCGAGCTTTGCAGGTCGGGCGACCCGTCATCCACTCCATAGATCAGATGTTGATGAATGTCGATCATTCCAAATGCAGCTTCTAGCTGCTAGCATCAAGCACTCGTATTTGCTATGAGCATGGCTTCAAAAACTTGCTGAAAAACTGGTGCACCTTCATTGTTTTGAAGGGGCACGACTTTGGTCGTGCCAAACAAGGCCAATAGAATTGAGGGCTTCAGCCCTTGAGGGATCGTTCATAATTGCAGCACCTCTCGTTTTCCCGCGAGCGCCTCTGTCGCTAGTTCCTAGTCCCTAGTCCCAACGCCTGAACCATCGACTCAAACACACCCCATCCGTCCGCCGATCCCAGCAGAACCTCGCTCGACCGGTCAGGATGCGGCATCATCCCCAGCACATTCCGCCCTTCATTCAGAATTCCCGCAATGTTGTTCAGCGAACCATTCGGATTCGCCTCTGCCGTCACCTCGCCCTTCGGCGTCGCATACCGGAACGCAACCCGGTCCTCCGCCTCCAGCCGCGCGAGCGTCTCCGCATCGCAAAAGTAATTCCCTTCCATGTGCCCTATGGGAATCTGCAGCACTGCCCCCTTCTTCAATTGATTCGAAAACGGACTGTCCGCCGTTTCCACCCGCAAATGCACCTGCTTGCAGATGTACTTCAGCCCTGCGTTGCGCATCAGCGCGCCCGGCAGCAACCCTGACTCGGTCAGGATCTGAAATCCGTTGCAAATCCCCAGCACCAGTCCGCCGCTCGCCGCGAACTTCTTCACCGCCTGCATCACCGGCGAGAAGCGTGCAATCGCGCCCGTTCTCAGATAATCGCCGTAGGCAAATCCTCCGGGAACCAGCACCGCATCCACGCCGCGTAGATCCTCGTCGTCATGCCACAAGAATTCCACCGGCTGCTTGGCGATCTCCGCAATCACGTTGTAGGTGTCGTGATCGCAATTCGACCCTGGAAAAACCAGCACCCCGAATTTCATGCTTTCAGACTATCAGCCGAGTCTTTGGGTGCCCCGGTCCCTTGCCTTTTGGGGACCGGGGAGGCAGCGTAGCCCCGGCTGTATTGGCGGCGTCCCGCCGCCAGAAAGCTCGCGCGCACAACGAGTCACTCTCCGGCACGCCGCACGCACAACGCACGTCTGCCCACGTGGTGATCGGTTTTGTCCTGGAATCGGCTCCCCTTGTTGAAGTCGAAGCGCCACGGATTCTGGAAAGAATCCCCGCGATTGCCATCGATGCTACTGCTCCCAACTTCGAACAAGGTGCGACTAGACGAGCCGCGCTTTATCTTGCCGCTGGAGCTACCGCCCGAACTTCCCCACCCACTCCGCCTGCGCCAGCACGTGTTTCTTCATCGCACGATCCAGCTCAGCTCGGCTCGCCCCTGCTTTCACGTCCAGCGCTACATCCAGTGCATAGATCCTGAAGTAATAGCGATGCGGCTTACCCGGCGGAGGGCACGGCCCTCCGTAGCCAATGCGATGAAAATCGTTGCTGCCCTGGCAAGCGCCATTGTCCAGAACCTCCTGCGCGGGCACCGCCTCGGGCAGCGACGTCAGGTGTGCCGGAATATTCCAGACCAGCCAGTGCGTCCACGTCCCTCTCGGCGCATCCGGATCGTCGGCGATCAGCGCCAGCGAATGTGCTGCCGGACTCACCCCGCTCCACTCCATCGCCGGCGAAACATCCGCCCCGCTGCACGTGAATTTTTTGGGAATTTCGCCGCCATTGGCGAACGCCCTGGTCTTCAATTCAAGTGCCATCGCAGCCCCTTTCTTCATCTCCCAGAATCAGCAGATCCTCCGTTGCGCGCATCCGCTCGCCCTGCACGCCGCACTTCCTGGCAGCCGCCGGGTTTCACATCTCCGGTTCCCACGCTGCCGGCGCATGACGCCCCGCCGCGAAATTCAATACCACGGGATCAGCCAGCTTCTTGAAATCCTCCCAGCTCATGCGAATCAGCTCGCGGTGCGTGCCGGCGTTAAACGCAATCTCCCTGTCCTTCTCCAGGCTCTCATCGGCAAACACGTCCAACCCAAACAGGTTTCCAAATGGCGGCATCGCACCCGTTTCGCACTCCGGAAAGCGATCCCGGAACTCATCCTCCGAGGCCAACGTTGCCGTCTTCGCTTTCGTCGCCTTTCTCAGCAGTTCCAGGTCCACGTGAAACTTCGCGGGCACGACCGCCATCGCCAGTTTGCCGTCCAGCTGCACGATCACCGTCTTCGCCAATTCCTTGCCTGAAATGTGCGCCAGCCCCGCAATCCCCTGTGCCGTATACGCCGGCGAGTGCGAAATCACGGCATAGCCAACTCTGTGATCTTCCAGGTAATCCATTAAGCTTGCGAGTGCCATAATTACCTCCTCCTCTCGCGCTCACATCGAGTCGCGGACACCATAACCCTTCCATCCCAACCTGATTCCGGTTGCCCCACCCTACCGGCGCCCTTTGCAGCCCGGTGGGGTGCGATGCCCACAGTCCTTTACCGCTTGTACCCAAACTTCCGCAGCAGATCGTGCCGCCATGCCACTTCAGCTTCGCCTTCCACGCCGCTTGGCGAACTTCCGTCAATGACTCCCAGCACCCCCCGACCCTGCGCGCTCCCTGCCAGTACTACCTCCACTGGATTGGCCGTCGCACAAAAAATCGAGCACACTTCAGAAACGTTACGGATTGCGTTCAATACATTGATGGGATACGCATTCCTGAGCATCAGTACAAACACATGGCCTGCCGCCAGTGCCAGCGCATTTCGAATTGCCACTTCGCGCAGCGCCTCGTCATTCCCCTCCGTGCGCACCAGGCAAGCGCCCGAACTCTCGTTGAACGCCAGGCCGAACTTTGCCTGCGGCGCCGTTGACACCACCGCCTCGTAAAGATCCTCCACCGTCTTGATAAAGTGCGATTGGCCGATGATGATATTCGTTTCTTCCGGGATCTCCATCGTCACGCTGAGCAGTTCGACCATCGTCCCTCCTTTGGCCGCGAACTTTCCTAGGTGCCCTTCTTGCGCTGCTCCCTGACTCGCTCCAGGTAGTGCCCTGACTTGAAATCAATGCTCACCATCTCGCCGGGACCAACAAACAGCGGCACCTGAACGGTAAGCCCGTTATCGAGCTTCGCTTCTTTGCGGCTTGAATCCTGCTGCGAGCGGGCTGGTGGTGCGGTGCTTACAGCGCGAGCCTCCACCGCGGCAGGCAGCACGATATTGATCGGTTCCCCTTCGAAAAACTCCGCCTGCAATTCCGTCCCCGGCGATAGTATTTTCTCCGCGAGACCCATACTCGACGCTGGAAACTCGACCTGTTCAAACGAGTCGAGCCGCTGAAAGATACAGCTTCGTCCATCGCTGTAGAGAAACTCTACAGTCCGTTTCTCCACCTGCACGTCTTCCAGTCGTTCGAGAGGCCTCCAGTGCTGGTCCCACATCCGCCCGCTGCGCACATTCACGAGCGTAGCCTTTACGGTGCCTCCCATTTTGGCGGTGCCGGCTTTGGCTTCTACCTCCAGCACGCGATAAGCCTGACCGTCAATTTTCAACGCCATTCCCGCGCGCAATTCGGAGGCCAGAACCATAAGCCCTCCTTGCATCCTGCCGGTTCGTCGCAGAGCTTGCCGCGCTCTTCATGCGGAGCGAGCGTAAGGTTCCTCACCTGAAATTCGCTCTCAGCACACAACCATGCCGCGCGGGGACGGGAAACCCGCGCTGCCTCTCCGAAACTGACAACCACTTTCTGCGCGAAGGTGTTGCGGTTCAGTGATGACCATCACCCCGAGACGTGCGCAGTCTCGAGATCCAACCGAAAACAACGAACCCGGCTGGTTGCACAAGTGCTGCTTTGAAAGGGCACAACTTGTTGTGGTGGCGAAGCCGGGGGCGACGGTTCTTCGTCGCTGGGGTGGCTTTACAGCTTGCAGAAAAACTGAGCACTGCGGTTTTGCAAGGGCACGGCTTTTGCAGTTTGCGGAAAAACTCATCCCGTAGGTTGCTTTGAAGGGGCACGATTTCAGTCGTGCCGTTAGAGGCTCACAATTAACCCGGGCTTTAGCCTCTGAGGGACGGTTCTAATTCACATTCGTCCCGATCTCTGATTTCTTCCGCAAGCCGTTGAGTCGCACCGAAGCAGACCAAACAACTGAAATCCGCCAATTGCGCTACGCCTCTGACTTAACCGCGCCTTCCACCATGCGCTCCACGACTCCGCGCGCCCTTACCGCCCACCCTGCCAGCAGCAGGCTTGGCGCCTCCGCCGGCTCCAACTCACCCAGCGCGCCCAGTGTTGAAAAAACCACCTGCTGATCCGGCTGCGCCGCCCGCGATACTACTGCGCACGGTAGCTCGGCCGGCAGTCCTTCGGCCATCCACTCGGCTGCCAGCAGCGTCAGGTCCCGCCCCGGCATGTAAACCACGCGCGTTGCAGCCTCCTGCGCCGGCAGCGCCGCGCGATTGTGCGATCCCGCATGATGCCCGGTTGCGAAGATCACGTGAGACGCCCAATCGCGATCGGTGAGCGATCGACCGATCGCCGCCGCGGCAGCAAACGCTGCGGAGACCCCCGGCACAATTTCAAACGGCAGGCCCGCTTCTTCCAGCGCCGCAATCTCCTCCGCCGCCCGCCCAAACAGCATCGGGTCGCCGCTTTTCAGCCGCACTACGCTGCGTCCGGCCCGCGCCTTCTCAATCAGCAGCGCGTTGATCTCGTCCTGCGTAATCGCCTTCGCGCCGCACCGCTTCCCCACATTCACAATTTCCGCTTCTGCGGACGCCAGGTTCAGAACCTCATGCGGTACCAGATCGTCGTGCAGAATCACATTCGCGCTCTCAATCAGGCGGAGGGCCTTCACAGTCAGCAACTCCGGATCGCCGGGACCAGCGCCCACGAGGTACGCCTTCCCCGCTTGCGCCCGCGCCGCTTCCTTGCCCGTCCTCGCCAACTGCTTCGTCGCGCACAGCGCTGAATCGCAAATCTGCCGCTGCGCCAGCTCATGCAGCAGCAATCGGCGCTCCTCGCCGCGTTCGTGCGTCGCAATCACTTCGCGCCGCAATTCACCCAATTGCGCAAGCCACCGACCCAAATCTTTTGGCAATTGCTCGTCAATCTCACGCCGCAGCCGCTGCGCTACCGCCGGGCTTTCGCCCGCTGTTGAAATGGCAATCTGCAGATCGCCTCGGCTCACCAGCGAGCCAAAATAGAAATCGCAGTTCGGAATGTCGTCTACGCTGTTGCAGGGAATTCCGCGCTTTACCGCCTCGCGATAGACTGTGGCATTCACTTCAGGTACGTCGGTCGCGGCAATCACCACGAAATTCCCGTCCAGATCTGCCGGCTCAAACTCCCGCAACACCAGTTCCAGCTTGCCTTCTGCCGCCAGTTCCCGAATCTCCGCACGCGCTGCTGGCGCCACCACCCGCAGCCGCACGCCTGTCTTCTTGAGCGACCCAATCTTTTCCAGGGCAACCGTCCCTGCGCCCACCAGCAGGCCTCGTCGCCCCTCCAGCTTCAAAAAGATCGGTAACAAACTCATCACTTCGCCCATACTCCCACTGCTTCAGATTCTGTTTATGCTTTTGCTTTCTAGTCCCTGTTCCCTATTCCCTCGTCCCTAGTCCCTGTCAGGCACGCATCCCGCCGGCACATCGCGCTCTACTGCTTGCAGTTCTTCGCCTGCCAGTTGCGCGCGCAACTCGTCATTTGAATGCCGCGCAAACCACGACCGCAAGCTCTCTTCGTAGCCCCGCCCCGCCAGGTAGCGCCGCAGCAGCCGCTCAATTGCCTCAGGCACCAGCGGCGCCGGGCACCGGAATCCCACCGGCCGCGCAATACCGGCATTCTCGCCCACCGCTCCGCCCAGGCAGAAGTAATACGCATCCATCAGCTTGCCCTCATGCTTGATCTTCTTGCCCTCCAGGCCGATGTCTGCGATCCAGTGCTGGCCGCATCCATTCGGGCAGCCCGTTACATGCAATTTCAGTTGCTGATCGAACTGCGGTAGCCGCTCTTCCATCTCGTCTACCAGCCACCGCGTAAAGCCCTTTGTCTCGGTAATCGCCAGCTTGCAGAACTCGGTGCCCGTGCACGCAATCGCCCCGCGCCAGAAAGGCGATGCCTCCACGTACAACCCAATCTGTCCCAGTTCGCGCGCCAGCTCGCCGGTCTTCGCGTACGGCACGTCCACAATTACGAGGTTCTGCGACACGGTCGCCCGTAGCGACCCGCTACCGAATCGCTCGGCGAGATCTGCCACCGCTTCCAGTTGTTCGCCCGTCATCCGACCGCGCAGCACCGACGCGCCCACATACGCCAGCCCCGTCTGCTTCTGCGGATGAATCCCCACATGATCGCGCAGGCTCTCGTCGGGAATCTCCTCGGGAACCGCTGGATCCAGCTGGTATCCAAGCCGCCCGTGCAGTTCATCCAGAAACCGCTCCGCCGTCCAGCCTTCGCGCATGAACAGATACTTCATGCGCGCCCGCTCGCGGCTTTCCCGAAGTGCCTGCTGGTCGCGGAAGATCTCCGTCGTGGCGCGCACTACCCCCGGCGCCTGGTCAGGCCGAATGAACGCATCAAGCCGCACTGCCAGGTGTGGCTCGTTGGAAAGGCCGCCGCCCACACGCAGCGAGTAGCCCACTTCGCCATCGCGGTCTACGGCTGTCAACGCAACGTCGTTAATCTCGGGATAATTGCACCACGCCGTGCAGCCCGTCGCTGAAATCTTGAACTTACGCGGCAGATTGAAAAAACCTGAATTCCCCTTCAGGTCGTCTGCAATCGCAAACGCCAATGGCGATGCATCAATCAGCTCGTCGGCAGCCACCCCGGCCAGCGGGCACCCCGTCACGTTGCGCACGACGTCGCCGCAGGCCCCTTTCGGCGACAGCCCGATGCGATCCAGCGCGTCCACCACCTCCGGCAGCGACTCAATGCTGAGCCAGTGCAGTTGAATATTCTGCCGCACCGTCACATCGGCCAGATTGCGCGCATGCTGCCGCGCCAGCCCGCCGATGTTGCGCAACTGGCTCGCCGAGATAATGCCATTCGGAATTCCTACGCGCATCATGAACCAGTCGGTGGCCAGTCCTTCCCCACCTTTGCCGCCGGTCGCGCCAACGCCATCACCCTGCGTATAGACACCCCACCACTTGAAGTACGCCGACGCCCATTCCGGAACGACGCTGGAGCGTCCTGCGCGCGCGAAGGCTCGAACCTCGTCAAAGGCCTCCCAGGGGTTCTTTTCGCGCTTCAGGCGCTCCATCCGTTGGGCTTTAGTTTCTTTCTGGGGAACCGGGTTGTGGGGAATCTCGCTCATTACCGTCCTTTGTCGTATGCCCGAATCAGAGTTTTTGAGTTGAGAGAACTGGCCGCATAAACGAAATGCCCGCGTCAGCTTTAGGCTGGTACGCGGGCATCGGGGAAGCCGTGGATTCTAATGTCTTGAGCTTAGACCCGGGTCCTGTGCCGCGCGCGCAGCATACAGCAGCACCGACAACAGGTCATCGCTCCCATGTCCCGAATAATAGACTGAAATGGTCCGATTTGCAAGACGGCTCTGGCAGACGGCTCCAGCGGCTCTAGTTTTTGACCGGCCTCAGAACCTCCGGGGGCTAAAGAGAGCTTTCCACCGTGCGGATAAGATCAATGATTTCAGCGCGCTTTGAATGCAGGGGAAGTCTCTTTCAGGCCGCGGCGCTGGCGCGAACTTTGACGCCCAGTTCCGCAAGGATCTCGTATACGGCCACTTCCGCCGCTCTGGCGCACTCCGCCGAAAGGTCCATCGAAATCGGCTGCCTGGGGTCGATCGAGATCGCAAACAGCGTCACGTCGCGCGTCCCGCCCTGCATATAAAAGGCGTCCAGCAGATCCTTCACACCTATATCGTGGGCCGTCAGCGTTGGCGGATAGTCCTTTGAAAACCGCGGTGTGGTCCGCGTTACGGTTCCGGGCGGATTCTCGTCTGCTGTCGCATCGATCAGGATGATCCGGTCCGCGTTCTGCAGCGGCTCCAGCAGAATGAATCCGCCGGTGCCGCCATCCAGGCACTCCACGCCGGGCGGTAATGCGTGTTGTTCCAACGCTCGCACCACGTGCACGCCAACGCCCTCGTCGCCCATGATGACGTTGCCCAGCCCCAGCACCAGCGTTTTTGACTTCGCACCCATCAGTCTTTATGTCCCTCGTCCCTGGTCCCTGTCTTATCGTTCCCTTCAACTCTGTCAAACTTCCACCCGCCGATAATCGACGAGACCGTGCCGCGCCCCTCAATATAGTCGTGGTAAAACGACAGATAAATGTGCACAACCACGAACGTCACAAAAAACCACAGAAACGTATGGTGCCAGAAGCGCACACCCATATCGCCGCCCAGCAGCGGCACCACCCATGTGAACAACTTTGGCACGAATGACGTGCTCATAGACGAGTAGAGCGCGAAGCCGGTGATTGTCTGGACGCAAAAAGCGATGAAAGTGAAGAAGTAGACGAGCGCCGCCAGCGAATTGTGCCCGGTCGAGATCTCTCCATGCATCTTCGTCTGCAGCACATCAGTCTTGATCACGTCTACGATTTCCTGCCGCTGTGAGCGCTTCAAGGGGAAGAAATTCGTCCACTTGGCGTACTTGTTGCCCACGAATCCCCAGTAAAGCCGCGCCAGAAAATTGAAGACGTACACCCATGCTGAAGCAAAGTGCAGGAAGCGCACCCAGCCGAACCAATATTGCTGGTATGCCTCCGGCGCGTAGGCCAGGCGGATGGGACGCCCGATGAGGTAGCCGGTAATGCACAGCAGCGTCAGCGCAATTGCGTTGATCCAGTGGTAAGCGCGGACGGGCAGCTCCCACACGTAGACGCGCCTGTACTCAACCGGCGCTCCGCCGTTCAGCTTGAAGATATCTCTTACTCTAGCGCTCTGTGTGCTCATCGCTTCTACTCAAAGGAAATTTGGTGAATGTGCCGACCCTGCGGATCGTAGAGATGCACGGCGCAGGCCAGGCACGGATCAAAGGAGTGGATCGTGCGAATGATTTCTACGGGCTGCTCAAGATTCGCCACCGGAGTCCCGATCAGCGCTGCTTCGAACGACGAGTGCTGCTGCTTGGCATCGCGCGGCGAGCCATTCCACGTGGTCGGCACCACCAGTTGGTAATTCTCGATGGCGCCGTTGTGAATCTTGATCCAGTGCGCCAGCGATCCGCGAGGAGCCTCTTCCAGTCCCACGCCCTCGCAATCCGTCGGCCATGTCTTGGGATCCCACTTCTCGCCATTGAATGTGGAGACATCGTTGCTCTTGACGCGGTCCATCAGCTGGCCGAAGAATTCTTTCAGCCAGATCATGGCCAGCGCCGCATCGATGCCGCGTGCCGCCGTGCGCCCCAGCGTCGAGAACAGCGCGTCTACAGGCACATTCAGCTTGCCCAGCACCATGCCGACGGTTTCCTTCACGTCCTGGTGGCCGGCCGCGTATGAAACGAGCAGCCTTGCCAGTGGGCCCACTTCCATCGGATTGTCCTTCCACCGCGGCGTCTTCAGGAACGAGTATTTATCGAAGCCCTCAAGGCTCTCGAACGGCGGCTTCGGACCGGTGTAATTGATCTTGGTTTCGCCCGCCCACGGATGCATGCCGACATTGTCGCCGCCCTCGTAGCTGTACCACGAGTGCGCGATGTACTCCTTGATCTCCTCGGAGTCGCGCGGATTGACGGGATACACGTGGCTCAGATCGCGATTGAGTACCGCGCCGCGCGCGTACTTGAACGCATCCGGCGTGTTGTAGCCCTTGGTCGGGAATTCGCCGTAGCAAAGATAGTTTTTGAGGCCGCCGCCGTACTTTGCCCAGTCCTTGTAGAACGATGCCACGGCCAGCAGGTCGGGAATGTAGACCTCGTTGATAAACTCGTCGGCCTGACTGATGAGCCTTGACACAAGATTCAGCCGGTCCGAGTTGATCGCCGCCACCTCGTTCACGTTGATCGAGCACGGCACGCCGCCGACCAGGTAATTCGGGTGTGGATTCTTGCCGCCAAACACGGCGTGAATCTTGACGACTTCCTTCTGCCACTCCAGCGCGTCGAGATAGTGCGCCACACCGATCAGGTTCACCTCCGGCGGCAGCTTGTACGCCGGATGGCCCCAGTAGCCGTTATTGAAGATGCCGAGCCCGCTGTCAGCAAACGCTTTGATCTTCGCTTGCACCGCTGTGAAGTACGCGGTGTTGTTCTTGTCCCACTTTGAGAACGACTGCGCCAGCTCTGCCGCCTTCTTCGGATCGGCCTTCAGCGCATTCACAATGTCGACCCAGTCAAGCGCGTGCAGGTGATAGAAGTGGATCACGTGATCCTGCACGTACTGCGTGGTCGCCATGATGTTGCGGATCAATTCCGCCGTCGGCGGTACGCTGATCCCCAGCGCATCCTCAACGGCTCGCACGCTGGCCAGCGCATGCACCGTGGTGCACACGCCGCACACGCGCTCTGTAATGGCCCAGGCATCGCGCGGATCGCGGCCGATCAAAATCTTCTCCAGGCCGCGAACCATCGTGCCGGCGCTGAACGCATCGGTGATGACGCCATTCTCCACCACCGCCTCGATGCGCAGGTGGCCTTCAATACGAGTTACGGGATCGACGATGACACGCGTTGCCATGGCTCTTTACGACTCCTTCTTCTCTTCTGCATGAACTTCCGCAATCACGTTGCGCTTGCGTATGTTGGTCACTACCGCGTGCGCCGCAACTCCGGCCAATGTGGCCACTCCTACTGCCGTGCCGATGGTGTCGGCCGTGCTTTCGATGCCGAATCCAGGGAACGACGCCAGGTGCTGATAGAACGGCCCGTTGTCCCAGAATCCGTTTTCGCTGCAGCCGATGCAGCCGTGTCCCGACTGGATCGGATAGCTTGTGCCTTCGTTCCAGCGCACCACCGAGCAGGCGTTGTACGTCACCGGACCGCGGCAGCCCATCTTGTACAGGCAATATCCCTTGCGCGCGTTCTCGTCGTCCCACGACTCCACAAAGAGTCCGGCATCGTAGTTCGGCCGGCGATAGCATGTGTCGTGTACGCGCCGCCCGTAAAACTCCTTCGGTCGGCCCTGACTGTCGAGCTCAGGAATCGAGCCCAACACCAACAGGTGCGTCACCACGCCCATCATCACGTCGGCGATCGGCGGGCAGCCCGGCACGTTGATCACCGGCTTGTCCACGAGCTTGTAAATCGGCGTCGCGCCGGTCGGATTGGGCTTGGCCGCCTGCACGCAGCCATTCGACGCGCAGCTTCCCCACGCCACAATCGCCGCCGCATCTTTGGCCACGGTCTGCAGAATCTGCTCCGCTGTCTTGCCGCCGACCATGCAGTACACGCCCCCGTCTTTGGTAGGCACGGCACCCTCGACCAGCACGATGTATTTGCCCTTGTTGTTCGCGATGGTGTCGTTCAGGCTCTTTTCCGCCTGGAATCCCGACGCCGCCATCAGTGTCTCGGTGTAGTTCAGCGAGAGCACGTCCAGCAGCGCATCCGCCACAATCGGGTGCGACGAACGGATAAACGACTCGCTGCAGCATGTGCACTCCTGGAAGTGCATCCATACCACTGCAGGTTTTTCTTTCTTTTCAAACGCCGAAACCACCTGCGCTACGCCGGTCTTGCCCAGGCCGGCTACTGCAGCGGCTGCCGTACAAAACTGCAGAAACTCTCTCCGGTTGTAGCCCTTCTGCTGCATCGACTGCCAAATTGACTGCCCCATGCCTACCTCGCTCACGCTGCTGGACCGGCAAACTCCGGGACATCTTAGGAGGCCGTACACTATCCAGGAATTTGCCGGTCGATGTGACCGACGCTACCTAGAGAGAAACACGGCTGGCTGTGCGCTTCGTCACAAGTGTTGTAAATCACTCAACGTCCCAAATCTGTCGTCGCCATGTGAGAAAAATCACGACGACTTGGGATCTGAGGCTCTGCTTCCCAGCATTCTCGCGACGGAGTTCCGCGCCGCCTGCACTTGGCGTGCAGGTTGTTCATTATTGGAATGCAGAATGTGAAGTGCAGCGAATGCGCTTGTTCAGACCGTCTTGGCCATCGCCTTCGGGGCCTTTTCCGTCGCTTCGACGCGACGTGTCGCCGCCCAAATCGCCAGGGCAATACCCACCACGGCCGCCCCTGCGCTGGCCAGTTGTGCGTTCGACAAGCCCCATAGAACCGGCGGGTTGCGCCGTATGAATTCAACCAGAAAGCGAGCAATTCCGGTCAGCGCCAGGTACTGCCCCAGGATCGCTCCCGTGGCATGTGACTTGCCCAGCCGCCACCACAGAAACCAGCCGATCACCAGCGCACCAGCCAGTTCGTAAAGTGGCGTGGGGTACACCGGGACATAGGCCGGAACCAGTCCGTGCGGAAAGCTCATTCCCCACGGATGAAAAGTCGTCCCGAAGATGTGGACCGGCTTTATATCGATGCCGTAGTCGCCATCCCCCGACAGAAGACACCCGATACGCCCAATTCCATAGCCGATCGCCGCCGCCGGAGCGCACAAATCCAGCATGCGCAGCGCGCCGATCTTCGCCCGCCATCCCTGAATAACCAGCGCCCCAATTCCGAAAATCAGCCCGCCGTACCAGGCAAATCCCGCTGTGCTCCACAAGACGCTCCAGCCCATCTCTTTGAACTCGCTGGGCGTGTCGAACACATGCCACAGCTTGGCGCCCACAATGCCGGCTACCACCGCAATCGCCACCATGCCCACGGCATCTGCATCTACGTGCGCGCGCCTGAAGGCGCGGTCCGCCACGAACGCCCCGGCCACTGCCGCGCACCATAGCATCAAACCGAATGTCGGCAGGTTGAACGAACCCAAGTGAATGTAGGGCAGCATCGCTCTTCCAGTATATCCGCGCGCGCATCGCATACCCTGTATGGCAGGTTCGCAACTTCGCTACTCCGCCAGCCCCGCCAGCTCGGCTGGCTGCGCCTCTTTTCCCCTTTTTACACAGCCCAACCAAATCCCTGTCCGCGCGATACTGTCTCCATGTCCACCATGACTACCCAAGGCCTTGAAGTTCTCTATTCGCGTCAACAGATCTCCGATCGCATCGCCGAAATGGGCGCGCAGATCACGCGCGACCTCAACGGCGAAAAGCTCGTCATGGTCGGCGTACTCAAGGGAGCCGCGTTCTTCCTCGTCGACCTCTCTCGCGCCATTCAGGCCGACGCCACCTTCGACTTTGTCGCCGTCTCCAGTTACGGCCAGGGCCAGCGCTCCTCAGGCGCCGTCAAGCTCATCAAGGATCTCGACCAGCCCATCGAAGGCAAAAATGTTTTGGTCGTTGAAGATATCCTCGATACCGGCCTCACTCTCTCCTATCTCCGCAAACTCCTCCTGCAGCAACATCCCAAATCGCTGCGCATCGCCACCCTGCTCGACAAGCCCTCCCGCCGGATCGAAAAAATCGACGCCGATTACGTCGGCTTCTCCATCCCCAACCTCTTCGTCATCGGCTATGGCATGGACTACGCCGAGCGCTACCGCAACCTCCCCGATATCTGCATCATGGCGCCCGGCCAAAATCCATAGCCCGTTGGCGGCAGCCCCATCACCCAGCCGTTTACACCTTCGGTTCATCCTTCCACCGTTTTCTGCATCTATTCATTTGGCCTCGGATCAGGCGACGCCGTATACTCGTCTCCCGTAAACCGCCCGAGAGCGGTGCCGAACGTTGCAAGGAGCTTCCCCCATGACTCGTTCCAGCATGGTCCAGGACCCTGAACTGGATTTCGATAACGGAACCTTCGATTCATCCGCCTTCACCTCTGAAGCCCTCACCAACTGGCAAACCCTGGCCGCGATCATTGACCACACCCTCCTCAAGCCTGACGCAAGCCGCCAGCAGGTCGAGGACCTCTGCGCCGATGCCGCCCGCTACCGCTTCGGGTCTGTGATCGTCAATCCGCTCTGGGCCTCCACAGCGGTCGGCGCTCTGGCCGGCACGGGAATCCCGGTTGGCGTTGTCATCGGTTTCCCTCTCGGAGCTTCACTGGTCTCCACGCTCCGTCAGGAATCCGCTGCGCTCCTCCGCCTTGGCGCCAGCGACATCGGCATGGTGTTGCCCATCGGCCAGCTCAAAAGCGGCAACTATCACGCCGTCCATCACGCCATTCACGCCGTAGCCAACATCGCGCATCACCACGGCGCCGGCCTCAAGGTCAATCTCGAAACCTGCCTGCTCACTGTCGAAGAAAAACTCCGCGCTTCAGAAATAGCCATCCAGGCCGGCGCAGACTTCATTAACACCGCCACCGGGTTCGCCTCCGGCGGCGCAACTCCTGAAGATGTGGCGCTCATGCGCGGCGTGGTCGGCGCCCGTTGCGGCGTCAAAGCCGGCGGCCGCATCCGGACCGTCGCCCAGGTGCGCGGCCTGCTCGAAGCCGGCGCCAACCGCATCGGCTCCTCCGCCTCTGTCGCCATCCTCCGCGAACTCGGCGCCGAATAGCGCGAGCGTATTCACCTGGCCTCTTATCCGTTCGCGCTAATTCTGTGCCCCTCGTCCCAAGTCCCTACGTCCCTCAGGCCCGCCTTCTCGTCCCTTAGTCCCCGCCTTCCTGCTGTATCCTTTCCTTCGATACCAATGCCTGACTCTCCACCACCGCCGCCGGAATCACACCACTTCGAAGGCGACTACCGCCCCGCGAGCGCTGCTCCCTCTCCGTCCACTCTCGATCCCATCAACGCCCGCATCGAGCCGGCCGATTTCGCCTACCTCATGCGGCTCACCGACGCGCTCAACACCACGCTCGACCTGCAAACCCTTCTCAGTCGCACCTCCGAGCTCGTGCGCGCCGTCATTCCTTACCGCATCTTTGCCATCTTTCTCCTCAACGACCGCACGCATGAACTTCGCATGCGCTTCCAGATCGGCCACACCCCGCAAGTTGAACGCACGCGCGTTCCTCTCGGCAAAGGCGTCGTGGGCCAGGTTGCCCTCACACGCCAGCCCATCCTGCTCAACGACGTCTCCAAAGCAGACTTCTACGTCAGCGCCTATGCCGATGTCCGCTCTGAGCTTGCTGTACCTCTCATCGCCAAAAACCGCCTCATCGGCGTCCTCGACATCGAAAGCGAGCAGCCAGACTTCTTCCGCCCCGAGCACCTGCACGTGCTCACCATGACGGCCTCGCGCATCGCGCAGGCTATTGAAAATGCCCGCCTCTACGCGCGCGTCTCCCGCCAGGCGCAGACCCTCGAAGTCCTCAACGAAATCGCCGTCGAGCTGGCCTCCATTCTTGACCTGAATCCGCTCCTTGAGCGCATCGGCCAGCTCCTGCGCCGCCTCATCGACTACCAGATGTTCACCATCATGCTGCTCGACGAGAAAGGCGAAACCCTTATCACGCGCTATGCCTGGCGCTTCGGCTATACGCACGCGCCCTTACGGCGCATTCCCATCAGCGAAGGTCTCGTCGGCGCGGCAGTGCGCGAGTGGCGTCCCATCAACGTCCCCGACGTAAGCAAGGACCAGCGCTATCTGCCCATGAACTCGGAGACGCGCTCCGAGCTCATCGTCCCGCTCTTTTACAAGGGCCGCGTTATCGGCGTGCTCGATCTCGAGCACACCCGCCCCGGCTTTTTTAATGAAGAACACGAGCGCATGCTCACAACCCTCGCCTCGCAGGTCGCTATCGCCATTGAAAATGCGCGTCTCTATCAGGCTGTGCGCCGCCAGGAGCGCCAGCTCGAGCGCGACATCACCATGGCCCGCGAAGTGCAGCTCCGCCTGCTCCCGCCCGAAGCTCCCTCGCATCCTCACGCCGACCTGGCCGTCCGCTTCGTTCCCGCCCGCACCATCGGCGGCGACCTCTACGACTTCATCGACTACGGGCCTGACCGCACCGCCATCGTCCTCGGCGACGTCAGTGGCAAGGCCGCGCCGGCCGCGCTCTTCGCAGCGCTGGTCAGCGGCATCATGCGCGCCGCTGCGAACCAGCAGCCCGGCCCCGCCGCCATGCTCGGCCTTCTCAACGACGCACTCCAGGAGCGCAAGCTCGACTCGCAATACGTCACTATGCTCTTCACCGTCTGGAACGACGAAAATCAGACGCTACAGGTGGCCAACTCCGGCGCCGTGCAGCCCGTCGTCTGCCGTGCAGGCCAATCCGTGCCCGTCCGCGCCGAAGGCTTCCCGCTCGGCATGTTCCCCGACGTCACATACGAGGAGTTCTCGATCGCCACGCAGCCCGGCGACGCCATCGTCTTCGTCTCTGACGGCATCCTCGATGCGGAGAACGAAAAGGAAGAGATGTATGGTGAAGATCGCCTCGCCGGCCTGCTCTGCGCCAGCCGCGACCTTCCCGCCGCAGAAATCGCAGAAGAGATTCTTGCCGACGTCGCCCGCTTCCAGGGCAGCAAAGACCGCTTCGACGACGAAACCATCATCGTCCTTCGCGTGCGCTAGAAACTAAAGATCAGTGGTCACCGATGAGACGAAATCCGAATAGAGGTTTGTCATCCTGAGCGACGAGCGCAGCGAGGAGTCGAAGGATCTGCGGTTGCTTTTGGCGCTCTCAGCACTTGCAAAGTGCATTCTGCCCCATTGCCTGTGATACCACCCGGAACTGAATAAACAGTTGGAGTCTCGAGCGACGACCGGGCCGCGGAATCATTTTGAGGCTTTTGAAATTCCGCTCTGCTTTTCCATCCGAATCAACCGCGGATCGAATTCCGTGAGAGTGCTTGTCTTTTCCGTCAAAGAGAACGGCTTGCCTATGGGCGATCCGTGTGCATCCAAGCGAATTCTCGAGGTCCTTTCCCAACTCACTGCGCATACATCTTCATCGAAATCACCCAACGCTTCCATGACAACCAAAGTGTCGACCTCTTTTTCGAGCACGCCGTTCACCGTCTCGGGCACCCCATCAATATTCGTTCCAACATAGAGAATCCGAGAGCTGTCTTTTGCATCCAGCGTATGCAGCTTGCCATCGCATTGCATCTCGGTGCATAGGTCGAATGCCGCGCGATGTGCGTTCGGACCTACCGGCAAGGCATCGCACGGATTGCGGAACGATTTCTGTTCATCAATCTCGCGGACGAGTGATTTGGCGAGAGGGCTCTCGGGTCTCATTGCGAGAGCGACCTTAACTTCCTGTGCCGCCGCATCGCACCGTTCCTGGTCCAGAGCGTCGATCGCGGCTTCAACATGGATCAGATAGTGGTCGTGCAGTTCGATCCAGACGGCCCCGCACAAGACCACGAATCCGACACAGGCAAACACCCACGCCCGGAATCGTTTCGAACGTGCAATTTGAAATGAAAGGATTCCGCCCAGGACTATGCCCGCAATAAGGCCACCGATGTGACCATAGTTGTTCACCTCTGGATCACGGAATCCGGCGTAAACGCACCAACAGGTCCAGACCGCCAAAAGCGCGAGTTTTATCCATCGGCGCCTTGAAAGCTCTCTGGCGCGAAACGAATAGATGCTTAGCAACGCACCCGCAATGCCGAAAACTGAACTCGAAGCGCCGCAGGCTCGGACTTCTGGAACGGCAATAAAGGTGAGAGTGGCTCCCACTAACCCAAAACTTAGAAAGGCCGCGGCGAAGGTCAACTTCCCGAGAATTCTCTCTAGGCGCCTTCCAAACAACCATAGCCAAAAGAGATTATTAATTAGGTGAGCGGCCGAATAGTGTACAAAAATCGCAGTAACCAGAAGCCACCAATGGCCGGTTACTAACTTCGGACCGAATGCGGCGCCGATCGGACCCCGTTGCTGCGGAAAACTTGAGCTGATCGCATATGCGAATACCGCGATCACAATGAACAACCAGGTAAATACAGGAAATCTGGAGGATGCCGGGGATTCTGAAGGCGTGGATATAATGGGCCGTTGCGTCGGGTCGCAATGGTCGCAGAGTTCCCCGGTTTCATCTCCCAGCAGCCGACCGCATTGAGAGCAGAACCTGAGCTCTAACGTCGTCGATTCGTTCACCGGTCTCACTTTAACAAACCATGTGCAACTCTAAATTGTCCAGACTAAAGGGCAACCAATTACCCTCGATCATTTCGGGCACTCCAAACGCCACATCATGATAGCCGAACACAAGCGAAGGCGGTGAGCGCCCTTCAGCAGAAAACTCCCCGATTCTGGCCAGTTGGTCGGCTATTTCTCGATTGCCATCGAGTTAACATATTGCCGCCGCCTCCCTCGTTCCCTCGGTCCCTGTTCCCTACGTTCCCACCTTTGCTCCTCACACGTCCCCCGCGCAATAATGCGCACTGACCCCCAGAGAGCTGGATATGATCGCCAAAACCATCATCGAACCCTTCCGCATCAAATCCGTCGAGCCTATCCGCTGGACCACCCGCGCCCAGCGCGAAGAGCTTCTCAAAGCCGCCCACTACAACCTCTTCCTCCTCCCTGCCGACGACGTCCTCATCGATCTCCTCACCGACTCCGGCACCGGCGCCATGTCCACGCACCAGTGGGCCGCCATCATGGAAGGCGACGAGAGCTACGCCGGCAGCCGCAGCTTTGACCACTTCCGCGATTCCATCCAGGACATCTTCGGCTACAAGCACGTCATCCCCACGCACCAGGGCCGCGCCGCCGAGCGCATCCTTTTCGGCGTTACGTGCAAAAAGGGCGACGTCGTTCCCAACAACACCCACTTTGACACCACGCGCGCCAACGTCGAGTTCACCGGTGCAGAGGCCGTCGATCTGCTCACCCCTGAAGGCCGTCAGCCCGCGCTGCAGCATCCCTTCAAGGGCAATATGGACGTGGCCGCGCTCGAAAACCTCATCGCCCGTGTCGGCCGCGATCGCGTTCCGCTCGTCATGCTTACCGTCACCAACAACTCCGGCGGCGGCCAGCCTGTCTCGATGGAAAACGCGCGCCAGGTCAGCGCCGTCTGCAGGCGTCACGGCATCCCGCTCTACTTCGACGCATGCCGCTTCGCTGAGAATGCATGGTTTATCAAATTGCGCGAGCCCGAATTCGCGCACAAGACCCCCAAAGAAATTGCGCAGGAAATGTTTCGCCTCGGCGACGGCTGCACCATGTCCGCCAAGAAAGACGGCATGGCCAACATCGGCGGATTCCTCTGCACCAACGACGACCTGCTCGCCCAGCAGGAGAAAAACCTGCTCATCCTCACCGAAGGTTATCCAACATATGGCGGACTCGCTGGCCGGGACCTCGAAGCGATCGCCGTCGGCGTGCAGGAAGCGCTCGAAGAAGACTACCTTCGCTACCGCATCGCCTCAACCGCCTACCTCGGCAATCACATTGCTTCGTCGGGCGTCCCCATCGTGCAACCCCCCGGCGGCCATGCCGTCTACATCGACGCCCGAGCCTTTCTGCCGCACATTCCTGCAGCGCAGTTTCCCGGCGTCGCGTTCGCCTGCGAACTTTATCTTGAAGGCGGCGTCCGCTCTGTTGAAATCGGCACCCTCATGTTCGCCGCCGCCGCGCAAATGGACCTCGTGCGCCTCGCCATTCCGCGCCGCGTCTACACGCAGAGCCACATCGACTATCTTGTAGAAGTCATCCTCGAAGTCTGGAAGAACCGCGAGAAAATCCGCGGCATGCGCCTCGCCTACGAAGCGCCGTTCCTGCGCCACTTCACCGCGCACCTCGAGCCTATCGCATGAGCGCAATTCGTATGGCATATTCCTAAAACGGGTCTTGAAGGGGCACGACTTTAGTCGTGCCGCACTTTGCGCTTGATTCACGCGGCTTTAGCCACCGAGGGATGAGTTTGCGATTGCCCCATCATTCGCCCTTCTCTTGAATCGATGAATTCGTCTAACTCCGCCAACTCCGCCAACTCCGCTAACACCGCTACTGTACTGTCACCGCAATCTGCGTCGTCGCCGATCCCGCGCCCGCCGCGCTGCCCGTCACCGTCACCATATATCCTCCCGCCGTCGTACCCGGACTCGACACCGCGCCACCGCCGCCGCACGCCGAAGCCACGGCCACGCAAACAAACGCCGCCATCACCACCAGCATGCGCGCCACATTCCTCCGCCTTCGCGCAAATCCTCCCGCCAGCAGCATGGCGCACGCCAGCATCGCGTCCCCTCCCTCGCCCGGAATGCTCTTTCGCTCGCCGCCGCGTTTCATGCCACTCGCGGCGGTCGTTCCCATCGTCGCAATCGTCACCGATACATTCGTTGGCGCATTTCCCGTCACGCTCGCCGTTGCCGGCACGCTGCACGTCGGCGGATTCTTCGCTCCGCCCGGCCCGCCGCTCACCGAGCACACCAGGTTCACTGTCCCTGAGAATCCATTCCCCGGAACAATCGCTACTTGCGCCGTTACCGACCCTCCGGCCGGCACCGTCATCGCATTGCCACCGTCCACCAGCGTAAAAACCGGCGCCGCCCCCGGCATCATGCTCTGCAGCCGCGCCGTCAGCGCCGCATTCGCGCTCCCATTCCACGCGGTGTTGAACACTCCGTAGCCTTCCACCGAACCGAATCCGCCCGAGTGCCCTGTTTCCGTCGTCCCGTTCGCCGCCCAGTACGTCCAGTCGATGTCGTTCTGCTGGAAATACGCGGTGATCATGTTGAACCAGAATCCCAGGTCGGCGTTGCTCCCGCTGTTGACGCATGTCGACGAGCCATTGCATGTCCCAAACTCACCCACCCAGAGCGGCTGCGGGTTGTTTCCTGTCGCCAGGTATCCCCACTTCGACGTAATCCGGCTCAGGTAGTCACTGTATCCGCTCAGTCCTGAATAATCGAATCCGTAATTGTGCGCCTCATACACCAGTTGATTTGGCACGTTCAGTTGCACCGGCAAACTGGCAATTCCTGAAAGATCCGTCGCGTAGTTGATCCCCTCTACGAACACCAGCAAATGCGGATTGACTCCCAACACCGCGTTCCCGCCCAGCACCGCCGCTGCATGCCAGTCATTCGCCGCGCTCCCGCCCCATGTCGCCGGCGAGCGTGGCTCGTTGCGCAGATCCACTCCAATCACCATAGGGTTGCTCGCATACCGCTGCGCCATACCCTGCCAGTCCGCCAGCCAGTTCGCCTGCGGATACTGCGCGTTGTACCAGAGCGAATTCCCGTCCGTCGTGCTGCAGCACCATCCGGCATTGCTCATGTGATTGTCCAGGATCACCATGATCCCCGCCTTCGTCAGCGCCGCAATCACCTGGTCCATCGCGGTCAGCGCGTTCTCGCCCTGCATGCTCGTGTTCGCCGTCAGCGCGTAACTCGGCACCACCGGGTTCGATTCGTACATCTGGTTCGACCAGGGCAGCCGCACCGCATTGAACCCCATGCCCTTGATCTGTTGCACAATACTCTGCAAACTCGCCGCCTGCAGTCCCGACACCACATAGTCTGAGGAGTCGAAGCCGTACCAATTCAGGCCGGCAAGGTGCACGCGCGCGCCGTTGCTGTCCACAATGAACCTGCCCGAAGTGTGCAGCGGCACCGCCGGCTGCGCTGCCAACGTATTGGCTCCGCCAACCAGGAGCACAGTTACCGCCGCCAAAGACAGCCGCGCAAACATGCCGCGCCGCCGAACGAGAAACCGGTTAGAGTTAAAGAAAGTCCTGAGCATCGCGCCCATTGTACGGCACCAGCCGGTAATCGGGGAACCGGTCTCTTACATCAACGCGAGCGCACAGCGCTGGGCATCGCCGCAAGGAATGCCTGGCATTTTTGGCCGGCCGGTCTTTAATTCGGCAGTTTGAACGGAATTCGGGTGATGCTCCATGGCCCGAAATGTGAAAACACACCGTGATTCATGACACTGCCATCGGCTTCTCTGCTCTGCGGGTTGCCCGAACGCGACTGGATTGCGCCCGCCTGAGGCAGTCCCGCTACCATCCACGACCTGTCAGCCCGCGTTCTGCGCCGAAATCAGCAAGAACGTCACGCTCTCCTTCGTGCTCCGCTTATGCGGCGTGCCCCTCGGAACCACCAGGATGTCGCCCTTACTGAGCGTCACCGTCTTCGCCCCTTCCGACTCCGGCGCAAGCCATTCGCCCGGCTTTGTGGTGTGGCCATTCTTCGGCGTTCCTCCCAGCTCATAAACCGTCGATCCATCCAGGATGTGAAAGACGTGGTCCCGGCCCTCGTGCCACTCAAACTCTTTCGCGTTCTTTGCTTTCTCCACAGTAAGAATCGCGACCAGGTTCTTCCAGTCGACCAGGTTCTTGTTGCCGGGGCTGGCTTCCAGAGCCTTTTCGTCGCCCTCAATCTCTTCTGCACGAAAGACCTGAAAACTCGCGCTCGCCATCGATTCCTGCGCATCTGCAGCAGCTGCAAACATGGATGCATCGGCCAGCGTGAGGCCAGCGGCAGCCGCTACCGGCGCAGTCCGCAGAAACCGCCGTCTGCCAGGATTTTTGACTGTCAGGTTGCGCATAGGATTCTCCTCCGGAAAGAAAATGACTTCGTGCGGAATTCTACCAGCGCTGCCACACGCGTCGCGTCCCATTCCTCAAACTTCAAACTGCCTCAGCCACGGCGCCATCAGCCCTGCCACTTTCTTCGGATGCTCGTATCCAGCAAAGTGACCGGCTCCCGCAAGCACATGGAACTCGCATCCGCCCGGCGCGGTCCGGAATGACTCCATATCTGCTGCCGTCACCGAAGTATCCTCGGCCCCCGCGATGGCAAGCACCGGCACGCGAATCGTGGCCACCGTCGGCACAGAGTCGGGCCGCGTCGCCAGTCCTGCCTGCACTGCAACCTCCGATTCCGGAGTCAGCGTCATGCGGGCGCGCACTTCTTCCACGATCTCAGCATGTTCTTTACGAGTGGTCGCTCCGAGCAGGCTCTGGGCCATCCCATCGAAGAGCGCAGTCACGCCCTCTGCCCTCGCGCGTCCGATTGTCTCGGCGCGCTTGGCCAGATTCGCTTCCGCATCCGGTTGAGGCTTTGAGCACACAAACACTAATCCACGCATGCGCTGCGGAGCCGTCCGCCACAGTTCCAGCAGGACGTATCCGCCAATCGAGCAGCCCGCAAAAACCGCCTTCGGCACGCGAAGATGATCGAGAAGTTTCAGAACATCCGCCGCCAGCCTTTCCATCGTCAGAATAGGCGCATCCGGAACGCGGCCGAATCCCCCTGCGGGCAACTCGGTTCCCAGCTCCGAACTGCCATGCCCGCGAAAATCTGGAACAATCGCGCGAATTCCCGCAAGCTCCCGCGTCAAGGGGCGCCAATACTCGCGATCGAGTGGGGTTGGATGAAGTAGAACGACCGGGAGGCCCGATCCAGAATCGTCGAATCCGATGCGCGTCCCATCTGAGAGGTATTCGCCACTCATATTCCAGGAGGATACGCCCCAGGATACGGCGCCGTCTCTTCGGGAATGCCGATCCAGGCCGCCAGGTAGGCGATACCCACTAAGCCGCTGGAAAAAAAGAAGCCCAAAACCGTGAGAATGCGAACCACCACAACATCCCACCCGTTCGCCTGCGCCAGGGCCAGGCAAACGCCGCCAATCTGGCGCCCCACGCGCGGCCGGATAAGCGGCCTGCCCGGAATAGCCTGCGCATTTGGCGCTGCCGCTCCGCAGCCCGAACAGAATCGGGCTCCCGCAAACAAGCTGTGTCCGCAATGCTGGCAAAAAACGGCCATGACCGTCCTCCCAGGGAAATTACCTGCCCACCTTCACAATACGAGCACTCCATCGCAGAAGTTCCACCACCTCTGCCGCCGACCGGCTCATCCCAATCTCTTCAAGATCCCCGGTAGGGATTGCGAAGATACTTCCGCGCCTGATCGCCGCGCGAAGTGTTCGGCCCGGCGTCAATCGCCTCTTGATAATCGCGGACAGCCAACGGCCGCTGGCCGGCCATATCGCGGCTTTGTCCTGCGTCCAGCAGCGACCTTATCTTTAATTCGGCTCCCACGCCCGCCGTCGCTGCCGCATGCTCATACGCTTGAGCTGCCTCTTCAAAATGACGCTGGCCGCGTAACGCGTCGCCCAGCCCGAAATCTGCCAATTCCAATTTCGATGTCGCAAAGTAGCCCGGCTTCGCTGCGTCGTTCAGAATTTGCCTATACGCTTCAGCCGCTGCCATTCCCTCGCCCGCGTCCTTGCGCAGATTCGCCTCCTCCAGGCAAAAAAGAAAATCGTGCGGATACTCCGCTTTCAGGCCCCGCACCACCTCGATGGCTTCTTTGTATTTTGCCTCACGGCGCAAAAACAGCGCGATCGCCGTTTGCGCCTCCATTCTCGTGATCACTCCGTGATTTGCTGCATCCCACAGCATCGCGAGCCCCGTTGATTTTGACCCGGTGATGCCGGCAAAGCCGATCATCAGCTTGAATGGCCACGGCAATGCGCCCACCACGTATTGGTAAACACCCGTGATCAGCTTCGCATCCACATATTCCGGATCGATTTGCAGCGCACGCGACGCATCGTCCTTGGCCTTCGTCGCCAGACGAAATCCGGTCGCGAAACCGCGCTCGACCATCGCGACATAGGTGCACCGCAATGCGCGCACCCAGGCGCGCGCAAATAAGGCATCCACATCGTTCGGATTCCTGCTCAGCCGCCAGTCCGCCTCGTGCACCGCCTCGTCCGACAGCGAGAAAATCTGACTGCGTTTCGACGGATCTTCCTCGGTGGCATGCCGGCCGCTCAAAAACCCGTCATTGGCATAAAAGGTCGTGTCCAGCAAATCGAGCCGATAGAGTTCCTGAAACACGAGGGCATCGAGCAGATAGGCCGTCGCTTGAGGATCGCCTGGATGCGCGAGATGAAACTGTTGAAACCTCTCAACCGCATCTGCAAAATCCAGGCTATAAAAGTCGTGGTAGGCCGCGCGCACTTGCGGATCGTAGTTCATGGGGTTGGTAGTTACAGCCGCCGATGCCAGACTGCCCGCAACCAACCACAGGATCCCGGCCAATGACCTTTGCACGCCGAACCAAGCCGTCTTCAAACGAAGTTCCCCTTTTCAATTTAACGCGCCGCAACGCAAAAGGTCCGAGGGCGAGTTCCGAAACGGGAAGACTGGGCATCGAAATTCCCGACGAGGATGACGCGGTATATCCGAAAGTAACTGTCATCCCTCAGATGCTGCGACTCGTCTTTATAATCGAGACTGTAATCATTCATTCGCAGGTTCTTTCCCTTGATCAGTTGGGGGCGTTATATGCTGAGGGCTGAGTTGCATGGGTTCGCCAAGTTTGTTGGCTAAACGATTCATGTGGTTCGATTTAGGACCCATCTGGATATTGAGATCGGGCTCGCGGTATTCTTGGCTCTGGTTTCTGGCTTTCTACTCGCTTGTCGCCAATCTCCCTTACTGGTTCGCATCCAGAGAGTTTGCCTTTATTCCGCTTGGATGGTTCTGCATCCAGTATGTTACCGTCGGGCTGCTCGCACTCTTCCTCCCGAGATTGGTTTCTGCCCTTCTGCTCTTTGCTGTCATACTTGGTGACCTGCTCTGCGGGGTCTGCCGATCCTACTCTCTTCCGTTGGGTGAGAGCTTCGAGAACCTCCGCGTAGCCCATGACCTCCCCGGTGTTCGAATAAGCTTTGCAATTGCCGTCATCCTGCTGGGCGTGTTTGTTGCCGCAGCATCAATGCTGCTGCCGGCCGCGGCACTCACCAGGAAGCAGCGGTGGAGGGCGGCAGGCGGTTTGCTGGCATTTGGCGCTTTCATCGCCGGTGCCGACATTCTGTTTGTAGGCTTGGCGACCGGTGGACTGCCTCCAACTCTGCGCCGTTCGAATGCGATCGATGGTGTCGATCTGCGTATCTCTCGCATTCCCAGGCTTGCTCGCTTTCCCGTCGTTCAATTGACGAAGATAGAGCTTGCCGACGCTGCGTTGCAAAAGAAAGAAAACAGCAGCACGGGGCCGGCTCTCGATGTGCCTAGTGCGATGGCGGTTGCTGTTCGTCGCTCCGGCATTCTTTCGGATCAAAGCGGCGCTGAGGCGCCAAACCTGGTCCTGATCGTTGTCGAATCCTGGGGTGAGGCTTCTGACCCGCAATTGAAAAACGCCCTCACTCAGCCGTATCTGCAGGCCGGCATTCTCGCGAAGTATGACGTAGTTCAGGGATCTGTCCCATTTGCTGGTGCGACGGTTCCCGGTGAATCCCGCGAGCTGTGCGGGAAATCGTACGGCTTCCACTTGCTTAACGCCTCAAGAAGCACGTTGCAGGGCTGTCTCCCCGACCGGCTAGCCGCAATTGGCTATCACAGCGTTGCGGTACACGGCATGAATGGAAATCTCTTTAACCGCGCCAATTGGTACAAGACCATCGGATTCCAGGAGATCTGGTTTCACGATCAATTCAAAGACCTGGGTTTGCCCGATTGCCCTGGTGTCTTCATTGGCACGTGCGATGCGAACATCGCTGATTGGATCGGCCGGCGTCTGGACGAGGACAGCCCCCGCCCATATTTCATCCACTGGATGACGCTGAACTCCCATCTCCCGGTCCTGGTTCCCGCGCCGCTTACCAATGGCGCTCCATGCACTTCATCCTTGTCGCTGGCTCCTGATACGCCGCTCTGCTCGTGGTACCAGCTGGTTGCCAACGTCCATCGGTCTGTCGCGGAGCTTGCTGCCGGCAACCTGGCCCGTCCGACAGTTTTCGCGATTGTGGGCGACCACGCTCCCCCATTTGCCGATCCGGCAATGCGCGACACGTTCTCGCAACTTCAGGTACCCTACGTCATACTCTTGCCTCGGGCCGGCCGCTCGCCGGCACGGGCAACCGTGGCGCACAATGCTGCCGAACCAGTACGTGGATCTTCCAGGCAATTGATCCAAATCCCCTGAATTTGTCCTGAAATCATTCTGATTTCGGATATTCTGGTTGATTGACTTTTGCTTCTCACAGCTTGAGTTAGCATTTTTGTATGCCCATCCCTGAACGCCTCAACCCAACCTTCACCTCCCATCGGTCGCGCGTCCCAGATCGCCGCGACGAAGCGCGACAGCGCTTGATCGTCGCTCTTGATGTGCCGAGCGCAAAATCCGCCATCGAAACTGTCAAGCGTCTGGAGGGTACCTGCGCGTGGTTCAAGGTTGGGTTGGAACTATTCACGGCCGTTGGGCCCGGAATCGTGCAACGGCTCGCGGAACAGGGCCATTCGGTCTTTCTCGACCTCAAGTTCCACGACATCCCCAACACCGTCGCAGGGGCGGTACGCTCGGCTGCGGTTCTCGGCGCCCGCATGATCAATGTCCACGCCGCCGGAGGGCCGGAGATGCTGTCGGCGGCGCGTGCCGCACTCGACGGCATTGCCAACCCGCCTCTGCTGCTTGCCGTCACCGTTTTAACCAGCTTGGATGGCGCCCAGCTCAAAGCCACCGGCGTCGGGCGGTCTCCCGGGAAGCAGGTTGAATGGCTCGCGAAACTGGGCCTCAAAGCAGGAATCCGTGGGTTCGTCTGTTCTCCGCAGGAAGTTGCCGCATTGCGCGCCCTCACCGGCGCCCAGGCAGTCCTCGTTGTCCCCGGCATTCGTCCCGCCGGAGCACGCACTGGCGACCAGAAACGCCTAGCCACTCCCGGAGCCGCGATACGAGATGGTGCCAGCTACCTCGTTGTAGGACGACCCATCACCCAGGCCTCTGACCCTGCAAAAGCTGCTGAAGCGGTGATTCAGGAGATCTCTGCCGCACTCAAATAGCTTGGATCCCTGTGCAGAAACAATCTCGCGCCCAAAGCAAAAGAAGCCCGGAATTTCCCGGACTTCCCGCATTCATTGCTTCAAGAATCCATTACAGTTTCTCGTAGAACTCACATGCAGAACAGGAGATATAGACTCCTCCGGGTGTGCCGCGTTCGCGATCCTTCACGCGCTTCACAATGCGCGTCGGCTTCCCGCATTTGGGGCAGTCGGTCGACTTGGTGGTGTCCATCATCTTCTTACGATCGCCGGTTTTCGCAATTTTCGCCATCGATTTTGGTATTTCTCCTTGATTGATTGTCTCTGCACACATCTGCTGGGGCAGACGGCTTCAACGGCGCGGCCGCATCTTCAAGCTCCTTGCAGACGGAGGGATGAATCCCTGCAGCCTGCACGATGAAAAAGGCTCGCTCTTTTCAGTTTATATGAGGTTGCTGGTTTGCTCGGTTCGCCTGAGCCGCGGTTTCTGCCGCTACAAACTGGCTCGCATTCGCTGGTGGCTTCGGAGCGCCATTTGCCGGCGGCGTTTGTTCCGGAGGAGACTGTTGCTGTCCGCTCGAACTGGAAGGTTGTGGCTTCGACGGCTGCGGCTGCGCGCCATTCGGCTGTTGACCCTGACCATTGTCCGGCTTCGCACTCTGCTGTTCGTCGGGATTGGCGCCCAGCTGGCCATCGTCGGTATGCGGCTTTGGCATTTGCACTGGCCGCATGACCCCCGTAGTCTGGTTGTCTGTGGGTAACGATTCACCCGGATTGCGCAGGCTTGGAGGCGCAGCCGGCGCCTGCTTGTTCGGATCGGCCTCCACATCGCCTTCGTGGATGACACGCGTATTTGAGTCTGCCAGTTCCGGCGAGCCATCGCTGCGCATCATCGGCGACACCACATCTTTGGTGAAGACCTGCATCGGCTGGCCCGCCTTGGCAATCTCCACGCGGATCACGCGGTTGCCGTTGATACGGACAAAGGTCACATCCTCCGGCGGAGTGCCATAAATCCACACTTCGAACGGCATCTGACCATCCATCTCGCGCGACTTGGTGTTGGGCCGGCCCTTCGCAAAGATCACCATGTCCGTGCTCATGCCTACCCACACTTTGTGGCTCAATATGGCATCCTTCAGGGCGGGCGGAAGCGTGTCGGTAAATGCCTGTATAGGCGTCTTCACATCGAACGAGATGAGCGGCGCCAGTAGCGCCTTTACATCCGCAGCGCTCAACTCCGGAATATGATCGCCAAAACTCAGCGTGATCCGGGCGCCCGCCGGATCGCCTGATTGGTTCAAAAGGTCAGGATCGACATCGGGATCGTCCATTGGACCCACGCCAATCTGGATATGGCGCAGGAACCGGTGCTTCGCATCCGGTCCACCGTCCAGATCGAAGACAATCTTCGATTTCTCGATTCTGATATCCGTGATAACTACGCGCTGGCCCGGCTTGGCAGAAAGCCCCTGGTTCACCACCGTGTTCAGATAGCTTTCCCCGGCCGGCTCCAGTTTTCCGTTGGCTGCCAGGATCAGGCCCTTGTGCCCCCTTGGGAACGGCCTCATCGCAAATCCCTGTTCGGACTGCAGGGCGCGGATCAAGAGCAGGCGCGTTTTCGGGTCCAGAATGCTTTTGCTCAATTCAACCTTGGTTGGCGTAACCTGCTGGTACTGCCGGTCAACCGGCCCGTTGCCCGCAACTCCGCCTTTACCGCTGGTATCGATCGTGATGACCTGGGCAGGCAGCGTCTCTGCAGCCAACAATATCGCAAGCGCGGTCCCCGCCAGCGCAACCAGCAGGCTTCCTTTCCGGATGCCTCTTGCGCGCGGTCGATCCAATTCTGCCCCTTTTGAAGGGAAACACCGGTTCATGGGAGCCTCCCATGCAAACGCCAATACGCAAACGTTAGCTCCATTCAGGCAGAAATGGCAACTCCGCCCAAAATCGTCTGCATCCTTAATTTGATTGCGCAACCCCTGGCCTGAGATGTCACAGCTTCACGGACGGGCCCGATGGGTTGCGAAAAACTCATTTTGCCAGGGGTTTTCTAGTCCGTCTGCCTCTCATTTTCCTGTTCCCTGCTCTCCACCCGCGGCTCGCTTGCCTGAATCTGCACCAGTGCCGGTCCCGCCGGTTCCGCTGATCCCATCGCAGCCTCGTGCTGGGCACGCGCTGCGGCATCCAGGTCCACTGGAATCCCTCCCGGCACAATCACTGGAGCGTTGTAGTGGAAATCCAACTCGCGCGTCAGCCTGAACAGCACAGGAATCGTTGCCAGCAGAATCAGGAATGCAAGCCAGCTCCCATCCAGGCCGAACCCGTCACCGGTAAGCCAGAACGATCCCATCGGCTCGCTTTGCACCACCGGCGAATGCCGTGTCACCCCGCTCACGGCAAGTCCGAACAAAAGTGCGCGGCTCGCCTTCCATCCAAAATTGAGGCCCCAGCTCACCCACAAGGCGCGCGTCCGCAGATAGGCTACTGAGAGCAAAATGCTGAAACTCAGCGAGACCATGAAACTGGCATGACTCGCTCCGGGCAAGAGTGACTGCAGAATGGCATAGATGGCCGCAAATCCCAGCGTGGCCCCGACCGGCCCCACCGCCTGGATAAATCTT